>Ga0316204_10000700_pt1 | contig 113119 bp, 93 predicted proteins | sample 6monrhotite_MG_2_FD_205661 | JGI IMG/M metagenome (GOLD analysis project Ga0316204, IMG submission 205661) | Microbial mat bacterial communities from mineral coupon in-situ incubated in ocean water Damariscotta River, Maine, United States -... | ecosystem: Environmental > Aquatic > Marine >...
GTGTATTTTTCACCGAATACAAACCTACCCCAACTAAAATGAAGGTGGCTAGTAGGACGAAAAAACGATTCCCCACCGACCAACGAATAATTGAGCCGATCATTATTTTTCTCCTTCTTGTGAAGGCTTATTCATAGGCATAGTCATAGATTTAGTCGCTGGCTTGGCCATTTCTTTTTTCATAGACATCGCACTAACAATAACAAAATCATCATCATGTATTTCAAAGGTAAACATTACATACGCGTCGATTGAAAATAGCGACATATCTACATTGTCAGCAACAGTAAAATCAACTTGCTCTGCTTCACGACCCCATTTCTCAATAGCTTCACGATCAATGGTTACCATACGATGTTCGCTCATTACTGACACGACTGTGCCATTAACCGTTGCCGATGAAACGGTTGCTTTTTTGCTTTTGTCTGGCATTTTCATACCTGACATATCCATTTTTGACATATCCATGCCTGACATATCGTTTGATTTTTCATTTTCTTGTTGCTGGGCATCACTGTGATTCATGCGTTTAAAATCAGACGTTTTGCTTGATTCTGAATCAAGTAAAAACTGTGCAGAACTCACCACTTTTTCACCTTCATCAAGACCCGACAATATTTCTACATTATCGTGGTCAAATCGACCAACTTTCACTTCAATTGATTTAAAGCTGCCTTGACCTAATGCGAGTACCACACGGTCTTGACTACCAGTACGGATCAATGCTTCTTTGGGAATAAGTAAAGCGCTATCGCCATTAGTATGAATAGCCACCTGAGCAAACATGTTCGGTTTAAATTCACCTTTATCATTATTAAAACGTAAACGCACTTTTACCGTACGCGTTTTAGCATCAAGCGTTGGGTAAACGTAATCGACTTTACCGCGATAGGTTTTACCGGGTAAGTAATCAAGCGTCATGGTCACAGCTGTACCGTTTTTAACTTCTGCGGCTTGGCGTTCAAACACTTCAGCAACCAACCAAACTTCTGACAAGTCGCCAATAGACATAATGGTTGAACCCGGTTTAACGTAAAAACCTTCGCGAATTTTCAAGTTTTCAACCACACCATTTTGTGGGGCATAAAAAGTAACGGTTTGCTGTACTTTTTTCGTTTTGATCAAATGTTCAACTGCTTGTGATGGCACTTGTAAAGCCACTAGTCTATTTTCAGCTGCGGTTATTAAACGCTGATTTTTCCGATCAAGCGCCAGTAATAATTCTTCTTGCGCGTTAACTAATTCAGGTGAGTAAATATCATAAAGCGGTTGATTTTTTTTAATTGGATCACCTAACGCTTTCACATACAGTTTTTCTATCCATCCTTGCACTCTTGGATGAATATGGACTAATTTGTCTTCGTCGTAAGTAATAAAACCAACGGTATCAATTTGACTGTGTAAATTTTTTATTTGAGCACTTGCGGTGCGCACGCCTAAATTATTAATCACATCAGGATTAACACGTATTGTGCCCGTCCCTTCATAAGAGCTAGCATCTGAGCCATGCCCTTTATTACCAGCCATGCTATCACCGTAATAAGGAATAAGTTCCATTCCCATGGGTGATTTACCCGGCTTATCACGCTTATAATCAGGGTCCATAGGTGCAACCCAATATAACGGTTTTTTCTTAGTGGGCTCTGCGCTTGATGATGCAGTATTGGCTGATGACCCATTGTTATCGACAAAAAACGTGGTAACAACCGCACCTAATAAGGCACTAATGATCGCGGTCGCAATAATCGTTTTTAAGCGTGTTTTTTTAAGTGTTTTAGTGCTAGTTTTATTTTCTGTTTGAGTTGTTTCTTTAGTATTGGTATTCATTTTTATTCCTATTCAGTAAAACGTTACTGAGTAACCGCAAGTGTGCCTGCGAATAAGTAATTTAACGTTAAATTGATTTTTTGTTGCTCGACGTTTAGCATTAATTGATCTATTTCGGCATTAAGTACGGCAATGCGATCCCGCACTACTTCGGCAAAGTCACCATCGTCATTGGTATAAGCATTTAAAGAGGCTTCCGCTTGGTCGCGCATTTGAGGTAATAATGTAGTTTGATAAAGCTTTTGACGATCGCGTAAACGTAATAACCGACCTTTGCCACTATTAAATGCGCCGATAAATTTTCGTAACAATAATGATTTTTCAGTTTTGATCGCTTCTGTTTCAAATACCGCGGCATCAACTTCTTTATCTTGACGATTTTCAGTAAAAAGCGGCACATCAAACGTGACACCTACCGACATTAAATCAGCACGGGTATTTCCATTAGGGGCATCACCACGATAACCATAACTTCCATTTACCGCCCATTGCGGTTTATATTTCTGCTTAGCAATACCGATACCTGTTTTTGTTGCGGCAATTTTTTTATCAAGCGCAACAACCGCCGGATGTGCATTAAAATATTGCACCAAATATTGAGGTTGTTGATATTGCTCATTGAGCACAAGTTCACTCTTTAATAAATCAATCGTTGGCAGTTGATTAGCAAAGGTCATGGTGGAAAAATTTAGCGATTGTGCTGATTTATTTGCTTGTGGCTCATCAATTAACCATTGCGATAATTTTCCTTGGTAAAGATTTTGTTGTTGCTCAAGCTTATCTAAACGATTATCTAAACGAGTTAATTCTAATTGCGCTCTAATAATGTCTTGCTGGCGCGTTTTACCCACCGCTGATGAATAACTGGCTTGTGCCACATCGGCTAATTGTAAAAATAACGCTCTGTCATTTTCAATTAACTTTACGCTTTCTTGCGCACGGTAGGCATCAAGCCACAATTGACCCACAGTAACTATAATTTGGTCTTTACGATTTTTTCGCTGAAAAGGATAAGCTTGGCTTTTTATTTTCAACTGCTCACTTTTTAACACTAAGGTGTCACCGCGCGGGATCACTTGCGTTATGCCCACTTTAAGTTGCATCATTCCTTCTTGGTTAAAGTCAAAGCCGTCAGTTGGCAAATTGGCTAAGGCAATTGACACTTTAGGATCAGGTAACGTGGAAGCCACACTACTCATTGCTTCAATTGCTTTTTGTTTGTGTTTATTGCCGGTTAGCCATGGATCATTTTTTTGAGCCATAGTTATTGCTTGAACAAAACTAAGTTGGTTTTGAGTAGGTAATTTTGTTAAATTTTCTGCTTTTGAAGAAAAAACAACAGGTAAAAGCAAACAGAATAAGGATGAACTTATACTATGTTTAGATTGATTATTGGTCACAATCAAAAACTCCTAATAGGATTTAAAATGAGATTAAACGTATAAAAAACGAACACTCTGAATGTATTTATAACTAAATAAACAAATTTCAGGCGTAACTAGGCTGTATTAGCTAAGTATTGGAGGACGATATAGAGATTTTGATTGTTGGTTGTAATCAACTAACAAAGGGGAATAAAATTTAGTGGTTGAAATAACTAAGGGTTGTTGAATATAAAAATCAGTAATTAATGCCGCAAAAGCACAGCCATTAACAAAACAATTACAGTGCGTTTGACAACAGTCTGATTGACTGTTCTCATTATCAACAGAGGAATTTCCATTAGAATCGTTATCCACTAATGTCATTTCAGCATGATTCATGTTTGCCATAGCATCATGTTTCATATTCATCATAGACTTAGACGTTGTTTGAGTGTTTGATTTAGTCATTGAATGAGACATTTTCATCATATTGCCCGCCATTTTATAAGCCATTAACGAAGACGCCGTTGCCTGCCCAATAAAGGTCAACAAGAATAGCATGATCATGGTTTTATTTAATGAGGTCAGACGCATTGTGCTCAATTTCTGGTTTAAATACATTCAACAAACTAGACCGGATAATACTCGTAAAATTACTATAATTAAATATCTTTATTTAATCTTTCTTGGTTATTTGACATAAACAACACAATGAATGCGCCAATAAAAGCGACAACAGCAGCTAGCACAAAAGTATGCTCGCCGCCTTTTCCATCTAACCAAAAAATTCCTGAAGCAAATGCGCCTATAGCTCCACCTATGCCATACACGCCACCAATATAAATGGCTTGAGCTCGGGACTGTTGATTAACATCAAAATGCTGTTGTAAAAACAATATCGATGCGCAATGATACAGGCCAAAACCAGCAGCATGTAATAATTGACTAAAAGCTAATAAATACACATTTTCAGGATATTCTCCCATTAAAAACCAGCGAATAGCAGTAACGAGCATGCTAAACACTAACACCGTTTTAATATCAAAATGTTTAAATATTCTTCCCGCATTGATAAAAATAAATATTTCACCAACCACACCTAAGCCAATTAATACGCCAGCGGCATAAGCCGGATAAGCAAAATCACGTAAATAAAGCGCAAAAAATCCGTAAAAAGGCGCAAAACTTATTTGTAAAAACACTCCAGACAAAAAGAATAGCGCAAAACGCACCGTAAATAATTTACTTAAGATAGACGATTGCTTTACCGTTGCTGAATTTTTGATAAGAGGTTGTTTAAGCCATAGCGAGGTTAACCACAACAGCAATAAAACCAATGTACCAAGATAAACGAACGCTTGACCTGAAAATTCCGCAATAATTTCACCACTAGCCACCGCAAGCACAATAAAACCAATGCTGCCCCACAAACGAATACGAGCATAAATTTTAGCACTACGGCGAATGCTATTTTGAGTCATCACTTCCATTTGCGGCAAAATAGCCGACCAAAACAAGGTTAATAATGAAAGAAAAAGCGTAACCAACCAATAACCATCAAGCCACGCGAGCACCATAAAAGACAAGCAACTCAGTAAAGCACCTAAGCGAATAATACTCAGTTGCTGCCCTGTTTTATCAGCAACCATCGCCCACAATGCGGGGCCAAAAATTTTAGTGGTTGTAACAATGGCAAGAATTTCACCGATCTCTCGTGAATTAAAAGCCTTGCCATCAAGAAACAAACCTAAATAAGGAACAAATAACCCTGCTACAGCAAAGTAAAAAAAATAGCTTAAAGAAAGTTTGGTAAAGAGTTTAGTTTTAAAGTTGAGAAACAAAGAAATGAACACCTATGAATTTTTTATGAGTGAAACTAACGGCATTAAAACGTAAAAATACAATTTCTACCATTATTTTTTGCTTGATATAGCGCTTCATCCGCTCTTTTTAAAATAGCATCAACATCGACATCGTCATTACACCGATAGTTTGCTATGCCAAAACTTAGCGTTATATGTGGTACTAATTTACTGTACACGTGAGAAATGTTGCCTTTATTTATTTTATGTTTCACATTTTCTGCAAACTTTTTTGCACCATCAACATCTGTATTAGGCAAAATAAAAACAAACTCTTCACCACCGTAACGGGCAACAAAATCATTACTACGTTGTTTGCATGAATTTAAAATTTTAGTGACCTGTTTTAAACAATCATCACCAGCAATGTGTCCGTAGTGATCGTTATACAACTTAAAATAATCTATATCTATTAATAAAATCGATAAAGTTAATTGATTTCGTTTTGCTCTATTTAGTTCTTGAAGCAATCGTTCATCTAAAGACCGTCTATTAGCAATACCTGTTAAGCCATCAGTCATTGAGAGTTGATGTAACGTGTTTTTTTGCTCTTCAATTTGTTTAGCATAGAAATTAAAAGAATTAGCAATATCAGCTATCTCATCATTTCCGGTTATATCTATCGATATATCTTTCCCTGATAACCTTGCTAATATTTGTTTATTTAATCCTATTAAACGTTTAACAAACCTATTTTTAATAAAGAAAACAACCCAAAATAACAATATAAAAATAATAATGAATGACACCACCATTAAATAAGTTTGTTTTGAAATACGCTTTGAAGTGTTCCCTGTTTCATTTATGACATTTTTATTTGTTTTATATAATTGAAAATCAACAACGCGAGCAAAATCATCAGCGATATTTTTAACAAAATTACCACGCCCTCTCACCCGCCCAATTAATCTTAACTGTTCTATTCTTAAAGCAAATAAACCATTATCGCCTATGAGTAATTTTTTTAATTTTAAGGTTAATTCTTTGGCTATTGGTTGTTTTTCAACTGGGAAAAATTCAATATATGGTTCAAGCTCGTTCAATCCTTTTAGCGTTGATTTTTCAGTTTTTCTCACATATTGCAAACGATGAATAGTTAATGATTTTTCAGAATTAATGAGCAGTTCAGAATATTTTAACGCCCAAATATGTGTATTATGTTGACCTGCAGCGCCTAAAGTTGTCTTTTTAAGTTCTTCTCTAGAATACAGCAATAATTGTTCATACAAATGAAACATTTGTTGCGCTTTATCCGATAATATTTGATTTAATATTAGCCTTTGTTCAACCAAAACATTTAGTGACGATACTTCAACCATTAAACCATTTAATTGATTTTCAACAGATGAGTCTATTTTTTTCTCCGTTATTACTTGTTCTATCTCGTTAAGTCTCGTTTGAATTTTTTGATATGCAATTCTGTGTGCAGCATCAGAGGTGGCATTAACTAAACTTTCAGTTAAAAATGTGAGTTCATTTATTTTATTATAAATTTTAGCCGAGCGTAAAATATTAGGAATTGAGTTATTGGTAATTTTAGATAAAACAGATTGAAATTCATTTAAACGCAGGTATGACAAAGCAGAACTCATTATAAATAGCATCACAATACTTATAAAAAGCAGCGAAATAATGATGACTACCGAAGTGCGTTTTTCATTCTTTTTCATGAGTTATTTATATTCTTCTATTATTTAATTTGCTTAACGCTAGTTTGTTTTAAACATTTCTTTCTGTTCAGTTTTTAATGGAAAGTTCATCACTTTTTAATAGCAATGAGCTCTTTTTCGGTTAACGACAAATTAATTATTCTTGATTCGACCACTGATGAAATTTTTTGTCTTGTGCGAATATAGTCGATAACAATATCACTTAATAACTTTGGCATCTGTCTATCATAAGTTAATTTTCTCGCACCTTTTAGCATTTTGTAACCATCGCCTGCGTTGACCAAATAGTCGGTAGTCGCGACTTTGTATTTTTTATCTAATTTAAGCTTTTCACCATTAACTTTTACGTCTTGAATGGTATTATTTTTGTGTAAATCAAAACTAAATTGCAACCCAGATACTTGTAAAAACTGTCCCTTTGCTTTTTCCACCCCATCAACACTATGAAATAACACTTTTAAAAGCTGTTCACCCGAAACTTCAACTAATACTATTCTATTTCGATAAGGTAATTCTTTTGCAATATCTGCTCGCGTAATCATGTAATTAGGCTTATATATTTTATCTCCTCGAATAGTGCCACCATTAATTAACGCGATATCTGCATGAGTATAGTTTTTTACCGCATCTGTAATTAAATTACCGAAAGCATTTTCTTTTATACGTACGTTTGCTCGTTCAGTATTTAGTAGCGTTGTAGTGATACCTAAACGCTCTTTCATAAAGGTATGTAATCGACCTTGGTATTCTCTGACTTGTTTCAATAGCTGTGTCTCTTTCACTAAACTATTTAAATCAATCATTTGCCAAGACACGTTAAATTTTTTGTTTTGACTATTAAATTTAGCCTTAACCTTTTTTGATGTGAATAACGGTGGCCATGCAACATTTACAACCGCGACATCACTTGCCTTACCAATAAAAACATGGTTTGGGTGTTCGGCTTTTGCTGCATTTAGGGCTAATTTAAAATAACCATCTTTTCTGAAAATAATATCAACAACCCCTTGTTCTAGAAACTGATCAACTCTTAATATATTTCCAGAATAGAGTAATATTACTAGATCGGCTCCCGCCTGTTTTAATTGCTTTGCTTGTTCGGCTATGATTTTTCTAGGTTCTAATATTTCAATACTTTTTAAGCCATATTCACTGATCGCCGTTTCATCAAGCATAGATAAAATACCTAACTTGTAATTCCCTTGCTCCACAATAACACTGCGGTTTAAACCATCTAGAGGTTTATGGCTTGTTAGCGATAATATATTACTCGCCACAAAGGGAAATGCTGCTTCATAAGAACGTAAGGACAATTCGTCTTCAAGAAAACTAAAATCACGCTTCGTGATCCCCATTACATCGGGCTCTAATGAGTTAAGTAAATCAACAATATGTGAACCTCGATCGAGAGAAGATAAGGCACTTGGCCCCAAACTACTACCACCAAATAGAAAAAAAGTAGGAGAACTTTGCGCGCGATATTGATTTAATAAGGTCGCCAATTGCGGATAACCACCTTTGTCAGGTGTGCCAATTTCTGTCATATCACTGGCAAAGATAATTGTAATTTGTTTAGCGGACGGAGTAGTTTCTGCTGATGCTGTAAAAGAAAAACAAATAAAGAAAAATATAAACAATAGCTGATTCATTGCCTGTTGTGTCCAAATAGAAATGTTTGTGGAGGTAAGGCGCTGACGATTAATCAACAGCCGATTTTTAAAACTTATAGGCAAAATTCACTCTAAAATAACAACGTTATTCTCAAAGTATACACAGAAATTAATAAGCTGCAGTAAAAAGCCATAATAAAAATTTATCATGGCTTTTATGTATTATTAAATTAAATTTTATATAAATTAAGGGGCAACTTTTGGCGTATTACAATGCACATCGGCATTTTGACCACGATTGCGTAAATAATGGTCCATTAACGTTAATGCCAGCATAGCTTCAGCAATCGGTACGGCGCGAATACCAACACAAGGATCATGACGACCTTTAGTAATAATGTCAGTTGAATGACCCTCTACATCAATAGTTTTACCACTAACGCCAATACTTGATGTTGGTTTTAAAGCGATTGAAGCAACAATATTTTGCCCTGAAGAAATGCCGCCTAAAATACCGCCAGCATTATTAGATAAAAATCCATCAGGGGTTATTTCATCACGGTGCTCAGATCCTTTTTGATTAACTACACCAAAGCCTTCACCAATTTCAACACCTTTAACGGCATTAATACTCATTAATCCATGAGCAATATCGGCGTCTAGGCGATCAAAAATAGGCTCTCCTAAACCAACAGGTACGTTTAGCGCTTCAACCATTAACTTAGCACCAATAGAGTCTTTTGCTTTGATAATATCACGAAGATATTGGTCTAATGGTTCAAGCTTACTTTCATCAGGAAAGAAGAATGGATTTTCTTCGACAATATCCCAATTGAATTGCTCTGCGCTTATATCACCAATTTGAGTAACACATGCACGAATAGTGATGCCTAATTTGTCAAAAAGATACTTTTTAGCAATAGCACCTGCGGCAACACGCATGGCTGTTTCGCGGGCAGAAGATCGTCCACCACCTCGGTAATCACGAATGCCATATTTTTGCCAATAGGTATAATCGGCATGGCCTGGGCGAAATGATTGGGCAATGTTGCCGTAATCTTTTGAACGTTGATCGGTATTTTCGATCATTAAACCAATAGGTGTGCCCGTGGTTTTCCCTTCAAATACTCCAGAGAGGATCTTAACAGTGTCTGCTTCACGGCGAGCAGTAGTAAAACGAGAGGTGCCGGGTTTACGGCGATCTAAATCTTGTTGTAAATCTTCTTCACATAACGCCATATCAGGAGGACAACCATCAATAATCGCACCTAAACCTAAACCGTGGCTTTCGCCAAATGTTGTTACGGTAAATAATTTACCAAAAGTATTACCTGCCATGTTTTATTTTTCGCCTACCGTTGCTAGTTAAGTTGATAAAATAATTCGTTAATTAAGTTATTAATTGAGTTGCTAGTTAAGTTGTTTAACAAAAATATCTTTATATTGATCAAGTTGTGTTTTAGTGAGCATAAATACCCCATGACCACCATGTTCAAAGTTGATCCAAGTAAATGGTACCTCTGGATATGTTGCTTCTACATGAATTTGTGAATTACCGACTTCACAAATAAGCACGCCGCCCTCATTCAGATGTTCACTTGATTGCGCCAATATTTTACGGGTAATATCTAAACCGTCATCGCCACTACCTAAGCCCATTTCTGGCTCAAAAGTAAATTCGTCAGGCAAACTGTTGACATCTTCTATATCAACATAAGGTGGATTAGTGACAATTAAATCATATTTTTGCCCTTCAACCCCAGAAAAAACGTCAGATTGAATTGGAATAACTTGTTCTGTTAAACCATGACTTTCAATATTAATTTGCGCAACATTTAAGGCATCAACCGATAAATCAAGCGCATCAACTTCGGCTTCAGCGAAGGCATAAGCACAAGCAACAGCAATACAGCCACTACCCGTGCATAAATCTAATATACGTTGCGGTTGATAAGCTAAAGATTGCGTTAAATAAGGTTCGAACTTATTTTCTATGAGTTCAGCGATAGGTGAACGAGGCACCAATACTCGCTCATCTACATAAAAAGGTAAGTGTGCAAACATCGCTTGATTCGTTATATAAGCAAGCGGCACACGTTCATTTACTCGGCGTGAGATTAATTCAATTACCGCTAATTTTTCATCTTCAATTAAGCGGCAAGATAATAGTTTTTGATCTAATTTTGCAGGTAAGTGCAAGGCAAATAGCACCAGCGAGCTTGCTTCGTCCCAAGCATTGTCAGTACCATGGCCAAAGAAAAGTTCGGCTCGATTAAATTCACTGCATCCATATCGGATAAAATCGGCAATGGTATGAAGTTGTACAGTGATTAAAGTTGAATTAATGTTATTCACATATTCCTCGTAAAATTAAAATTATTTAGGACTATTTGCTATTTATATTTGCTATTAATGATGAATATTTTACACTTGCGCGATGAAGACTATTAAAAAGCAACTCAAGCAGATAAAAAAAGATCTCGATACGGCAAAAACGAGTGAAAACGCCATTGAATCTTTACTCGATCCTGAGCAAATAAACAGTCTTGAGGCAAAGAGTCGTCTAACAATAAAACAGGCAACAGTACCCGAAGAAGTAGACTTCAAAAATGCCGTAGGTAAAGTAAAACCAATAGTGCTCGACACAATACACGCCCAACAAAAAAGCATCAAGAAAAAAACACGTTTTAGCAATGCTAAACAGCTAGAAAACCAAAAACATTTAGCCGAATTTCATTTTTCTGACGAATACGAGCCACTATTACCGAATCAAGGCGCAATGAAATATGTGCGAGAAGATGTCAGTAGTTTTGAAAGTAAAAGCTTACGTCGCGGTGATTATGTACCTGAATTAATTTTAGACTTACACGGTTTAAATCAACAGCAAACCAAAAGAGAAATTTCCGCACTTATTCAAGCAAGTCATAAACAACACGTAAATTGCGTTTGTATAGTGCATGGTATTGGTTCGAAAATATTGAAAAATAAAGTGCCACATTGGTTAGTGCAACATCCTCGCGTAATGGCATTTCACCAGGCGACCTTGGAATGGGGTGGTAATGGCGCGCTACTAGTATTGCTAGAAGTAGAAGATAGGTAACTTACTCGTTTGAATTTATTACTTTATTTTTTTTGGTTCAAATCATCTGGGCTGATCAATTGTTCTAAATTCCCAGTCATATTATCCTCATCATATTTAATTTCAGCAATCGCCGCTGTCTGAAAAATAGGACAGCTTTGCTGTTGAGTTAATTCAGCCACTAAATAACTCACTAAAGGCATATGAGATACAATTAAAATCCGCTGTTGCTCTTTGTTCTTATTATCAATATTTTTTGCGTTTTCTTCAAAAATCACATCATCAATATAATCATGCAACTCGCGAGCAGAACCTGAAGGGGTAATAAAATCTAGAGTGGTAGATGGGATCGTGTTTAATATTAAAGCTAAGGTATTTGCCGTTTGTTGAGCCCGTTTAAATGGACTAATTAAAATTTTATCGAAAGTAAAAGGTAAAGACTTGAGCCAATTTGCCATTAACGTTACTTCATCAATGCCATGATTTGTTAGCGGACGGTTTGCATCTACAACTGCCATGCTACTAGCTTGACCATGACGCATAATAAAAATTTGCATATTTTTCCAAGTTTTCATGATGATCTTCCTCTTTAAAGCAGTTTAATCAGAGGTAATTAACGATCATCAAAGCATTATTTCAGCCAATATTAATCTATTATTTTAATAAATGGCTATAATATATTTAATTATGATAGAAATGTCACAATCATTTTGTTATTGATTATTTATTCATGGACTATAATTTTTTTCGTACTATAAAAATTATAATCTAAGCAGTTGTTTTAATAGTCTTATATGTAGATAATGGAAACTATTAGATTTTCCCTGCCATAGTTTCATAATATCACTAAGATAAACTATGTTAATGGAGCAACAATTGAAACAAAGCCCTAACGATCCTAAGATTTACCAACCGCTCACTTTAGACAATGGTTTAAAGGTTTTACTTATTCATAATAATGAAACTGAAAAATCTGCTGCCGCTTTAGCGGTCAATGTTGGTCACTTCAATGATCCTAAAGATCGACAAGGTTTAGCGCACTTTTTAGAACATATGCTATTTTTAGGTACAACTAAATACCCTGATGGAAGTGAGTATCAGCGATTTATTAGCCAATATGGCGGTTGTAATAATGCATGGACAGCGACTGAACACACCTGTTTTTTCTTTGATATTCATCATCACTATTTTGTTGAAGCGTTAGACAGGTTTAGTCAATTTTTTACTTCTCCCCTCTTATCCGATGAATTTGTTTTTTCTGAACGTCAAAATATCGACGCTGAATTTAAACTAAAACTAAAAGATGACATTCGACGTTTATACGATGTTCATAAAGAAACAATTAATCAAGCACATCCTTTTTCTCAATTTTCGGTTGGTGATTTAGACACGCTTAATGATAGAGAAAATAGTAGCGTGAGAGATGAAGTAGAAGACTTTTTTAACCGCCATTATCGTGCTAATTATATGACTCTAGCGCTTGAAGGTCCTCAATCTATTGAAGAATTAGCAAATCTTGCTAAAGAAAAATTTTCGACCATAAAAAGTGCCGAGCGCCCACAAAAAAAAATCACTGAGCCTTTATATTTACCCGAAAACCTCGCCATAAAAATTAGTGTGATGCCGGTACGCAATGATCGCAAATTAATTATCAGTTTTGCAATGCCAAGTATTGATGATTTGTACCGTCATAAGTCAGAATCTATTCTAAGTTATTTATTAGGTCATGAAGGAAAAGGTAGTATTTTATCTTTTTTAAAACACCAACAATGGGCGATGGCGCTTACTGCAGGCTCAGGAGTTAATGGTTCAAACTTTAAAGATTTCAACATCAGTTTAAGCCTTACAGAAACTGGCGAACATCATATTAATGAAATAATTAGCGTCGTTTTTGCTTACATTAACTTATTAAAACAATCACCAATACCTGAATTTTATTATCAAGAAAAACAATCTATTGCAGATTTATCCTATCGGTTTTATGAAAAACAGCCACCTTTAGACTCGGTTAGTCAGCTAGTAATAAATATGCAGCACTATCCAGTTGAAGATTATATTTTCGGCGATTACATTATGGAAGGTATGAATCAAAACAGCATTAATAATTTGTTGGGGTATCTACGTACTGACAACATGCGCATTATACATGTTAGTCAACAGTCTAAAAATTATTGTAAGCAAGGTTTCGACCACACTAGTTTTTGGTATCAAGTACCATATAGTGTTGAAAAAATACCGACAACACAACTAAATAAATGGGAAAATAGTAACGCTAACCCAGCTTTATGTTTACCTTCTATAAACCCTTACATTACAAAAAAACCATTAACATTACCTGCTGAATCCACACAAATAACACCTATTTTAATAGATAAAAACAACGGTCTAAAAATTTGGTATAAGCAAGATATTAGTTTTCAAGTGCCTAAAGGGAATATTTATATTGGCATTGACAGCCCTGTCGCTATTTCTAGTGTTGAAAATATTGCAATGACTAGATTATTTGTTGATTTATATAGCGATGGCGTTATAGAAGATAATTATGATGCGGAATTAGCCGGTATTCACTACCACTTATACGCGCATCAAGGCGGGATCACCTTGCAATTAGCTGGTGTAAGTGAAAAACAGCCAATGTTATTAACTGCACTTTTAGCAAAATTAACCCGCCACACAACGAATCAACAACGCTTTACTTTATTAAAAAAACAATTGCTCACTCATTGGCAAAATTCAACGACGAGTAAATCAATTTCTCAACTTTTTTCTAAGCTCAGTTCAGCGTTACAACCGAATAACCCAAGTAGTAAAGCATTAGCCGCAGCATTACATCAGGTGACATTTGAACAATACCTGCTTTTTGCTGAACAATTTTTTCAAAAGGTAACAATCGACGTATTAATTCATGGCAATTGGCATCGCCAACATGCTGAGGATATTGGAGATTCAATCAAATCGGCTTTTAGTCATCATTACGATGATAAATATTCGGTAAAATGTCCGGTTATAGATATACAGTCTCAAGGTGAGATTATTATGCCATTGACGATCCCAGACCATGATTACGCTAGCATTATCTATTACCCATTTAATGACAAAACGGTATGCACCATCGCTAGTACAATGCTGTTAAGTCAATTGTTATCACCTGCATTTTTCCAACAAATGCGCACAGAAAAACAATATGGATATTTGGTTGGTGTTGGTTATATACCAATTAACCGTTATCCTGGCCTTGCTTTCTACATTCAATCACCTGACACCGATACTTTTACCCTACTCAGTGCTATGGATGAATTTATTGAGGCTAGTTTGGCTTTGATTGATGATATTAATGAGCAAGAATGGCAACAATTAAAACATGGTCTTGCTGGTCAATTGCAAGAAAAAGATACGAGTTTACGCATTAAAAGCCAAAGATTTTGGATGGCCATTTGCAATAAAGATAGTAATTTTGATCATAAAGATGCTTTAGTTGCAGCAATTTTAGATCTAACTTTAAAAGATATTAAAATTTTTGTGACTGAACATTTATTAAAATCTCATAATCGAGATCGCATCTCGCTGATTTCTTTAAAAAACGAACAGGAAATAAACAAAAACACAGCTTTAGCGGGTAAAATTAAGTATATTACTGATTTCTCTAAAATAAGTTCAAGAAAATATTAATCTTTTCGATCAGCTGCCGATATAATAACTACAATGCATTAACTAATTATTTGACTTCTATACACCCATCATTTTTAATGGGGATTGGTATAGATGATTAAGATAATTACATGTAAACTTTCTCAGCTGTAATCTATGCCAAAAATTAATACCATTGGCAAAATATTATAATTATAAATTCAAGGGATTTTTGTGGCGTTAACATTCTTTAACCACTCAAAAAATAAGACTTCACCTCATTTGCACTATGCATTTAAGCGATCGACTTCATTGTATATCTTTACCAGCTTATTTTTAATGTTTTGCATGGTTAATTCATCTTTTAGCTTCGCTGATAAATTAATACCGACACTAAAATTTACCAATATATCCACAGATAATGGTTTATCCCAAAATTATGTTTTTAGTATTGCTCAAGATAAACAAAATTTTATTTGGTTAGCCACCGAAGATGGTTTAAATCGATTTGACGGCAAAAATTTTGTTCATTATCGTCATAAAGTTAATGATGAGCATTCTATTGCTGACAATATCATTCGCAAAGTTTTTGTTGATAAGTCTGGCGTACTTTGGGTCGGTACCGAGAATGGCTTAAGTCGGTATAATAAAAATTTAGATAATTTTGATAATTTTGTCACTATCGATGGAGATAACTTTTCTCTTAGGGATAATTTTATTTGGGAAATATATCAAGATAACAACGACACACTTTGGGTTAGCACTGTAGAAGGATTACACAAGTACAATAGTGAATTAAATAATTTCACTCGAGTCATTATCCCCACGTCTAAAAATAAACTGAATGATATCCGTACCATTTATCAGGATAAAGCGAACAATTATTGGTTGGGTACCTACGATCAGGGAATTTATATTGCTAATAGTAATTGGACTTATATCCAATCTTTGCAAATAAAAAATAAATGGCAACTTAGCATTTTAAGTAATTCACTTTTCGATATAAAAGAGATTGATCAAAATTATTGGTTAGCTACCGATCAAGGAGTTTACATAGTAAATAAAAATTACCAATTAAAACAACAACTAACAACAGAAAACACTAAAAAAAAATTATTAACTAATGATATAAGAACCTTATCACAATTTGATGATAGCCACGTTTGGATCGGAACCAATAAGGGGCTAAATACAATAAATATACTTAATAACGAAATTAAACAATATCAAAACAGCAGTCAGCCTCGAAGTTTATCGGAAAATTGGCTGTTAACTATTTTTAAAGATCATGCAAACAATATGTGGCTTGGTAATTTTTCAACAGGTCTTGATTTCTATTCGCCAACAGTTTCAACGTTTAAACATAATTTATTTAAAGATAAAAATGAAAATATAAGTATTGAATCATTTACAAAAACTAATGATAACAGAATCTGGTTTAGCTCAGAAAAACAAGGGTTAAATTACATTTCATCAAATAATAAAATTACTCCGGTTAAAACTCCTATTGAAAAAGATATTTTCATCATAAAAGCGGGGAGTAAAGATACGTTATGGATGCTAACATATAGTAAAAACCTTTATCAATTTAACACACAAAGTAAAAAATTATATTTACATAAAAAATGGCAACAAGTTGCTAATTATAATGAAAATTATCATTATTTAGTGATTGATAATTTATTGTGGTTTACCAGCAACGATGGAAATTTAGTTAACTACAACCCAAAAGATGAAACGTTTAATTCGTTTAATCTCGATATTCAGCAAAGCTCTCCTGATATTCATTTAGAAGCTTTACAAAAAGATAACTATGGTCATATCTGGTTAACGACCAGTAATAATAAAGTTTATCAATTTTCTATATCCGACAATAAATTTAAACCATTAAAAATATCCTCATCTAGAGATTTTCAAATTAGTGATACGATGAATATCGCTGTCGACGACAATAGAATATGGCTAAGTTCAAATTCTCAAGGTGTTATGGTTATCAATAAAAATAACTTAACGACCTCTGTCTATAATGAGGCAAATGGTCTGTTAAACAATAATCTTAATGCTATTTTACTTGACAGTAGTGGTAATGCTTGGTTATCAGCAACTAATGGTATTGGCGTAATTAATGTAAGTAGTAATCACATTCAAAACTTTGGTAGGGATTATGGTTTAAAAGACAATGATTTTCTTCGAAACTCTGCTTTTGCTGACGAAAAAGCGTATTCGCCTGAACAGTTTTATTTTGGTGGTAGCAACGGCTTTCAGCAATTCAATCCAGCGGAGGTACTTGCTATCAACCAAACAGTACCTACACCTGTTTTAACTAATTTACTAATTGCTAATAAAAAAACAAATATCGCTGATGTATCCGCCAATAAAAATAAAGAAAATAAAGAAAATAAAGAAAATAAAGAAAATAAAAACGTTTTCAAAATAGCTAAACAAGTAAATCAATTAGACACTTTAACCTTAGCTTACCAACAATCACCATTTAGTTTTGATTTTACAGCACCTAACGCAAAACTGCCGTCGCAAATAAGATACCGATATAAATTAGAGGGTCTTGAAAAAAACTGGATTGAAGCTTCACTGAATAACCAAAGAGCGACTTATACGAATGTAGGCGCAGGGACTTACACTTTTGTAATACAAGCCTATGATCTACATAGCCCTAGCCAAATAAAAACAAAAAAATTAGCCATTCATATTCTCCCACCTTGGTGGTTATCTAACCAAGCTTGGTTAGTGTATGGTTTGTTTTTATTATTAATTATCGGTTATTTTATTTTACAAATTCGTCATCGTCGTCAATACCATTTGCAAATTCAACAAAGTGAAGAACGGTTAAAATTATCACTGTGGGGCAGTGGTGATGAAATGTGGGACTGGAATATCACCTCAGGAAAGATATATCGTTCAAATATTTGGGAAGCATTAGAGTTTCCACAAGACGGTACGCGAAATTCAATTGATGGCCAAAATAGAATAACTAAAGACAACAAGCTCACTACCAAAGAAAAAGAAAAACAATTAAAAGACTTACAACTTAAAGGTAATATACATCCCCAAGATATCAACCGTGTACATCAGAGTATTGAACAATACATTAACGAGCACAGTCTCGATCAAGAAGTATTTGAAACAACATACCGTATAAAAAACAAGGAAGATAAATCTAAGTGGATCTGGGTACTTGACCGTGGAAAAATAGTTGAGAGAGATGCGAATAATCAACCGAGCCGGATGACTGGAACATTAAAAGATATCAGTCAAATTAAAAATGCTGAAGAAAGATTAAAACTTTTTGCAAAATGCATTGCCAGTATTTCAGATGCCGTAATTATTTATAATCGCCAATTTAAAGTTGTCGATGTCAATAAAGCTTACCAAACCATCACCGGAGAAAGTAAAACAGAAGTGCTTAACCAAGAACTTTATTTTAAATTGTATAATGAAAGTTTTACCAATACCGTTAAAAAACACCTAATTGTAAATGGTAGCTGGCAAGGTGAGATTGAAAGTCAAAGAAAGAATAAAGAGTTATATTTTTCTGATCTTAACATCGATATAATTCGCGACGAAAACAACAACATTTCTCATTTTGTGGGTGTATTTTCTGATATTAGCGATCGAAAAGCCGCAGAAGAGGAGTTAAGAAAATTAGCTAATTCAGACACATTAACCGGATTACCAAACAGGTCATATTTTCAGGCTAACCAAAGCCGTTTAGTGCATAATAAAATACCTCATGCATTATTAGTATTTGATTTAGACCACTTTAAAAAGATTAATGACTCTTTGGGTCATGAATTTGGTGATATTTTATTATGCCATATTGGTGAGCGCATCATTGCAGGAACGAGAAAACAAGACACGGTTTATCGTTTAGGCGGTGATGAGTTTGGTTTAATTATCGAAAATACTAACGATATTCATACTATAACTACGATTTCTAAAGAAATATTAAAAAATATAGCTCAGCCTTTAAAAATTAAAACCCATGAAATGGTACTGCAATCAAGTATTGGTATTGTGCTTTATCCTGACGATGGCGCTAATCCACAAGAGTTATTAAAAAATGCCGATACGGCGATGTACCACGCCAAAAATAATGGCGGTGATCAGTATCAATTTTTTAATAACTCGATGAATAAAAAAGCAGTTAAACGTTTACAAATTGAAAATCTTATACGTTATGGTTTAAAACATGATTATTTTTCAGTTTTTTATCAACCCAAAATTGAAATAGCTACCGGAAAAATAGCTGGGATGGAAGCTCTAGTCCGTTTCGAACATCCCACCAAAGGTATTGTTAGTCCGATCACTTTTATACCGGTTTCTGAAGAAACAGGACAGATTATAGAAATTGGTGAATCTGTGCTAAGAAAATCTTGTTTTGCTACTAAAGCATGGGTTGATACAGGTCTTTTTAATGGTCGCATTGCCGTTAATTTATCTGCAGTACAGTTTACTCAACCTAACTTAGTTGAAGTTATTGCTGGCATTCTTAAAGAGAGCCAACTGCCGGCTAAATATCTAGAGTTAGAGATTACTGAAGGTACGGTAATGGATTCGCCGCAAACAGCAATTGAAATTATGCGTCAAATACGAGCTATGGGTATTCATTTATCATTAGATGATTTTGGTACTGGATATTCATCTTTAGCTTACTTAAAGAAATTTCCACTTAATACCCTAAAAATTGATAAAGCATTTGTAGATGATATAGAGCATTCGGAACAAGGTCGTAATATGGTAGCAACTATCATTACGATTGCGCATAACCTTGACTTACAAGTAGTCGCTGAAGGTGTAGAGCATCAATTACAATTAGACTTTTTAACCGGTTTGAAATGCGAACAATTGCAAGGTTACTTGTATAGTAAGCCACTTACTGAAAATGATTTTTCTAAATATCTTTACTCACATAAAATTGCGAATAAATCGACAACATTTAATAAACATTAGTTAGCCCTTAACTTCATTTACTCAGCATGAACAATTCTTTGTTGTAATCATGCTGGGGTTCATCCTCCTTTCACAAAACCAACGATAGTAAATAAAAATTATTATTGCTGATTTTCTCACGTCAATTTTGTGACAACTGCCTCTTTATTATTGCTAACAGATACTATTTTTGGCCGTGACACTCCCGTTTAAGCCAATAAAAATAAAGGTATCGCAGCTTGGCATGTTATTAGCTTACTTTATATCGCTAATTAACTAGCTTAAAAACAATAAAGGAAACACCATGTTAAGTTCACTAATTTTATCATTCGCTATGTCAGCAGCACCTGCTCCGGCTGCCGATATAAATGTTCTTCCTAGTGAAGAAATATCACGTCCACGTCGTAGTGTTCGTCTTGATGCGCACAAATTGACTATCGATGAATCTTCACGTCCACGTCGTAGTGTTCGTCTTGATGCACACAAATTAACGATCGATGAATCTTCACGTCCACGTCGTAGTGTTCGTCTTGATGCGCACAAATTAACGATCGATGAATCTTCACGTCCACGTCGCAGTGTTCGTCTTGATTCGCACAAGTTAACGATTGATGAGTCTTCACGTCCACGTCGTAGTGTTCGTCTTTAAGGAATATAAATGCTTAGATTAATCAAATCATTCTTTGGCCCGCAAATGCCGAGTAATTCGATTGCAAAACGAATCAAAATAAAAGAAATTTCGAAAACTTAGAACTCTTTTAGTCAAAATTTATTTTATTTGAGCTGATAGTTAAATAAACCTACATGGAAGTAGGCTATCTATTGTGAGGTTTCTAATTAAATCACAATTAAACCATCAATAAACCATCATTAAAAAACATTGCTTATTAAGCTCTTAGGATTAAACAAGACCAACCAAACAACTGCACTATCTTCATTCTCTTTTTCATTTGAAACATCGGCCATACCAATGGGCCAAACAAACAACCTGCAACCGCCCAGCGTTTACGCCCTAAGCCACTCATTAACGCCTGACAATAAAAAAATACACCACTTATCACACTGATTAATACAATAAAAAGCAACACCTAAAAGCCCTCAAAAATACAACATACATTTATGGCGCGCGCAGTATAGCAAACCACATTTAAAATTAGAATATATAGTCTAAAAAACTCATTTATTTTATGACAAAAAAAAGAGGCAAAATTAAGCCTCTTTAGGTGGAATTAATTTGCCAATGAGCGGCAATCATTTGTCATTTTAATAAACACTTAAATAACATATTTTAATAACACTTAGTACCGTTTTCAGCCATAGTCACTAAAGCGTCACAAGGTTTAAAACGATCACCATGTTCACTAGCCCAACCATTAAGTTGATTCACAATTTTGTCAGCACTTATTTTATCGATAGTTTGGAATGGGCCGCCTAAAAATGGCGGGAAACCAATACCAAAAATTGCGCCAATATCACCATCACGCGCGTTACGGATAATACCTTCATCTAAACAACGCATTGCCTCGTTTAGCATGGTATAAACACAACGTTCAGCAATTTCACTATCACTTAATTTACTAGATAAATTAATATTTAATAAGCGGTAAACACTTTCGTCGACTGTTTTCTTCTTAATATTTTTACCATAAAGATAAAAACCTTTTTGAGATTTTTTACCTAAACGGCCATCATCTATTAACTTTGAAAAAGCCGCTGGCGGCGTAAATCGTTCACCGAGTTCTGCCTGTAAAATTGGCCCAATTTTAGCGCCAACATCAATGCCAACTTCATCAAGTAGTTGCATAGCACCCACAGGGAAACCAAATTTAACTAACGCTTTGTCTATTTTATCAATGCTTTCACCCGCTAATAAAATGTTTGCTGCTTCATTCAAATAAGGTGCAAGTATGCGATTAACATAAAAACCCGCTTTGTCTTTAACAACAATAGACGTTTTACCTTGTTTTTTCGCAAAAGCTACAGTAGTTGAAATAGTTTTGTCTGAAGTACCTTCATGTGGAATTATTTCTGCAAGCGGCATTTTATCTACTGGTGAAAAATAATGCAGGCCAATAACATTTTCAGGACGTTGTGCATTCGCCGCAATTTTCCCAATAGGTAAACTTGAAGTGTTACTGGCAAATATGGTGTGCTCAGAACAAGAATTTTCAACATCAACCACCATTTTTTGTTTTAGCGATAAATCTTCAAATACAGCTTCAACTACGATATCAACATGTTGAAAACCGCTAAAATCAACAGTACCTGTAATATTACTTAACTGTTTTTGCATTTCAGTTTTTTGCATAAAGCGACGTTTTACTTTTTGATCCAGTAAATCATAGCTATATTTTATTGCGTGGTTAATGCCTTGTTGATTAATGTCTTTAATACGTACCGGAACTTTAGCTTTGGTTGCCGTTACAAAAGCAATACCACCGCCCATTAAACCGCCACCGAGTACCGCGGCTTTATTAATTTTTTCAGCTTCAACGCCAGCAACGCCCTGCTCTTTTTTCATCTCAGTGGTAGCAAAAAACAATTGACGCAATTGCTTTGATTCTGCCGACATCACTAACTCGCCAAAATGGTTAGCTTCAGTTTGAAAGCCCATTGCGGGTGATTGTTCAATACCAGTACGAATACAATCAATTATTTTTAAAGGTGCTGGATAATTACCTTTGGTTTTTGATAATACTGATTTTTTTGCTTGATCATAAACGATTTTTCGACCAACCGAGTTACCTTCAAGTAATTTATCCATCAAGGTTAATTTACGTGGTTTAGCCTTCAGCCCATGACCAACCTTGCCTGATAGCGCTAATTGTTCAGCTGTTTTTACCAGAATACTTTCAGGTACAACATCACTAACCAAACCTGCTTTTAATGCTTGCTTAGCGCGTAATTGTTTACCTGTTAACATCATATCTAAAGATTTCTGCAAGCCAACTAAACGTGGTAAACGTTGAGTACCACCACCACCAGGTAATAAACCTAATTGAACTTCAGGTAAACCTAATGCTGTTTTTGTGCTATCACTACAAACTCGTGCATGACAAGCCATCGCGAGTTCTAGCCCACCACCTAAACAAGCGCCATGAATAGCGGCAACAACAGGTATAGTTAATTTTTCAAGTTGATCAAACATCATTTGTGCTTGACGCGATAATGCAATAGCTTCTTCGCTACTGGTACATTCGGCCAGCATGGAAATATCTGCGCCCGCAACAAAAGAGTCTTTTTTACCACTTAATAAAACAATACCGGTGATACTCGTATCACTTTTAATTTCAGTTAAAATTTCATTAATTTGATCAGAAAACTCGGTTTTTAAGGTATTCATGGTTTCACCAACCACGTCCATAACTAAATGGGCAATACCGTTTTCTTGACGAATTAGCGTGAAAGCACTTTGGTTTTCTTGCCTTACTTTTTCTTGTTTATTTTTTTCTTGTTTAGCCGACTCTTGCACTTGTTCTTCTGGATGAGCAACTTGTTCTGGCTGTTCATTTTGTGTTTTTTGTTTAGTCATTAATCTGTCTCCAATATCATCGAGGCACCTAAGCCACCAGCCGCACACGCAGTAGTTAAACCAACACCACCACCACGACGATTTAATTCATTTAATGTTTGTACTATTAAGCGAGCACCAGTTGCGCCAAATGGATGGCCATAAGCAAGTGAACCGCCCAATACATTAAACTTGTCCATATCAATTTCACCAATAGCTTGGTCACGCCCTAGCTTTTCTTGGGCAAATTTTCTACTAGCAAACATTTTTACGTTACTTAATGTTTGCGCTGCAAAGGCTTCATGCATTTCAATTAAATCAAGATCTTTCAATTCCATACCAGCGCGAGCTAGTGCCATTGGCGTTGAAAAACTTGGGCTTAATAGCATGTCTTGCCACACATCAATCGCCGAGAAGGCAAAACTTTTAATATAACCGAGTGGTTTATATCCTAATTCTTTAGCTCTGCCTTCACGCATTAACATCATTGCGGCTGCGCCATCGGTTAAAGGAGAACTAGTCGCTGCGGTTACTGTGCCGTGTTTACGATCAAATACTGGGCGTAAACGCGCATAACTGGCGAGTTCAGAATTTTCACGAATACAGTTATCTTTGCTAATGAAATTTTTAAACGGTTCTGGGTGCGCGGTCATTACTTCGCCCTCAAGCTTACCTTCAGCCCACGCTTTTGTTGCCAACGTATGCGAACGATGTGCTAATGCGTCTTGATCTTCACGCGAAATATTATACGTTTTAGCCATTTGTTCAGCGGTATCGCCCATTGATAACCCAGTAGAATATTCTGCCACTGCTGGCGCTACCGGTAATAGGTCTCGAAATCTTAACTGTCTTAAAATGGCTAGTTTTTGTCCTAACGTTTTAGTTTTACTTAAATCAAGTAAACTACGAGCTAATTTTTTTGATACGCCAACAGGTGCAACAGAAGTTGAATCTGCACCACCCGAAATACCAACATCAATAGTACCAGCCATGATAGACTCGGTAATATTAACCGCTGATTGAAAGCTTGTAGCACATGCGCGCGATACACTGTAAGCATCAGTTTTAACGCTCATACCCGTACCTAAAACAATTTCACGGGCAATGTTTGGTGCTTCTGGCATTTGTACCACTTGACCAAAAACTAATTGTTCAACTATGTTAGGATCAATATCATGCTTTTGTAGCATTTCATTGACGACCATTTTACCTAAATCAACCGCTGGTACGCCATGAAATGCTGTGGCTTGACGCGCAAATGGCGTTCTTAAACCAGCAACAATAGCGATACGTTCGCCTTTTGCAGTTGTTAATGTATTAGTTTTTGTCATTGTATTTCCTTCAAACTTAATTAAAACACAAGAGGTCAGACCTCTTTGTCGTTAGCATGATTCTAACGACTTTTAAAAATATATCAATGCTAGTGCTATAGATTCATTAATTTCAAAAGTACAAACACATTGAATTAACATACTATATGCACATTTATTAACAATTTCAGGCTTGATTTTTAAATTAAAAACCTTATATATTTACCTGCATATATTAGTAATATTGTTAATCCAACAGTATTACGCACTGCACTTTAATCATAGTATTAAAATCAAATTATTAACTAGAACCTAAACTTAAAAGAAAAATTATGGCCATTTCACAATTTTCATCACTTCAAGAATATCTAGCTTCACAAATTATCGGTCAACCAGCCTTAGTCGAAAACTTATTAATCGCTTTATTAGCCGATGGTCATTTAATTGTTGAAGGGCCTCCAGGTTTAGCGAAAACTCGAGCGATAAATTCTTTAGCACAAGGTTTAGAAGCTGATTTTCATCGTGTGCAATTTACCCCAGACTTACTACCAGCAGATTTAACTGGTACTGATATTTATCGGCCTGAAGATGGCACCTTTGTATTTCAACCGGGTCCTTTATTTAGAAATCTAGTACTTGCAGATGAAATAAACCGTGCGCCAGCTAAAGTACAATCAGCATTACTTGAAGCGATGGCAGAGCGTCAAATAACGGTAGGCAGAAAGACTTATCCTTTACCTGAATTATTTTTAGTGATGGCAACACAAAATCCGATAGAGCAAGAAGGTACCTATCCATTACCAGAAGCACAACTTGATCGCTTTTTAATGCACTTAGAAATTGACTATCCAGACGCAGCAAGTGAGTTAGAAATTTTAAAACTTAATCGTGGTGAAGCATTAAAACACGATAAAAAAACAGTTACGCCAATTAGCCAAGAAGTTATTTTTTCAGCCCGAAAAGAAGTTTTAGAAATTCACTTAGCGCCTGCGCTTGAAAAATATATGGTTGATTTGATCATGGCGACCCGCCAAAGCGAAAAATATGATGACAAATTAAAACAGTGGCTTGCCTATGGTGCCAGCCCTCGCGCGACCATCGCCTTAGATCGTTGTTCAAGAGCCCGAGCTTGGTTACATAATCGTGATTTTGTTAGTCCTGAAGATATTCAAGCGGTATTTCATAACGTTTTACGCCATCGTATTTTGTTAACTTATCAAGCCGAAGCCGAAGGAATAAGTGCAAATCAATTACTCGATCATTTATTAAGCTTAGTAGCCGTTGCTTAAACTTACTAAAAAACAAATAAATATGATTTAGGGTAGGTTTTATGTGGTTTAAAAAATCTAGCAATCAAATTAAGCAACCTAACGTTACTGAATTGCTTGCTAATATCAACAGCAATGGTGTTGAGTTAAGTATAGAAGAATTATTGCAATATCAGCAAAAATCATCATTAATTGATCTTGCTGCCAATAAAAGTTTGCATGGTCAACTTTCTGGCAACTACCTTGCTCGCTCTAAAGGGCGCGGTATGGAGTTTGATGAAGTTCGTCATTATCAATCGGGCGATGACATCCGCGCTATTGATTGGCGTGTTACAGCCCGTACAGGTAAAACGCATACTAAATTGTTCCGAGAAGAAATAGAACGCCCGGTACTTATTGCTACCGACTTAGGAGCAAGTATGCAATTTGGCAGCAAGTTATTATTTAAATCAGTTCAAGCGGCTCATATTGCGGGACTTATTGCGTGGCATGCTAAAAATCGAGGCGACCGAGTTGGCGGTATTGTCTTTAATCAGCAGAACCACCGCGAATTAAAACCCCGTAGCCGTAAAACTGGTGTTTTGCATTACTTACATGCCTTAATTGAATTGCAACAGCTGGCACTAACAAATTTTACGAGTGCCGATGATATTGCTGAAACAAAAACAGAAAACACCAATACTTTTTTTGAATTAAACTGTGCGCGTTTAAGACAACTAGCTCGTCCTGGTAGTTTAGTGTATTTAATTAGTGATGGTCAGCACCTGAGCCAAGAGGCAATTCGCCACTTGTCGCACATTAGCCGCCATTGTGAATTGGTTATCGTAAAAGTACACGATCCACTAGAGCTAGATTTACCGTCAGTTAACAATAAAACAAATGTTGTGATCAGTAATGGTTCTGAACGCCAACAGCTCACCTTAGGCGATAAAAAAACAGCAAGCGATTATCATCACTGCGCTCAAGTTTTAGTAAAAGAACAACAGAGTTTATTTACTAAAGCAGGTGCGCGCGTGCTTAACTTCAGCGCGAGCGAGAGTATTGAACAACAGTTAAAACAAGGAGCAAGCGCTTGGATCCGTTAGCCCAATTAAGCGATATTCATTTACCAGCCCCCATTGAGCAATATCCTATAGCAATGGGGTGGTGGATATTGGCGAGTTTACTTATAGTCGCTTTTATTTATAGCGTGATAAAATTACGCCGTCATATAAAAACAAATAAAACGAAAAATAGTGCGCTAAAACAATTAAAGCAAAACCCTGAAATGCCTGTAGAAGATGTTTTGCTACTGTTAAAATGGGCGGCTTTAGCCTATTTTCCACGTAAAGATTGCGCTAATTTATATGGAGAAAAATTTAAACAATTCTTGATCTCCAACTTACCCGTTAAAATAAAAGAAAAACAACGCATTGAGTTTGAACAGCAATTACAGAAGTGTAGCAGTAGCTTCGAAGACATCTATCATAAAAATGGTGAACACTTAGTTGATAATAATGTAAATACACTTGCCAAGAGTTGGCTTAGTTTGGCATTACCTGTTGTTTCTCGAAAAGAAAATTCTATGCCTACTCATATCGCAATGAAGTCTACTTTAGAGAAACCAGAAGCAACTACACCAACAACAGAGGCAATATCATGATCAGTTTTTATTGGCCTTGGTTACTCGCCGCCCTTCCTTTACCTTTACTTGTTTATTGGCTACCAGCTAAGCAACGTGTTGCCACCGCAGCGTTAAGAATGCCATTAATAATTTCTACCAACAGCCAAGTAGTGGAAGGTAATGATAATAAAAAATCATCATTGATTGTATTAAGCTTTATTTGGGCTTTAGTGGTATTAAGTGCAAGTAGACCACAATGGCTAGGCGAGCCTATTGATATTCCCACACAAGGGCGGGAAATGATGATTGCAGTCGATTTATCAGGGTCTATGCAAATAGAAGACATGAGCTTAAATGGCAGTACCGTTAACCGTCTTGATATGCTTAAAAGCGTATTAGGAAAATTTATTGAGCGCCGCACCGGCGATCGCTTAGGATTGATTTTATTTGCTGATGACGCTTACATGCAAACACCGATGACCTTTGACCGTAAAACCGTAAAACAAATGCTTGATGAAGCTGTATTAGGGTTAGTTGGACAAAAAACCGCTATTGGTGATGCTATCGCTTTAGCAGCAAAGCGTTTTGACGCAAAAAAAGAAACAAATCGAGTACTCTTACTACTTACTGATGGTCAGAATACCGCAGGTAAAATCACACCAGAGCAAGCATTAGAATTAGCTGTCGATAAAAAAATCACCATTTATACTATTGGTATTGGTGCGGATGAAATGCTGCAACGTTCATTATTTGGTACCCGACGTGTAAATCCCTCAAGTGATCTAGATGAAAAAATGCTAACTAATATTGCCGAAAAAACACACGGTAAATATTTTCGTGCGCGCGATAGTCAATCTATGGCCGAGATTTATCAATTGTTAGATACATTAGAACCAATAGAGCAAGATCAACAACAAATGAGGCCACTTACTGCCCTTTTTTATTGGCCTTTAGCCATGGCTTTTATTATTGCGATAACCTATTTAATTTGGTTAAGCCTGCCACAATCGTTTAGAAACCGTGCGAATAACGGTGCAAACAAAAAACAAACAACTACCACCTACAATTCAATTCGGGAGCAAATAAATGAGTGAGTTTCATTTTATTCGCCCATTATGGCTGTTAGCCATTTTAGTTTTAATTGCTGCAATACATTTATTAAAAAAATTACGCGTTAGCCAATCGGGTTGGGATCAAATATTGCCCAAACATTTAGCGCAAATTTTAATCACGCCTAATACACAACAAAGGCAGAAAAACAGTTCAAATAAACCACTTTCACTTATTCCTGTTAGTTTTATTGGTTTGTTAACCATTATTGCTTTAGCCGGCCCTGCTTGGCAAAAACAACCACAACCAGTTTTTCAAATAAACCAAGGTTCAGTGTTAATTATGGATATGTCGTATTCGATGTATGCCACCGACATTACGCCTAATCGTTTAACTAGAGCTCGTTACAAAGCAATTGATTTACTTAATAATTTAACTGAAGGTGATATAGGATTAGTCGCCTATGCAGGTGATGCTTTTACTATTAGCCCTTTAACCGAAGATACTAATAATATTAAATTATTACTGCCGTCATTAACGCCTGATATTATGCCTGAACTCGGCAGCAATCCATTAGCAGCATTAACCATGGCTGATGAAATGTTGAAAAACGCAGGTCATATAAAAGGAGATATTTATTGGTTTACTGACGGAATTGACCAAAGTGATGTTAGCGATATAAACCAATTTACCAGAAAACATCCGCATAATATTCATATTTTAGGTATTGGAACTAAAAGTGGCGCGCCAATCAAATTAACCAATGGTGAATTAATGAAAGACAATAGTGGTGCGATTGTTATCCCACATTTAAATCCATCGAGGTTGGCAGGACTAGCCGCTCAAGGACAAGGAAATTACCAAAGTATTAGTAATGACAATCACGATATTGAATCTTTGTTGGCTCATAATTTACTAAACAGGCAACAAAATAGGCAAGATAAAGATAAGCAATCTAAAAATAGTGAACAACTCGGTGATCAATGGCAAGAAGCTGGCCCTTACCTCATTCTAATCATTTTATTTTTATTACTCGGATATTTTCGTCGTGGCAATATTGTCATATTTTTACCAATGGCTTTACTATTATCACCAAATCAACAAGCGCAAGCGAGTATATGGCAAGACTTATGGAAGACGAGCGATCAACAAGCACAACAAAAATTTGATCAAAAAAACTTTAATGAAGCTGCTCAACAATTTAAAGATCCTTTGTGGCAAGGTAGCGCCTATTACAAAGCAGGCGATTATCAACAGGCATTTGATGCATTCAAACAAAGCGATAGTGCTCAAGCTTTATACAACCAAGGAAACGCTTTAGCAAAGCTAAAACAATTAGATAAAGCAATTGAGGCATATAAAAATGCTTTGGTCAAAGATCCATCACTTGAAGACGCTAAGAAAAATAAAGCACTCCTTGAAGCGTTAAAAAAACAACAAGAAAAACAAAATAAGGATCAAAAGCAAAACCAGAAAGATAAGCAAGATAAGCAAGATAAGCAAGATAAGGATAAACAAGGCAAAGACCAGAAATCTGATAAAAACGATAAACAACAAGAACAAGAAAAAAAAGGCGATAAGCAGAAAAATTCAGATCAACAAAAATCTGATGGTAAAAAAAATAGCGAGCCGCAAAAAAACAAAGCGGACGATTCAAAAAGTGAGCAAGAAAAAGAGCAAAATCAGCAGAAAGAATCACAAAATAAAAAACAAAATGCTGAACAAAAAAAGGCGCAAGAAGAAGCTGCTAAAAAGAAAAAGGCCGAGCAAGACGCTAAAAACGAAGCCGATAAAAACTTAACACCAGAGCAAAAAGCAGCTAAGGCAAAAGCAAAATTAGCCAAAGAACAACACGATAAAGAAATGAAGCAAAAGTATCAGCAATTAATGAACAAAGTCACCGACGATCCTTATCTTTTATTGCGTAATAAAATGCAATTGGAATATCAAAAACGTCGCGGCAACACCAGTAACAGAGGAACCGATAAAAAATGGTAAATGCAATAAAACTTTTACTTTTAATCTCAGTTTATATTTCTACGTATGCATTTGCTAATGTCAGCGCAACTATTGATAAAAACCCTGTCGTTGCAGGTGAATCTATTGTTTTAAATGTAGTTGCGGATGAAAGCTTGGATAACAATGATTTTGATAGCTCTCCGCTATTAAAAGACTTTATTGTCGGTCGTACTTCAGTTAGTTCGCAAACTAGCATGATCAACTTTAAAACCAGCTACACCACGCGTTGGCAAACTGTACTCATTGCACGTAAAGCTGGCAATTACACTATTCCCTCATTTGATATAAATGGTCAGAAAACGGCTGCAATTTCGCTGAAAGTATTGCCCGCAAACACAGTTAATAAAAACCAACAACAAGATTTATTTATTGAAGCAAGTGTGTCGAACAATGACGTTTATGTACAACAACAATTTACTTTGCAAGTAAAACTATATTTTGCCAGTGAATTAAAACGCGGTAGTTTGACCGAGCCTACTTTAACAGGGGCAACCATTACACAGGTAGGAAAAGACAAAGAAAATGTCGAAATATCAAATGGTCGCCGCTTTCGCGTAATCGAACGTAACTATGCTATTAACCCACAACAAAGTGGCGATTTTGTTTTATCTTCACCGATGTTTTCAGGTGAAGTGATCAAATCATCTTCAAGACGTTCTAGCTTTTTAAGTTTCGGTGAGAGTACTCCCGTGAGTGCGTTAGGAAAAGAAATTTCTATTAAAGTTCGCCCTATTCCAGAAGATTTTCACGGACAATGGCTACCAAACGAATTATTGTCGATAAATGACGAATGGCAACCTAAAGATCAGCAATTTAAAGTTGGTGAGCCGATCACTCGTACCATAACGTTAACAGCTGCAGGTTTAAGCGAAGAACAATTACCTAAGCTAACAATTCCGCTACCGGACGGCTTAAAGATTTATCCCGATCAAGCAAAGCTACACACTAGTGTAAACAACGCTAAATTAATTAGCCAAAAGGTACAAAATTTTGCCATAGTTGCCAGTACCCCCGGTACTTTTACACTACCGAAAATGGTTATTCCTTGGTGGAATACGGTAACAAATCGTTATCAAGAAGCGGTATTGCCTGAAAAAACAATCATTGTTGCTGTGAATGACGACTTTAATAATATATCTCCTCCTCCCGCTGCTAACAAAACAATAGACTCTAAAGATATGTCTGCAACTGACAATGCAGTGGCAAAAAATGAACGAGTAGCAAAACAAGTAATTATAAGACAGTCTCCATTATTACAATGGATTTTTTTAGCATTATGGTTACTCACTTCTTTGGCTTGGTTTATCAGTGCGAGATTAAATAAAAAAGCTAGTTTGAACATTAAAAGTAAAAAAGACATTGCTTATGATTATTTAAACTTGCTTAAATATTGTAAAACCAACCAAGGTGATGCGGCACTCGAATGTATTATTCCCTGGGTAAATAGTTTAGGCTTGAGTAAAAACAAAATTATCAATTTAGAAGAAGCAATAAAACTTATTGATCAAAGCGATTTCACTCAAGCTATTAATCAGCTACAACAATGCTATTATGGTAATAACAAGAAAACATGGCAAGGTAATGAATTACTAAGCTGCATTGAAAAAATTCATCGTTTACAACAAAAGAACACTCCGACTAAGCAACAAGATATAAATCACCAAGGTAAGATAAATTTAAATCCTTAAATGCTGATAATTAAGCATTAAATAGACAATTAAATACGGTTACCCATGATAAAAAAAATATTTGGAAATAAATCTGACAAAGCTCAGGTCTCTAACAACATGGCTAGTAAACAAGTTAGATACGAAGCATTAGTTAGAGCATTACATGGCGATCTTTTTCGTTATGGGTATTGGTTGTGTCACGACAAACATATCGCTGAAGACCTAGTGCAAGAAACCTTTTTAAGGGCATGGCGAGCTTTAGATTCTTTAAAAGATGAAAAGGCAGCTAAGTCGTGGCTGATCACAATTTTACGTCGTGAAAATGCTCGACGTTTTGAACGAAAACGTTTTGATATGTCTGAATATGATGAAATGTCGGTTGTCGATACTCAGGCAATGGGTAATGAACAAGATTTAGAAAACGAAATGTTACGCGATAAAATAGCACAATTACCAGAAGAATATCGAGAGCCATTAGTATTACAAGTTCTTGGTGGTTATAGCGGTGAAGAAATAGCTCAGCAGTTACATTTAAACAAAAATACTGTAATGACTAGATTGTTCAGAGCACGCAATCAACTTAAAGAATCACTTGATGACGAACCTATGTTTCGCGGTCAATTTAATTAGAGGTGATGATAATGAACGAAAAAATGGATGATTTGCAATTTAGACGCAGCATTTATGCTAATCCAAGAACACAAGACAGTGATGTTCTTGAAGCTAAAAAATCTGATCCAGCTAAAAAACAATTTGCTCAATCAATTGAAAAATTAGATCAACAAATTCATCGTGCTATGGATATTGACGTGCCTGATGATTTATACAATAAGTTAATGTTAAGACAAACTTTAGCCAGTCATCAGCAACAAAAAAGTAAAAATAGAATTCAACTAGCGATGGCTGCTTCTATTGCATTTGCTGTTGGTCTAAGTTTTAATTTTATGCAAAGCTCGAATGCTCATACCAACTTGAGTGATTATGCATTTGCTCATGTTGAACATGAAGCACACTTATTTAACAATAATAGTGATGCTCAAATAACACTGGCATCATTAAATGATAAAATGTCGAGCTTTAATGGCAATTTCACTGAGTCGTTAGGTAACTTAATTTCGGCAAGTAATTGTGATTTTGGCGGGATAACAGTCCTGCATTTAGTGTATAAAGGAAAAGATCAGCCCGTTACTGTTTTTGTTGTACCTCCTAACAGTAACTTAAACTTTGAAAGTGATTTTTCAAACGGCAAATTGCATGGTGAAGCGCAACAATTCAAGAATGCGAGTATTATTGTAGTTGGTGATAAAAACGAACCCTTAAATCAATGGAAATCTAATATCAGTAAAGATATTAACTGGTCGATATAAATTTTAATTAACCACTTTAATTTTATTTTTATTTTAAATTATTCCAATATCGCCTATAAAAAATGGAGCTAATATGGCTCCATTTTTATTAGGTACGTCCAATTTTATTTTAAATAGTTAATAACGTTTTATTATCTAATAAAATCTTCTTGCCAATTCCTTTTACTTTCAATAAATCATCCAATGAATTATAAGCACCATTTACTTTTCGATATTGAATAATTGCTTGTGCTTTTTTCTGGCCAATTCCTTTTAGCTGACTAAATTCATCTGCTTTCGCTTTATTAATATTTATTTTCGCTAAATGTGTTTTCTGGCTACTCACATCAGCAGTAGTTAATGCTTCATTTGCAGCTAGGCTAGGTAAAACAAAAGTGAGGTTAGTAAAAATAAGCGCAGTGAAAATCAGTAGAGTTTTTTTCATGATTAAATCCTTTTTAATATATCCTTGGGGTATGTATCGCCTTAACATAAAGGCGACTGTTTAAGTAATAGTCGCTTTTTACTAGGCTGTCAAATCGCTATCAAAATTTTTAGGATAAATGAATAATCGACTGATTAATTTGTTGTAGCACCGCATGAGGATCTGCAGCTTTGGTAATAGGACGCCCAATCACTAAATAATCAACACCTACATTCAATGCTTGTTCAGGTGTCATAATGCGCTTTTGATCGTCATTAGCACTGCCTGCAGGACGTATGCCCGGCGTTATTAATTTAAAGTCTTTACCTAAGTTATGTTTTAACTGCTCGGCTTCCCATGCTGAACAAACAACACCATCAAGCCCTGACTCTTTAGATAACTTAGCTAACCGCATTACCTGCTCTGCTGGTGATAATGTAATGCCTAAACCACGTAAGTCTTCCTCGCCCATACTGGTTAAAACGGTCACTGCAATTAATAGCGGTTTATTCTCGCCAAACGTTTGTAACGCTTCTTTAGCTTTAACCATCATTTTACTGCCGCCACTAGCATGAACGTTAACCATCCAAACGCCGAGATCAGCCGAGGCAGTTACCGCCTTTGCGACCGTATTTGGAATGTCATGAAATTTTAAATCTAAAAAAACATCAAAGCCTTTATTTACAAATTGTTTTACTAATTCAGGACCAAAATAAGTAAACATTTCTTTGCCAACCTTTAAGCGGCAATCTTGTGGACTTACTTGATCAACAAAAGACATGGCTGATGCTTTGTTATCAAAATCTAAAGCGACTACAACTTTAGGATCGTTCATATTTTTTCCTTTTATAACACTAGAGTCTGTTAACCCTAATCGAGATCATTTAATGGCCAAGTTACGATATGATCCTCAAAGTCTTCAAGTTCAACATCGTCATCTTTTACTATTTTGCCTCTAACCGACATACCCACTTTATGCATTGCTGACTTTTTACCTTTATGTAGTAAAGGATGCCATGAAGGAATGCCTCGACCTTCGTTTAAACGACGATAGGTACAACTTGGCGGCATAAAAAAAACAGCGTCTAAATTGTCTTGGCTCAATTGCACGCAATCAGGTACTAAGGTAGTGCGCTGCGAATATTTAGAGCACTGACAGCTTTTATCGTTTAATAAATAACAAGCAATGTTTGAATACACCAATTGCTCATCTTCATTTATATGATCTGTAGGCTGTAATTCAGTTTGCTCATCAGTATTTTCATCATCTATAAATTTGTTTAAACAGCATTTAGCACAACCATCACAAAGTGATTCCCACTCTTGCTTATTCATTTCTTGTAGTGTTTTTGTTTGCCAAAAAGGTGAAGAAATTTTCTCTTGTTTTGTCATTATATTTTTATCCAAACCTTATTTTATCGGTGGAAATTTTATCCGATCCGATAAATGCCCCACAGATGAAACAAAATAATACGATAAATTCCAATGCATTAAACTTTTATAATTATTATATGCAAGATAAGCGCGGCCTTTTTCATCATCTGGAAAAATTAATGCGGCCTTTATATTTACCGCGGGTAAACTAGTCCCGTCAGTACGTCTTATACCTAATTTTTGCCATTCTACTAAGGATTTTTCACGTTGAGTCCATGCCGCTAACCATTTTTTTCGGCTGCCCGTTCTTTTAGGGATAGCCAATGAAATGTCAAAATCTATTGGTAATTTTACTTGCCGTCCCCACGTTAATTCGTCGCTCCAGCCTTCTTGCTTTAAATAATTGGCGACTGAGGCAAAAACATCAGCCGTATTAGTCCAAATATCTTTTTTACCATCGCCATCGCCATCAACAGCATAGGCTAAAAAAGACGTTGGCATAAACTGGTTTTGCCCCATCGCGCCGGCCCAAGAGCCGATCATTTTATCAACACTGATATGTCCTTGAGAAAGTATCGTTAATGCTGCCCAAAGCTGTTTTTTAAAAAATGCCTCTCTACGACCTTCATAGGCAAGAGTACTAAGCGCTGACACAACATTGAAATTACCGGTATAGCCACCAAAATTAGTTTCAAGTCCCCACAATGCAACGATAAATCGAGGTTGAACACCGTATTGATCGCCTATTTTAGTTAATAACTTTTGGTGTTGCTTGAAAAGCTTTCGCGCTTTATCTACTTTCCATTGAGGAATTCTTTTTGGTAAGTAGGTATCTAACGTTTCTACTTTTTCAGGTTGGCTTCGATCTGCCTTAATCGCCCGTTTGTAATATTTTATCTGTGAAAAAGCCGAATTAATCAATGTTTGACTAAAACCCTTTTTTGCAGCTTGTTGTTTTAATTTCTCAGTATATTGCTCAAAAGTGGGTTTAGTAATGTCAGCAACTTTTTTAGCTTCAACTATTAATTTATCGTTGTTAACTGCAAAACTGTTTAGGCTAATTAAGAATACCGAAAATAGTAAGCTCAATTTAATTGAAGTATTGGTTAAACGCATTGAGTTAGCTTCCCTTAGTTAACTTGTCTGTTGAACTTTGATTTTTAGCTTTTTTCTTTTTTTGTTGTTCTTTATGCTCATCTAACAAATTTTCAATAGGAGGTGGCAGCTGCAAATAATAGCCCTGCTCGATTAATTTTTCTTTTACTTTAACGATGTCTGCCATCGCAAGTTTATCTTTATTGGCTAAGTTAAATAACGTTACTAAACTTGGCGTACCAAAGGTAGTTAGTAACGCTTCAGGGACATCAGAAAAATCATCTCTTTGTTTAACAAAGAGATAGGTTTGTTCTTTTTTTAAACTTTTATAAACGGCACAAAGCATGGTGGAGACCTAAATATAATTAAAATTCGATACGATAAGAACAATTCAATTTGCTCAATATTAAAACTCTGCTAAAGCTAATTGTTGTAGTGTTTTACCAAATAATTCAAACCGCCATCCCTGTAAAAAATCAACTTCTTGCTGGTGTTCCTTAGCTTCATTTAAATTAAAGTGCCAACTTAAAAATTTATTTATTTGTTTTTTTGAGGCTAAAATTTCGACGGATAATCCTGTTTTTTCTGCGACATCATTAATAAAGTTCTTTACCTTTTTATAAATCCCTTTGTAACCAGGATATTGGTCTAGCCTAACTATTGCTGGTGGGTATTCATTTTGATCTTTATCGGTCGCATGCTTGAGTACAGAAAGCATAGCTTTACCTTGATGTCGTACATCATAAATATCGATATCATTTATATTTGCCATAGCGCCAACGCTTTTAGGGTCAACTTGTGCCATAAAAATTAACGTTTGCTCTTTGACTACGAAATTCAATGGTAAATCTCGTTCTTTAGCTCTGTTATATCGCCATTTTGCCAAGAATTTCAAACGATTTAATTGTGAACTAGTCAAACGCCAACTTTGTTTAATGTTCAAATATAAAAGCTCTTCATCAATTGCTTTGAATTTTTTTTCAACCAATTTAGAACTTTCTTCAATCGCATTTTCAAGTAATTTTTTTTCTGATAAAAGCTCAACGATTAGAGGATAAATTTTTATTAAATAATCAACATCAGCTTGAGCATAAGTGATTTGCTTGTCGGTTAAAGGTCTTTTCAACCAATCTGTTCTTGATTCTGATTTGTCAAGTTCAACACCCGTAAAATGTTCAACCATTGCGGCATAGCCCATTGATAAACCGTGCCCTAAAAATGACATCATAATTTGACTATCGATTATATTTACCGGTTTACATTGCGCTTTTAAAAATACTTCTAAATCTTCTGAACAAGCATGTAAAACTTTGCAAATTGTAGGTTCAGATAACAATTGCCAAAATGGTGTTAAATCTTTTAATGCCACAGGATCGATTAAAGCAAGCAATTTTCCATCACATACTTGCAACAAACCTAATTTTGGATAATACGTGCGGGTGCGAACAAACTCAGTATCAATAGCTAAAATCTTAGATGTTGAAAACTGCTGACATACTTCATTTAATTGCTGCGGATCTTGAATATATAATTTCTGCACAAAATTCCTCGGTTCATTGCCCAATATCAATTTTATTGACGACAGTTATTTATGACGACGACGAGTCGCTTGTTTATGACGTAAATGATGCTTTTTAACAGAGCGTCTGATTCGTCTACTTTTAGCGTTATCTATTGCTTTTTCATCAACTTTAACTTTGCTTTTAGTTTCTAAAGGTAAGCCAACAAGTTTACGAAAATAATTCACGTCTACTAATGGTAATTCTGCCCAGCCACCTAGCGGTAATTGTCGATGCATTTCTAAATCGCCATAGCGAACTCGGATCAATCGGCTAACTTGTACTTCTTGGCTTTCCCATAAGCGCCGTACTTCACGATTTCTACCCTCGGTTAGAACAACATGAAACCAATGATTACGGCCTTCACCACCACGATAAGTAATGGATTTAAACTTGGCCATACCATCTTCTAATTGTACTCCGGCACGTAAGCGCTGCAGCATTGCTTCATCTATTTCACCAAAAACTCGCACTGCATACTCTCGTTCGATTTGCTGCGATGGGTGCATTAATTTATTAGCTAATTCACCATCAGTTGTAAATAACAACATTCCTGAGGTGTTTATATCTAGGCGACCAACAGCCACCCAACGTTCGCCAATGAGAGGCGGTAAACGATCAAATACGGTAGCCCTTCCTTCAGGATCTTTGCGCGTGCACATTTCACCTTCAGGTTTATTATAAATTAATACTCTGCACAGTTGATCTTCATCACTAATAATTTCAACGGGGTGTCCATCGATTTTGATTTGTTCGTTTCCTGTTACCCGATCACCTAAATAAGCTGTTTTTCCATCAACGCTAACGCGACCAGAACTGATCACTTCTTCCATAGCTCGTCTTGATCCTTTACCAGCACGCGCTAATACTTTTTGAAGTTTTTCTGTGTTAGCTTCTTTTTTCTGAATTACGCTATCTTTGATAGGACTTTTTGTTGCCTTGTTCAAACGCTTTTTATCAGGTTTTTTGGCAGTTGTTTTAACTGCTTTTTTATCAGACATAGGTTTTCTGCTTTATCTCAATTCACGTCAGTAAGTTTGTCTTTCTGACTCATCAAACAATCAGGGATTCATTATAACTGTTTTTTATATTAAGTGACTAGAATACTCAATTTTTTGTTTTTTCATCTAAAGACATTAAAGGCGGTAGTTGGGTTAATGAAGTCAAAGAAAAATAATCTAAAAATTCTTTGGTTGTGCCGTAAAGTGTTGGCCGCCCAGGCACTTCTTTTTGTCCTAATGTTTTTATCCAATTGCGTTCGAGTAATGTTTTCATGATATAACTACCAACAGCAACGCCGCGTATCTCTTCAATTTCACCACGAGTTATCGGTTGTTTATAAGCAATTAGGGCTAATGTTTCTAATAATGCGCGAGAATACTTTGGCGCTTTATCAGTAAAAAAATTGGCAAGTGAGAGACTTAAATCTTGTCTAGCTTGAAAACGATAGCCAGAAGCGACTTTAATTAAATTCACCCCTCGTTTTTGATAATCTTGTTGTATCTCATCAATGACAGTAATTAGGAGTTTTTTATTTAACGAATATTCAGCCAGTAGAACATCTAGCATTTTATCGACAGACAATGGTTTTTCAGAAACAAAAATGGCCGCTTCTACTAATAATTTTAATTGTTTTGTAGTGATAGGGTTTGATTGGGATTGTAAAGTAATCGGTGCTATTGTCATCTCATTTATTTCCATCTAACAGATTTTCATCTGAAACAGCCAATCTGACTTGAATTGCGCCTAAAACTCTACTTTGAATACATTCAATGAGCGATTCTTTTAATAATTCTAAGATTGCTAGAAAAGTCACAACAACGCCTGCACGCCCTTCGGTAAATGTAAATAATTGACTAAATTCAAGAAAAGTCCCTTTTTGTTGACAATCACTTAACTGATCTAAAATCATGGTCATGCGTTCACGCGTTGACAAATTTTCAGCCTGTACATGATGGTGTTCAAAGGCATCACTTTGCTTTAATACTAAATTCAATGCATTAACTAACTCTGAAAGTTCAATGTCACAGGTACTTACTTGATTACTATAGTTATCAGAAAATGCTACTTTAGCCACATGAAAATCTCGTTCTAATCTTGGCAATTGATCAATTTCTTGTGACGCCTGTTTTATAATTTCATATTCCTGTAAACGACGTACTAATTCAGCTCGAGGATCAACTTCATCATCTTCAACTTTCAGTTTGGGTAACAATAGGCGTGATTTAATTTCCGCTAAAATCGCCGCCATCACCAAATATTCAGCGGCTAATTCCATTTTTAACTCTGACATCAAATCAATATAGCTCATATATTGTTTGGTTATTTGCGCTATAGGCAAATCAATAATATCAAGCTTTTGCTTGCGGATAAGATATAGCAATAAATCTAATGGACCTTCAAAATGCTCTAAAATAACTTTAAGTGCGTCAGGTGGTATAAAGAGGTCTTGTGGTTTTTCAACAAGACCTTCACCATGTATAAAAGCAAACGGTAACGCTTGCTGTTGCATTTCACCTTTTGCAGTTTTATCCATATTCATTAACAATAACTAATATTTGGTAATGCAAAATTTATTCACCCTCGAGCCCTCTAACCGGCTTTATTTGTTCCCAATCATGACAAGAGGGACAAGACCAATAATGAGTACTTGTATCAAAACCACAATTACGACAACTATAACGTGGTTTTTCTTGTAAATAAGATGAGATTAACTCAGTGATCATCGCTAAATTTTCATGCTGATTATTTTGCTCTGATTCGCTGATTTGCATTTTAATAAAATGCTTAAAACCACGAATAGTGGGACGTTTTTTTAACGCCATTAACATATATTCTTGTGCTTTTGATCGGCCTTTACCTTGTTCGATGAAGGATAAGTATTTAATCAACGCACTGGTGCTTGCAGTTTGTTCATAAACTTGTTTAATAAACATAAAAAATTCATTTTCGCTATCAAGTTGTTGATAACAAAATTGCATTTTATCAATAACATCTAAAAAGAAATCTTTATCTTGCTGATAAATATCACGATAACAACGTGCTGCTTCAGCATATTGTTGATGGTTTTCGTAAATTTCAGCCATTAAAAAATTGGCCCGACAAGACGTTGGATCATAGGTTAAAGCTTGCTCTAACAATTCTAATACTAAAATAAATTGATCTTTAACTAATGCTTGATTTGCCAACTCGCAATAAAAATTGGCTAAAGTATGTAATAATTTCTTATCTTTTGTTTTTATTATCGTCTTTTTTAAGTCAATACCGTCTTGCCAATCTTTAGTTGATTGGTATATTTGCATTAAATAGTTTAGCGATTTGACACCATAAATTTTAGATTTTAAAGATTTACTAAACATTTTTTCAGCTCTGTCATACAATCCCGCTGAAAGAAAGTCTTTACCTAATTCAAAAATAGCCTGCTGCTTATCTTTAGAGGGTAAATTAGCATGTCGAACTAGGTGTTCATGTACTTTTAACGCTCTATCAAGCTCACCACGACGACGAAACAAATTAGCCATAGCAAAGTGAGCTTCGACGCTATCATTTTCTACTTTAAGCGTTTCAATTAAGTGTTCAATGGCTTTATCTTGTTGATTCGATAATAAATAATTTAATCCTGTTGAATACTTTATCGACAAATCTTGTTTAGCTGTTTCATTTTTCTGTTTAATGCTATTACGGCCCATATACCAACTATAAGCCGCGACAATTGGCAATAACAAAAACACCAGTTCTAACATAAGGTTATTTATTTTCCTTTAGTGAATTATCATTCGATGATAATTTTTTCTTTACCACTCGTGAAAATTTCCACATTAACATCATTAATATCCCAATAAAAATACCTATAACAGTGAATAAGCTTACTGCCATAGCAACTGAAATATCTATTCGAGCGATCAAATAATTTAAAGTGATAACTTGATCATTTTGACTACCAAAAATAAAAGCGATGGTCAGTAAAATAATTAACATAAATAAAGAAAAATAAAATCGCAAAATGCGCTCCTAAAGGCAAATTATTATTAAGAATGACTATTCTAGCATTATTTTTATCAAAAAAATCTCAAAAAAAAACATGCTAATAAGCATGTCTTTTATTGATAATAAATTTAACGTTTTAAGCGTTACACCTATAAGTTTAAGCAACCATTTGATTTACGCGTTCACGTAATTCTTTGCCTGGCTTAAAATGAGGCACATATTTACCAGCTAATTCTACAGAGTCGCCAGTTTTTGGGTTTCTACCAACGCGCGGAGCACGATAATGTAATGAAAAACTACCAAAACCTCTAATTTCTATACGCTCACCTTTAGATAAAGTTTGCGCCATCATTTCAAGAATTTCTTTTACTGCAATTTCTACATCTTTAGCCGGTAAATGACTTAATTTATCTGCTAATATCTCAATGAGTTCTGATTTGGTCATCTGACCCTCCAGTGTTCATTTAGCTTCACGCCAATGGAAAAAATCAAAAGGGAATACTTTATCAACTATATTCCCTTCACTTAAAACGTTTAAAGCTTATTATAACTAGTACAAGTTAGCTTTTTGCGTTTTTGAATGCTTCAGCCATTGCACTTAAACCAGATTCTTCAACTTGATTTAAGTTGTCCATCGCTTCACGTTCATTTGCTTGATCTTTCGCTTTAACAGATAAACTAATTACACGGTTTTTACGATCAACACCTACAAACTTAGCTTCAACACTATCACCTACTGATAATTCAGTAGAAGCGTCTTCAACACGATCAGCAGAAATATCAGCTACACGAATGTAACCTTCAACTTCTTCAGCTAATTCAATCTTAGCGCCTTTCGCGTCAACTTCAACGACCTTACCTGTAACAATAGCACCTTTTTTGTTATCTGTCAGATACATATTGAATGGGTCGTCTTCAGTTTGCTTAACGCCCAATGAAATACGTTCACGCTCAGGGTCAACTTGTAATACAACAGCAGCAATTTCATCGCCTTTCTTGAATTCACGAACAGCTTCTTCACCGCCTTTCCAAGAAATATCAGATAAGTGTACTAAACCGTCAATACCGCCTTCAAGTCCAATGAAAATACCAAAATCAGTAATTGATTTGATGTTACCTGAAACTTTATCACCTTTGTTGAAGTTTTTAGCAAACTCTTCCCAAGGGTTCGGGATACATTGTTTTAAGCCAAGAGAAATACGACGACGTTCTTCGTCAATTTCTAATACTTTAACTTCAACGCTATCACCTAAGTTAACAACTTTAGATGGGTGAATGTTTTTATTAGTCCAATCCATTTCAGAAACGTGAACTAAACCTTCAACGCCTTCTTGGATTTCAACAAAACAACCATAGTCAGTTAAGTTTGTAACACGACCGGTAAGTTTTGAACCTTCAGGGAAACGGTTAGCAATTGCTACCCATGGATCTTCACCTAACTGCTTCATACCTAGCGATACACGAGTACGCTCACGATCGAATTTCAAGATTTTAACTGGAATTTCATCACCAACATTAACGATTTCACTTGGGTGCTTAACACGTTTCCAAGCCATATCAGTAATGTGTAATAAACCGTCAATGCCGCCTAAGTCTACGAATGCACCGTAATCAGTAAGGTTCTTAACGATACCTTTAACTTCTTGGCCTTCAGCTAATGACGCTAATAATTCATCACGTTCAACAGTGTTTTCAGATTCGATAACAGCGCGACGAGAAACAACAACGTTATTACGCTTTTGATCAAGCTTAATAACTTTAAATTCTAGGTCTTTACCTTCAAGATGAGTTGTGTCACGTACTGGACGTACATCAACTAATGAACCCGGTAAGAAAGCACGAATATTGCTAACTTCAACCGTGAAACCACCTTTAACTTTACCGTTGATAACACCGATAACAGTTTCTTTTTCTTCATATGCTTTTTCAAGCACTTGCCATGCTTCGTGGCGTTTTGCTTTTTCACGAGAAAGAATTGTTTCACCAAAACCATCATCAGCAGCATCTAAAGCAACATCGATTTGATCACCAACGCTAACTTCTACTTCGCCTGAAGTGTTTCTGAATTGATCAATAGAGATCACAGATTCAGATTTAAGGCCAGCATCAACTAAAACATTGTCTTTGTTAATGGCTACGATTGTACCCTTTACGATTGATCCAGGGCGTGTTTCGATTTCTTTTAAACTTTCTTCAAAAAGTTGTGCAAAATTTTCAGTCATAACTTGTTTATAAACTCAGTTATTAATCCAATCAACAGTCCTGTTTCATGGGGTTGTTTATAGGGTCGAGTGCATCCGTACAGTCAACCAAAGTGAAATTACATGTTTATTCGCGTTAAAATTAGCTAAAAAATTAACTATTAGAGCATTTTTTCATTAATAAAAAGCCCTATTTTTTCTACCACACTATCTATTGAAAGTTCAGTAGAATCAATAATTAACGCACCTTCCGCAGGTATAAGCGGAGCAACTGTTCGGTTACTATCACGCTCATCTCGTTGACGTATGTCATCCAAAAGGCGCCCGATTTTAACATCTAAGCCCTTTTGTTTCAACTGTTGATATCGTCTTTGCGCACGTTCTTCTGCACTCGCCGTTAAAAATATTTTAGCGGGTGCGTCGTGAAATACTACAGTGCCCATATCTCGACCATCGGCCACTAAGCCTGGGGCGACTTTAAATGCACGTTGGCGACGTAAAAGTGCTTCACGTACACGTGGAAACGCGGCAACTTTTGAGGCGATAATGCCTATTTCTTCACTACGGATAGTATCCGTAACATCTTCACCTTCTAAAATAACTTTACTATCGCCTTGGTCTGTTACTTTAAATTGCACATCAAGATGTGCGGCCACAGGTATTAATGCTTCTTCATCATCTATGGCTAATTTATGATGCTGACTAGCAACGGCTAATACGCGATAAATCGCGCCGCTGTCTAATAAGTGCCATCCTTGTTTTTTTGCTAGAATAGACGCTACCGTACCTTTGCCTGCGCCACTTGGGCCATCAATGGTTATTACCGGAATTTGTTCATTCATTATTTATATCCTAATGTCAAAAATCGGCGGAATTATACGGGATTTATATTCGAAAATCGCCTAAAAAATTATTCTGTTACGTTTCTGTTAGATAATTAAGAAGATACCGCAGCTAATTTATCAAAATAATCCGGAAATGTTTTTGCCGTACATTTTGGGTCATTTATAGTGACAGGCTTTTCTCCCAAGGCAACAAGAGAAAAACACATGGCAACTCGATGATCATTATAAGTATCAATTTCAGCGTGTTTTAAAAATGTTGGTGGCGTAATTGAAATGTAATCATCTCCTTCAATAACTTCAGCGCCAACCTTTCTCAGTTCGGTTGCCATTGCTGTTAACCTATCTGTTTCTTTAACTCGCCAGTTATAGATATTGCGTATCGTGGTAGTACCTTTAGCAAAAAGTGCTGTCGTTGCAATAGTCATTGCAGCATCGGGTATGTGATTCATATCCATATCAACAGCAGTAAGAGGCTTAGCTTTCACCGTAATCGATTCATCATTCCATATAACTTCTGCACCCATTTTTTCAAGTATATCGGCAAAATTCTTATCGCCTTGAACACTTAATCGGCCAACACCATGCACTGTTATCTCACCACCTTTTATTGCGCCAGCCGCTAAAAAATAAGAAGCAGAAGAAGCATCACCTTCTACCATATATTTATCAACAGATTGATAAGACTGATTACCTTTTACGGTAATTGATTGGTAGTTATTATTTTGAACGTTAACGCCAAACCGATTCATAATATCAAGTGTGATATCAATATAGGGTTTAGAAACTAATTCGCCTTCAATATTAATAGTAGTGTCCGTTTTTAATAACGGAGCAATCATCAATATTGCGGTTAAAAACTGGCTAGAGATAGAGCCATCGATGCTCACTGAACTCCCCATTAAAGTTTTGCCGTTTATTTTTACAGGTGGATAGTCTTTGTTTTCTATATATTCAACATTTGCTCCAAGCTGAAATAACGCGTCAACTAAATGCCCTATTGGTCTTTCTTTCATGCGAGGTTCACCCGTTAAGGTAAACTCACCTTCGCTGGCAGCAAGAGCTGCACATAATGGGCGCATAGCCGTTCCAGCGTTGCCTAAATAAATATCTAAAGGTTGATCGGCTTTAAAAAAGCCATTATTGCCAGTTACGATGCACTCTGTACCACAATCACTTAATGTATATTCGATACCGAGTGTGCTTAGTGCATTTAGCATATGTTTAATATCGTCACTCACCAATAAATTAGTAATTTTAGTGGTGCCATTTGCCAACGCCGCAATTAATAGTGCACGATTTGATAAACTTTTAGAGCCAGGTAAAAAAACTTCGCCATTAATTTTACTTATTGGATTTAATGTTAACTGCTCCATTCTATTTTATTTCCTGTGCAAATTTTTTCATAAAATCAACCAGCGCTTGAACACCTTCAAGTGGCATCGCATTATAAATACTGGCACGCATGCCACCAACACTACGATGACCTTTTAGCGCGGTTAAGCCCGCTTGCTCTGCTTGAGCTAGAAATTCATCATTTAAAGATTCGTCTGCTAACCAAAAAGGCACATTCATAACACTGCGAAAATTGCTATCAATTGAATTTTTATAAAAGGGATTATCATCAATCGTTTTATATAACAGTGCTGCTTTTTGACGATTTAACACGCTTATTTCGCTAACACCGCCTAAAGTTTTTAACCAATCAAAAACTAAACCCGCTAAATACCATGCATACGTAGGTGGCGTGTTATGCATTGAATCATTATTAGCAATTAGGGTGTAATTCATGATAGAAGGCGTTTTAATGTTTGCTTGATTTAACAAATCATCGCGAACAATCACGATTGCCAGCCCAGATGGACCAATGTTTTTCTGTGCACCAGCATAGATTAACGCAAATTTTGACACATCAATTTCACGCGATAAAATAGTGGATGACATATCTGCAACAAGCGGAACGCCATTGGTTTCGGGTACGGTAAACATTTCAATACCATCAACCGTTTCATTTGGGCAATAGTGCACATAAGCTGCATCTTTTGATAGCGACCATTGCTGGCTTGGTGCAACACTGATTTCACCATTATTATTTTCAACCACATTAATAACATTAACGTTACCAAAATTTTTTGCTTCTGCTGCTGCAGCCTTTGACCAAGAGCCTGAAACCACATAATCAGCAGTTTTACCTTGGGGTAATAAATTTAAAGGTACGGCTGAAAATTGGCCACGACCGCCACCATGACAAAAAAGGACTTTATAATTTTCAGGAATTGCCATGAGCTCGCGTAAATCGGCTTCGGCTTGTTGAGCAACACGAACAAACTCTTTACTACGATGACTTAATTCCATAATAGAACAGCCTGTGTTTTGCCAATTCACTAACTCTTGTTGCGCTTTAGCCATAACTGTAATCGGTAACATTGCAGGACCAGCACAAAAATTAAAAACTTTACTCATGGGAATTAATTTTCCTTTATAAATTGAATTAATAGTATTCGATTAATTATCACTCAAAAGACCAATATTTAAGCATAAAAAAAGGCGGTTAAACCGCCTTTTTTAAGAAATTTAAAAACGGTTATTGCTCATCATCATCCGAGAGGTCTTCTACTGATGTTGATGTATCTTTATCACTTTCAATTTGCCCGTTATCTGCTTCTGTTGAATTTTCAGTAACTGCACTTTCAGGTTCATCACCTTCTTCGCCTGCTACAAATTCAACTTCTTCAACTTCATCAATCCGTTGAAGCGCAACTACATGCTCTTCATCGGCAGTACGAATGATACGAACACCTTGGGTATTACGACCGATTACACTAACTTCATTTACACGCGTACGTACTAAAGTACCGTTATCTGTTATTAGCATTATTTCATCTAAGTCTTCAACCTGAACAGCGCCAACAACAGGCCCATTACGATCGCTCACTTTAATTGAAACTACGCCTTTAGTTGCTCTAGATTTAGCTGGATATTCAGATAAATCAGTACGTTTACCGAAACCATTTTGCGTAATGGTTAAAATTGCACCATCGTTTTTCGGCACTATCAATGAGACAACTCGTTGTTCTCCTTCAAGGCGAATACCACGAACACCCGTTGCAGTACGTCCCATAGGTCGTAATGCTAAAATTTCTTCACCAGTCTCGGCATCAATTTTAACTTCACCAGTGTCATGATCGCGCGCTTTCTCATTAAAGCGAACTACTTTACCCGCATCAGAGAACAACATAATATCGTCTTCACCATTAGTGATATCGACACCAATAAGTGTATCGTCATCACGTAAATTCAAGGCAATAATACCATTAGCACGTTGGTTAGAATAAGCCGTTAATGGCGTTTTCTTAACCGTACCAGAGGCTGTCGCCATAATGATAAATTTATCTTCTTCGTATTCGCGTACCGGCAAAATAGCGGTAATACGTTCATCTTTTTCTAATGGCAGTAAATTGATAATTGGACGACCACGTGCCGTTCTGCTTGCTAGAGGCAATTGATATACTTTCAACCAATATAACTTACCGCGATCTGAGAAACATAAAATTGTATCGTGAGTATTAGCGACTAATAATCGTTCGATGAAATCTTCTTCTTTCATCTTAGTTGCTGCTTTACCTTTACCACCACGGCGTTGCGCTTGATAATCTGATAAAATTTGATACTTAACATAACCTTCGCTAGATAAAGTAACGACAACATCTTCTTCGCAAATTAAATCTTCTAGCGCTAAATCATGCGAAGCATTGGTGATCTCAGTACGACGTTCATCACCAAAATCATCACGAATTACTTCTAACTCTTCACGAATGACTGCCATCAAATGTTCAGGATTTGCAAGAATATGCATTAATTCTGCAATAATTTCTAATAACGCTTTGTACTCACTTAGAATTTTTTCGTGTTCTAAGCCAGTTAGTTTGTGTAAACGTAGGTCTAATATAGCTTGAGCTTGAGGTTCAGATAAGTAATATTGATTATCACGGATACCTAACTCAGCCTCTAGCCATTCAGGGCGTGCAGCATCATTACCCGCAGCTTGAAGCATTTCAGCAACGTTACCTAATTCCCAACCTCTTGATAATAAGCCTGTTTTAGCTTCACTAGGCGTTGGCGACGTTTTAATTAACGCTATAATTGGGTCAATATTCGCTAGTGCGATTGATAAACCTTCAAGTAAATGTGCACGTTCACGTGCCTTACGAAGTTCAAACACTGTACGGCGAGTAACCACTTCACGGCGATGCAAAATAAAAGCATCAAGCATTTCTTTAAGATTAAATAATTTTGGTTGGCCATTTGTTAACGCCACCATATTTAAACCAAAAGACACTTGCATTTGAGTAAGCTTGAAAAGATTGTTTAAAACAACCTCGCCAACTTCACCGCGTTTAATTTCAATAACCATACGCATGCCGTCTTTATCAGACTCATCACGTAAAGCTGAAATACCTTCAAGACGCTTTTCTTTAACAAGTTCAGCCATTTTTTCTATTAAGCGAGCTTTGTTAACTTGATAAGGTAGTTCATGCACAATAATGGTTTCACGACCATTACTTTCATTGACTTCAATTTCAGCTCGGGCACGAATTTTTATTTTGCCCCGACCTGTCATGTATGCTTCTTGAATACCCGCACGGCCACTAATAATACCCGCAGTTGGGAAATCAGGGCCTGGAATTATTTCTAATAACTCGGCAAAGGTAATTTCACTGTTTTCTATAATAGCTAAACAGGCATTAATGACTTCGGTTAAATTATGCGGAGGAATATTAGTCGCCATACCTACCGCGATACCAGATGTACCATTAACTAACAAGTTAGGAATACGCGTTGGCATTACCGCTGGAATTTGTTCAGTACCATCGTAGTTAGGTACGTAATCAACCGTTTCTTTGTCTAAATCGGCTAATATAGAATGTGCAATTTTCGACATTCTAATTTCGGTATAACGCATTGCTGCTGCGCTATCACCATCTACCGAACCAAAGTTACCCTGACCATCAACCAACATATAACGTAATGAAAAAGGTTGAGCCATACGAACAATAGTATCGTATACAGCAGTATCACCATGTGGGTGATATTTACCGATAACGTCACCGACCACACGGGCAGATTTTTTATAAGGTTTATTCCATGCGTTACCTAAAACGTCCATGGCAAAAAGTACACGACGGTGTACCGGTTTTAAACCATCACGAACATCGGGTAAGGCACGACCAACGATCACGCTCATTGCGTAATCTAGGTATGAAGTTTTAAGTTCATCTTCAATGTTTATTGGAACAATTTGTTTGGCAAGATCTGTCATAAAACAGCAGTTTCCCTAAAATCAGAAAGTCTTAAAATTATTATTTTTACTAAGCGAGTAATCCTAACACAAAAGCGCGGTTCACTGCAGAGATTTATTTGACCAATTCTGCCTAATTTTTAGGGTAAGTTCAACTAGATTTTATTGCATGATATTTCAACTTTAACAACCGTTTATTGATGCAAAATAAAGTGGTCATTCAAAACACTGGTTTTTTATAAGTATTGCTTTAAAATTGCTTCATTAATTATTCAAGATAAAATATGCCATGCAAAATCAACCTACCTTAGAAACAAGTTTCAGCAATAATGTCAATCACGATGAAATTGCTAAGTTTGAAAAAATTGCTGCACAATGGTGGGATGAAACGGGCGATTTTAAGCCGTTGCATCAAATCAACCCATTACGTCGCCAATTTATTTGCCAACATGTTGGTGAAATATTTGATAAAAACATTCTCGACGTTGGTTGTGGCGGTGGAATTTTAGCCGAGAGCTTAGCTAAATTAGGGGCAAAAGTCACTGGCATTGACATGGGACAAGAGCCTTTAAACATCGCTAAGCTACATGCCCTAGAATCGGGCGTAACACTTGATTATGAAAAAATCACAGCGGAAGAAAAAGCCTTAGCCTGCCCTAACCAATTTGATGTAGTGACTTGTATGGAAATGTTAGAGCACGTTCCCGATCCCCAATCTATCGTCAGTGCTTGTGCAACTATGGTAAAATCAGGTGGTTTTGTCTTCTTCTCAACATTAAATAAAACCACCAAATCGTATTTGTTAGCCATTTTGGCTGCAGAAAAATTATTTAAATTAGTACCCGATGGTACACATGAACACGATAAATTTATTCGCCCTTCCCAATTAATTGCTTGGGCTGAACATTATGAATTAAATTGCATTGATACCGCAGGCATTCATTACAACCCACTTACTTCCAATCACAAATTAACCGATAATTTAGATGTAAATTATATAATAGCTTGTCAAAAAATAGGCTAGTCGCTTTTCAATGGGCAAATAGGAAGGCTATATCATAACACCACAACTTAAATGAAAAGCTAACGTTCGCTTTTCAATCAAGTTGTATTCAAAACAAACAAAAAAAATAACGCATTGATAAGTAACAGTATTTATCTTTGCGTTACAATTTTACATATTTTTTTATAAGTCAGGGTAAAAATAATTAAAAATAATTTATTTATCCTAAAAAGCAGTTGCCTTTTAGAAAAATCTTCGTCGACTGCTCACTTAAAGTTAGTCATTACTAACTAATCTTATTTTAAGTAAAAGCTCGACTAATTTATACCCATTTGTGTACTTGCAATAATCATCAATTATCATTATCTTGTGTGTACAAGTTAATAATAACTACTAGATATAGTGTTACGTTATTTTTAAAACACAATCTGTTGTAGTAGTGTTATAGCCAACACTTTTGGCTTTTAGTCAAACGTTTTAAATAATACTTTACCTAACTACAATAATAATTGGATAGAAAACCTTTCATGAAAAACAATCTTTTTGTTACTAAACGTAATGGCGAAAAAGAAGTCATTGATCTTGAGAAAATTCACCGTGTTATCGATTGGGCTGCAGAAGGTCTCGAAGGTGTTTCTGTTTCTCAAGTTGAATTAAAATCTCACATTCAATTTTATGATGGCATTAAAACTGAAGATATTCATGAAACCATTATAAAATCAGCCGCTGATCTTATTTCTGAAGAAACTCCTGATTATCAATACCTTTCTGCGCGATTAGCTATTTTTCATTTACGTAAAAAAGCATACGGTCAATTTGAGCCACCGAAGCTTTACACTCATATTGTTAATATGGTGGAAATGGGTAAATATGATCAACATATTCTTGCTGATTACACTCAAGCTGAAATTGAGCAACTAGAAAGCGTTATGGATCATAATCGTGATTTAAGTTTTAGTTACGCTGCTGTTAAACAACTTGAAGGTAAATATTTAGTACAAAACCGTGTTAGCGGAGAAATTTATGAAAGCGCGCAGTTTTTATATATTTTAGTCGCCGCCTGCTTATTCGCTAAATATCCAAGCGAAACTCGAATGAAATATATTGAAGGTTTTTATAACGCTATTTCTACCTTTAAAATATCTTTACCAACGCCAATTATGGCTGGTGTACGTACACCAACTCGCCAATTTTCATCTTGTGTTTTAATTGAATGCGGTGACAGTTTAGATTCAATTAATGCCGCTTCCAGTGCGATTGTAAAATATGTATCGCAACGTGCTGGTATAGGTATTAATGGCGGTAGAATTCGCGCATTAGGTAGCCCTATTCGCAATGGTGAAGCATTTCATACTGGTTGTATTCCCTTTTATAAGCATTTTCAAACAGCTGTTAAAAGTTGTTCTCAGGGCGGTGTTCGTGGTGGTGCAGCAACGTTATTCTATCCATTGTGGCATTTAGAAGTAGAAAGCCTGCTAGTACTTAAAAATAATCGTGGTGTTGAAGAAAACCGTGTGCGCCATTTAGATTACGGCGTACAGTTTAATAAATTAATGTATCAGCGTTTAATTAAAGGTGATTATATTACTTTATTTAGCCCTAGCGATGTGCCGGGTTTATATGACGCCTTCTTTGAAGATCAAGAAAAATTTGACGCGCTTTACCTACAATATGAAAATGATGAAAATATTCGTAAAAAACGTATTAAGGCGATCGATTTATTTACAGCTTTTGCGCAGGAACGTGCCAGCACTGGTCGTATTTACTTGCAAAATGTTGATCACTGTAATACTCACAGCCCGTTTAATTCAAAAGTAGCACCAATTCGTCAAAGTAATTTATGTTTAGAAATAGCACTTCCAACTAAACCTCTTGAGCATATTAACGATGAAAATGGTGAAATTGCTCTTTGCACACTCTCAGCCTTTAATTTAGGCGCTATTGAATCACTCGATGAATTAGAAGGTTTAGCCGATTTAGCTGTACGCGCTTTAGACAGCCTGCTCGATTATCAAGACTATCCAGTTGCCGCTGCTCGTAATGCTTCACTAGCGCGAAGAACTTTAGGGATTGGCGTTATTAATTACGCTTATTATTTAGCAAAAAATGGCGTATTTTATTCTAATGGCAGTGCAAACAACTTAACACATCGTACTTTTGAAGCCATTCAATATTATTTGTTAAAAGCAACCAACAAGTTAGCAATTGAACAAGGCGCTTGTCCTAAATTTAATGAAACGGTGTTATCTGAAGGTATTTTACCTATTGATACCTACAAAAAGGATATCGATAAAATCACGGGTGAGCCATTACATTTAGATTGGGAAAGCCTGCGTGAAAGCATAAAGCAACATGGTGTGCGGAACTCGACTGTATCAGCTTTAATGCCTTCTGAAACTTCATCACAAATATCTAATGCAACTAATGGTATTGAACCGCCTCGTGGTTTAATTAGTGTAAAAGCAAGTAAAGACGGAATTTTGAAGCAAGTCGTCCCAGAGTATCAAAGACTCAAACAAAATTATGAATTATTATGGAATATTCCAGATAATCAAGGTTACTTAGAATTAGTTGGCATTATGCAAAAGTTTGTCGATCAAACTATTTCGGCCAATACCAACTATGATCCCGCCCGTTTTGAAAATGGTAAAGTACCGATTAAGCAAATTTTAAAAGATTTATTAACTGCTTATAAGTTGGGTGTAAAAACACTTTACTATCACAACACTCGTGATGGCGCTAATGATATGCAAGAAGATGATGGTTGTGAAGGTGGCGCTTGTAAAATTTAACTAGTCATCAAAAAAAAACAAGAAAAGTGATTAATGCAGTGAATAATAGCTGCTTTAATCACAATTTATAATAACAAGAATATTATGCAGTTAAGTATCGCTTGGTAGCGCGGTATTTCAAAGGAATTAAAATGACCTACTCCACCTTTAACCAAACACCAAATGATGCCCTTAAAGAACCGATGTTTTTTGGCCAAAGTGTTAATGTTAGCCGCTATGACCAACAAAAATTTGTTAATTTAGAAAGGTTAATCGAAAAGCAGCTATCATTTTTTTGGCGTCCAGAAGAAGTAGATGTTTCAAAAGATCGAGCTGATTGGCAAGGCTTAACTGATTCTGAAAAGCACATTTTCATTTCAAATTTAAAATATCAAACGCTACTCGATTCAATGGCTGCACGCTCGGTGAATGCGGTATTACTACCATTAGTTTCTTTACCTGAATTAGAAACGTGGGTAGAAACTTGGGCATTTAGTGAAACAATTCATTCTCGCTCTTATACTCATATTTTGCGTAATTTATTTACCGATCCTGGTGAAGTATTTGACGATATTGTTGTTAATCCAGCGATATTAAAACGCGCTTCCAGCATTGCTAAATATTTTGATGACGTTATTTTATCCACGCAATTATTACAGTCTCAAGGTGAAGGATCATACCAAGTTAATGGTGAAACGATTGAAGTATCTCAGCGTAAATTAAAAGAAAAACTCTACTTGGCTGTTTGTTCTGTCAATGCGCTTGAAGCTATTCGTTTTTATGTCAGCTTTGCTTGCTCGTTTGCCTTTGCAGAGCGTGAATTATTAGAAGGCAATGCCAAAATTATTAAATTGATTGCCCGTGATGAATCGTTGCATTTAACTGGCACACAAACCATATTAAATTTATGGGCGAACGGAAAAGACGATCCTGAAATGGAAGAAATTTGCCGGGTAATGAAAGATCAAGGACGCCAAGTTTTCCTAGATGTAGTTGATCAAGAAAAAGAATGGGCTGAATATTTATTTCAAGACGGTTCTATGATCGGCTTAAATGCTGAAATATTAAAGCAATACATTGAATATATTTCGAATCAACGCATGGCAGCCATTGGCTTAGACGCACCTTTTACGATAAAAAGTAATCCACTGCCTTGGATTAATGCATACTTATCAAGTGATAATGTACAAGTAGCACCACAAGAAACCGAAATATCGTCTTATTTGGTAGGTCAAGTTGATACAAGTGTATCAAGCGATGATTTTGACGACTTCGATTTATAACTCTCTCTATTATTTAGGTAATAATCACTGTGGATTTTGTCATTAACGAACAATTATGAAAATTACTGTTAATGGCAAAGTTGCTCAATTTTCCAAAGATAAGCATAAAACACTCTTAGAAGCGCTTGAACAACAAAATTTCGACCCGCATTACCATTGCCGTGATGGTTTTTGTGGCGCTTGTCGCTGTAAGCTTATTTCAGGAAAAGTTGACTACACTCTCGAACCAATTGCCTTTATTCATCAAGGCGAAATACTTACATGTTGCTCAATTCCAACTGATGATATTGAAATTGATCTTGATCATTAATTAGTCTTTCTCTTCATTATTTCTCTTGGTTTTTCCATTTCTAGCACTATCCTTGAGATGAACATAGTATTTAATTTAAAGGAGAATATTATGACTATAATTCGACACGGTTTATCTATTGGCATTGAACGCGTTAATAACCAATTTTTTCTTTCATTAAAAGCTGTGGGTAAGCTGACCCACAATGATTATTTAACAATAACCCCAATGATTGATTCAGCATTATCAGGTGTTGAAGAACCAATCGTTAATGCATTTATTGATGCAAGGGAACTTGAAGGCTGGGAATTACGCGCTGCATGGGATGATTTTAAATTAGGCTTAAAACATGGCCGTGAATTTAACAAAATTGCTATTTTAGGTAATACAACTTGGCAAGAATATGCTGCTAAATTAGGTTCATGGTTTATATCAGGAGAGATCCAATTTTTTGAAGAGCCTAAACTAGCGTTTGATTGGTTAGAAGGTAAATAAAATAAAAATTCGATAAGTTTTAATAAAACTTATCGAATTAAGTTGATTACTCTATCTATTCGTTAACATCACAGTAATTGTCATATAACGCTTTTAATAAAGCTAAAACTTTTGTATCTTCAATTCGATAAAAAATAGTCTGCGATTCCCTACGTGTAACCACTAACTGCGAGTCTCTTAATTTACCTAAATGTTGTGAAAGTGCAGATTGTGACAAAGGTATTTTGTCATTTAATTCACCAACCGATAATTCACCATCAGCCAACGTGCATAAAATAATTAATCGATATTTATTAGCAAGCTGCTTTAAGATATTAGCGACTTCTTGGGCTTGATCAATCAATTGGCTTGGTTCAACATTCATAAATATAACCTTAATATTATATTTTTATAGCTTAATTAGTAATTGTTAATATAATAAAGCCTAAAGGCCAATCAGGCAATATGCTAAATATAATATTTTAGAGGAAATTATGTTAACTCCTATTCCCGAATTACTGAAACAAGTACATCCGCATATCACACGCATAACTGCTGAGCAGGCTTTACCTATACTCAAACAAGATAATAGCTTGCTAATTGATGTAAGAGAGCCCGCAGAAGTCGCTCGACAGGCCGTGGTTGGCGCAGTGAATATTCCAAGAGGCATTTTAGAAATGAAGATGCTAACTTTATACCCAGACGAAAACAAATTGATTGTTGTTCATTGTGCTACGAGTGCTAGAGCATCATTATCTGCTGAACAATTGCAACGTATTGGTTATAAAAATGTTTCAGTGATCAGCTGTAAACTTGAAACTATTTGTGCGTGTTTTCAAGGCTAATTTACCCTAGCAAGATATTAATTAGTGCAAGCAAGCAAGCTATGCTTTATATTTCTAAGTAATAACATTAATTTTAAGGATTGATAAAATTTTATGTATTTTTATGCTGCAAGGCAGCCAATTTTAGATCTCAATAAAAATGTTTATGCTTACGAGTTATTATTTAGAGATAGCTTAAATAATGTATTCCCTAATATTGATGGCGATGAAGCGACCAGTAAAATGGTAGAAGCAAGCCAATTTAATATGGGCATTAGCGAATTTACCGCCAACAAACCTGCTTTTATCAATTTTACCTTAGAAACTATAAGCCAAGGTTATCCTGAAATGCTTTCGACTGACGAGTTGGTTGTCGAAATATTAGAAACGATAAAACCGGGTAAAAAATTGCTTTCTTGTTGTCAAGATTTACATCAAAAGGGCTACACTTTAGCGCTTGATGATTATCAACATCAAAAAGTTTGGTCACATTTTTATCCTTTTATTTCTATTATTAAAATAGATTTATTACAAACTTCTTTTGATGAGGTATCTGAAATTAAAGAAGCGCTTGTTGGTTTTCCGCATATTAAGTTACTTGCTGAAAAAGTAGAAACCCATGAGCAATATCAACAAGCCCTTGATTTTGGTTTTGAATTATTCCAAGGCTATTTTTTTGCTAAGCCTGAAATGGTTAAAAGTAAAAATTTATCACCATCACAAGTGGCAATGGCTGAATTACTCTATGAAAGTTCAAAAACAGATTTAGATTTAGTTGCGATAACCGAAGTATTTCAGCGAGATGTCAGCTTATCTTATAAATTGCTACGGTATGTAAATTCATCACTCTTTATGCGACAAAGTGAAATTTCTTCAATAAAGCAGGCACTTGTTTCTTTAGGAATAAAAGAACTAAAACGATTTATCGGGTTGATGTTTGCAACCAACATGAACTCTGAAAAACCAACAGAGTTAATTAATTTATCGATGGCTCGCGCTAAATTTTGTGAACTTATAACAGCACAAATAAGTAAATCGTCTGATATTTCGCTCTCTTTTCTCGTTGGTTTATTATCTAAAATTGACGCGATTTTAGATGAAGATTTAGAAAGTGTACTGGCAAAACTACCTTTATCTGATGAAATAAAAAAACCATTGCTAACACACAAAGGCACACTTGCCGTTGTTATAAAATTGGTGGATTTTATAGAAAAAGCACAATGGGACAAAGTCGATATTGCGGTTGAGAAATTAAAATTAGATAAAGAAACCGTCCTTAAAGATTATAACGAAGCGCTTGCATGGGCAGATGAACAAACCAATGCAGTGATGAGTTGATGACTTAACCTTCAAAAAGAAAAATGGCTACTTTTCAGTAGCCATTTTTACTATTAACAAAGAAACAATTCAATAATCAATTTCAATCTAGATTAAAGAAATAACAATAATTAATACCCTTCAGGATTTTGAGACTGCCAACGCCAAGTATCTTCAATCATGGTATGTAAATTACGTTCCGCATGCCATTCAAGTACACTATTCGCTAAACTAGCATCCGCATAAACACTCGCTATATCACCAGCCCTGCGTGGCGCAATATGATAAGCGATATCTTTATGACTCACTTCTTTGAATTTATTAACAATTTCGAGCACAGATGTGCCATTTCCTGTACCCAAATTAATGGCTTTACATCCTCGAATATCACCAAGCTTTGCTAAGGCTTTAACATGGCCTAAAGCAAGATCGACGACATGAATATAATCCCGTACACCCGTGCCATCAACCGTATCGTAATCATCACCAAATACTTGTAGTTGCTCTAAACGACCGACAGCAACTTGCGCTACATAAGGTAATAAATTATTAGGTATACCATTTGGGTTTTCACCAATTAAGCCTGATTGATGGGCGCCAATAGGATTAAAATACCGTAAACAAGCTATTGACCATTGGTTATCACTTTTAGCCAGATCGAATAAAATATTTTCGATCATTAATTTGGTCATACCATAAGGGTTCGTTGCTGAAGTTGGCATAGTTTCATCGAGTGGCGATTGATTATTTTCACCATAAACAGTAGCAGATGAGCTAAATACCAATTTTTTAACATTATGATCAGCCATTACTTGTAGTAATGTTACAGAACCTGAAACATTATTGTGATAATAGCTCAAAGGTATTTCGCTCGACTCACCTACTGCTTTTAAACCAGCGAAATGTATTACGGCTTCAATATTATTTTCGGAAAAGATAATATTCATTGCCGCAGCATCACAAATATCGGCTTCAATGAAAGAGACCTCTTTACCTGTTATTTGCTTTATTCTATCCAGAACTTTGGTATTAGAATTTGATAAATTATCAACAATAATCAGTTCTTGAGTTTTTTCTGTTGGATGTTTAACAAAATAATTTAACAATTCGACAACGGTATGGCTACCGATATAGCCAGTGCCACCAGTAATGAGTAAGCTCATATTGTTCCTTGGTATGTTTGACGTTAAAAATATAACAATTGGGAATTGTTACATTTTAAATAATTGAAATATAAATAAAATCATTAGTATTTACTTAATGACTGTAAAAAACATATTTTAAGTGTAGTAGTTTGACATAACTTCAATAAATTGTGCAAGCTGCTCGTGTGATAATTGATTTATACCTGCAGCCCCTGCACGACCACCGCCAGTGGGGAATTGAATGCAAATTTGATCAGCACCTTGTTTATTATTTAATGGCGCTCGCACACTTACTGTATAGGTTTGATCACTATTAAGGGTTAAAACGGCATGTGCTTTATCAGGTGACTGATTTGCTAATTCGTTACCAAATACACCACTTACTCGTCTTGCCCAGGCTTCATCGGCAAGTTGCACTATTTTACAAGCTGAAGTTTCACTCAAAATTGTTGCATTTTGTGCTTTGGTCATATCCTGTAAATAAGCTTGCTTAAGCTGAGCAAAAACAGAGTTTTCTTGGGCAATCAACTCAAGGGGATCTTGAAATTTCATTAATTTTTTAAATAATTCAGCAGGATGAAAGTGTAAGTCATCAACCGTTCGACCATAACCATTATAATTAATATAAACACCTAATTCGGATAATAACGATGTTTGTTGCTCTGTCAGGTTTGTTTTTTCCGCAAGTTGCTGTGCCGATTGTGTCATATTATCGCCAAAGGCTGCAGCGATAGCCCAGTTAGCATAATGGCCATGCAAGTATTCATTCACTAATAAACTGGTACAAGTATTCGCATCTGTATTGAGTATGGCAGTAAAAGAGTCGTTTTGTGGAACATCACCCGTACGATGATGATCAACATAAAAAACATTCACCTTTTTTGCTAGTAGTTCATTTAATGCCTGAGCATTTTTTTCCAAAGATATGTCTAACACGGTTACTGATAAAGCCTTGCTTGAATCAACTTGTTTAAGTAACTCGATATTTCGTTTAACCCCAGTTATTAACGTAGTTTCTTTAGGTTGGTCCAAACGCAATTGTACTAAGGCGATAATACCGTCAGCGTCCCCATTAAAAACATCATAATGCATTATTTCAATCCTTATTTTTGGCTCTTGCTGAGATTCTAGTAACTTTTCTTGCCACGGTATTATTTAAGATTTTATTTAAACTAATTAATAAAACCGTTAGCAAATAAATAATCAATCACTTGTTGTGCGCATTGCTCTATTGATAATTGCTCTGTGTTTATATGAATTTCAGCGTTTAGTGGCACATCATAATTTGAGTCGATACCAGTAAAATCTTTAATTTCACCTGCGCGTGCCATTTTATATAATCCCTTTGGGTCGCGTTGTTCACAAATGGCAATAGGCGTATCGATATAAACTTCAATAAACTCTTTTTCAGCAAGTTTACTTCTAGCCATAGCTCTATCACTGGCAAAAGGTGAAATAAATGCCGTAGAAACAATTAATCCGGCATCAACAAACAGTTTACTTACTTCACTAATACGGCGAATATTTTCAATACGTTCATTATCATTAAAGCCTAAATCACCATTTAAACCATGACGAACGTTATCGCCATCGAGCAAATATGTATGGCAACCACGAGCAAATAATAACGCATCAACCGCATTGGCAACGGTTGATTTACCCGAGCCACTTAATCCCGTATACCACAAGAGGCAAGGCTGCTGTTTTTTTAACTGTGCACGCTGCGACTTACTTATTTGCTGTTCGTGCCACACGGTATTTTCAGTTTTCATAGATTTTATTAAACCAACTTAACGTTAAAAAGGAAATGCTATAGGCAACATGTACAAAACGGAAATGCTATAGACAAGCGAAACAGGAATACCAAATTTGACAAAATCAGCTAAACGATAATTACCTGCGTTATACACCATAACATTTGTTTGATAGCCATATGGACTAATAAAACTACCACTAGCGCCAAAGGCCACTGCCATTACAAAAGGCAAAGGGCTAACGCTTAATGCTAGGGCAATGTTATAAGCAATCGGAAATACTAAAGCTGCTGCTGCATTATTGGTGATTAATTCAGTAATAAATAAAGTCAGTATAAATATAACGATTAATGCAAAATAAGCACTATGCCCTTGTAATAATAAATTAATATTTTCTGCAATAAGTGTAGCAACCCCAGTGTTTTCGAGTGCGGTGGCCAAAGTAAGTGCACTGAGCACTATCAGCCATATTTCGATAGGAAAACGCCGTTTGATTTCATTAAGATTTAAACAGTTTGTCGCTATTAATATGGCCAAATAAAAAATCAAACAGGTTAATAAAGATAAAGAAAAGACAATAGATGTAATTAACGTTACTAAAAAGCCAATCACGGTTAATTTATCACGCCAACCACTGAGCATATTGTCAGGCTGATGCCCGGAAAGAATATAAAAATTTTTAGATAAATTAGTGCGCGAACTAAAATCTTTACCTACAGCTAAAACAAGAAAATCACCCGATTGAATAACTATATCACCTAATTTCCCTGACAAATTTCCCCCTTCACGGCGAATAGCTACCACGGCGGCATCAAAACGAGCACGAAATCCAGAACGTTTTAAAGTCTGTCCAATAACAGAAGAATCAGGCTTAATTAATACCTCAGTTAAGTTTTCTTGGGGTAATCCATTTTGTTCGGCAAATAATATTAACCCATCAAACTGTTGTATAATAAGAACTTTTGCAACATCACCAGAAAAAATCAATTTGTCATTTGCCTTTATGATTTCATCAGGCTTTACTGGCGAAACTAATCGCCCTTCACGTACCAGTTCCACTAAAAATAACGAGTCTAAATTACGTAAACCGTTATCTTCTACTGATTTCCCAATTAATAGTGATTGGTTACTTATTTTAGCTTCGACTAAATAATCGTTTGACTGAATCGATTCATTATCCATATCAGGCAATGATTTAAAACGCAGTAAAATAATAACCATACAGCTAATTAAAGCAACGATAGCAACCATACTAAAATCAAAAAAAGCCAAGCTGGTGTTAGCATGTTCTATTAACAGACTATTGACGATTAAATTTGTAGAGGTACCAATTAAGGTTAATGTTCCACCTAAAATTGCAGCAAATGAAAGCGGGAGTAACAATTTCCCTGGATTAATCAAGCGATTATTTTTTACCACACTAATTAAAGTTGCCACAACCGCAGTGTTACTCATTAATGCCGAAAAAAAAGCGGTACTTAACAAAGTTTTAAGGGTAGATTTAAAGATTGTTCCTTTAAAAAGCGCTGTCGATATTCTTCGTAAAATACTTGTTCGTTCGAAAACAAAAGAAATCAAAACTAACAAGACCAAGGTAACCAAACCAGGGTTCACGGCGTTGTGTAATAGCTCTTTAGAACTAACAAAGGATAAGGCTAAACACGCAAGACTCGCCACAGCAAAAACACGTTCTGGTAGCTGTTGGTATTTGAGTAACCCCAAAAAGGTCGCTATAAATATAGCGACCATAAACCATTGTGTTAATGTCATTAAGTGTTACTCAATATCATAAAAAATTTAAAAACCTTTAATTTTTCCTTTGAAACTCCTCTTATTTTGTTAGGAGTTTAGTAATATCTCGAGCTCCCCAATGAGGAAAGTGTTTCCGGACTAACGCATTAAATTCAGACTCAAAGGCAGAAAAATTCTGCTGTGCTTGTTCTGCTAATGTTTCATTAATCATCCCTGCACCAACCGTTAAATTACTAATACGGTCAATAATAATAAAGGCCCCCGTACCACGGCTCACGCCATAAGCATCAAAATGCAATGTTTCACTCACAATGAAATTAACTAAACCAATTTCGTTTAAATTAAGCTGCGCTGTATCACTTTTTTCGAGAGTATTAACATCAATTTTACTGTCTATCTTACTTACATGCCCAGTTGTCATTTTACTGCCGTGCTTAATAAAATATTCACGACCTGCCTCAAGTCCCTCTTCATGCATCCATACAACCGTAGCATTAAATTCTTTTGATGAATGTGGCAAGTTGCCTTGCTTGACAAGCATTTCACCTCGACTAATATCGATTTCATCTTCCAACGTCAAAGTTACCGCCATACCTTTAACTGCATGTTCTAATTCACCTTCAAAAGTAACAATCGCTTTTACTTTAGATTCTTTTTTCGATGGTAAAGCGACAATAGTGTCGCCTTTATGAATATGGCCTGAAGCAATAGTACCGGAAAAACCTCGAAAATTTAAATTCGGGCGATTAACATATTGCACCGGAAAACGAAATTCAGTAAACGTATCAGCAACATCAACTTTAATGGTATTTAATAACTTCATTAACGTTGCACCTGGATACCAAGGCATTTGCGAGCTTTCTTCAACGACGTTATCGCCGTTTAATGCTGAAATAGGGACAAAACGAACATCATCAAAATTAAGTCCATCAGCAAAATCACGGTAATCTTTTTTAATTTGTTGGTAAGTTTCTTGACTATAATCCACTAAATCCATTTTATTTACCGCAACCAAAACATGCTTAATGCCAAGTAAAGAGCAAATAAAGGAATGACGGCGAGTTTGCACTTGTACGCCACGACGAGCATCAATTAAAATTATAGCTAAGTCACACGTTGAGGCCCCTGTAGCCATATTACGGGTATATTGCTCGTGCCCTGGAGTGTCCGCAATGATAAATTTACGGGTATCGGTTGCAAAATAACGATAAGCGACATCAATAGTAATGCCCTGTTCGCGTTCAGATTGCAGGCCATCGACCAAAAGCGCGAGATCAACCGCTTCACCTGTTGTACCTGATTTTTTACTATCTTGGGTAATTGCGGCGAGCTGATCTTCAAAAATCATTTTAGAATCGTGCAATAAACGGCCTATTAATGTACTTTTGCCATCATCAACACTGCCACAAGTAAAAAATCGAACTAATTCTTTATTCTCATGTTGTTTTAAATATGCCTGAATATCGGTTTCAATTAAATTTGGTTGCTGACTCATTCGAGTTCCTTTAAAAAATATTTTACAAAAAATGGATAACTTTATGTTTGAAATTAATGGTGACTAAAAATAGCCTTCCATTTTCTTCTTTTCCATCGAACCCGCCGAGTCGTGGTCGATTACCCGACCTTGGCGTTCAGAGGTTTTAGTTAATAGCATTTCTTGAATTATTTCAGGTAAAGTGTCAGCCGTAGATTCAACTGCTCCCGTTAATGGATAACAACCTAGTGTACGAAAACGTACACTTTTCATTTCTACTTTTTCATCTTCTGCAATTGGCATACGATCATCATCAACCATAATCAACGTGCCATCGCGTTCAACAACTGGACGCCTTGCCGCTAAATATAAAGGAACAATATCGATATTTTCTAAATAAATATATTGCCAAATATCTAACTCAGTCCAATTTGACAATGGAAATACACGAATACTTTCGCCTTTATTGACTTTACCGTTATAGATATTCCAGAGTTCTGGTCGTTGACACTTAGGATCCCAACGATGATTGGTATCACGGAAGGAATAAACACGCTCTTTCGCACGAGATTTTTCTTCATCACGGCGTGCACCGCCAAAAGCAGCATCAAAACCATATTGATCAAGTGCCTGTTTTAATCCTTGTGTTTTCATTACATCAGTGTGCTTAGCACTACCATGAGTAAAAGGACCAATGCCCATTTTTATACCTTCAGGATTTTTGTGTACGAGTAATTCAAAGCCATATTTTTCCGCCATTTGATCACGAAATTCAATCATTTCTTTGAATTTCCAATCAGTATCAACATGCAATAGCGGGAATGGTATTTTACCCGGAGCGAAAGCTTTACGGGCAAGGTGTAATAAAACTGCTGAGTCTTTACCAACTGAATAAAGCATCACCGGATTATCAAATTCGGCGGCAACCTCACGAAAAATATGAATCGATTCAGCTTCGAGTTTTTGTAAGTGTGTTAAGTTCATTGGCTATGGTTCTAAAATAATGTCATTTAATGGGCAAAATAATGACACATTTCCAAATATTTTTCCACATAAGAAAAAACGCTTTTATAACAAAATAGAATAACAAAAAACAACTTTGTGAATAAAACGGCTAAAATTTTGGTTGAGACTGGTTAAAACGAGCAATTAAGGTCAAGCTCGACTTTGATAAATTACTACACTCTTCACCTTTCATGGTTTTAAGTACCTGCCCACCAAGTTTTTTTCCTAATTCAACGCCCCATTGATCAAATGAGTTTAATTGCCACATTACCCCTTGAACAAATATTTTGTGCTCATATAAAGCCAATAAAGCACCAAGAGTACTAGGAGTTAACGCTTTCATTGCCAGTGTATTGCTTGGTGTATTACCTTTCATGGTTTTATGCGGTGCTAAGCTATTTATTTGTTGTGGAGACAACCCCTCATTTGCTAATTCAGCCTTGGCTTGGTTCAGTGTTTTACCTTGCATTAACGCCTCAGATTGCGCGATACAATTGGCGACTAAAATTTGATGATGTTCTTTATATGGGCTTGACCCTGTTAAGGCAACAATAAAATCAGTTGGTATAATATCATCACTTTGATGCATTAATTGCATGAACGCATGTTGCCCATTAGTGCCTTCTTGACCAAACACTACTGGCGCAGTTAACCAAGGAAGCTTTTCACCTTGATTAGAAACAGATTTACCGTTACTTTCCATATCGGTTTGCTGTAAATAGCCAGGCAAAGCGCGTAAAGCATGATCATAAGGTAAAATAGCTAATGTTGGATAGTTTAGAAAATTACGATTCCAAATGCCTATTAATGCCATTAATATCGGCATATTTTGTCGAGGGGAAGCCGATTTAAAATGCTCGTCCATCTGTTGAGCACCTTGTTTAAAAGCATTGAAATTTTTCATGCCAATCGCTAACGCTAACGGTAAACCAACTGCTGACCAAACAGAGAAACGTCCGCCAACCCAATCCCACATCGGTAAAATATTATCTTTGTCTAGTCCAAACTCTGTTGCCTGGTTGATATTTGTACTAACTGCAAACCACTGCTTTGAGATAATGTTAACGTTTTTGTTTTGAGTGTTCTGAGTATTTTTAGGCTGTTGAGCTAACATCCAAGTTTTTACTGCGGTAGCGTTTAAAAGTGTTTCTTGCGTGGTAAACGTTTTTGAAATCACCACGACTAAGGTAGTTTCTGCTTTTAATTGCGCTAATTTTTCAGCAACCGCTGCGCCATCAACATTCGCTAAAACATGAACATTAATGCCTGTTTTACAATATGGTTTTAGTGCCGACAAGCCCACTTTAATACCATAAAAAGAGCCGCCTATACCAATAGCTAAAACATCGGTAAAATTTTTACCTGTAATACCTTGTTTTTTGCCTTGTGCTATTGCCTCAACTATTTCGCATAACTTGTGCTCAGCGTTCATAACACCTAATGCATCATCCCCTAACACTTGCTTTTGCTGTATAGAAGGGCTTCTTAATAGTGTATGAAGTACCGCTCGATTTTCGGTGTTATTAATTTTTTCACCTGAAAACATTGCTTTTATCTTATTAGATAAATTTAATTGTTCAGACCAATCAAGAAGCGCGCTAATCTCACATTCATTAATATTTTGCTTAGAGTAATCAAGGTATAAATCAGCAGCCGTTAATGAAAAATTATCAACGCGGTTTGCATCATCAAAAAAATCGATTATTTTGCGATCGCTTGCATTTAATGAAAGCTCCCTTATTGCAACATTCACTTTTAACTCCTTTTATTAACGACTGATGGTTTAACTTACGCTAACAAATCGGTTAAATAGCTTTTAAAATCTTCACCAAGTTCAGGATGACGCAAACAATACTCCACATTAGCTTTCATATAGCCAAGCTTTGAACCACAATCATGCGATTTACCAGACATATGGAATGCTTCGACTGTTTCAATTTTCATTAAACTGGCAATGGCATCAGTTAATTGAATTTCGTCGCCAGCACCTGGAGGTGTAAATTCTAATAGGTCCCAAATTTGAGCAGAAAGCACGTAACGACCTACAACAGCTAGATTTGACGGCGCTTCATCAACTGAAGGTTTTTCTACAACTTCTGTCATTGCTTTAGATTCGCCAGCAAGTAATGTATGACCACCACAATTAGCAACACCATAACTACTCACTAATTCAATCGGCACAGGCTCAACCATAATTTGGCTATGACCCGTATCGTCAAAACGTGACAACATCGCCGCCAAATTTTCAGTTTTTAAATCAGCACTAGCATCATCTAAAATAACATCAGGTAAAACCACAACAAATGGCTCATTACCAACGATGGGACGCGCTTTTAATACTGCATGCCCTAGACCTTTTGCTTCACCTTGCCGTACATGCATTATGGTTACATGCTTTGGACAAATAGCCTTGATTTCTTCAAGTAATTGACGTTTAACACGTTTTTCAAGAGTAGTTTCTAGTTCAAACGATTTGTCAAAATGATTTTCAATGGCATTTTTTGATGAATGAGTCACCAAAATAATTTCAGTAATACCAGCACTTACGCATTCGTTAACGATATATTGGATCAGCGGCTTATCAACAATAGGCAACATTTCCTTGGGAATTGCTTTGGTAGCAGGTAGCATGCGCGTACCTAAACCTGCAACAGGAATAACGGCTTTTTTAATTTGTTTTTTATTTTTATTAGAGATCGCGGTCATTATTCATCCTAAATTAAATTTTTGAAATTGAGGGGTTATAACTAAAAATATTCTAAATATTATGATTTAACACTGTCACCACGGCCAATGGCATAATATGCAAAACCACGTTGCTTTAACAAATTGGGTTCGAACAAATTACGTCCATCTACAATCACTTTTTCGGACAAGCTATTGGCAATCAAATCAAAATCTGGTGCTCTAAATTGACTCCACTCAGTACAAATAACTAGTGCATCAGCTCCTTTCAATGTTGACTCTTTAGTTCCCATCAAGGCTAAATCATCACGTGCACCATAAATGCGCTGACACTCTTCCATCGCTTCAGGATCATACGCTTGTACTTTAGCCCCAGCTTGCCATAATGATTCCATTAACACCCGTGCAGAAGCTTCACGCATATCATCAGTTTGTGGTTTAAAAGATAACCCCCAAACTGCAATGGTTTTTCCTGCTAAATTTTCAGAAAAATGATTATTTAAATGGGTAAATAATTTTTGCTTTTGTGCATAATTTACTGACTCCACAGCTTCTAATAATGCTGGTTTATAATCTATCCCGTGGGCAGCTTTTACTAAAGCTTGTACATCTTTTGGAAAACACGAACCGCCATAGCCACAGCCGGGATAAATAAACTGATAACCTATACGAGAATCTGAGCCGATACCGTGGCGAACATTTTCAATGTCTGCCCCCAACAGTTCGGCTAAATTAGACATCTCATTCATAAAGCTGATTTTAGTCGCCAACATACAATTTGCCGCATACTTAGTTAATTCAGCAGAACGAACATCCATAAAGATCATGCGATCATGATTACGATTAAATGGTGCATATAATTCACGCATTGGCTGGTGTACTGAATCATTGTCAGTACCCACAACAATACGATCTGGCTTCATACAATCGTTAACGGCTGCGCCTTCTTTTAAAAATTCAGGATTAGAGACCACATCAAAATTCAATTCGACTTTACGTTCAGTTAACACCTTAGCAATATGTGCTTTTACTTTATCTGCCGTACCAACAGGAACAGTCGACTTATCAATGACAATTTTAGGTTCGGTCATATAGGTTGCAATAGTTTTTGCTACCGCTAACACATATTTTAAATCAGCAGAGCCATCTTCATCAGGAGGAGTACCTACAGCAATAAATTGAATCTGACCATGATTAACACCAGATTCTGCATCAGTAGTAAATTTTAACAAACCATTTTTATAAGTTTCTTCCACCAATGGCGTTAACCCTGGTTCATAAATGGGAATAATACCTTTTTTTAAATTTTCAACTTTTGCGTCATCTACATCGACACAAAGAACATCATGACCAACAGATGCTAAGATTGCCGCTTGTACTAAGCCAACATAACCAATACCAAATACGGTTACTTTCATTACTATTCCCTCTTAAATTAAATACGTGTGATGGTTGCTATTGCCACCGCACTGTTATAAATGATTTGTGTGACTGATGTCCACAACGACAAGTTATTAGTATATTCAGCATCTAAAGGAACAACCACCGTGTCTCCTGGCTTAATTTTATCTTTATCATCGTTTGAAAACCAATTACTTTGGCTGGCAATTTTAATACTACCATTTGCAGAAATTACGTAAATACGGCTTTCGTCAGCGCGTTTTTTTACACCACCACTACGGGCAATATAATCTTCTGCTGTAAGATTTTCCTCAAAGATATGTGATGATGTTACTTGCACTTGACCAATAACATTAACCGAATTATTTTTACTCGGCACATAAAGCACATCGCCATCATCTAGTTTTATATCATAATCTTTATTATCTAGTACTTTCGGTAAATTTATAACTAAACGACCAACTGGCGTTACTTTAGTTAAATCTGCTAGTAAGAGTTTTGCTTCACTGTAGGAAATACTCCCTTTATCATCTGTTAATGATTTTGAAGCGATTTCTAAACGCAAATCAGCGGCTAATTTAATTAAATTTTGTTGTTCTAATTGCTTAAGTCTTTGACGTGAAAAAACAGAACCTCGAGCATAGGCAAATTGTGTAAGCCCTCCAGCTTTTGCGATAAGACTTGCTAAAGTTTCACCTCGGCGAATCGTGTATTTACCCGGAAAAACAAACTCTCCTCTCAACTCAACGGTATGATTTTCACTCCACGCAGGAATTTTATGAACATTTAAACGATCTTTACTTTGCAATAATATATTTGAATCCAGTTCATTTTGTAGAGCAGCTTTCAAATTTACATCTAAAGATTGTTTTTCAACACCATTATTATTTACTAGGTTTCGAGTAATTTCTGAGCGCACCAAGTAGGCCGATTCTGTAACCCCACCAGCTGCGGCAATTAAATCACTCACTCGTGCATTTTTAGCTAACGGGTAAATACTTGGAAATTTTACTTCGCCGTCAATCTCAAGCAATTTTACCGGTTGACCAGAAGAGCCTTGCCGCTTTAACTGGTTAATAATGGGAATTAATAAACGCTGTCTAGAAAATAAACCGAGTTCACGAATGTCGAGTTTTTCACTCACTTGCGTACCAGTGATTTGCGCAATAGATTGATTAATTAGCTCATTTGCTTTTTTATCGGCATCGCTTTCTTTTTTATATTGCGATTTTTCTGCGCCATATTTATCCCAAAACAACTGTTGTTTATAGGCTTTTTTTGCTTGCTCTTTTTCCTGTTCAAACAAATCTTCCTGAGTATAAGCTAATACATCTAATGATAGATTTTCTTCGCTAATTTTTTCAACATTAGAAAAAACTACAATTTTGTCTCGGGGTTTCAACACAAGGTTATTAGTTGCATCATGATCATTAATAATATTGGCTAATGAAAATTGATACACTTCAATATCTTTTGCAACATTAACTTCTCTAATAAGTAAGCTATAATTGAGATCGGCATTGGTTAATAAATAACTATTAATACTGGGGAATAAATCACTTATTTTATCACCTTGATGCCACTGATAATTGCCCGGCCTAGTTGCTGCACCAATAACAGTAACGGAACTATCAAAAATCTCAGCAGTTTCCATTACCTTAATATAATCACCTGCGTGAACCTTTGCTGTTGTTTGTTTTTTATCAGATAAATCAATGTTAATAATGGTGCGTAATTTATTTTGATTATAACGTTCGACAACAGAGGATTTAGGGTAGGCTTGTGGTAATAGTCCACCGGCCATTGAAATCACCTCGGCAAAATTTTCACTATCGGCTAATTCATAAATTGCTGGACGGCGCACTTGACCATCAACGGTAACCGTTTTTCCCACGGGGGCGATAAAAATCACATCCCCTGATTGCAATGATTTATCTTTAGATGAATCTCCGTGGATTAACAAGTCGTATAAATCTAGATGACTGACTAATTTACCGCCGCGTTTTAATTGAATATTTCTTAAACTACCGATATCATCAATACCGCCAGCAGCAAAAATTGCATGCGTCATAGTAGCCAAAGAACTTAACGTATATGGTCCAGGTTTAAACGCATCCCCTAACACAAAAACACGAATCGAGCGGAGTTCAGCAAGACTTACTACTACATCGACACCAATTATGCGTTTTTTAATTTGCTCTTTAAGTAATAATTTCATCTCTGCAAATGTTAAGCCTGCGATATTAAAAACACCAAGGTTTGGAATAACCACTTGCCCTTCTCTATTAACTGGCAATTGGTATTCGGCATTTTCTTTGCCAAAAACTTGAATCGATATTTTATCACCGCTGCCAATAAGGTGATTTTCAGGGATCGCAATATCCATATCTGGCGCGAAAGTGGCTGGAGAATTGGCAAAAACATCGTATCCGAAAGGTTTTGGTACAGTTGATATATCACTACTATCTTTATCACTATTTTCACTAAGTAGAATAGGATTGCCTAGTTCATCAAATTGGGTGCCACGGGGATAAACTGTCTGGTTTTGACTATTATTTAAATCGGATTGGGAAGATGACGCAGACATTTGCTGCTTAAGTGCATTAATATCTATGCCCATGCTTTTAGCTAATGCTTGTTGTTGACTTGCCGGTAACTTTTTAAATTGCTCTATTTGTTGTTGAGTAACTTGAGCTGCTTGTGCAAAAAACATAGTTAATAAAGCGATGAGTGGAAATATTATTTGTTTGATTAATTTATTATTCATATCAACATTTATAGTAAAAAGGTTTAGTAAATAGTTTTATTTAAATAGAACATTAAGTTATTTAATCTAAAACAATCCCCGATGAGTAGGCCAGAAGTTTATCAGCATAAGCTGTAGCAATAAAGCAACATTTACGTGTTTCTTTACGGTGAATAAAAGTAAAAATAGTAGGCTTTGCTTGCCTTTAACCCTAGGCATAAGGTATAAAAGCGCCTAGCAATACTCAAATTAGCAATAAAAAACGGCTTTTAATCAGCATTTTTAATAACAATAATTACTTGAGTATTTAAGCTTTACAACAGTTTTGATGAAGGATAAAAAAATGAACAAATCAACGACCGGAGAATTTTTAGGTCACCCAAAAGGGCTTTTCCTTTTGTTTGGTACCGAAATGTGGGAACGCATGAGTTACTATGGCTTACGTGGTATTTTGGTGTTGTACCTTACACAAGCAGCAACAGCGTTAACTATGGGTTGGGATCAAATGTCTTCAACCGAATTGCAAACAAATGCATTAACATATTTAGGCACATACGCATTTTTGGTTTATGTAACGCCTGTGTTAGGTGGTTGGTTAGCTGATAATGTTATTGGCCAGCGTAAAGCGATTATTATTGGTGGTATTACCATGATGCTAGGGCAATTTGCTTTAGGCACACCGCATGCAATGATACCCGGACTAGAAAAAACCTTTTTATTTCTAGGTTTAGGTCTATTAATTATTGGCAATGGTTTTTTCAAACCTAATGTGTCAACCATGGTTGGTGATTTATATGAAGATGGTGATCATCGTCGTGACGGCGCTTTCACTATATTTTATATGGGTATCAATTTAGGTTCCATTTTAGGCTATTTTGTCGTCGGCACTATTGCTGAGAAAGTCGACTATCAATATGGTTTTATTGCCGCAGGTATCGGTATGTTACTTGGTGTAATTTTACAACTCGTTGCCTCACAAAAATATTTAGGGGATTTAGGAAGAGAGCCTTCAGCAAAATTATCGAAAAAGCAGTCTTCTGGTGAAGTAAAACCACTAACCCAAGAAGAGCGTGACCGTATCAAAGTAATTTTGATCATGAGTTTCTTCACTATCGTTTTCTGGATGGGTTTTGAACAAGCCGCAGGTTCAATGAATTTATTTGCTAAAAACCAAACTGACTTAGTCTTTTGGGGTTGGGAAATGCCAGCCACTTGGTTACAATCAGTCAATCCATTATTCATTATTATACTTGCGCCAATATTTGCTTCCACTTGGATAAGAATGGGTGATAAAGAACCCAATTCAACGGTAAAATTCAGCTTAGCATTTTTATTCTTAGGTTTAGGCTTTTTATGTATGGTTGGCGCTGCCCTACAAATTGGTGATTCAAGTACAACGAAAGCAAGTGTTATTTGGTTAGTTGGCGCTTACTTTTTCCATACTGTTGGTGAGTTATGTTTATCTCCTATAGGATTATCTATGGTAACTAAACTTGCCCCTATGCGATATTTATCATTAATGATGGGAATGTGGTTTTTCTTCTCTGGTGTTGGTAACTATGCAGCGGCAGAAGTGGGTAAATTAGTTGGCGAAACAGGTCCAATAGAAGCTTTTGGTGGCGTAGTTATCGCATCTTTTGTTTCTGGTGCTCTTTTATTCTTGATCCGCGAAAAACTAATCGATTGGATGCACGGCGCTGAAGGGACTAACCTTGCTAGCGTAGAAGAAAAACTTGAAGAAGAAATTTCTGTTACTGGAACCCATGAAGGAGTTGCTGAAACACATAACTAATTTAACTTAACCTTTTTATCGCTAAAAACTAAGGCTAGCCGTTTACTCTGCTAGCTTTTTTTGTTTTTATACACCAGACTTTAACTTTTTAAGCTTATTATTTTGACTAAAAATATAGATATCACCCAATCAAAAACACAGCGTTCACGACAACAATTAAGAACAAAAATACGCCAGCGTCGTCGGTTTTTGTCACCTCAAGCGCAATCACAGGCTGCAAAACTATTAACAAAACGTTTAATTACGCTTGATAAAGTCAACAAAGCTAACAACATCGCCCTTTATTTATCAAATGATGGTGAACTCGACACAATGCCTTTTATTCATTGGTGTTGGCAACACAACAAAAATATTTACTTGCCGGTAATTCATCCGTTTAGCCACGGTCAATTACTGTTTTTGAAATATACTAAAAACACAAAAATGATCACCAACAAGTATGGCATAAAAGAACCAAAATTAGATATTAGGCAACTTTGTTTATTGTCCAAATTAGACATTTTATTCACCCCTTTAGTTGCCTTTGATCTTAGTGGAAACCGTTTAGGAATGGGGGGCGGTTTTTATGATAGAACTCTTGCCGCTTGGTATAAGGACAATTTAAGCCATAAACTCAGTCCTAAGGATTCCAAGCGTAAGACACCTTGTTTTAACTCTAGTAGACTTTACCCTATAGGTTTAGCGCACGATTGTCAGCAAATTGATAAAATCGAAAATGAACTTTGGGATATTCCTCTACCTCAAATTATCACGCCGACAAAAACGTTTAAATTTACCAAGATTTAGATGGTATAATTCCCTTTTTAATTTTTTTGAAACAATAGGTCCCCGATGACACAAGATGAAATGAAAAAAGCCGCTGCAATTAAAGCATTAGAATTCGTTGAAGAAGATACGATTGTCGGTGTTGGCACTGGATCAACAGTTAATTATTTTATCGATGCCTTAGCCGAAATAAAAAATAAAATTATTGGCGCGGTTTCCAGCTCAGAACAATCTACTGAGCGTCTTAAAAATCACGGTATTGAAGTATTTGATTTAAATAGTGTTGATTTTTTTGATGTGTATGTTGATGGTGCGGATGAAATTACCGAGCACATGGCAATGATAAAAGGTGGTGGGGCAGCATTAACACGTGAAAAAATAGTCGCTGCTGTTGCCAAAAAATTTATTTGCATTGCCGATAGTAGTAAACAAGTTGATGTATTAGGTGAATTTCCACTCCCCGTTGAAGTTATTCCAATGGCCCGAAGCTACGTTGCTAGAGAACTTGTTAAGCTGGGTGGTGATCCTGTATATCGTCAAGGCGTTATTACCGATAATGGTAATGTTATATTGGATGTTTATAATATGAAAATACTCGATCCTAAAGCGCTTGAAACTCAAATCAACGCGATTGTAGGTGTTGTTACCAATGGCCTGTTTGCACTGCGCGGTGCTGATATTTTAGTGCTTGGTAGTGAAGCTGGCGTTAAAGTAATTAAATAAAATCAGATAATCAGAAAATAACACTTTAGAGTTTATATACTATATGTTACTTTAGCCACTTAGACGTCTAAACCGATTCGGTTTTGATTTTATTCACCGTTAGTTTATTAACTGTTATAAGGTACGTAAATCTCATGAGTCAAAATTCTTTAGCAAAAGATAAAATAAAAATTTTATTACTGGAAGGCTTACATCCAAGTTCCGTTGAAGAATTCAACGCTAAAGGATATAAAAACATTGAGTACCTCAAAACGTCTTTATCCGAAGAAGAGCTAATAGAAAAAATTGCTGACGTACATTTTATTGGTATTCGTTCACGCACTCAATTAACTGACAATGTCTTAAGTCATGCAAAAAAATTGGTTGCTATTGGTTGCTTTTGTATTGGTACCAATCAAGTTGAATTGGCGGCAGCGCAAAAATACGGTATTCCCGTATTTAATGCCCCATTTTCAAATACACGATCTGTCGCTGAATTGGTTTTAGGTGAATTATTATTGTTGCTCCGTGGCATTCCTGAAAAAAGTGCGATGGCACATCGTGGTCAATGGAACAAATCAGCGGCAGGATCAGTTGAGGCACGTGGTAAAACTCTCGGTATTATTGGTTATGGTCATATTGGTATGCAGCTAGGAATTTTAGCCGAAACCTTAGGCATGAAAGTACGTTTTTATGACATTGAAACAAAGCTTCCTTTGGGTAATGCAAGCCAAGCAAAATCATTAAATGGCTTGTTAGGAGAAGCTGATGTAGTCAGCTTACATGTACCACAAACCAAACAAACCGCAAATATGATTGGCGAAGCACAATTTAATGCGATGAAAAAAGGAGCCATATTTATTAACGCCTCACGTGGCACTGTAGTACAAATTGAAACTTTGGCTGCCGCATTAGAAAGTAAGCATATTGCTGGTGCCGCCGTTGATGTATTTCCAACGGAGCCTAAAAGTAACGACGACGAATTTACTTCCCCATTACGTCAGTTCGACAATGTAATTTTAACGCCACATATCGGTGGTAGCACCAAAGAAGCACAAGCTAATATTGGTTTAGAAGTTGCTACTAAATTAGCAAAATATTCAGATAATGGTTCAACGTTATCTGCCGTTAACTTTCCAGAGGTTTCTCTACCAGAGCATTCAGGTACCGGGACAAGCCGTTTATTGCATATTCATAAAAATCAGCCAGGAATATTAAATAAAATCAATTTGGCTTTTGCGCAAAAACATATAAATATCGCTTCTCAATATTTACAAACTGATGATCAAATAGGTTATGTGGTTATTGATATTGAATCGCAGGATAGAGTGTTAGCTTTAGATGAATTGAAAAAGATTGAAGGGACTATTCGCGCCCGAGTATTGCATTAAACTAGAAAGTTAAAATCAAACTTGAAAAATTGGAGTGTGGACAATATCTACACTCCAATATTTTAATATTTTCATGTTTTAAACAATAGTATTGTTAATTGAAAATAATCCACATGCATAGCCATGCCGCTAATCCAGCAACAATATCATCAATCATAATACCGAAACCACCATGGCAGTTTTTATCTAAATAAGAAATTGGCCAAGGTTTTAGAATATCAAAAAAACGAAATAGAACAAATCCAGTGACTATACTTTGCCAACTTATCGGCATCATAAACATTGTGATTAACAAGCCGACTATTTCATCCCATACGATAGCCCCATGATCGTGCATTCCAGAATCCGCAGCCGCTTTCCCACAAATGTATACCCCTGAAATACTCATCAGAAAAATAATTAAAGCCAAATATATATTTTCAATGGGGGAAACTAAAATTACCAATGGTACAGCCGCTAGAGTACCAAAAGTCCCAGGTGCTTTAGGTGCTAACCCTGAACCAAAACCTAACGCTAAAAAATGGATAGGATTAAAGATATTAAAGAGTTCAGATGCTTTTTGACTCAAGATAAGTCCTTTAAATAAAATAAAAATTTAAGATCATTAATGAAAAACTTAATAACTAAGAGAAGTGTTCAAACCCTTGGATATCGACGTAAATGTGCTCACCATTTAACAGGGTATTAATTTTATGAGAAGAATTTAACTGACCTATACAGGTGATCAATACACCTGTATTCAATAGAGCAGTTTCCATAGCAACTTTTCTGTCATCACAAACACTGAACAATAATTCATAATCATCACCACCATTAAGCGCTAATTTATATGCACTTTCTAGGGTTACAGAATCTCGCATTGCAGTTGATAGGGGTAAATTATCAACTATTAAGTTAACACCTACATTTGACGCAGTACAAATATGAGATAAATCAGCCGCTAAACCATCTGAAATATCGATTGCTGCAGAAGCATATTCACGAAGTGCCTGACCAACTAGAACACGAGGTTGGGGGAAATCTAACTTACGTTGTAGAGCGTCATGATAAATAGCTTCTACTTGTGCTTTACCTTGCTTAACTTGAAGCGCTAAAGCCGCATCACCAATCTCACCTGTAACATAAAGCCAATCTCCAGCATTTGCGCCATCACGAGAAATATGTTTTTCAACTGGTGTATAGCCTTGAGCTGTTACCGTAACACTTAATGGTCCCTGTGTGGTATCGCCGCCAATAAGTTGTACATTAAAATATTCACAAAGTTCAAAAACACCAGAGCAAAAATCTTTAACCCAGCTTTCATCAATTTGCGGTAATGTTATTGCCAATGACACCCAAGTAGGTTCAGCCCCCATTGCGGCTAAATCAGATAAGCTTACAGCAATAACTTTATGACCAATTGCACGAGCCGATGTATCAAGCGGAAAATGTACCCCCGCCACTAAAGTGTCAGTAGTAACCGCTAACTGTTTTTTTTCACTAAGTTGAAGTATTGCGCAATCGTCACCAATGCCTTTAACAACATCTTTGCGATTAACCGATTGCTGAGAAAAATAGTGCTTGATTAAATCAAACTCTTTCATAATATTCTACTAACTTAAACTAAGCTTGTGGACGAATTAATTTAACAGCTTTATCAAGTACACCATTAATAAATTTATGACTATCATCTGCCGCAAAAGATTTTGCTAATTCAATTGCTTCATTAATAATGACTTTATAAGGCACATCTTTTGATTCGCTAAGTTCAAAAATAGCCATGCGCAAAATTGCTTTTTCAACTTGATCAATTTCGTTAAGCGGTCGATCAACATGCGGAGATATTGCTGCGTCTAAAGATTCTAAATGCTCTCCAACACCACGAATCAACAATTGAAAGTAAGGAATATCAAAACGTCTTTTTTGATTATCAATCAAAAAGTTAGTTTCAATTTCACTTAAATCGTTTTTACTTAACTGCCAAGAATAAATGGCTTGAACCGCAAATTCACGGGCTTTTCTACGTGCTGATACTTTCACAATATATTCCGTTTATTTACGTTTAAAGCTGAGATAAAACATTAACCATTTCTAAAGCACTTAAAGCTGCTTCAGCGCCTTTATTACCGGCTTTAGTACCTGCACGATCGATAGCTTGCTCAATAGTGTCTGTGGTAATAACCCCAAAGGCGACAGGCAAAGTAAATTCCATCGCAACTTGTGCCAAACCTTTATTACATTCACCCGCAACAAAGTCAAAATGGGGTGTGCCACCACGTATCACAGCACCAATAGCAACTATAGCGTCGAATCCACCTTTTTGCGCAATTCGTTTTGCAGCAACAGGTAATTCATAAGCGCCAGGCACTCGCACAATAGTGATATCGCTATCGGCAACATTACCATGACGTTTAAGTGCATCGACAGCACCTTCTAATAAACTTTCAACAACAAAACTGTTAAAACGAGATACAACAATCGCAAATTTCTTGCCTGATGCATTAAAATTGGCTTCAATTACATTCATCGATAAATTACCCACTGATAAAAATTGTCGGCATTCTAACAAAATATAATCAACGATGGAATGAATTAGGCAATTAAAGCACTTTAAAAACTAATATGATGGTTAAAAATTGAAGCGTTATCAGATAAAATAAACGACTTAATCTAAAACATGACAAAATTTGCCTACCAATGACACTACATTTTTCTTCAAACAGCATCAAGAGTTTGCATAATTATGACTCTTTAGAAAAACAAGCTCTGCTTAAAGCCGCTGAAAAAAAATTCAACACCCCACAAAAACTGCTGCTAAACCTAGTGAAACTCAGCATATTAGTCCCTATGTTTTTATACATAGTGTGGTTAAGCAGTTGGATTATGATTTTGCCCATTGTTTTAGCTATTTTTGCTTACCTATTAATTTACCGGCCTTTATTTTTATTTCTTTTGGAAAGTCATTTAAATCAAGTCATTAATAATCATAATAAATAATTTACGCCCCTTGGAATAAATGGTTTGATTTTAGTTTTAACTGAGTTAATCTTATGTTAAATATTTAAAGTTTGAGTGCTTAAAATATTTTAAATTTAAGTTCTAAAAAATAATCGCGTTATTTCCAAATAAAGTAGTAGAGGAAAATTTTTATGGTTAGAGCATCTGCCCGCCACATTTTAGTAGACAGTGAAGAAACTTGTCTTGATTTAAAGACCCAAATAGAAGCAGGAAACGACTTTGCTGAGGTGGCAAAAGAGCATTCAAACTGCCCTTCAAAAATGCAAGGTGGTGCGTTAGGTTCTTTTGGCAAAGGACAAATGGTTCAAGAGTTTGAAGAGGTTGTTTTCAGTGCCCCACTTAATACAGTGCAAGGTCCTGTTAAAACTCAATTTGGCTATCATTTAGTTGAAGTGACTGCTCGTTCAGAGTAATAGTCAGTCTAAAATAATAAAGGCGATCGATTGATCGCCTTTTTACTTTCTATAAATAATCCACCTTGAAGTAATTAAATACTTTTGTGATTATCCTTACTTACCGTTAGTACATTAAATTGCTTTAATTGCGGTATGTTGCTTTGTAATTGTTGCTCTAATTTATCAATGCTAACCAATGATTGGCACAAACCGTCAGCCCTTTTTTCAATGTTAGCCGCTTTAAATTCCATTTTACTTTCGATCTCATCGCCAAATTTTTCCATTCTAGCTTCTAGTGCATCACTATCACCACCAGAGAATAACATTTCCTTACCTACGGCAATAAGTAGTGAGCCCATTGATTTTTTAACCGCATTTTCAACCACTGCTTCAATATGTGATTCAAAATCTTCATCAAAAAAATCTTCACCATCAAACCCATGCTCATCAAAATATATTGTTTGATTACCGCTAAAACGGTTATCTATCTTGCTTCGAATCTTAGACAACTCATTTGTTAAATCTGAAGTAACATCATTATTTTTGCCCAGTAATTCATCAAAAGCCATGGTAATACCGTCTACCGCTAAATCAATCCCCTCAATGGCAACACTCTTAACTTCAGGAATAACGGCACGAATGCTGGTTGAATAATCATGTATTAGTGCCTTTTGTGATGCGGTTAAACTGATTTTTTCAGCATTGATCAATAACGTATTGTCATCCACTATTTTATAAAGTAATTTACCGCGTTCATTTCCTTTATGTGAACTTGATTTATAGAAAGCGATATCATGTTGAGCAATACTCACACCAGCGTGAATATCAACATCACAGTCGTTATGAGTATCATGGGCAAAAGCGCTAGTAGAAGTTAATAAAATGGCTGTCGCTAAAAGTGTTTTCATCTGAATTCCTAAAGTGATCATATGTAAATTTCTACTTTAATAATCCAATTGTTGTGCCATCTTATTTTTAGTATATATTTCAGTTAGATAACAATTAAAAAATTAAAACCCAACATAAACCAACACTAATAAAGGTCAAAAATCCCAAACATTAGTAAAATTCACCACATGTGATTAATTATTTCACTAATTAAAACGGAAGTCGTTGAACAAACCAATAAACTCCCATTATGGCAATTATCATACTCAATGGTGTCGCTACTTTTGTTTGATACCATGATTTTTTTCTGATCCCACCTAATAAAGTAAATGCCATTAAAATAACGGTTAATTGCCCTAATTCAACACCAATATTGAATGATAACAAACTCGCTAACCACTGCCCTTCAGGTAAACCAAACTCTAACAATACAGAAGCAAAGCCAAGCCCATGTAAAAGCCCAAACATAAAAACAATAATAATTCGTTGTGAACTTAATTTTTTAGAAAAGATATTTTCAATTGCAATATAAGCAATTGATAGCGCGATAATAGGCTCAACAATGCTTGATGGAACCACAACAATTCCCCAAATCCCCAAAGCTAACGTCACCGTATGAGCTAACGTAAAAGCACTTATCTGCCAGAGTAACGAAGACAGTTTTGTCGATAGCAAGAATAAAGCAAGCACAAATAAAATATGATCAAGCCCTTTAGGAATAATGTGAATAATCCCTTGATAAACATAATTCAAAATATTAGAAAGTCGCAAAGTAAAGTCACTGACATTACCTTGATTAAGTTCGAAGTTATTACTTTTTACACCGCTAGATAAAAGCGCCCTACTTGGTGTCGCTAATTTAAAGTTAATGGCACCAAGCTGCTCTGGGAAAAAAATCGAAAATGTGCTTGAAGATTTAGGATAAGCGCCTAAACCGGAAAAAGTAACACGATAATTGGTATTTTCTGGATTTTGCGATAACAACAATGCTAAATCGCTGATATTTGGAGGGTATAATTGCTCAAGAACAACGCTTTGGTCGTCAAAATAAAAGAGCAATTGTTGCTGCAACTTGATATTAGCGCCTTTTATGGCTTTATAAAGTTGAATTTTACTTAAACTACGCGCCTGTGTGATCAATTCATCACCATTACCTTCTAATGACAGCTGCCATTGCAACAATTCAATTAAATCGGTTTCAAGTGTCATGCTAAATTGATTATTCGGTAATAAATCAACACTAGCATTGCTTGGCGTAAACGTATGCGCCGCTACAGAAAATTGAACAACAGCAAAAAAGTAAAACAGATTACGGATTAATTTTAAAATCATGATATTAAAATCCTACACTTTATAAAAGTATATGAGTTAGTTAAAAAAAGTTGCAGATTGCATTTCGATCAATCGAGATTCACATCGAGCAAATTCGAAAGCAAGTTGTTCACCTTGATATAATTCAAAAACATCAACGTCTGCACTTACTACGAGTTTTATTTTTTGATCGTAAAACTCGTCAACCAACGCAATAAAACGACGAGCTTCATCATCGAGTTGTCGTAAATCACCAAGTAATACACCACTTCGCTGATAACTGTCTTCAATACCCGAAAATACTGCAGGGACAAGTTTCCCAGAAAATTTTGGTACATTAGAAATAAGCACCGTTTTAAACTGTTTGGCTATCGCCATATAATCTCTTTGGCTTCGGGGCCCAGAGCAAAGTGCAAAAAAATCAAACCAAATAGAGTTATTATCATTTTTAGCAAGATAGGGGATTAAACGATGATTAATCGTTATTTCACCACTTTGAATTGTTAATTCTGTAGCCGCCAACGTAGATGAATCTTTAAAACGCGCTAACATTGTTTTTTCGTGGTCAATTGCGGGATGATAATATTGGGTATATTCAACCAATTGACTTAAACGATGATCTTGTTCACCATTGACACTTATAATTTGACAATAATCGTTCAATAAATCAATGGTGGGTAAAAAACGCTCCCTTAACAAACCATTGGTATAAAGTTGTTCGGGTACACAATTCGAAGTGGCAACTAAAATCACCCCTTTAGAAAATAGCGTTTTAAATAGACCAGCTAACAACATTGCATCACCAATATCATTAACAAAAAATTCATCAAAGCATAGAAGTTTTACTTTTTCAGCCCATTCGTTTGCAATATAATTTAATGGTTCGGCCTGACCTGTTAATTGATTTAATTGTTGATGTACAGATTCCATAAAATGGTGAAAATGAATGCGCTGTTTCTTTTCAATTTTAACATGCTGATAAAACATATCCATCATCATGGTTTTACCACGGCCGACTTTCCCCCATAAATAGATACTTTGCGTCGCAACGCTGATAGTACCAACATTATTTAAGCTCACCGCCAGTTCGTCTAATTGTGAAATAGCAACTTGTTGAGCTTGATCATAAACTAAAGCTTGTGCAGCTATTTTTTCTTGGTATAACTCGATTAATGATGAAGTTTTAAAAGATTCTTCAGTTGTAAGCAAAATATAATCTAGGCTAAAAATTTAGGTTTTATTATACAAAAGATGTTTAACAAATACGTTAAGTTATGATGTAATTATTAGTAATCACTTAAAAATGCAGATAATTAAGAATAATAAATGCAACAAAATGATCAAGAAATTAATATAAAAGAAGCTTTCAAGGCTTTATTTCAATTGTTAGGCGAAGAATATAATTGGCAATGGGAAGAACGAAAAGGCGCATGGTTATCAGAATTTTCGCGTGACAAAATTGATAAAACCCTTGAAGTATTAAATGAACACTTTGATGATGCTTGGCATTATAAAAATATAAAAAAAGCACCAACAGAATTAAAAACACAATTGAATGATTTAGCTAAATTAAATAAAGAACAAAAGTTATTTTCGACGCCATCGCACGAAGACAAACCAACCTTATTAGCTATTTGGTGGCCTTGGGGGCATGGTGCTACAGTATCATTACGATTAATGACCCTAGAAAACAGTTATACTACACCTGTAGAAAAACCATCTAAAGATAGCTTTTTCACTGTGGTTAAAAAGCTTTTTTCTAATTAATTTGTTTTCTAAATAAATTTTATAAATAATTAAAAAATCCATATGGCTATATAATGAAATTAATCATGAAAACTGAATTTGATAACCTTCGTTTAAATGATGATTACAGCTATGAAAGTGATACGAACACCAATAAACAAATTGTTAAAATTTATTGTAAAGATCAGTTAATAGCTAAAATGATAAAAGTAAAAAAATCGATCCGATATTTTGGTGTTGATAATTATCAAGACTTTTTAAGTGATCAATAGTTTTACTTTTTCATATTATACTTTGAGTGATTATTAAAATAATTTTGATAACCTAACCGTTATTCATAATCACGGCTAGATGAAGTTGGCCAACTTGATAATGGGAACGGATATTTTTCTGAATTTACGGTTAAAAATTCATTAATTTGAAAAATATAATCATTTAAACTCGCACCAAATTGCTGCAATGGCTTATTTGGCTTTTCATTTAGCAATAATGCAAAAAATTGAAATATTGCAATTAGGGTAATGCCTAAACGTGCAAAACCCGCTAAAAATCCAAAAAATAACATGGCTAAACCACGTTTAAAGACATTGCCATTTTTCCACGTTTTTTCATCATGTTCATAAGTGTTGTAGCTCATTAGAGTTTCCTTATTAAATTGCGAATTTACTTATCGTTATAAAAGTATGGGTTATATGAATAACAGCAATAACAACGCCAAATAAAATCCCCTTTAAATACAATGAATTATAAAAAAACTACAAATAAAAACTCAACATAAAACACTATATTTTAGTCAATTTAACCAAAAAACATTACAAGATCTATTTTTTCATCAGCGCTTTTAAATCAGCAAATGGATTGTGGGTGGCTACCTCTTGATTAGTATCACCAGCGACAATTTCGGTTTTGTATTGGGCATGATCGGTATATTTAGCATGTTCGTTATCATGACAATATATACACAACAATTCCCAATTACTGCCATCGTTTGGATTATTGGTGTGATCATGGTCAACATGATGCACTGTAAGTTCTTTTAAATTTGAATATACAAATTCACGCGCACAACGACCACAGACCCAAGGAAACAGTTTTAGCGCTCTGTCACGGTAACCTTTTTCTTCACGTTTATAATTGGCACTAGTTCCAAATTTATCTGATGACATACATTGACTACTTTAAAAATTTTTAATTATTATCTCTATATTAAAATAATATCGAGTTCATCAACAAGCTTTAAAATTTGCAAAGGGATTTTATTGAGTAACATTAGATAAAATTAAAGGATGTAACAATGGTAGAATTAACGCGGATGCAAGAAAAGTAAAGAAAGCAAAACAAAGGTTAAGCTTTCTTTACTGATTATTCAGATAAGACCTTATTATTGAATTCTGAATTCAAGTAGGAAGGTCTATTTTATTTAATTACAGCTAACACCAACTGCAGCAAAAGCTGAAGTGACGTCTGCGGCATTATAGCCAAGATCCGCCGCTGCAGATTCAACGCCACATGCTCCTTGGTTATAAGTAGATGTTGCACTCCAATATATTTGGTTAGCTTTGAAAAAAGCGGCAAACGCTTGTTTTGTTGACCAACCTTGAGTTGTCGCCAATAAATAGAAAGCTTTATTATATACACCAGAACTGTAGTGCACATCTAAGCCGCTAGTATAATCAGCTGCATTACCTATAGAACGACCATCTTTAGTTGGATCATCCATATAACGCAGCGCGCCAGTTCCTTTAAATATTTGTTCGCCAACCATCCAATCATTATGACCTAACATATAGTTTTCAGCTGTTTCACCTGCCATATCAGAAAAAGCTTCGTTCATGCCGCCAGCTTGACCCGCATATTCTAGCCCAGAATTTTGTTCTGTTACTCCATGACTAACTTCATGAGCAGATACATCTAAACTAACTAAAGGATAAAAGGTAGAGCCACCATCACCAAAACTCATACCTGTTCCATCCCAAAAAGCATTTTCGTAACTACGTCCATAATGTACACGCATTTCTAATTTAAATGATAATGGTGTTGTATTATACCAATTACCATACATGTCAAAAATCACATTACCGAACGCCAAAGCATCATTTGCTGGTGAAAATGCTCCATTTATTGCTTTAAATGTATTTTCAGGACAAGTAAAGTTATGAACACTACCACCACGAGTTCGATTGTTCATATTAAGAGTACGAACATTGCTATTTTCCATATAACAAGTGCCATTTGCCTCACCAACTTTTAAGTTAGCAAAATCTGCCCCATAGTAATACTGCCCTGTTTTACTGTTTCCGCCAGGCCCTGTTGCATCAAAAGGAGTGGTAGTTGGTGTACCTCCTCCACCAGGTTTACCTTTAGTTGTTAAAGCGTTAAAACTTTTTAAAATATTTCCATTATTTGCGTCGACTATTGCAAATGGACGACTAGGCTGATCGTTGTCAGTTACAAAGTAATTAATTTTATAAGCTAAATGCTCTTGATCTAATTGGGTAAAAATAACTAATTCTGAAGTTCCATTTTTAAAATGTGCATTTTCACTATGTTTAAAATATTTTCTCACTATTTTTTCAGCAGATTTTGCAGTGATTTTTGGTGTTACAGAAGCTAAATTGATGTTTTTTACCACATCCCCATTTAACGAAATTAGCTCGCCAGAACCATTTGTTTCTTGTACTAAATTTTGACCATAAACATTAATGCCTTTATATTGCTGCTGCAATCGTGTTTTTATTGTGTTTTTTATTGTTTTGAATGATTTCTTCTCTTTAAAAAAAGCATGTTGATCCATTTTCAACGCTTGTACAACAGAGTGTCCATTAGCATTACCATGAATTTTATCTTTTACTGCAGCACTTACAGGGTTCATTACCATTAACAATGATGCGGCTGTTATAAGTTTTGATGATATAGTCAAAATAGTATCCTCTATCAGTAACAAACATTTTCAAACTTCTATGCTTGTTAAATATATTATTATTTTAATGAATAAAACAACTATATAATATGAATACGCTTAATGAATGTTTATCAAATATCTAGGTAAATATCACTAAAGCTTAATTCAAATTATGTAGCTGATGCGTTATATCAGGATGAATTATTTTTGGTATTAAAATAGTAATAACCCGCCTGTTTTTGATAATAAAACGACTGTTACAAGTTGAAAAAGTAAAATAGTGGAAAAATTAATTTGTTTACCGTTTTACAACAACAGCGACAAAAAAAAGCTCATTTACTGAAAAATGAGCTTTTTGTTTTTATAATAACTGGGCTTGTTTATTATTGAAATATTAAGCTAATCATGCACTTTTAATTCAACTTCACTTGCAGTAATTATTTCTAATTCAGTGCCATCGGATTGCTCTTCAAAACTTAACACCCCTTTAATTTTAACTTTGGCAGTTAGGGTTGCTTGAGCAGTAAACTCTTCGAGCGTTAGGCTATTATCATCGGCAACAAAGTCAGTAGTATCATTAAATTTCACCACATGTCCTGCAACCGTTAAACCATTGTCAGTAAATGCTTCAATGAAGGTAGATAACTCTATAGTATTATTATCTTCATCATCTTCTCTTTGCTCAATTTTTCGTGCAAAGATAACATCTTCCCGTAAAGTGCCTTTCACCTTAAATTGTTGCCAACTCCCTGCTTGCGCTAAAAACTCATCAAGGGTTAACTCTTCAGATAGGCCTTTATATTCAGTTTGTTGATCAAACTCAACTTTATGGTTTCCAATGGTTAGAACCTCCTCAAGCAAAGTGCCTGATGCTTGTAGCTCAACTTCTGCAACATTGTCTTGATGCTCAATTTCTAATGCGACTTTTTTTGCGGTGATCACACCATCAGCATTTATATCACCTTTAACTTTAACCTGATCGCCAATCTTAACGAGTGTCCAAAATTGCTCACTGGCAAGCATTTCATCATTTACTTCATATTTTGTGGCATCTGTAATATTTACAGTATGTCCAGAGACAACAAAACTAGTATCAGCTAACGACTCTATTGTTCCTCTAAACTCAGTACGATGATCACCATTATCGCCACCATTTCCATCCTCATTGCCATTTTCATCTCGTTCTTCTTCAATTTGGACTTTACTTGCAGTAAATATGTTATCTGTAACGCTACCTTTTACTTCAACATGCATACCATCAGCAAGTTGTTCGAAAAAGATTGCTCGGTCAACATTATCTCCGCTTAAACCTTCAAATAAGGTAGCATCAGACGTATTTACGACAACATCAACAAGCGTAAAAATAAAGGCGGTGTTGTCAATATTACTTACAGTTCCTTTAAGTTCTCGCTCAGTGTTGGTGTCTTCATTTTTTCGTTCAAGCTTAGTCGCAAAGTTATTACCGTTGTTATCAACAAAACCTTTAACTTCAACAAAATCTCCCACAACTAAATCGGTAAGATCAAAAAAGCGTTCATCGTGGTCTGACTCATCACGCAATTTAGTTTGCTGATCCGTAATAAAAACAACATCAAGAACAGTTAATGTTTTATTGTCTAAATCGACAGCCTGAACAGCACCTTCTAACTTTAATTCAGTGCGTTGATGAATACGTACTTCGCTAGCAACTAAACTATTATTAGCATCGAAAGCCCCTTTAACTTTAACACGCACATTAAGTGTTAACGATTCAGCATTGCCATGTTCATATTCTGTATCTGCGGTGGTGATCACATTAACGTCATTAACAACAAAGCTAGCGCTAGAGTTATACGTTGTAATAACCCCTTCAAGGTGGCGATTATCACCTTCATTGTGTTCTTCTTCTATTGCTTCTGCTTTTATTTGGTTTACTGTAAATGTGCCATCAACTAATGAACTTACATCACCTTTAACACGTACAGCTAAATCATTAGCTAAATCTGTTTCAGTTAAATTTACAAAACTAGCACTGCTATAATTTATAACTAAGTCAGCTAAGTTAAACGTTTTGGCAGAGCCATCAAGTGCTGAAATAGCCCCTTCAACTTTTAAAGTATCAGTGGGGTTTTCTTTTTCAATGCGCGTTGCATATAACTGACCTTCAGCATTGACAAAGCCACTGATTTCTAAAAAGTCACCGGGTACTATATCTATTAAAACTAAATTATCTAAACTGGTTAATTCATCAAATAAAACTGTTTGCCCTAATATCACTAATGAACTTGCCGCTAGATCTATACTTTCTAAAGGGCCTTTGACTTGTTCTTCATAATGAATACTTTCTGCCGTTCCTGTTGTACCATCATCATTAACCGAGCCTGTTAAGCTAATAACCATACCTATCTGCAAATCAGATTCGCTTGCCGAGCTATTATCATCTGTTGAAACTTCACTAGAATCAGTTTCATACTCAACACCATTAACAAAAACGCTGCCAAATCCTGTTATAACTCCAGTAATAGCAGTTAGTTTTGGACTTGGTGCTGGAGGAGGAGGCGGTGGGGGCACGACAACAGGAGGCGTTGGTGTAGATGACGACGAACCGCCGCCACAAGCAGTTAAGAAAATGGTTAGTAAAGCCGTAAAAATTAGTTTATACATAGTCGAACCCTCAAACATGTGATCAATTCAAAAAACAACCGAAATTAATACTCGTTGTTAATACTAGAAAAACAATAAGCGAGTTATTTATACAACGATTGATATTCAAGAAGAAATCTAAATTTGCACCCAATAGATTAGGTTTGTGAACGACACAAATAGAGAATATTTGCACAGTGATCACATGATAGACTTTCTTCAAAGAAAATAGTTTTACTTTACCAAACGATATGGAGTAATAACTACGATTGCATTTCAGCAATTTATCAAGCCTTATCACTATAGCACTTCGAATGAATTTTAAACAATAAAAATTAACAAAACCTTGAGAAAAATTAGAATTCCACGCCCAAACTTTTTATGCTTTGCCAAATTAGCAATAATTCAAATGCATAACTATAATACGTTCACCTTGTGCCAATTAATATTTAGGTTTAATGAAGAGCAACGTAATTACATTTTTAGTCGTGACTATGTATTTTATTACTACGCCTAATAAGGCTGAAACTTTTTCAGTTATGCTATTCCAAGGAGCAAACCCGCCCTACACTATTATTAAAAACAACCAACGAAGTGGTATTTTTGTTGATTTATTTACTGAAATAAGCAAAATCACTCCACATAAATTCACTTTTAACGATTATCCCGCTGCGCGAGCATTAATTGAATTTGACAAAGGTAAAGTTGATATTGAACCGGGTGTTAATGAAAAATGGCGAAAAAATTCTGAAGTGTTGGGCAGTTTTACTATTCCTTATGGGATATCACAAGAGGTTATCGTTTTTAAAAAAGAAAACATAATAAACGTTAATCGCCCCGAAGATCTCTATGGTAAAACTGTTGGTATAGTTAGAGGTTACTCTTATCCAAAGTTTGATAATGCCTTTAAAGAGGAGCGAATCCACAAAGCTAACAACCGTTCAGAAAAGTTGCTTTTGAAGCAATTACAAGCAGATAGGGTTAAATACATTTTTATTGGCTATCGCACCATTAAATATTACATCAAACAAAACCCTCAATATAAAGATATTATTATTGGCGATGTAGTTAGTAAAGTAAATGTAAAGCTCAGAGTACATCCTACTAAATCTTATTTAATCAACGAATTAAATGTCGCTATAGAAAAAATGATATCCACAGGGAAAATTAACGATATTTACCAAAAATATCAATAAAGTTACTTCTAATATTCTATTAATTACTCTTTATCTTTATCACTTGAAATTGTAATCATAATAAGTGATTTTTATTTTGTCGTTTTTGTATAAAAAAATGGCGGTATTTTACTAGGTATAATTTAACCATTTGTTAATATTTACAAAGTATTTGACAGACAATGAAAAACTGTTTACCTACATTGATAATAGATTAATAGGTTCAGTTAATACCATGTAATCTTATATTGAAGCAGGTATTCGAAAAACATTATAAATTGCGAGAAAATTCAATACTCTCAGTTTTAAGATCTACTTTGTAACTTTTCTGTAAAAACATCAATATTGTGTACTGAGCCATTTAGGTTTAGTGCGGTAATGAAATGGTGAGTTCCAAAAAGCAGAAAGTTTATTTATTTTAAAGAAATTAATTAACTTTAATGCAACTAAAAAATAGTCAGCTTAATGATTGATTTAGATATTTTCGTTTATCGACACACCGTAATAACAAAAATGAATATATATAGTCCTAAAAGATATTAGTAAATAGGGTTACAGATGGTTTATGTTGCAACTAAGTTTATTTTTTGAAACTTTTTGTTACATCTAATTGAGGGTTATTGATACTACCATTCAATTAAAACCATTTATCTACCCTGATGTTTTAAAAGTAGTTACGCTTTAAAAGATGTATTGGGCAAAGGGGAAATCATGTTTAACATTTCAATAAAACAGTTAACTAAAACCGTTCTTTTATTCAGTAGTGCAGCCATTTTTATTTGGATTCTCAGTGATGCTGAAATAGTAAAAGAACAAAAAACCACAGCTAGTAATTCGTATATTGTTAGCGCTAAAAATTATCAAAAACTACAACAAGCAGTTGCAGATTTACACATAAAACCAACTCACGAATTATCTATAATTAATGCCCTAGCGGTTGATTTAACGCCAGAGCAATTAGCAAGCTTACAAAGTAAAATCAAAATAAAAGTAAGTTCCAACCACCAAGTAAAATTAAGTGGTTGGAAAAATGGTCAAGGTTCAAGACGGTGGCAACCTAGGTCATTAGTTGCCGATTATATTGGTGCATCAGATGCGCATTATTATTACAATTTTGGTGATGGCGTAACTATTGGTTTTTTAGATACTGGTTTAGACCAACTTTTTGGTCTATCAAATGATCTATACGGTCGAGACAAAGCTTGGGGTACCTATGATGCCATAACCAACACCGTATCCAATTATGATGATGAAGCCAGTGGTCATGGTACCCACGTTGCTAGTATCGCCGGAAATAGCGATTATGATGTTAATGGCAAAATTTATGGCATTGCGCCCAACGCCCCTTTAGTTGGTATAAAAGCTTTTGATGCGGATGGTAAAGGCACTTATGCAGATGTGATACGTGGTATTGCATGGGCACTAAGTGTTAAAGATCAAATAAACTTACGTGTTTTAAATATGTCTTTTAGTGGCCCGGTAAGCTCAAACTATTGGGATGATCCATTAAACCAAGCGGTAATGAAGGCATGGCAAGCTGGAATTGTGGTAGTAGCTTCCGCCGGTAATAAAGGACCAGACCCTATGTCTATTGGCGTTCCTGGTAATGTACCCTATATCATTACTGTGGGTGCGATGACAGATAACTACTCTACAAGCGCTAATGATGACAAACTTGCTACTTTCAGCTCTGCTGGCCCCACTTATGAAGCGTTTATCAAACCTGAAATCCTAGCACCAGGTGGCCACTTATCTGGCTTAATGTCATTTGATTCACAAATTGTCACTAATCACCCAGAATTTAGTGATGGCGGTCGTTACTTTGAAATGTCTGGTACATCTCAAGCTGCTGCTGTAGTTTCTGGTGCCGTTGCCTTAATTTTAACCGAAAATCCTTATTTAACTCCCGATCAAGTAAAATGTCGTTTAATAGCAAGTGCTCACCCAGCACTAAAAGCTGATGGCAGCTTTGCTTATAGTGTATTCCAACAAGGATCTGGAGTAATCAACGTTAAAGATGCTCTTGCAAGTTCGGCGACAGATTGTGCTAACCAAGGTTTAAATATCGCTAAAGATCTTGACGGCAGTGAACATTATTCAGGTTCTGCAAATGTAAATGAAGCTGGCGATTTTTATGTTGATGGATTAGGTGAAGAGTATGTTTGGAATATTTCAGATACGATTGATCCAAATTCAGGTTATGCTTGGCATGATGATGTTGCTGTAGATCATATAATATGGAAAACAGGTTTTAATATTGATCATATCATTTGGAAGACCTCTTTCGATGTTAATCACATAATATGGAAAACCAGTGTTGATTTTAATAATAACGAAACAATTAACATTAATAATTGGGTTATTCCTCAATAAGATTTTTTAATACTTTGCTCAATCCCAATCAACAATATTAATTAATATAACAATACTTTCATAAAGCCACTTATTTCAGTGGCTTTATTTTTATGAGCTTTCAGATTAAGCTTTAGCACGTCGTTCACTTTGGTTGCTATCTATGAAAAAATTTTTTCTCGTTTTTCTTTTTTTCTTTTTTTCGTTAACTGTTAATGCTAAAAAAATAAATTCATTTAAAAACTTTACAATTAATAATCCTCTCTCTTATTTGTCTATTCGTACTATCGTTCAAGATCAGTATGGATTTATGTGGTTTGGGTCAAGAGAAGGTTTACATCGATATGATGGCTATCAACTTGTAAGCTTTCACCACAGTGCCAATGAAAAGCATTCTATTAGTTCTGACATTATTAGTCGTATTCTAATAGACAAACAAAAAACGATGTGGGTAGCAACTCGTGGTGGCGGGATCAATATTTACAATGACACAACGAAAAACTTCCAGCATATAACTACAAATACATCATTAAAATTAATTAATAATGAAGTAAATGCTTTAATTGAAGATAGTTTAGGTAATATTTGGATTGGTACTGAAAAGGGTATTACAGTTATCTTTAGAAATAAAAACTTTCAAGATAAAAGTAAATGGCAAATTAAAAACATAACTAAACAATTAGGGGAGCCTAATAGTCTCGCAAATAATAGTGTTGAATCTATCATACAGATTAATCAAAGTATTTGGATTGGAACAAGCGAAGGAATATCTGAGTATGACTTAAAAGGTAACTTCATTCGTCAAATTAAATTATATAAAAATAAACCAATAACACGAAATTTAGTTAAATTAATCAAAGTAATATATCAAGATAAACAAAAAAACATTTGGATTGGTACTAGTGAAAGTGGTTTATTTAAAATTTCGCCTAATCAAAAAATTAAACATTATCAGTATATTAAAAACAAAAAATCATCTACAGCAAACCATTCACTAGTTAGTAACTCTATTGAAACTATCTACCAAGATTCAAGTAACAAAATTTGGATAGGTGCAGATAAAGGTCTAATGGAATATAACCCCGATAAAGATATATTTAAACATATTAATCATTCTGCAATTAACCCTCAAAGCCTTTCCAATGATTTTGTTTTAACCCTGTTCGAAGATAGAAACAATATGATTTGGATTGGTTCATTTTCAGGTGTTAGTCGCTGGGATCCTCGGATGACTATATTTACTCAATATAGTGATGATGAATATCCGCAACTCTCAAGTAGCCTAGTAATGAGTTTTGCTCAACTTAATGATGAAGAAATAGTTTTTGCAACTTATGTAAAAGGATTATATGTTTTAAATCAGCGAACAAACAAAATTTCTCCATTCAAATATAAAGTACTCCCCAAAGATCTTAGAATAACTACCTTATTCGTGGATAACTCTAATTTATGGGTAGGATCAAGATCCTCAGGTTTATTTAAAATAAATTTAATTGATGGTAGCCTCACTAAATATTTACATAATAATAAGGTTCCCTCCACTATCTCAGCTAATAGTATTACCGATATTATAAAAGATCATAAAGGTATCATCTGGATTTCTACTTTTCATAAAGGCTTAAATAGACTAAACAGTGATGGTTCATTTACTCGTTTCGAACAGACAGTCCCGATCTCAAATAAAGGGCCTAGTACAAACCACATATTGCAAATGTTATCTGATAACCAAGGTTATTTGTGGATAGCAACCTATAGTGGCGGACTCAACCGTTTTAATCCTGAAACAGGGATATTCACCCATATTAAACATAAAAATAATGATGATATGGGTTTAAGTAATGATGTTGCTTGGATAATGTTACAAGATACAAAAAACAATCTCTGGATAGGAACACAAGCTGCGGGTATTAATATACTAACAGAGGATAAAATAACGAAAAATATTTTTTCATTCCAGCATTTAGACACTAAAAGTGGAATGAAAGATCAAACAGTTTACGGATTCAGTCAAGATAATACTGGGAATATTTGGTTTAGTACCAACAGGGGAATATCTCGTTATTCACCTATTACTAAAACGTTTAAACACGTAGATAACCGTCATGGTTTAATAGATCTAGAGTATAACCATGGCTCAGTTTTTAAAGATAATAACGGCATAATTTACTTTGGTAGTGCTAAAGGCTTTATTAGTATCGATCCTAATACCATCATCAATAAGCAACCAGCTCCTAAAGTGCGCTTAACTAATATTTTTAAACTAAATGAAATAATGCATTTTGAAAAAAATCTAAACGAATTAAAAACACTGACCTTAGATCATAACGACCAATTAATTTCATTTGAATATGTTGGCTTGAATTATTCAGCACCTAATTCTACCCGTTATAAATATCGTTTATTAGGTTTTGATAAAAATTGGGTCCATGCTGGAAAACTAAGACGAGCAACGTTTACAAATTTACCTGCAGGTGAATATAAATTAGAAGTGATAGCAGGTAACAACGATAATGTTTGGAGCGATCCTGGTTTAAAATTATCAATTATTGTAAAGCCTGCTCCATGGTTTACTTGGTGGGCCTATTTATTTTATACATTGTTATTGGCTTTATTGTTACTTGCTTATTCACGTTTTTTAAATAGAAAGTTAGTGCTCGAACAGCAACAAAAAAACTTTTTGAAACAACAAGTACAAGAAAAAACACAAGAATTCAAACAAAAAAACATTGAACTTCAGCAAGCGAACAAACAGCTTGAAAATGCAGCTACCACAGATAAATTAACGGGTGTAAAAAGTCGACGATATTTAGATATTTATATTGAGCAAGCTAGTCAATTAATGACGCAAATTTATCAAAACTTATCCCCTATACAACGACATTTATTACCACGCCTATATCTGCTCATGGTAAAAATTAATGAATCTGAGCAAAATATCGATAGTGAATTAGTTGATATTAAAGATTTAATATTATACACCCGCAATAGTGATGACATCGTTATCCGCTGGTCAAACAACACCTTTGCGATTATTGGTTATGAAAAAGAAGATAATGCGCGAGAATTATGTCAACGCTTAAATAAACGCCTTCAAGATTCTTTCAATCATTCTATTGATATGGCTTATAGTTTTTATCCTTTCAATAGAGAAAAGCCAATGGATTTATCTTGGGATCAAGTAAGCGTTTTAACCGAACAAAGTTTGAATTTGGTACACAATACAACCGATACTAATTGGCTTGGCTTGTATGAACCTAAAATACAACCTTTTGATTTTTTAAATTTTTTGAAAGTTAAAACAATTGTTGAAATCAATGAATTAGTAAAAACAAAACAGAATTAATCCTTGTTTTTTTCATTTTTCAATTGTTGTTGATATTGCTTAGGCGTGCAATTGAATTGCTCTTTAAAACACCGCCCGAAGTAGGCTTGTGAAGAAAATCCCACATCAAGGGCTATCCGACCAATTTGCGCACCACTTTTTAATAACTCTTGTGCTTTTTGTAAACGAAATATTTTAACAAAGTTATTGGGAGTAGTGCCTAATAATGTTTTAATTTTTCGTTGTAATTGCCGCTCACTCATCGCAAGTTCTTTTGCTAATTCAATGATATCCAATCCAGATTCTGTATAGTTTTCTGCTATTAGCGCTTCCAGTTTTTTTAAAAATTTATCATCTACTGACAGTTGCGGTTCTTCATCCTCAGTTAATTCATTCAGTTTTTGTTGGCTATTTTCGAATCGTGTTGATTGCAATTCTTGAGTAAAGTTTTTCAAATAAATTTGTTGTAGTTTTTTTCTATTTTTCAGCAAACTTTGAATTCTTGACAGTAACTCATCTTGATTAAAAGGCTTACTTAAATATTCATCTGCGTTTAAATTTAGACCATGTAATCTGCTTTCTAAATCAGAGCGGGCAGTGAGCAAAATAACAGGAATATGTGCGGTCAATTCATTTTCTTTAATTTCTTTTAACACTTCAAAACCATCAATCCCTGTTAGCATTAAATCACATACAATTAAATCAGGAAGATATTCTTGCGCTAGAATTAAACCGTCTTCACCACTACCTGATAATAAACAATGATGTTGCTGCTCAACAACTTGTTTTATATGACTTTGCATATCTACATTATCTTCAATAACTAATACTATATGGTTAGCGGGTGTTTTGATTTTGTTTTGTATAGTTACTTTTGGCTGCTCAGATAATAAATAAGATACTTCGTTTTCAGATAAACTAATTGGTACCATTTGCTCGTTTTCTATCGGCTCAGCTAAAGGAATCGATAAACTAAATTTACTACCCTGCCCTTTTTCACTACTCAAATTAATACGCCACCCATGAGCTTTCACTAATTCATTAACTAATGAAAGACCAATACCTACACCAAAAACAGTTTGATTAAGTGGATCATCGGCACGCTGGAAACGTTCAAAAATAGCTTTTTGTGAATTTTTACTGATCCCAATACCGTCATCTATAACTTCTAAAATAATGGTATCTTGTTCCTTATAGGCATGTACTTTTATGCTACCGCCAGCAGGCGTATATTTCATCGCATTAGCGAGTAAATTAAAAATTATATTTTCAAAGGCTTGAGCATCACATTCTAACCATAAATCAGTTGTAATTTGACTAGAAAAACTTAATTGACGTTCTTTCGCTAAACGACTGAATGAATCTATTGGCATCATCATTAAATTTTTTAAACGAAAAGTATTTAACGATAAGCTTGGATTGTCACTTAAGCGCGATAATTCGAGTAATTGTTCAACCATACGTACTAAACGTAAACCATTGCGTTTAGCCGTGGTTAAATTTTGTTTTTCTTCATCATCATTCGTTTTTCGTAAATAGCGGTCAATAATGCCATTAATAATGGTTAAGGGGGTTCTAAATTCATGGGAAATGTTAGCAATAAATTGATCTTTTAAGGCTAAAGTCTGTTTTTCGGCTAATTTGCGCTCTGTTAAATTAATAAATGTAATAACAATAAGTGGCTGACTTTCCCGCTCGGCCCATTGTAATTCGACTTGGCTTGGAAATTCATTGCCATCAAAGCGTAATGAATTGGCTTCAACAGAAATGCCTAATTCTTTGCGTTGTAATGAAAAAATATTGCTCGCGAAATCGAAAAAATAATGCATTTCATCTTTTGATGAAAACAAAAGGCTAACATTTGAGCCTATAAATTCTTGTTCTAGCCCTTGGAACATCTGTACCGCTGCAGGGTTAGCTGAAAGTATTTCACCTGTAACTGTTACGGTTAAAATAGCATTATTAGAAACTCTTACAATGGCTTTATCTTCACTGTTAATTAAATCGTCAATTAACACCTGATTACTCTCATCGAGTTGTTGTTGTTTCTGTTTTTCTTTAATTAAAATAGCTTTTAAATGCTTGTTTTTATTATTCGCTTTAACAAAATTGATATAAAGCAGAACAAATGCAATAACTAACCATAAAAATACTAGTACTGCTTGCAAACCTGATTCGGTTACATAAAAAAGCTGTTCTTCTCCTCCATATAAATGAAGACTAACGAGTAATATACTAAGCAATAAAATATATAAATTAATATCACTTGTTTTACCACTTGTGGGGATTCTTTTGGTGTGTAATAACGAAATACTCGCGGCAAAAATCAACAACATATAGGGTGATAACGTTAGGATTTGCGCAAAATAGCTACCATTTTTGGGTTCGTCACCCTGAATATTTTCAAAAAATAAAATATTATTAATTAGCACTACCCCAATAGCAAAGCTTAATAAAGCGAAAATTTTTCGCCAAAAAGCATCACCACCATTAATAAAGCAAACGATTAAACGCACTAAAACAATACTATTTAATAAAATATGGAAGAAATATGATGGTTGCAAATTAAGATAAATTTGCTCAGCAAATTCAGCTGGTAATAAAATAAAATAACTAAAACAAATAACCGTGAAAAATAGTGCAGGTACTCTTCCTAAAGTAAATTTATTTAACGGTGAATCACTAAAATGAGGGTTAGTTTCTACAGCCAGAAAAATAAAAAAATACACAAACAAAGAGGTAAAATCTTTCGTTAACTGCTGTGAAACTAAACCATTTGCTGGTGGTAAGCTATTTCCAACTAATACACAAACAACTGCCAAACCAAGATAAAGCCAGAACAGTTTTAATGTTTTTGAAGACAATTGGAAATAACAAACAATTAAAGCTGAGATACTCAACAATTGCATTCCCATTAATATCCCAATTAATAAGGTGTTAAAGGAATTTTCTGAAATTTTCACGACTGCAGAATAAGGTATTATGCTAGTGAAAAAAACAAATAATAGTAGTGTGAAAACTATTCTTTTTCTCGTTAAAATATTGGCCAACAACAAAATCACCATTATTTATATACCTAGACAAACTCAAAAACAAAATTAAGTTGTTTAGATATGTAATTATTATTTTTAATTAAACATATAATAACCAATTATTAACAATAAGGCTAAGCCGATAAAAATAAACTTAAGTGTTTATGTGCTGTATATTTTGATGGTTCTTAAATATATTTAGGCTTGGCAGGTTGTTCACCTTGATACTGGGTTTGAATATTAAATGTTATTTAAAATTAGAATCAACTTTTTGGGGATGTTTTATATTATTCCAAGCCGTAATTTTTCCGCCAACATTCATTTGTTCAAAACCTTCAATATTAAACTCTGTTTTTGAACTATCTAAATTTAAAAAACATAACATTTGTTCAAAAGCTTCATTTTTGCTGATATCAATACACAATAAATCCGCACTTCTAGCTTCAAAAAATTCAAAAACATTTTCTTGATGACGTTGATAACATCGAATTAAAAAATCATCTTTTATGAATTTTTCTAAGGAGAAAGGAGAAAAAACATCTTGATAACAACGTTTTAAAATAGGATTAAAACCACCATCTTTACGAGTAATGTTTTTGTGCATACGTTGTAATAATTGCCGAATAGACGGTAACCATAAAGATAAATCACGTTTTAGATAAATAAATTTAGCATTAGGATATTGATTGGCTAATACTTGATAATCACAAAATATTGGCGTGTCTGCAATCACTTGCGCATCGTTCATACATCGTTGAGTATAAGCGGTATGAGCGACACGATAACCAAGCTTTAATAATGCGGCACAAATGCTAGTAGTTCCGGTGCGAGGTAAACCGATGATAAATATTTTATCGGTTTTATTGATATTCATTAAAAAAGGAATGCCTACAAATCTAAATCTTTACACCACTGGCTTGCAGCAACAAACTCTTGTTGAATAAATTTCGCGTCTAACGAAAACTGTTTGATTAGTTCTGCAACATTATTACCGTTACCAATAATATAGTTAGTCGTTAACATCAATAAATCGCCAAGTAAGCCAGTATGATCAACCAAGGCATTTTCGATAGGTTTTGCCAACGGCATAGATTTCATAATATCTTCAATTGGCATGCTTAAAATTATTTCTATCGAGCTAAGCAAGCCGGTAATAAAGGCAAAATCTTTGATCTCTTTAAATACCATACTTTCAGTGGCTAAAGAGACCATCAATTTAGCGGTAATCAGCGCTTGTTTAGAAACTTCATCAGTACTATCAGAGGCAAGTTTTGATAAAGCTAGAATAGATACAAACTGCTTAAGTTTTTCTTCCCCTAAATAAGCTGTAGCTTGTTTTAACGAGGTAATCTCGACACGCGCACCAGTAGAAACATTATTCACCATTTTAAGTAAACCTATGGTTAGGTTTACGTCTTGACCAATTATCGCAGCAACGGCACTGTAGTTTAATGGAGTATTAAAAGTTTCGCTCATTAAATGCAGCATGTGATTTTTTATTGGACTTAGCGCTTGCCCTTCTATAATTTCAGGCTGGTGATAAAAATAACCTTGAAAATAATTAAAACCTATTTCAGCAAGTGATTGTAATTGATATTTAGTTTCAACTTTTTCAGCAAGCAACTTTACATCTAACGCTTTTATTTTAGCTTTTAGAGGATGAAGGCGCTTTGGATTTATCTGTTCTATGTCTACTTTAACCATAGCAAGAAAAGGCAATAACACATCCCAATGATCTTTAACATCATATTCTGTTAAGGCTATTTTATAGCCCTTGTCAAAATAATATTTTATAATTTTTAATAAACGTGTTGTCGGTTCTTTTTGTCCAACTAACTCAATAACAATTGAGTCTTTATCAAACATCAAAGGATACTTATTTATTAAGCAATGCTCGGTAAAATTGATAAAAGCAAGTTTACCCATACTTATCGTCTTAATATCACCTTGTAAGTGATTTTGAATAATCAGTTTTGAAGTCGCCATATCAGGGTCAACTTCAGGAAAATAATTATTAGGGCTATCTCTAAACAGTAATTCATAACCTACTGTATTTGATTTATAATCTAAAATAGCTTGTCTTGCGATATAAGTGTTTTGCATGTTTGTAATATTTTTAAATAAAAAGATATTGTTATGCAGTTAACATAACGATTATTGCAGTAAATTACTAGTGATAAGTATTTAGCATGGTTTTACAGTATTGCTTTTATAATGAGATTTTTAAAAATTACTCATCTGCATCATCAACCTTTAATTGACGATAACCATGTTTGGCAATAATTTCAACGTAAAAAGACGTTAATTCTTTAGCAACGCTTTGATCGATATACTTATTTATTTCAGATAAATGAATAACTTGTGCATCTTGCGCGGTATCACCAAATTTACAATCAAAATCCCAAAAATCAACGTCTTCTGGCAAACGTTTATTACGTTCTCTTTTAATATATTTTTTTACTTCATGTTTTACCGCATCAATACGGCGTTCAAGTTTAATTTTTGGATGATTTAATTCAAATGTTTTTTTCATGTAGATGTCTTTTATATCTTTAGTATAATGGTTAGTAAAATAATACTAGGCATTTTACGTTATATTTCGCTAACTAGCGACCTAACAAAAGCACATTTTAATGATGAAATTTAATACCCGTATATTAAGAAAACATTTTCTTTAAATTATCAGCAAAATTAACAAATTTTTCTTTTATTGTTTGTTTTACTTTTATATCAATACCACTAAAAAGTGCAAAACCTTCAATTATAATGGTTGGCGCATTTCTATCCGCATTAGAAGGTGCTTTATTATCGATAGAGCCAAAAACACAAAATGCTTTTGTTACTATATTAATATTCTCCGGGACATAAATATTGTCACCACTAAATAAGCTAAACATTTTAATCCTTACCACAGGCTGAGTGAATTGAGCATTACTAAAGTCAAGATCAGAACCACTAAATATACTAATAGACCGAATTTCTTTAGCAACTTTCCATGCACCACTGCGATCGCTGCCGCTGAAAATATTAACAATATAATCTAATTCTTCGGTTTCACCTGCAGTAAAATTAATTCCCATTTCATGTTTTTTACTATCAACATAATTTTTATCTACTGCTAAAGGTAAATCGGCAACCAATTCACTTAATTCAACGGTAGATTTACTTTCCATAGCGCCATCTAAACGTGTTTCAAATGCAGTATATGAAAGTTCACCGTGGCTATAATTCATAATTAGTTGATCAATAACCTCTTCACGTACTGTTTCAAGTGGTCTATCTTCAATATTTACTGACATGATTTATCCTTACGTTTGTACCGTTCTGTAATAATTAACTATCATGGGATGTTTTAAAGCAAACAACGCACCAACTAACAAACACCTATAATTCAGTAACTTAAAATAAACCTGAATTTTTCAATCGGTTAACTTATTAACTTATTAGTAAATTTAACCAAATATTAAGTTAATGTGAATTGTTTCGACCAAAGTATTATTGCATAAGCAACTTTTGAATTTTAAACTCATCGTTGTTATTAAAATAGTCACGTTTTATGAAAAAATAAATTGATAGCGATCAAAGACTATTTTCTTTTTTAGCCCATACTTAGCTTTAATTAAAGCTATATTTAGGAAGAATAACTACTATTATGTCGCTACAAACAAAAGAAAATACAACGGTACAGTGGGGAGATTTTTTAAAGTCTGGGAATCGACTTTTTATTGGTTCTAATGCAGCAGTTCCTAATGCCTTAATTGATAACTTAATTGCCAACAGTAGTAGTTTACACGATATTGAGGCGGTGCATATTTTAACCCTGTCGGATAACGTGTGGGCAGAGCCACAACATAAAGATTTATTTAAAGTAAATTCGTTATTCATTGGTGGTAAAAATATTCGTCAAGCTATTGCCGAAGGGCGTGCAGATTACACTCCTTGTTTTATTTCAGATATCCCTCAATTATTTACAGAGAAAGTATTACCACTTGATGTGGCGTTGATCATGGTTAGCCCTCCCGATGAATATGGCTATTGTTCATTAGGCGTGAGTGTTGACGTGGTCTCATCAGCGGTAAAATCCGCAACATACGTTATTGCACAAATCAACCCTCAAATGCCTCGAACAAATGGCCATAGTTTTGTACATTTAAACCAAATTCATGCCTTTATTGAAGCGGAACAAAAATTACCTGAACTGCCAATTGTAAAATATGAAAAAAAACAAGATCGCATCAGTGAACAAGTGGGACAATACGTTGCCATGTTGGTTGAAAATGGCGCAACGCTACAAATTGGCATTGGAAAAATTCCCGAAGCGGTACTTAAATATTTAGCTAATCATAAAGATTTAGGTATTCATAGCGAAATGATCTCGGATGGCGTTATCGATTTAATGCTAAAAGGGGTTATTAATAACCGCAAAAAAACCTTTCACAAAGGTAAATCGGTAGTCACTTTTTGTATGGGCAGTCAGCGATTATACGATTTTGTTGATGGTAATCCTCATGTCGAATTTTACCCTTCAGAGCATGTTAATTCGCCCGTTAAAATTGCAAGAAACGACAATATGGTGTCCATTAATAGCGCCATTGAAGTGGACTTGACCGGACAAGTAGTTTCAGATTCAATTGGATATCAATTTTATAGTGGGATTGGTGGCCAAGTTGATTTTATTCGCGGCGCATCATTAAGCAAAGGTGGTAAACCTATTATTGCTCTACCCTCAACCACAAAAGATGGCAAAATATCACGTATTGTTGCTCATATTACCGAAGGTGGTGGCGTGGTTACTTCTCGCGGTCATGTTTCTTATGTTGTTACTGAGTATGGTATTGCTTCATTGCAAGGTAAAAGTATTCGTGAACGCGCGTTAGAATTAATTCGTATTGCACATCCAAAATTTAGAGATCAATTACTTGCTGATGTGCGCAAGCACTATTGGGTGCCAGAATATCAAGAAGTTTCACCTAGCTCAGTACCTGAATTGGGTGAAGTTGAGCTGAAAAAATTTACCTTTAATTATGTAAATTACATTTTACGGCCCTTAGCGCCAGCCGATGAACGTAAACTGCAAGAGTTTTTTTATTCGCATAATAAAGAAACACTGATCATGCGTTACAACCATCATGCTACCCAAATGACACGTGAAAAATCGTGTAATTTAGTGAGTGTGAATCAACATCAAGATTTGGCTTTATGTTTCACTCAACGTCAAAACTTAAGTGAGGTTATTCAAGCTGTTGGGCGTTATTATTATATTGAATCCATAAACAGTGCTGAAGTCGCTTTTGTGATCAAAGAAAGTTTACGAGGCAAAGGCATGGCAAGAACGCTTTTGCAAGAAATGATCACTATAGCGAAAATTCGCGGATTAGATAAACTACTTGCCTGCGTACGTCGTGATAATGCGCCAATGCTTAAAGTTTTTGAAAAATCTGGTTTTATTCGTAAACCATCTGACGATTTTGATGAAGTAAGTTTAGAGTTGCCGTTAAACAAAACAGATACTATTAGTCTATAAGGAATAAACATGCCGGTTGGTATTATTGGACACTATCGTTGTAACTACCATGATATGGGTGAATATCATCCAGAAGCGCCACAACGCATGGACGCCATACAAGACCAACTCATTCGCAGCGGGCTTGATTTTGTAGTACGTCAAATTGATGCTAAGCCCATTGATAAAAACCTACTTTCACTCGCTCATGATCAACACTATATTGATCATATTTTTGCTAATGCACCGGATGAAGGTGTTTTTAGAATTGATGACGATACCAGCATGAATTCAGCGTCATTGTCAGCTATTTTACATTCAGCTGGCGCTGGAATTGATGCTGTTGATTTAGTGATGAATAAAGAGCTTTCTGCCGCCTTCTGTGCGACTCGTCCACCAGGACATCATGCTGAACACAACAAAGGTATGGGCTTTTGTTTTTTTAATAATATTGCCGTTGCTGCTGCTTACGCACAACAAAAATATCAATTAGAGCGTATTGCCATTGTTGATTTTGATGTACATCATGGTAATGGTACTGAAGATATAGTGCGTAACGTATTTCAACAGCATAATGAAACAAAAGATAAGTTTTTATTTTGCTCTACCTATCAATATCCTTTTTATCCTTTTGAAATGCAAACAAGTGAAATTCCGCCCGTTATCAATACACCATTAGCCGCTACAACCAAAGGCGCAGAATTTCGCAAAGCAGTAACAGAACATTGGTTACCCGCCTTAGAAAAATTTAAACCTCAGCTTATTTTAATTTCTGCCGGTTTTGATGCACACATTGAAGATGAGATGTCACAAATTAGCTTAACTGAAGCAGATTATCGTTGGGTAACGGATGAGATGAAAATGGTAGCGAATAAATACAGTGATGGCCGTATAGTTTCTATGTTAGAAGGTGGCTACGCCCTAAATGCTTTAGGACGCAGTGTAGTCGCACATATTAATGGCCTAATCGGAAATTAATAAGTAGGTAGACAGCAAACAAAAACTTTATTGCACTACAATTCTTGAATTCAGCGCTTGAATTGGGCGATTATTAGGCTCGTGTAAAGCATGCTTAAACTCCGATATTTGTTCCTTTGAAGCACTTACCGCATTTTTCATCACCAACCAACGTACACCTTCTGAACATGGTGGTGTGGTTAACGAACCATTAAAACGGTAATAATCTCTGCTCTTAGGTAATAATTCATCAACATTAATTAGGTTGGTTAATTGATGTTTATCACCCGCATGGTTGGGCATACTTTGCCACGCTTTAGCTAACAAACTATTTGCTTTCCCTTGTTCAAACATTACCGCAACAACCGCAAGATTTCCTTGGCTATCCGCATGCACTAAATGCGCTTCTAACGGGTATGATTTTCCATTAATATGATTTTCACTTGGCGCATGAAAATGAAATTGCAGTAACTTAAATTGCTTTCCATCAATGGTAACAAAGCTTCCTTTTTTATAATTAACTTGTACCGTATGACCATTATTTAAAATTTCCTCTCCGCCTAGTATATAGCTAAATTCTAATGGTTTTAACTCAGCTTCAATAAAACCGGTTAAATTAACAGGCGATTGGTTTTTTCCCGCACAAGCCGCATTATCAGCGGTTAATTGTGCCCAGTTTTCAGGACCTTGCTCACCTGAATAACCCCAATGAGATTTTTCATTCGCGAAGGCATTGCTTAAAACAATATTTGAAGATAATAAGGCAATAGCCAGTAACAGTGTTTTGTTCATATTTTGTTCCCTGAGTGATTTTCAGTAAAAGATTAACAGAATGATCGCATATAAATTGTTTTCAAATGTAATCGCAATAAACCTATTTTAAATATAGTAGTATTAATTTTGCCAAATGCGAGGGTCTAACTGGTAATAATCGTATAAGAGTTGAAATAACTCAGGATGTGATTTTTGTAAGGACGAGGCGCGTTCAAAAAACACCTCAGTAACAACAGCAAAAAATTCTGCAGGGTTAGTCGCGCCATAGCTATCAATTAATGAATGATGACCTGTAGCTAAACTATGCTGTAACGCATTAAATTCATCACTAAAAACCTTAGACCAAATACGATAACTATCTTTAGTGTAAAGTAGTGGTGCACCATTGGCACTACCATTTTCTTGATCAAGCTGATGAGCAAATTCATGCAAAACCACATTGTGTCCATCTGAAAAATCAGCCATGCCCGATTCAACACTGTCCCACGCTAAAATCACCTTCCCGTTTTCCCACGATTCGCCTAATAAATGCCTTTTTTTAGTTGAAACTATTCCATATTCATTACGCTGGGCTTGTTTTGCCACAAATACTGAAGGATAAACATAAATCCATTTTAGTGCCGCATAACAAGTGCTTGGCCTATTTAATATTAATAAACACGCTTCTGCGGCAATTACTACACGCATTTCATCAGTAATAATTAAACCATTACAACCAACATAATTTTTACTATAAAGAAAACACAAAATATGCTGATGAAGGTTGCTTTTTAATTGCTCAGGTAATTTTTCATAAATAGGTAATCTATTCGCTAATATGGATTTATATTCATCAGAAAATGGCTGGTTTATGGCTTGTTGATAACGATGTTTTTTATATAAAATAAAAGCGAGTGCGGTAACAACTGTAACCAAAAAAAAGCTAAAAAACTCAGGGACTGTTAACATTTTTATTCCGCTTAATATAACTTCGATTAAATTTATTATTAAACAGTAATGGCACCATAATTGTGTTTATCAAGCATAAAGCTATTAAACTTCATCGGGCTCTAATTATATTTGTCATATAAAAACGCTATTATAGAAAACAGTTATTCTAAATTTACTATGAGGTCTATTCACTTCAGATACCAAAAAGTCGGTGATCTGAAGCAAATATCAAAAATAGGCGATATTAATTAATAATATATCAAATTTTAGTTAGTGATATAAATAATTCATCCACTTCATTTTTTAGTTCTTCATTCTTAATTTCAGCCATAAGATTATATGCTTGAGTCGCAAAACTTAACGCTTTATCGGTTTCTTCAAATTCATCATGGCGTTGCGCCATCGCTAATAAAACCGAAGCTTTACTATCGGTTAAGTTTAATTTTTCCGCACAGTCTAATGCTAATTGATAAATGTCTAACGCTTGGTCACCGTCGTGAGTAAAGTCAGCTAGAGCTTCCCATTGTAAAGGGTGATCTTTAGGTGTCCCTTGATTAGTTTGACAAAGTTTTTGTAAAGCTTGATGCGCTAATTCTCCCGCTTTTTCATCTTCGTTACTTGAAGCTTCTGCCATGCTTTGGCAAATTTCTAATATTTCATTATATAGTGGTGCTTTCATTAAATGTCTCTTTAATTCTTAAAGTGTTAATTCGTTAAAACCAGTTTTATAGGCTCAGGTTACTAGCTTTATTGGCGCAAGCTATTAACTTAAATTTTCTGTTTTTAAAATATAGTCAAGGCCACCTGTTAACGCTGCAACTTGGGCAACAATACAGTTTTCATCATCGACCTTTGGGCTATCTGGATAAACTTCGGTAGTGGTTACATATTTTGCATCGCTTAAACCGGCACATAAACCCAAAGCTTTGGTTGCATAGTTAATAACACCAAATTGTTCGATGTCTACGCCAATTAATTTGCCATTTTCATCACTAGGTGCAATATGTGTTACTTTTTCTACCGATTTGATCATTGCAGTTTGAAAATCTGCTTCCGGTTTTAACGTATCACCCACTAAATACAATCCATCAGGAATACTCCAGTTGTCATGCGTTTCTGCATCGCGCGATGCCAAAGCAGGTCTAAATTCAGAGTTATCAGTATCGGTGGTTTCATGAAGATCAAAATGAGCAAAAACTTTCGTATTAGTTTCTGCTTCAACTTTAGCAACCAATGCCATTAATGCTGATGAACCTTCTGCAGGGCTGTTTGAATAAAACGAACGGTTAGGATCAATAGCACTACTTTCCCAACGATTAATGGTTTCATAACCCCAAGGGCTTACACACGGCGCGATAATAAAGTTAAAGTGCTTGGTATAATTATTAAGTTGGTTTTCTTGCGTTGCCGTTACTTCTTTTGTTGCTAGCAAACAGCTTTCTACAAAACGTAACGCCCCTTGCACACCACTAGTTTCATAACCATGTACACCACCAGTTATTAGCACTGTTGGCTTGTTTACATCAAAATTATAGGTTGTAAGCGCAAATAACGGATAACGATTTTCATCAATACTAAGTGCACCATATTGTTGAATATCAAAATAAGGTTTTAGCGATTCTATTTTAGCTAACACTTCATCGGCATAACTACGCTTTATGGTTTGCGCCGCTAACCATTGTGCTTTTTCTGCATCGCCCCATTTTTGGCCTTGTGTGCCAACAAAGTACTGCGTTGATTCTGTCATTGAGATAACCTTGTGTTTGTAGAATATTTTAATTGCGAGGATTATAACAAGCGTCAGCATAAAACTCTAAATTAAACAGTGACTAGTTATCACTTAAAGTGAGGTTACTTAAATAAATTAAGTAAAGAAGCGTAAAGTCTCTTGCTGTAAATTCGTTTTTTATTAAAGATAAAACTTCCTAAAGTGTGATCTACAAGGTTAGACAATGAGTCAATTAAACGGTGTTATTGCAACCAGTCGGTTTGGCTATGGCGCAATAGAGAATGAGCTTTTACTGGCAAATAAATCGCCTAAGTCATGGCTTATCAAACAGCTTTCGCAACAGCCCGCTGTTACCTTTGATGAGAAGCTACCGCATTCAAATGATGTTTTTGCACAATTATTTGAATACCGAAAGTTAAAACGCGCTCAAAAGAAAGCCCAAACTAAAGATATGTCTTTAGCTGAAGATAAAAAAATAAAAAATCCTGCGCGCAAGTTTTTAATTCAGTTTTCAGCCGACACCTTGATGCAAGCAATTCAATCAAACCATAGTTTGAATTGGCGGCTATTAGATTTTTTCTCCAACCATTTTAGTGTTACTGCGGCAGGACCTGTGATGGCGGGTATTGCCCCTACTTTAGAGCGCGAAGCTATTGCTCCTAATTTACTTGGTAATTTTGAAGATATACTGCTTAGTGTGACACAGCACCCAGCCATGCTCATTTATTTAAATAATGAAAAATCTTTTGGCCCACATTCTCGTTTGGGCAAAAGAGGATTAGGACTTAATGAAAATTTAGCCCGTGAAATTCTTGAATTACACACTCTTGGCGTAAATAGCGGTTATCAACAAAGCGACGTTATTGCTTTAGCTAAAGGGATCACAGGTTGGAGTGTAGCTCGCCCTAAGCGCAATGAAGGACAAGGTTTTGTGTATCGTGTAAATGGGCACGAACCGGGTAGTTTTACACTATTAGGCAAATCTTATTCAGCTAAAAATCAACAGCAAGGCATTAATATGCTGAAAGATTTGGCCAATCATCCAAAAACTGCGCGGCATCTTTGCTATAAATTGGCGCATCATTTTATTAGTGATACACCTTCTGAAAAATTACTCGCACAATTAACAAGACGCTGGATGGCAACAAAAGGCAATATTAAAGAAGTGATGATCACGTTAATTAACAGCGATGAAGCATGGCAAGCGCAAAAACAAAAATTTAAATCGCCAAGAGAGTTTTTTATTTCATCGCTTCGCGCTTTAAATATTAATGATGCTACCCCTTATTTGTCTGGTAAAAAAAACAATAGTGTCAAGAACGATAGAATGCACAAAAAAACGCATCGAAAACCAACCTCACGTAAGTTAATAAATACCTTAACTGAATTAGGCCAACGCCCTTTTAATGCTGGTTCTCCTGCGGGTTATAGCGACAAACAAGAAGATTGGGATGGTTCAAGCGCATTAATGGCAAAAATTGATTGGATTGCTAATTTAGCTTCAAAAATGAACAGTAATGCAGAAACAATCTTAAACAATACGCTAGGTGATACAGCGAGTGAACTAACTTATAACATGGTTTTACGAGCAGAAAGTCGAGAAAAAGCGCTGACTTTATTGTTAATGAGCCCTGAATTAGTGAGGAGATAATAATGAAACGTCGTGACTTTATAAAATCATTGGCAGCCAGTTTAGTACTTTTTCAACCAACGAGTTTTGCCAGTGAATTACTTTCTTCAAATAACAAAATACCTCAAAATTCATTGTCGACTGACAAAAAAATAATTTGGGTAGTGCTGCGCGGAGCAATGGATTCATTACATACTGTGGTGCCAACTTTCGATAAAAACTTGCCACTTTTACGTCCTAAATTATTTTCTTCGATAAAAGATAATTTATTAATGTTAGATAACCGTTATGGACTTCACCCTTCATTACAATCCATGCACCAATGGTATAAAAATAAAGAATTAATGCCGATTGTTGCCGTATCGTCGGGCTATAAAAAAAGGTCTCATTTTGATGGCCAAGACTTTCTTGAAAGCGGATTAAAAGCAATTAACTTTGACAGCGGTTGGCTTGGCAGAGCCGTTGATATTAAAGCTAAATCTGCCTTAGCTCTTGCCAATTCAATGCCGATTAGTTTACGAAGTTCTAAGTTAGCAAAAACGTGGTATCCATCAAGATTAAAAGACGCTGATGATGATATTTATAATTCTTTGTTGAAAATGTATCAAAACGACAAAGTATTACAACAGCGTTTAACCGAAGGTGTATCTGTACAAGAAATGGCAGGTTCTATGGGCAATAGCACTAAACGTAAAGGCAAATTTATTGAACTGAGCAAAGCCTGTGCAAAATTAATGTCTGGTAAAAATGGTGTAGATTGCGCCATGTTAGAACTTGGCGGTTGGGACACCCATAATAATCAAGCGTCACGTTTAAAAAGACAATTAAGCGAGCTTGATCACGGATTAACAGCCCTAAAAACTGGTTTACACGACCAATGGCAAAACACCGTTGTAATTGTAGCAACTGAGTTTGGCAGAACAGCAAAAGAAAACGGTACTGGCGGCACCGATCACGGAACAGCAAGCGCTATGTTTTTAGCTGGCGGGGCAATAAAAGGTGGTAAAGTATTAGGTAATTGGCCGGGTTTAAAAAACCAACAATTGTTTGAACAAAGAGATTTAATGCCAACTACCAATACTTTTTCTTGGCTGGCTAGCTTACTTGCTCAGCACTGGTCTTTTAATGATGAACAACTCTCAGTGGTTTTTCCTCAAGTAAAAAAACAAAAAATAATACTCGTATAATGAAAGTCACAATCAAGCTAACAACCAACTAAAAGACATTTATTTCTATAAAAGTTACCTTTATAGAAATAAATAATGCAAATAATATATTTCTAATTCCAGCAAATATTGCTTCTTTAAGTAAAATGGATATAAGCATTTTATTAACGTATTGAGTTAACTAAATAATCTAATACTCCCATCGGCTCAGGTTGTGGCGTTGACAATGAAAACAGCGAGTTAGGGCGAGGAATAAAACCTCGCTCAATCATTTCTGAAATTACAGCGAAATCAAGAACCCCGGTTTTTCCGACTAATAAATGTTCAATATTTTCAGTACGACTTAACTTCAAAATATCTCTAAAGCCTTTTAAATAAAGATGATCTTTAGTTAATCCGCCCGCACGATGTACTCTAGTGGTTAACGTAAAGGCTTGATCATTAGTAACTACTCAGCCTAAATAAATTTTATTTTTTGATCCTGAAGGATCGAGTTGATTGATCATTTTGATGCTTTAACATTGTCATATGAATGATATAGCCCCTCAAGTAACGAGCCTCAAAGATGCCC
>Ga0316204_10000701_pt1 | contig 112850 bp, 102 predicted proteins | sample 6monrhotite_MG_2_FD_205661 | JGI IMG/M metagenome (GOLD analysis project Ga0316204, IMG submission 205661) | Microbial mat bacterial communities from mineral coupon in-situ incubated in ocean water Damariscotta River, Maine, United States -... | ecosystem: Environmental > Aquatic > Marine >...
TGGTTGAATGACTGATTCTGCTCAATCACATGCTACCGAGCTTGCTCGTGGTTTTTCTTTGAAGCTGCTGGCTGAAGGGCTTGGGCATCTGGATCTGGCCGGTGAAGACGACCCGTTCATTATGGGTGTCTGTGATGACTCGCGCCATGCCAGGCCCGGTTACGCCATGCTCTGCCTGCCTCGTTCCGGTGGTGATGCCAGTGCTTATGCAGCTTCTGCTGCTGAACAGGGGGCAACGGCAATTATCAGTGTCGGGGTGTCGGTGAAAACTGATCTTCCCAGCCTGCATCTGGATTCCATGCAGCAGGCGGGGACGTTGTTGCGCCGACTGTTTAACACAGAAGAGGCCGGTGCCCACCTTTATGGTGTGACAGGAACCGACGGTAAAACCAGTGTGGCCTGGATGCTGCGCGAGGCTTTGGCGCGCCTGCAATCACGGCCTGTATGGAGTACCGGCACACTGGGCTGGATGCGCACTCCGGAAGATATTCGCGATATCGGAAATACCACCCCGTCACTGCTTACGATGCATGCGATGCTGACAGCAGCCTGCATGGATGATGTGCATTCTGTGGTGTGTGAAGCTTCATCACATGGTATTGCGCAGGAACGCATTGCCGGTCTTAATTTTCAAACTGCGATCTGGACCAATATGGGTCACGATCATCTGCAGGATCATGGTGGTTATAAGCCTTACCTGGCGACCAAGGCCGGGTTTATTCGTGATTGTGCCAGTGCGGGCGGCAATGTGATCGTCAATGCCGATCATGCAGATATCCGTGAGCATGCGCCGGAGTTTTCGTGTTGGTACGGGCATGGCTTGTATCGAGATGATGTGGATCTGGGCTGGGAACAGGAGTTGCCGGGCCTGCTGCGCCTGCGCAATGGTGAAGATGAGGTGGTGATTGAAGATATTCCGCTGGGTGACTTTCATGCCGAGAATATTGCCTGTGTTGCACTGGTATTGATGACCTCTCAACAGGTGAAACTGAACGAGCTTCCGGCTCTGCTTTCCGGCATTACGGCACCACCGGGGCGCATGGAAGGTGTGTTGGCAGGATATGGGCAGGTGTTCGTCGATTATGCACATACACCGGAAGCGCTGGAGCGCTGTTTACATGCGGCGCGTAAACTGACGCGTGAGCGTTTGATGGTTGTGTTCGGCTGTGGTGGAGAAAGGGATCGTGAAAAACGACCGAAAATGGGTGGAATAGCTTCTGAGCTTGCTGATGTGGTATGGATTACTTCGGATAATCCGCGTGGTGAACTGCCTGCTGTCATCGCGTCAGAAGTTGAGTACGGCATGGTTCATCCTTATGACGCAGAAATACATCTGCAACTGGATCGTGAAAAAGCGATTGCTGATGCAATCAATGCACTGAACGACGGCGATGTATTGATCATCGCTGGCAAAGGTCATGAGGCATACATGGAAGTGTGTGGTCAGCGACTACCGTGGAGTGATATGGAAGTGGCCAGTCGTTACCTGCATATCAAACATGGTGTGAGCTCTCATGATGAAGGGGGCGCAAGATGCGCTTGAGTGGACTGGATATCCGGCAGGCTACAGGCGGCCAATGGCACGGTGTGGTACCTGATACGATTGCAGGGCTTAAGACTGATACGCGCGGTTTTGAATCAGGGCAGGCATTTCTGGCTCTGCGTGGCCCGAATTTTGATGGCCATCAGTTTGCGGCTTCAATTGCAGAGAGAGCGGTGGCGCTAATTGGCGACGCTCAGGGTATACATACATGGAAGGGGTTGAAGGCGACTCAGCTGGAGGTCGCGGACACGCTGGTTGCGCTCGGTGATATTGCTCATGCATGGCGTATGCAACTCAAGAATACCACGGTGCTGGCAATCAGCGGCTCTTATGGGAAAACCAGCCTGCGTTCGATTCTGGAGCATGGTTTTGCTGAGCTCGGTCTGAAGGTGGCAGCAACCAGCGCGAATTTGAATAATTTGATCGGTGTGCCGCAGACCCTGCTCAAGGTGACTGCCGATAGCGATATTGCACTGATTGAGTGTGGTATCAGCGAGCAGGGTGAGATGGAGCGTTTGTCTGCGATTGTACAGCCCGATATCGCAGTGCTGACCGGTATTACCAATGCCCATGCTGAAGGGCTGGGCGGTATTGATGGTGTGGTGCGGGAAAAGGCAGCACTCTTTTCCCATATGAACCGTGGCGGCTGGGCCGCTCTCGGTGAGGGTGTGTCTGATCAGTTGCAGCATGCTGGTTTTGAATCTCCATGCCCGTTGCTGAAAGCGGAAAACAGAGTGGACTGGAAGCTGAATGGCAGGTCTTTGCAGTTGAGTTATGGCGAGGAAACAGCCCTGATGATGCTTCAGTTACCAGCCAGACACTGGGCGGCAAACCTGGCTCTGGCGGCATCAATTTTGATAAATCATCTGAAGCCAGTTCGAAGTGTGACACTGGCAGAAGTCGCAGATGCCTTGCAACAGTGGCAGCCACCGGCAGGTCGCATGCAGATGATGACAGGCCGTGGTGGTTGCACTGTGTTGGATGACAGCTATAACGCCAATCCGGTTTCCATGCAGGTTGCCGTTGATACCTTGCGCGCACTCAAAGGTAAGCGCATTGCTGTGCTCGGTGATATGGCGGAGCTGGGTGCAGACAGTGCCAGCGGCCATGCAGATCTTAATATATTGGGCCTGGATGCTGTATATCTGGTAGGCCCGCATATGAAAGCACTGGCTGATGCCAATCAGTCTGCTGTCTGGTATGCATCAACAGATGCGGCTGTGGATGCTCTGGGCCAGCTGACATTCGGTTTAGAAGAGAGTGTGTTGATCAAGGCCTCGCGCTCAATGGCGCTGGATAGAGTTGTGAAGCTGCTTTGTGAAGCAGAGGAGATGAACGATGCTGTATAATCTACTCTATCCACTTGCTGATCAGGTCTCTTTCTTCAATCTGTTCCAATATATTACCTTCCGTACTGTTTATGCGCTGGTGACATCGCTGGCGCTATGCTGGTTGCTGGGGCCATGGTTTATCAGGATGTTGAAATCACAGCAGGGCAAGGGACAGCCTATTCGTGATGATGGGCCTCAGACGCATCTGGTTAAACAGGGCACACCAACCATGGGGGGGCTGCTGATTCTGATGGTGCTGACGATCACTACGCTGCTTTGGGCTGACCTGTCCAACGGCTTTATCTGGTTGGCACTGCTGGTGACTCTGGGTTACGGACTGATCGGTTTTATCGATGATTATCTTAAAATTATGCGTGGCGACCCGAAAGGGCTGGCAGGTCGCTGGAAACTATTGCTGCAGTGTCTGTTTGGCGGCATTGCTGCGGCCGGGCTCTGGATGATGACCGATCCGATTGTTGATATCCCATTTTTCAATATGCAGTGGGATATGGGCTGGTTCTATGTGGTGTTTGTGGTGTTTGTGCTGGTAGGTACTTCCAATGCAGTGAACTTGACCGATGGCCTTGATGGGCTGGCTGTTGCTCCGACGTTCATGGTGGCCAGCTCTCTGGCTGTCGTGGTATATCTTGCAGGTCATGCCAAGTTTGCTGCTTATCTGATGATCCCGTTTGTTCCAGGTGCTGGTGAGCTGGCAGTTTTCTGCGGCGCACTGGTTGGCGGCTGTCTCGGTTTCCTCTGGTTTAATACCTATCCGGCTCAGGTGTTCATGGGTGATGTCGGTGCATTGGCACTGGGTGGTGCGCTTGGTTTTGTTGCCTGTGCGGTGCATCAGCAGATTCTGCTGGCCATTGCTGGTGGTCTGTTTGTACTTGAAGCGGTATCGGTAATGGTGCAGGTGGCCAGCTTTAAGCTGACCGGTAAACGCGTCTTCCGCATGGCGCCAATCCATCATCACTATGAGCTGAAAGGCTGGCCGGAACCGAAGGTGATTGTTCGCTTTTGGATCATCTCTATTTTATTGGCGCTGGTGGCGCTTTCCACCTTGAAAATTCGATGAATATATCGACACGCAATAAGAGCACCGCAATTGTCGGTATGGGTAAAACCGGGCAGTCGGTGGCAAGCTACCTGCTGCACAGTGGCGTTCGTTGTGAGGCCTTTGATGAAGGTGGTGTTGAACTGCCTGCATCTCTGTCATTGCCTTTGCATATTGGTCCGTTTGATGGCGATGTTTTCAGTCAGTTTGCGCGTCTTATCGTTAGCCCCGGCATTAACTGGAATCACCCTGCGCTTGTCCGCGCACGTGAGGCAGGGGTGGCTGTAGTTGGTGATCTGGCGCTGTTTGCCGAGCAGTATCAGGGCGATGTGATTGCTGTTACCGGAACCAACGGCAAGACCACTACGGTCAGTCTGATTGCGACCATGCTTGATATTCTTCCCGGTGGTATTGAGGCCGCCGGAAATATTGGTAAACCTATGTTGGATCTGCTGGCCGATGGTGAAGAGCCTCAGCGTGTGGTGTTGGAGCTGTCCAGCTTCCAGCTAGAACGCGCAAATGCCATTCATCCCCGATGGGCTGCGTTGTTGAATATGCAGCCTGATCATGCCGATATGCATGAAAGCCCTGAAGCGTATAAAGCTGCGAAATTACGTATGTTCGCGGGACAGGGGGAAGGTGACAAGGCGATGCTTCCTGCTGATGGCGAGTGGGATGATCTGGCCAATGAGCTATCCGGAAGGGGTGTTTATGTGCGCCGTTTTGGTTTGGGTGATAGAACCAGCATGGATGCGGGTGTTGAGCAACTTGCTGATGGTTCCTGGCAGATATTCTGGCACCATTATGATGTGGCTGAGACAGCTGTTTCAAGTGACTTGGCGCTGCAGGGCAGGCATCAACACCTGAATCTGGCTGTAGCAGCTCAGGCAGCCGCTGACTTTGGAATTTCGGCAGCCGTGATTCGTCAGTCGCTCACATCATTCAGAGGCCTTCCTCATCGTATGCAATCGCTTGGTGTTGTGGCAGGCCGAGAATGGATTAATGATTCCAAGGCAACGAATCCGGATGCAGCAGGTGCGGCTCTTGCCTCCTTTCAGCAGGTGATCTGGATTTGCGGCGGTCTGCGCAAAGGGCTGGATGTCTTGCCGCTGAAGGATGTGGTCAGTCACCATGTTGAGCAGGTCTTTATTATAGGAACAGATGCAGGCCCATTTGCAGAGCTTGCTGAAGCAGCAGGTGTACCTGCTGTATTTGTAAAAACGATGGAGCAGGCGGTTAAAAAAGCCCTCCACACGCAGGCCGGTTTACCTGTGTTGCTTTCTCCTGCTGCAGCCAGTCAGGATCAATTCAGTAATTATGTAGAGCGAGGCCGCACCTTTTCAACGCTGGTGAAAGCGCTGGGGCAAAAGTCATGAGCAGCAGTGCCGTGAAGCAGCTCTCCCCTCCGGATCCTATTCTCACAGCTTGTGTGCTGGGCCTGTTGAGTTTCAGTATCTTAATGGTTTACAGTACCAGTATTAGTGTGGCTGAAGTGCGGTATAATGATCCATTTCGTATTATTGGGCATTGGCTGGTCTACATTCCAGTGGGCCTGGTGATTATGTGGGGGCTCTCACGTATTGAGGTTACCTGGTGGCGTGCGATTGCACTGCCGGTACTGGCCGTAGCTATTCTGACGATGATTGCTGTCCTTATACCCGGGCTGGGGCGTGAAATTAATGGTGCGCAGCGCTGGCTCTCACTATTTGGATTGACGCTACAACCGGTAGAACTGCTCAAGCCTGCTGTCGTGATTTATATGGCATATTACATGGGATCATTTCCTGATCGGCTGCATAGTTTTTCATCTGGCCTGGCTCCCATGCTTGTGGTGCTGATGGTTTCCCTGACACTGCTTCTCTTACAGCCGGATTTTGGCAGTGCCGTACTGATCTCGACTGTCAGTTTCTGTATGTGGTTTGTTGGTGGTGTGCCGATTCGGCACCTGTTGCTGCTGCTCTCAACCTTTATACCGGTGGCGCTGGTGGCGCTGGTGGCTGCACCATACCGTATGCAGCGTCTGACCTCTTTTCTTGAACCATGGGCTGACCCGTATGGCAGCGGTTACCAATTGATTCAGTCAATGATCGCATTCGGCAGCGGTGGCCTTTTCGGTACTGGTCTCGGTCAGGGCGTGCAGAAACTGTTTTATCTGCCGGAAGTTTTTACCGACTTTATTTCAGCCAGTATAGGTGAAGAGCTGGGACTGGTCGGTATCGTGATGTTGATTGCTCTTTTCACACTCATGCTCGGGCGTGGAATATGGCTGGCTATTCATAATCAGGACATGTTCTCAAGGTTGTTGATAGTGGGCTGCATGGTCATTCTTGGAACTGCCTTTATTATTAATCTGGGTGCTGCGATGGGGCTGCTGCCAACCAAAGGCATGCCGATGCCATTTGTCTCATACGGAGGCAGTGCTTTGATTGGTGAATGTGTGCTGCTTGGTCTGGTGTTGTCTGTGCAACGACATCAGGGCGGCAATAAACGGCAGCAGAAAGTCGCACGTCGTGCTGAAAAGAAGATACGTAAAGGCCAGACATCCACTGCACCCGTAGATAAAGAACTGGAGCATCTGTTTTGAGTCGCAGGCCTTTACTCTGTATTGCCGGTGGCGGTACCGGTGGTCATGTCATGCCTGCGTTGGCACTGGCCGATGCGGCACGTGAGCGCTGGCCTGAGCTTGATGTCCGTTTTATTGGTGCAGAGCGCGGACTGGAAGCTCGTCTACTTCCCGAGCGCGGTGAGTCTGTGTTGCTTCTGGCCATGCACGGCGTGAAGGGGGCTGGGCTGTTGCAGCGCCTGCGCGTATTGTGTTGGGAGTTGCCAAAGGCTGTAGTGACGATTCGCAGACAATGGAAGGAGCAGCGGCCGGACCTGCTCGTGGGTGTTGGTGGTTATGCCAGTATTTCCGGCGTGGCTGCGGCACTGATTTCGCGTGTTCCTGTTGTCCTGTATGAGCAGAATGCCATGCCCGGTCTGGTTAATCGTACACTGGCCCGTTTTTGTAAGTCGATTATGCTCGGTTTTTCTGAAGCTGCGGCCCATTTGAGTGGTGGTACGCGCATGAGCGCAACCGGCAACATTGTGCGTAAGGACATTACTGAAACCAGCTGGACAGCACACAGACCTCCGCGTCTGCTGGTACTCGGTGGCTCGCAGGGGGCGCGTGTATTGAACCAAAGTGTACCGCTTGCCTGTGAGATGCTGGTCAATGAGGGGCGGCAGTTTGTCGTGACACATATTGCCGGTAAGGATGAGACGGCTGCGGCAGAAGCCCTGGGGATCTATGAGCGGGCTGGCATTCAGGCTGATGTCCTGTCGTTCTGTGATGATATGCCGAATTTTTATGCTGCTGGTGATCTGATGGTCGCCCGTTCAGGTGCGATGACTGTATCAGAAGCAGCCGTATGTGGTATGCCAACGCTGTTTGTACCGCTTCCGCATGCAGCTGATGATCATCAGCGCTTTAATGCTGAAAGTCTGGCTCATGCCGGTGGTGGTGCCGTGCTGGATCAGAAGACTCTGACAGCAAATAGCCTTGCTGCAGCTTTTGAATCATATCTGTTTGATGAGAGCAAGCTGGCAGCTATGAGCCGGGCTGCTCGAGAGTGGGCCCCCTTTGATGCAAAAGAAAAACAGTTGAAAGTGCTGGCTGAGTTTTTGCCGGGTGTTGCGGCAACAGGTAGGGAGGAGAAGGCATGAAAACACGTGTGCAGAACATCCACCTGATCGGTATCGGCGGTATTGGCATGAGTGGCATCGCTGAACTGCTGCATAACCAGGGCTTCACCGTGCAGGGCTCAGATATGAGTGCCGGTAATAATGTATTGCGTCTGCGCAGTTTGAATATCACGGTACATATCGGTCATGCGGCAGAGAATCTGGGAGAGGCTCAGGTTGTGGTGGTTTCATCGGCTATCGACAAGACCAACCCTGAAATTGCTGCAGCACAGGCTGCAGGAATTCCTGTGATTCCACGTGCAGAGATGCTGGCTGAGCTGATGCGTATGAAGCAGGGGGTCGCCGTTGCAGGCTCCCATGGTAAAACGACCATGACCTCATTGATCGCACATGGCATGGAGGCAGCAGGACTTGACCCCACCTATATCATTGGCGGGCGTCTGATTGCTACAGGAAGCAATGCCCGCCTTGGTGCAAGTCCATGGCTGATTGCAGAAGCAGATGAGTCCGATGGCTCTTTCCTGCGCCTCTCACCAACGATTGCGGTGGTCAGCAATATTGATCCCGAACATCTGGATCACTACGGTGATTTCGAGACACTGCTGGAGGCATTCAGCACCTTTGTAAACCTGGTTCCGTTTTATGGTCGTGTTGTGTTGCATCATGAGCACCCGCATGTGGCTGCACTGCGCGAACACCTGCACAAACCTGTAACAACCTATGGTAGTAGTCCGCAGGCTGATCTGCATCTGCTTTCAATCAGCGCCGATGCTGAAGGACAATGTTTTGTTGCCGCCAGCCGTGAATTGGGGGAGATGGGTGAATTTCGCCTGCCTATGCCGGGTCGCCATAATGCCGAAAATGCAATGGCTGCAATAGCTGTGCTGCTTGATATGGAGATCGATGTTGAAACCATCCGCGCAGCAATGGCCAGTTTTGAAGGTATTCAGCGCCGTTTTCAGCGCACCTGTATTGGTGGTGGTGTGCTGGTAGATGATTATGCACACCATCCTAAAGAGGTGATGGCAACGCTTGAAGCGGCTCGCGACTGCTGGCCGGACCGCCATATATCAGTGGTATTCCAGCCGCACCGCTTTAGCCGTACCCGCGACCTGATGGATGAATTTATGGGCGCTTTTGATGTGGCGAATGAGGTGGCTCTGCTGCCGATTTATGCTGCCAGCGAACAAGAGATTGAAGGCGTGAATAGCGGACGTTTGCTTGAGGGCATGGTTGCCCGTGGTCATCGCGGTGTCTTGTTACTCAATGATCTGGAAGATGCCCGTGATTATGCCGGTAAGACGATGGAAAATGGTGGTGTGGTACTGTTAATGGGAGCAGGTTCTGTCGGGCTGCTTGCACAACAGATGCGCGAAGGGGTGGCATCATGAGCGTAGTTCAGCCTTTGAGTGAGATTGAACAGCTAATGCAACGGCATACAGCAGCCTGGGTTGACTCCGTCTCTGAGTTGGGTGGCTTACGTGAACATGAGTCTATGTCGCGCCACACAACTCTGGCCGTGGGTGGTCCGGCACACTGGTTTTTTCGCCCGTTGAATCGGAAATCACTGATAACTGCTATGCTTTCGATTCCTTCGGATATCGAAATTCTTCCGTTAGGCCGTGGCAGCAATATGCTGGTGCCGGATGGTGGTTTTGACGGACTTGTGATTGACCTTTCCGAACTGAATGAGCTGAGTTTTGATGGTTGCATTGTGCATGCCGGTGCCGGAGTACGGATGAGTAAGTTTGCCCGTCAGTGCGCTGAACACGGTATTTCCGGCTGTGAGTTTATGGCAACTGTACCCGGTGATGTTGGCGGTGGCGTGGCGATGAATGCCGGCTGCTTCGCGCAGCAGGTTTCAGACACGCTGGTTTCCGTTGAAGTGCTGTTGCGTAGTGGTGAAGTGATAGAGTTGAGCGCTGCAGCATTGAAGATGGTCTATCGTCATAGCACCTTGCCGGCACAGAGTCTGATTGTTTCAGCCCGTTTTGATCTCTATCCGGATCACCCTGACCAGATCAGAGAGCGCATACGTACCATGCGCAGCAGGCGTTCAGCCACACAGCCGTTGAGTCAGCCGAACTGCGGGTCGGTATTCAAGAACCCTGAGGGGGATCATGCTGCACGTTTGATTGAAGCCGCCGGTTTGAAGGGGTTTGCGATTGGTGGTGCAAGAATATCAGATCAGCATGCCAACTTTATTGTCAATGAAGGTGATGCGAGCAGTGCAGACATTATTGCTCTGATCAGCAGGGCGCAGCGGGTGGTTGAGGAAGAGTTTGATATCAAGCTGGAGCCGGAAGTTCGCATGGTTGGAGAGTGGTTGTGAGTGGTGTGGATGTGACCCGATTTGGCCGTGTTGGTGTACTCATGGGTGGTCGCTCATCCGAGCGTGAGATCTCTCTGCGCTCAGGCGAGGCTGTGCTTAAAGCATTGAAGTCTGCCGGTGTGGATGCGATCAGCGTGGATTTGAACAGTGATTGGGTTACCAGCATCAAGAACTCAAATATTGATACGGCATTTAATGTGTTGCACGGAACCCTGGGTGAAGATGGTTGTGTGCAGGGCTTGCTGGAAGTGTTGGCGATTCCATATACTGGTGCAGGTGTACTGGCATCGGCACTGTGCATGCATAAAAAGCTGTGTAAGCAGGTGCTCGAGGATGCAGGTCTCAAGACTCCTGTGGATATTCCGCTAGAGAGAGATGGGCCGTTACGATATCCTGTTTTTCTCAAGCCTGTAGCGGAAGGCTCCAGTGTGGGCTTGCACCGATTGAACGATAAGTCGGAATGGGATGCTCTGAATCTCGATATTTCTGATGGTCAGTGGATGGCTGAGATGCCGGTTGAGGGTGTTGAGATAGCCGTTGCCGTGCTGGATGGCAGGGCTTTGCCTCCTGTTGAAGTGGCGCCGAAATCAGGCATGTACGACTACGCCTCAAAATATACTGCGGGTGCAACCGAATATTATTGTCCGGCACGCCTGCCTGCTGAAACCCTGCGTTATTGCATGACGCGTGCTGAGGAAGCTGTGAAAGCGACGGCTTGTCGCGGCGCACCTCGTGTGGACATGATCGTGAGCCGCGGTGGAGAAGCCTGTGTGCTGGAAGTGAATACATTGCCGGGCATGACCGAGACAAGCCTGTTGCCGAAATCGGCTGCTGCTGCAGGTATCGATTTTGATGAGTTATGTCTCTCTATGCTTGCATCGGCAGCTCTTGAAAAACGGGAGGGTAGTGTTCATGCGTAGTAATCAGCGCCGCAGTGATCCTGCTGTGAAAAAGGCATCCCGGGTGCTTCGATTTAAACATATCGGTCAGGTTTCTGCTGTTGTCGTGATTCTGGCAGCAGGTTTGCTTACCGGCTGGTGGCTGAATGAGAGAATGAGTGTGACGCAGTGGAGTATCGAGGGCGATGCGATACTAAAACAGGCTATCAGTGAGAAGCTGGAGCGCATGCCGGTAAAAGATTTTATCAGTACCAGGCCCGATATGTTGAGCCAGCAGTGGTTGCAGGCGTTGCCCGATATGGCGCAGGTACAGGTGTCTCGTGTGTTACCGAACAGCTTGAATGTCCGCATTCATGCGCGTGTGCCGGTAGCACTCTGGCAGAATGAGAAGAGCCAGCTCTTCCTGTTTGATGAGCAGGGGCAGGTTTACCGTCCACTGAAAAAGGGTGAATCCCCTGACCTGCCATTGTTGCGCATTGGTGAAGAGTATCTGGCTTCAGCAGGCCAGTTGTTGCTTACGCTGCAGGCGCAGCAGGTGGTGGGACTGGATCAATTAAGTGAGATCCGTGCCGGCAGCAGCTACTGGCAGATCTATTTTTCAAAAGGAGTGACCTGGACATTGCCTTTCGGCAAGGAAGAGGCTGCTATCAAACAGCTTGCAAGTTTACTGGAAAAACCACGCTGGTCGAATCGTAGCTGGCGGGTGGATGCACGTTCATCCGACCGCTGGTTTATTCGTCCGGCCAGACATGGGGGAGTAATTTGATGTCCAAACAAGACCAGGTACTGGTAGGCCTTGATATAGGCACAAGCAAAATTGCCTGTGTTGTCGCTGAAGCGTCTCCGGATGGTAAAGTGGATGTTATCGGTATCGGTACACACCCCTCTCGCGGCTTGCGCAAGGGCGTAGTGGTGAATATTGAAAGTACGGTGGAATCGATTCGTCTGGCTGTGGAAGAGGCAGAGTTGATGGCCGGGGTTGATATTCAGTCGGTATTTACCGGTATCGCAGGTTCACATATCCGGGGTTATAATTCCCACGGTGTGGTGGCAACCAGAAGCCAGGAGGTCACTCAGGAAGATGTGGACCGCGTGGTGGATGCGGCACGTGCGATGAATATCCCTGCTGACCAGAAAATTCTTCATATCCTGCCACAGGAATACATTATCGATTCTCAGGATGGCATCCGTGAGCCAATCGGTATGTCCGGCGTACGCCTTGAGGCCAAGGTGCATGTGGTAACAGGTGCGGTCTCATCGGCACAGAATATCGTTAAATGCTGTAACCGTTGCGACCTCGATGTTTCTGATATGGTGTTGGAGCAGGTGGCTTCTTCTGAAGCGGTGCTGATGCCTGATGAGAAGGATATCGGTGTGGTACTGGTAGATATCGGTGGCGGAACGACTGATATCGCGATCTTCCTCAACGGTTCGATTCGCCATACGCATGTGATTCCGATCGGTGGCGACCATTTGACCAATGATCTGGTGATTGGCCTGCGTACCTCTGCACGCGAAGCGGATCAGCTTAAGCGCAAGTATGGTGCTTGCCTGACCAGTCTGGTACCACCTGAAGATCAGATTGAGATTCCGAGCGTAGGTGGCAGAGATCCGCGTCCGATGCCGCGCCAGGTTATGGCACAGATTCTCGAACCGCGCGTAGAAGAGCTGTTCGAAATGATTAAAGACGAAATGCAGCGCTCCGGTTTTCAGGAACTGGTTGCTGCAGGTATGGTACTCACAGGAGGCTCATCCTTGCTCGATGGCATGGTGGAGCTGGCTGAAGATATCTTCGATATGCCGGTGAGACTGGGTCGCCCTCAGGGTGTTGGAGGCCTCGTGGATGTGGTCTCAAGTCCCATGTATGCCACAGGTGTTGGTCTGATTCTATATGGCCAGCGCTATCGTCAAAGTTCACAAAGTATCAAGTCATCCGATGGCAATGTATTCGGACGCGTATGGAAACGCATGCGAGGCTGGTTTGGAGATACAGGATGAAGCAACAACACACACACAGAACACAACACACATACAGAACACAGGGAGCAGGAGGATATAATGGCAACACTATTTACATTTGAAGATACAGCGGCTCAGTCGGCCAAGATTAAAGTGATCGGTGTCGGCGGCGGCGGCGGTAACGCGCTGAACAACATGATCAGCCAGAAAATGCGCGGCGTGGAGTTTATCGTCGCCAATACAGATGCTCAGGCAATTGAGCGTAACCACGCAGAAACCAAGCTGCAGCTGGGTGCTGAAATTACCCGCGGCCTCGGTGCCGGTGCAAACCCGCAGATCGGTCGTGAAGCGGCAGCATCTGAGAAGGAACGTCTGTGCGAGTTCATGCAGGGTACTGATATGGTATTCATTACTGCCGGTATGGGTGGCGGTACAGGTACGGGTGCTGCTCCTGTGATTGCAGAGGCAGCTCGTGAGATGGGCGTTCTGACTGTGGCAGTCGTTACCAAACCCTTTGGTTTCGAAGGCAAACGTCGTATGCGTCAGGCCGAAGCAGGTATTGCTGAACTGCGTAAGCATGTTGATACGCTGATTACTATTCCGAATCAGAAGCTGATTGGTGCTGTAGGTAAAAACACCAGCATGCTGGAGGCGTTCCGCAAAGCCGATGACGTACTGCTGCAGGCAGTACGTGGTATTGCAGAGCTGATTACACACACCGGTTACATGAATGTGGATTTCGCCGATGTGAAAGCGGTGATGAGTGAGACTCGTGGCGTGGCCATGATGGGTTCGGGAACTGCAACTGGCGAAAGCCGTGCTATTGAAGCTGCTGAAAGAGCGATCTCTTCACCACTACTGGAAGATATCGATATTCACGGCGCTCAGGGTATTCTGGTTAATGTGACTGGTAACGAAGATATGACGCTGGCTGAATATGATGAAGCCGTATCTATTATTCATAACATGGCTGATGAAGATGCAAACATCATCTGTGGTATGGTTTATGATCAGGAAGCTACTGACGAAATTCGTGTGACTGTGGTCGCAACTGGCCTTTCCGGTGAAGCATCGGCTTATCTTTCGACTGCTTCAGATAGCAAGCTTGAAAAAGTTGCACCTATGCCGAATCTGAATGCTGCGCCAGCAACACAGCTGGGAGCGATTCCTGTAGTGCAACCTGCAGCAGCACCGCAGCCACAAGCTCAGGCTTCTGCAGCTCAGCCAAAACCGTTCGGTAATATCGATTTTAATGATGACGAATATGCCGTTCCAACCTTCCTGCGCAGGCAGGCTGACTAAGCTGAGCAATAGTAGGGTTATTGGCTTTTTCATGTTTTGTGGCATAATCCGGCGTAATTATGCGTGCGGCGGAGTGTTTTTTGCACTGCAGTTGTGGGTTAAATCACAGTAATATGCAGTGTGGCAAGGCAGTCTGGGGCCGTGTGGTGTTTGCCAGGCGAACACCATAATGCTTTACCCGTTTGGTAGGAGGCATAGATGATAGTACAGAGAACATTGGATCATTCGATTCGTTGTAGTGGTATTGGTTTGCATTCAGGTCGTAAAATCGAACTGGTATTGCACCCTGCACCTGAAGACAGCGGTATCACATTTGTGCGATCCGATCTCGGGACCGACATTCCGGCCAAAGCCAATTATGTTACCGATACCCGTCTGTGTACGACCATTGGTAATGGTGATGCACAGGTTTCAACTGTAGAGCATCTGTTATCTGCTCTTGCCGGTCTTGGTGTGGACAATGCACGCATTGAGGTCAGTGGACCTGAAGTTCCTATTATGGATGGCTCCTCCGCTCCCTTCGTCTTCCTGATTCAGTGTGCAGGTATCCGCGAGCAGTCCAGAGCGAAAAAGGTGTTGCGTGTCTTAAAGCGTGTTGAAGTTGAAGAAGGTGACAAGCGTTGCGCTTTGTACCCGGCAGCAGGATTCAAGATCAGCTATTTGTTGGACTATGATCACCCGTTGTTGCGCAAACGTAAGGTTTCCGTGGATTTCTCTCGTCAGGCTTATACGCGTGAAATTTCCCGTGCCCGTACTTTCGGCTTCTTGCATGAAGTAGAAGCATTGCAGAAAGCCGGTCTGGCATTGGGTGGTTCTCTTGAGAACGCCATTGTACTGGATACCCATCGTGTGGTGAATGAAGGCGGTCTTCGTTATGAAGACGAGTGTGTACGCCATAAAATTCTCGATACATTGGGTGACCTGTCCCTGTCCGGTTATCCTATTATCGGTGCCTTTGAAGGTGAACTGACCGGCCATGATATGAACCATAAACTTGTGACAACTCTGCTGGCCGATCCGTCCAGCTATCGTATTGAAGAGCTGCAGGCTGAAGAATCATCAGCGGCAGTACCTGCAGGTAAAGCGCAGGAAGCTTAAACCTCCGAAACAAACTGTGTGTTCCAATGTGTGGCAGGCCAGCGAAAGCTGGCCTGTTTTTTTGTGCCTGCATTTCCATCAAAGAGTCGTAGTCTCCAATAGCATGTTTTTTTGGGGGGGGCTTAAACCTAAGGTGAGATATTTAGACTATAATTAGCATCAAGTGCTGGATTCCTGAACAGGAGGCAGAATGGAAGGGATATTGTACCACATGGCAATCGTATTTATGGGCTTCTTTGCTATCATGAACCCTGTTGCCAATGTGCCGATATTCCTTGGTCTAACAGTAGAGGACAACGAACAGGCAACCAGGACGATTGCATTGCGTTCGCTGCTGCTGGCCTTTCTGATTGTCGCTGTCTTTGCTATTGCCGGAAAGCTGATTCTCGATCTGTTCGATATTACGTTACCGGCCTTTCGTATGACCGGCGGCCTGATCGTTTTGTTGATCGGGTATCACATGCTGCAGGGTAATCACTCAAGTGTTCATCATCTCAATGAAGAGGATAATCAGAAGTGCAGGGAGGCGGAACTGGGTATAGCAGTATCGCCATTGGCAATGCCGATACTGGCAGGGCCCGGCACCATCGCTGCCGCCATGAATTTCGCCTCCGGTGGTGGTGTCATGGAGATGGCTGTAACGATTGCTGCGTTCGCGTTTCTTTGCCTCATCACCTATCTGCTTTTTATATTCGGTGAAAAGTTCGTCACCTTTATTGGAGTCGGTGCTCTGGGTGTTATCACCCGCATTATGGGGTTAATTCTCGCCGTTGTCGGTATGCAGTTACTTATCGAAGGTGTGCAGGGCGCATTTACCCTTGCGGGTAATTGATTGTAGAAAGGAGTCTGGTGACGGGGTATGTACGGAGAGATAGTCATATCAATCGCAATTCTGACGGGGCTTATTCTGCTTGCTGTGTTGCTAAGGGGCACAGGTCTGCTCAAAGAGGAGCAAGGCAAACTCTTTGCTGATCTTGTTACTCATGTGACGTTGCCAGCACTGGTGTTCTCTTCGCTGTCCCGAGCTGAGATTCACCCGGAATATCTATGGCTGGCCCTTGTGATGGTGGTGGCAGAACTGTTGTCTCTGGCTATGGCATGGCTGGTAGGTAGAAAATTACAGCTTGAGCATGCGCAAATGGGGGCATTTATGCTGGCCTCGGCATTCGGCAGCTCTTCACTTCTGGGTTATGCCCTGATCTCACAGGTCTTTCCGGACAATATCAATACGATCACTGAGACGGTGATTATCTCTGAAGTCGGCATTGCCCCCGTATTCTTTACGGTTGGTATGATGGTCGCGATCTATTACGGCAAGTCTGACCTGAATATGCGGGGGAGGATTGTGGCCGTTACCGGATTTTTCAAGTCACCACTCTTTTTTGCCCTTGTCGCAGGAGTCTTCTGGTCAACACTGCAACTGCCCGTAACAGGGACACTGATCACACCGCTATTTCAGCTGTTGGAAATAGTCTCCTCTGCTAATACATTTCTAGTGGCAATAACAGTCGGTGTGTTGCTGCACTTCTCCAGCCTGGGCACGATTGTGTGGATAGTACTCTTTACCTGCCTGATCAAGTTGACCCTCAAGCCATTGATGGTCTGGATCCCGGCACTGGTCATGGATTTACAGATTTGGGAGGTGCAGGTGCTTGTGCTGGAAGCAGCGATGCCTTCGGCTCTCTTGAGTGTTGTCTTTGCCAAAACCTATGGCTGTGATGCGAACCTTGCTTCCAAATTGATCTTTGCGACCCTTATGGCAAGTGCAGTCACGATTATTGCGATGTTTGCTGTTTTGGCGAGCTGATAATTTCGTGCACTGATCCCGGTAATATTACTGGTTTTGTGGTTGACTTGTAACTTCACGATGTGTTTAGTGCTACCCATGGGAAGCGGGATAAAATACGCACTAATTGGCATGTGTGTCATACCGATATTCGGGCTGGGTAATCACTATCTGTCAGGTGATGAAGTCGACGGATTTGCATATATTGCTCCTGTGGTGGTTGGTCTGTGTGCAGGCTTCTTTATTGGTTTTTTGAAAGATCGCTTGTTGATGAGCAGTACCAAGCTCCGTTCTATTCTTGATTCAGTACCTTATGGGACTATCGAATGTGATTTTGATGGCAATGTGAGTTTTGCCAACAAAACAATATGTGAACTCTTGGATGTCTCCGAAGCCCGGCTTCGCGACAATAAAATCTGGCATATCTGTGATGAAAACGAGCACCGTGAAAGGGTGAAGGGTATCTTTTGTCGTATGGTTGAGCAGGAGCTCGAGTCTGAAGTGTTTATCACTACGCTTAACAAGAGAAAAGGAACACGTTTGCAGGCAGAGCTCCATTTGAATTATCATCGTGAAGACCAGGGCCGGGGCAAGAGTGTTACCGCGACTATTATTGATATCACCAGTCAGGTGCACTCTCTGGAGCTGTTGAAGAAGTTCTCCCAGGTTGTTGAGCACGCCAATGAAGTTATCATCATCACTGATGCTCAGGGGGCAATTGAATATGTGAACCCGGCCTTTACCAAGGTCACCGGTTACCAGGTTGATGAGGCCATCGGAAAGAATATATCAATGCTGAAGAGTGATGCGCAGGATGCACGTGTTTACAAAGAACTTTGGCAGACGATACAGCGTGGTGAAGTCTGGACGGGCTCACTCGTTGATCGCCGTAAAAATGGAACATTTTTTCCGGTTGAGATGAGTATTACTCCGATTTTCGGGGAACAAAAACGTATCACGAACTATGTCTCGATACAGACTGACATGAGTGAAAAGAAGAAGCTTCAAGAGCAGTTTCAGCAGTCACAGAAGATGGAGGCGCTTGGCACGCTGGTTGGCGGGATCGCCCATGATTTCAATAATATGCTGGCAGTTATTCAGGGTAATATCTACTTGGCTAATAATGAGGTTGGCAGTGTCGAGGATATTACTAAAAGGTTGTCCAGCATTGATGCGGTTAATGCCAAAGCCTCAGATGTGGTCAGGCAGTTATTAACCTTTGCTCGAAAAGATTCTGGAGAGATGCAGCCTTTGTCGCTAAATGAGTTTATGAGAGAGGGCTACCGTTTGTCTCAAAGTGTGATTCCGGAGAGTATCACGCATGTCTCGAACTATTGTGAGGAAGAATTAACCGTAAAAGGAAACTCTACACAGCTTCAACAGGTTTTGATGAACCTGGCAAATAATGCACGTCATGCTGTTGCAGATGTGAAGGACCCCCGAATTAGCTGCAGTATCTCCCCTTATACGGCATCGGCAGAGTTTATGCATAAGCATTCACATCTGAAAACAAGAGAGCTTGCCCGTATTTCGGTGGCGGATAATGGCTGTGGGATCAGCAGGGAGAACCTGAACAAGATTGCAGAGCCCTTCTTTACCACAAAAGCTGTGGGACAAGGCACAGGTCTGGGGCTGTCTATGGTGTATGGAGCTATTCAGGTGCATGGCGGTGTTTTTGAAGTTGAGAGTGAATTGGGCAGGGGAACTGTTTGTCATGTCTACCTGCCTTTGAGTACGAAAACCGATGAACATGTGAGTACGGCTAAGGCAGGGAAGAGCCTTCAGGGTATGGGTGAGACTATCCTTCTTGTTGATGATGAAAGTGTCTTGTTGGATACGACCTGTCAGCTATTAGCTAGCCTGAACTATAATGTATTGAAAGCTGCTGATGGTGCGGAGGCATTGCAGCTTTATAAGCAAGCCGCCTCAGGCTCAATATCGTTGGTATTTACAGATGTTGTCATGCCCAAAATGGGTGGCCTAGAGTTAATGGAGCAGATCTGGAATATTGATGCTAAAGCCCCTGTTCTTTTTGCATCGGGATATGACAATCAACAGAGTGAAATACCAAAAGAAAAGCGGCCTCATAGCTCTATGATAGCCAAGCCATATTCTGTGGCAGGTGTTAGTCAGTTGATCAGGGAGTTGGTGGACTAGCTTTATTATCTGTGTTCGTTGTCGTGTTAAAGAGTCATTCACTGCTATTTCTGAAGATAGGACTCAGGAAACATCATCTTTACAACAATAGCGTGTTCCATTGTGTGACAGGTCGGCTTTTTAGCTGGGCTGTTTTTTGTTCTTGTCCCCTGTTTGGGGGACATACAGGAGTTTTCCTGATCAATATACTTTCGCAACCTAAAAGCTATTGAGAAGGGGGCGATAAGTATGGTGAATAAAGAGTTAGAACGCGCCACGCAGATTTACATGGCCTGGTTTTCATTTCATTTTAGTGCACCAATAATACTTGGAACAATGTACTTTTCAGGTTTTGACTTGGGGATAAATTCACCTGCTATTTATGAACTCTATTTTCTTCTCGGGGGCGTTCTATTAGGGCTTATGGTCATGCCATTGAAAAAGCGATTTCAGGAAACGGTGCGTCAACGGCCAGTAGGATATGATGAGAGCTATTGGGGGGCAGTAGCTCGAGACATGATGATAGGAGTTGGTGTGGCATTTCTACCATTCTTTGTTGGTATGGGAGCTTTTTTTGCAGGTGGTTTCATGCGTGTGACCGTAGCTCTGACATGTATTAGCGCAATGTTGCTTTTTCAGTTTAAACCTCCGCGAAGCTGATGATATGGAGGAGCAATGGACGTCAAAGTAGAAATATACAAGAACCGTATGGTTGTCTCTGGAAGGGGTAAGGCTGTTACAGTTGATGCGAAAGCCCTGTTTACAACCAACAGGCTGTTGGTTGGCAGGTTTACACCAGCTGTTCATTGCTTGAGAGAAGGGCTTGATTTGATCGGAGCCAAGAGTTTCCTGGGTTTCAGAAAGCCGTTATTATTAATTATCCCGTGTGAGATGGTTGATGGTGGCCTCTCAGAGATTGAAGAACGTATCTTGCGGGAAGTCGGACTCTCGGCTGGGTCAGGCAAGGTTGAAGTTCGCCCGAGAGATTAAACCCGATGTTTTGTTTGCAGAACCATATGCACGGGTAATGGGGAGAAAATTTGGCCCCGACCTGATACTGTTGCAGTTGGGTTCAACCTATTGCTGATGCGGTGTTTTGATTTCTGTCCCAAAAACGTTCATGAAAGAAATAGGCCACCATGTTTATTGCGGGTTCAACCAGCGCAATGGCACCTCCAACGGCAAGGCTGCCTGTCATCATATAGGCTACGCTGAATGCTACGCTCATGTGTATCAAGCCGAATGAGAATGTTTTTTTCATGATACAACCCCCTGATAAGTGGATTAGCTTGATGAGATGATACGGGGGATGTGGATAGATATAAAATTGAATAAATTGAACTTAACGATTTATAATCTAAATCGATGAAGGCCGGATCTTGCGATGTTTCGTATGGTGGCACTGATCTGTCGGCTACCAGGGCCAATGGCATAACAGGTTGCAGAGGAGGGGACTCGCTCTGCAACCTGCCGGTTACTGGAGCTTACGGCTGAACCGCATCGCGAACGAGGCGACCGTACTCAGTATCGCATGCATCAAAGTGGGGCAACATGCGTTCCTGCACAGGCGAAGAGCACTGCTTCAGCCCGGCTGCGATATTGCCGACGAGCTGTTGCTTTTGATCGGCTGACATGAGCCGGAACAGATTACCCGCCTGAGTGTAGTTATCATTGTCTTGCTGATGATCATAGCGATCTGCATCGCCGTTGATGCGCAGTGGCGGTTCGCGCAGTGAAGGGTCTTCTGCCGGGCCGCCCTTCGTGTTCGGCCCATAGTGGACAGCTCTGCTGGCGCCTTCGCTTTGACCATGGTTATAGGGGCATGTGGCTCCTGCCATTGCTCCGGCACGCTGGTAGTGCTGTGCTTCTGTTGCATGCGGGCAGTTTACCGCCAGTTGATTGTAGTTGGCACCAACCCGATAGCGTTGTGCATCCGGGTAGGCAAACAGTCGTGCCTGCAACACCCTGTCCGGAGATGCAGCTGTACCCGGAACCATATTACCCGGAGAAAAAGCTGCCTGTTCGGTCTCAGCAAAATAGTTTTCAACATTGCGGTTCAGCTCCATCACGCCTATATCGATCAGGGGGTAATCGGCATGTGGCCAGATCTTGGTCAGGTCAAATGGATTGTAGGCGCACTGCTCGGCTTCCATTTCAGGCATGATCTGAATTTTGACATGCCAGCGTGGGAATTTCCCCTGCTCGATGGCTTCGACGATATCCCTGTGGGCGTGGTCAGGGTCGCTGCTTCGGATATTGGCGGCTTCATCTTCACGCAGGCACTGGATGCCCTGTGCTGTTTTGAAATGCCACTTCACCCAGAACCGTTCACCATGCTGGTTCCACATTGAGAAGGTGTGTGAGCCGTAGCCATTCATATGACGATAGTTGGTCGGAATGCCCCGATCCGACATCAGGATAGTAATCTGATGCATCGCTTCAGGACTCAATGACCAGTAATCCCACACCATTTCCGCTGATTTAAGGTTGCTGTGGGGATCGCGCTTCTGGGTATGGATGAAATCAGGGAACTTTTGAGGGTCTCTGATGAAAAATACCGGAGTGTTATTGCCAACCAGATCGTGATTACCCTGGCTGGTATAGAACTTCACAGCGAAACCACGAGGATCACGCTCGGCATCGGCTGAGCCACTTTCACCACCTACCGTAGAGAAGCGAACAAACACCTCTGTCTGTTTACCTTCACCTTGCAGGAAGTCGGCGATGCTGTAATCGGAGAGATCTTTGTTCAGTGTAAATGTTCCGTACGCACCTGTTCCCTTGGCGTGGACAACGCGCTCGGGAATCCGTTCTCGATTGAAGTGAGCTAGTTTTTCTACCAGTCCGACATCCTGTATTAATACAGGGCCGCGTGATCCGGCTGTGATGGAATTTTGGTCGTCGGCAACAGGGATGCCGGCAGAGGTGGTTAATGTATCGGAACTCTTCATTTGATCCTTCTCCTTTTGGTTTCACTTAAAACCAGTAGGGGTATCCTGAATGAGTAGATAGTTTTGTAAAATTGAAGTTATGGATGGTTGTAATTGATTTTCTGAATGATGAAGGGGGGCGAAGAAAAATGCGCCGCCCGAGCCGGACAGATCCGCAACGCGCTTCGTCCTGCTGCCGCTGCTTCCTTCCGGATCTGACGGGGTTCACAGGGGTCCACCGTGCGGGGCCCGACCCGGACGACACCTGGGTTCCACGGATGTGGAAATCGGTATCGAGACACAGGTCTCGTAAAATTCGAGGGAGGTGACTTCTCCGAGAGGGATTATGTCTGGCATTCATGCCAGCCACCCTTCGGGCCGTCGCGTTGCGACGTTCGGATTTGCTATCCTGCAAATCCATCGAACCCATTAGGGCTCTTATCAACTCATTCCTCGAATTTATTTAAATGGATAGCAGATGCTATCTATTTAAATAAACTGGCGGAGAGAGAGGGATTCGAACCCTCGGTACCATTATAGTACACACGCTTTCCAAGCGTGCTCCTTAAGCCACTCAGACATCTCTCCGTTTCCATCTGAAAGCATGCGCTTTCACAAGGGCGGCGGATATTAGGGATTAACGGGAGCAATCGCAAGGGCTTCCCATGTCTGCTTTGGATGGCAGCTTGTCAGACTATGGCAGAACCCAATAAATACCGCACAGCACCCTTGGCAAGCAGGCAGCTGCCGCCGGGGATTCCGTTTATTATCGGCAATGAGGGAGCTGAGCGATTCAGCTATTATGGTATGCGCGCCATCCTTGTTGTATTTATGACGCAATATCTGCTCAACGCAGATGGCACGACAGCTTTGATGAGCGATGATGAGGCCAAGGGTTGGTTTCATCTGTTTATCTCAGCTGTCTATTTCACACCGATTATAGGTGCCCTGATTGCTGATGGCTGGCTGGGTAAATATCGAACAATTATCCTGCTCTCACTGATCTATTGTCTGGGGCATCTGGCGCTGGCGCTTGATCATACCGAGGTAGGGCTGGCGATAGGGCTTGGGCTGATTGCACTTGGTTCAGGTGGTATTAAACCCTGTGTCTCCTCGCATGTGGGTGATCAGTTCGGTCAGAGTAATGAGCATCTGCTCTCGCGTGTATTCGGCTGGTTCTATTTTGCCATCAATCTGGGGGCTTTTCTCTCCATGCTGGCTACTCCCTGGTTATTGCAGGCATACGGTGCATCGGTGGCTTTTGCTATTCCGGGGCTGTTGATGCTGGTGGCGACACTGCTGTTCTGGTCCGGGCGCAATCGTTTTGCGCATGTGCCGCCATCGGGTATGGGCTTTGTGCGGGAGGTATTCAGTGGTGAAGGGCTGAAGGCGTTGGGGCGTTTGTCCCTGATTTATCTTTTCGTGGCGGTATTCTGGGCGCTGTTTGATCAGACCGGTTCCAGCTGGGTGTTGCAGGCACAACAGATGGATCGGGTGCTGTTCGGCTTTGAAGTCCTGCCGTCACAGATGCAGGCCGCGAATCCGCTATTGGTGATGTTGCTGATTCCGATCTTCTCCTATCTGATCTATCCGGCCATCAACCATATTTTTGCACTGACAGAGCTACGCAAGATTGCTATAGGCATGTTTGTTACCGTGATTGCCTTTGCTATTCCGACCTGGATTCAATATCAGATCGATCAGGGTTTGAGTCCGCATATACTCTGGCAGCTGTTTGCCTATCTGCTGCTGACCAGTGCGGAGGTGATGATCTCCATTACCTGTCTGGAGTTCTCTTATACGCAGGCGCCCAAGCGTATGAAGTCCTTTGTCATGGCATTTTTTATGCTGTCCATCTCCGCAGGCAACCTGTTTACCAGTGGTGTGAACTTCTTTATCCATAATGAAGAGGGTGAAAGCCTGCTGGCTGGTGGTGACTATTTTCTCTTCTTCACTCTGCTGATGCTGACGACATCGATCCTGTTCGCCTTTGTCTGCCGTTTTTACAAAGGGCGGCGCTATATGCAGCAGGAACTACCTGCGGCTCCGAATATCTAATTTTTTCCCGATGTGTGGCCTGAATATTATGGTGAGTAAGCATTCCCGGCCAACTTTGGCGATTCGATGCCAGTGAGTATAACAATAGATATTGATACCCTGAAATAAATATACGAATATCTAACCACGATTTTTCCGGGCAAAAGTATATCGATCCGATCAATTTGCCGCCTGAAGTGTTCTGGTCTATGCTCAAACTCATATAATCAGGGATGGGATAATTATGATCATTGAGCAAAAAGATAAGTGCGTATATTAATAAGTTATGAGGTAACCGATGCACAAGGAAATAAATTCTTATGAAGCTATTTAAAGATATTTTTTTACTCTTATTGGGAGGAGTTATTGCTGTAATTGGAAATTACTGGATTTTTTCAGCTGGAAATGAAATTCCATATGTAGATAGACTCGTAACTACTGATATATCAGTCATATCAAAAGAAAATTTATTATCAAATGATGTAAAAATACTTGTAGGTAAAGACGAGAAAGAAGTTGAAAAAATAAGCAAAGCTACTATTTATCTTGTAAATTATTCTAATAAATTTTTTAAAGATATGGAGATCCTTCTAAAAATAAACAATCCAGATTCAAAAATAAAATTACTAAGCACGCATGCTTCTGGTGAAAATAACGAAGAGAAAATGGTTGTATTAGGGGAAAATAACGGGATAGATTCATTCAAATACTCAATTAAAACAGCTAAGAGAACCGATGGATATGATGAGTTTTTCAAGCTGATAATTTATTACGAAGGCGATTATGAATTTAAAGATAACGACTTTACTGTAACTGTTTTAAATGCAGAGGCAAAAGTCCGAAAGTTTGACAGGGCGCATAGCCCAGATGATACGAATAATAAATTTCTATCAGCTTTAATTTTATTTGGGGTAATCTGCGGAGCAATCATATTCTTTGTCTTATTTATTATGTTTATGAACAAGCTAACGAGATCTCAAAACAAAAGAATGAATCAAAAATTTGCGACACGAGTCTATAAAGCATCTTCAAAAGTAGGTTTGTTGAATGAAATTCCTGAAGACGAGAGAAAAACTGTAATATCTCAATTGTTATACGAGCAAATGAAAGAAAGACGACAGACAAGTAATAAACTTGAATTGTTTTTAGAGGGTAAAGCAGAACCGGAACTAGATGATTATAAAGTATTAGATGACAAATAATCGTTAGTATGTAAAACCTCATAACAAGCACTTCAAACGGAGCAAAAACAGTTGGTTAGGTTCCGCTTCGCTTCACATTTTAACCAACTATTTTTGTCCGCTTAAGTGGGCGTTAACCGACTGTCGGGCTCTGGTCTGAAAAGTCAGTCGCGGGTGGAGATGTGCTTTCTCCTGAGGTTAACCGCTCAGGGTTTTCGTGATCCACTCGCCGATCTGTTTGATCTCCTGAGGGCAGACTTGATGTTCCATCGGATAGGTGTGCCACTCAACCTGACAGCCTGCATCAGTGAGTTTCCGGTGTGAGTTGTCGCCAAGCGCGTGGCTGACGACCGTATCATTGATGCCGTGTGCCATGAATATGGATGTGGCCTTGGCAGGTTCACTGAATGACGCTGTGTCATGCGGCAGCAGCAGATAGCCGGAGAGGGCCATAATACCTGCGAGCGGTTTGTCCTGTCTTAAGCCCACATGCAGGGCCATGGCGGCACCCTGAGAGAAACCGGCAAGAATAATATGTTCCGGTTTTACACCACGCAGGACTTCCTGCTCAATCAACATCTGAATATTGCGGGCTGATTCAGCGATGCCGTCACGGTCATGTTCAATGCCAAGGTCAGTCTGTTTGATGTCATACCAGGCTGGCATGATATAGCCGCCATTGAGTGTGACTGGCATGGACGGCGCGTGCGGAAAAATGAAACGAACGGAAAGATCTGCAGGCAGTTCAAGTTCCGGCACGATCGGTTCAAAATCGTGACCGTTTGCACCAAGTCCATGTAGCCAGATGATGCTGGCAACAGGATTCGGGCCTGTTTCAACGGTGATGTGGGGAAGTGCATGCAGGTTCATGGGGCAATCATGTACGAATTATTCGCTCATGACTATTGACCGGGCCATCTTTTCTGATTCAATCCGCATAATGAACAGACATCTCCATATTCTCGGGGTATGCGGCACAGCTATGGCTGCGATCGCGTCTCTGGCCAAAGGGCAGGGATGGAGGGTGACCGGCTCCGATGCCGGCGTTTATCCGCCCATGTCCGATTATCTTGCCGATCTTGGCGTTGAAATAGCGTCATTCGCTGAAGCTAATTTGAATCCTGCTCCCGATCTCTGTGTGATCGGTAATGCCATGAGCCGTGGCAACAAGGAGGTGGAGGCCATTCTCAATCGTGGGCTGTCCTACTGTTCCGGGCCTGAATTTGTCGGTAATCATGTGTTGCCTGATCGTCATGCGGTGGTGGTTGCCGGAACGCATGGTAAAACTACCTCTTCATCACTGATGGCACATGTGCTGGAAGTGGCGGGCAAGTCTCCCGGTTTTCTGATTGGTGGCGTGCCTGAGAATTTCGGTGGTGGTGCCAGATTAGGTGAGGGCGATCCATTTGTGCTCGAAGGCGATGAGTATGACACCGCCTTTTTTGATAAACGCAGTAAGTTCCTGCATTACCATGCACGCACGTTAATCCTGAATAATCTTGAGTACGATCATGCAGATATTTTCCCGGATCTCGAAGCGATAAAAACCCAGTTTCATCATCTTTTGCGTACTGTGCCTGCCGACGGGCTGGTGGTAGTCAATGCGGATGATGCCAATATTGTCGATGTGGTAGACCGTGGTTGCTGGACGCCTGTAACCTCATTTGCGTCTTACGGGCATGAGAGTGCAGTATGGCAGTGGCAGGCCTTGAGCGAAGACGGTTCATCATTCCGTATTTACCGGGATGGTGTGTCTGTACTGGAAACCGAATGGGATATGATTGGCATTCATAACGTGGCCAATGCCTGTGCTGTTGCCGCTGCTGCAGTAAACCTGGGTGTTGAACTTACTGTGATTGAGCAGGCGTTTAACAGTTTTTCCGGTATCCGGCGTCGTATGACACTGGTGGGTGAAGCCGCTGGTGTGAAGGTGTTTGACGATTTTGCCCATCATCCAACGGCCATTACCGGCATGGTGAGTGCTGCCAGTGCAAGTATGAAAAAGCACGGTGGGACAGGGCGTTTGTGGGTGGTCATAGAACCTCGCTCGAACACCATGCGCACACGCATTCATCAGGAGCGTCTGCCGCTCTGTTTCGATGCTGCAGACCGCGTGGTATTTGCTGCGCCGTCGGATCGTAATCTGCAAGCCGATGAGGTACTTGATGCCGCTCGGGTTTGTCGTGAGATCGGGTCTCATGCGTCGTTAATCCCGGATGTTGATTCAATCATCAGCTTTGTGGCTGATGGCGTAAGCATGGGAGACCATGTGCTGGTGCTTTCCAATGGCGGCTTTGAGGGCATTCACCAGCGGCTGCTGGACGCATTTGAATCGTAGTTACTTTGTCTTTGCGGTCCTCTCTCGCTATCATGAGGCCGCTTAAGTTTTTGGCTGCATGAAAATGGTGGCCAGAACGATTTTTTCCGGAGGGGATATGCCAACAACATTGAATAATATTGCCAAGCAGGGCGAACATGGTCCTGCAATGATGCCAATTATCCAGGGTGCAGGTCGTGCTGCGATTGAGATCGCTGCTGTTCTGCGTGGCGCTGTATTCAGAGGCGCACTTGGTGAGGCCGGTGGTGAAAATGTACAGGGCGAACAGCAGCAGGTGCTGGATGTGCTTTCCGATGAGATTTTCCTTGAAGAGATGCGTTCTACCGGTTTTGTTTGTGCGGTAGGTTCTGAAGAGCAGGAAGAGCTGCTGGTGATTGAAGAGTATTCCCATGCTGATTACCTGGTACTGGTAGATCCGCTGGATGGTTCTTCAAACCTCGACGTGGATGGCCCTGTGGGCACAATCTTCTCGATTGTGAAACGTAAAACAGCCAATTCCGAACGTCCGCATGTGTCTGATACACTGCAATCTGGTCAGGGTGTGATCGCTGCCGGCTATGTGTTGTACGGCCCGTCATTGATGATGGTTTGTTCCGTAGGTGACGGTGTGCATGGTTATACCTTTAATCCTGCCAGTGCACGTTTTGAGCTGAGTCATGCGGATATGCGTATCCCTGAAACAGGTGGTTACTACTCTGTGAACGAGTCCAATAAGTCTAAATGGCTGGATGGCATGGGTGATAATCTGGATCGTATGAAGGATGAAACAGGTCTTGGTATGCGTTATGTGGGTGCTATGGTTGCTGATATGCATCGTACCCTGCTTAAAGGCGGCGTATTTCTTTACCCTGCTGATGAGAAAAACAGGACTGGTAAGCTGCGTCTGCTGTATGAAGCAATTCCAATGGGTTTTGTCATGGAGCAGGCCGGTGGTAAGGCGATGAGCAGTGGTATTGCTGTGCTCGATATTGAGCCTGAAGCACTGCATCAGCGTGTGCCTGTGTATCTGGGATCGAATACCAATGTTGATGCGCTGCTTGGCTGATCTTGGCTGAAAACGAACAATTTGTAGCAACATATTTAAGGGAAATCGGTGTGCAAACACCGGTTTCCCTTTTTACTTCTGCGCCATCTATATCTGATCAGCTGAGTATTGTTCCGGCAGCACCAGCAGTGCTGCCGTTATCATCAGTACAGGCTGTTGAAAAAATCGTGCCTGTTGTTGAAGGTAAAGGTGTGGGGTTTTCTTCTGCAAGTAAGGTCGAACTGCCGGTTGAAGTGGGTGCCAGCTCGGCTTTGGCCAGTCTGGCTGAAAGGGCGGCAACATGTCGCTTATGCGCCTTAAGTGAAGCACGTACTCAGGTGGTGTTCGGGGCGGGGAATCCCAATGCTGATCTGGTGTTTATCGGAGAAGCGCCGGGTCATGATGAGGATCTGAAGGGTGAGCCGTTTGTCGGTCAGGCAGGTCAGTTACTTGATCGCATGCTCACAGCTATGGGTATGGATCGTGATCAGGTTTATATGATGAATACAATCAAGTGTCGGCCACCGAATAATCGCGACCCCCGGCCGGACGAAGTGCAGGCATGCAATCTATGGTTTGAGCAGCAGCTTGATCTGTTACGGCCGAAAATGATATGCCTGCTCGGCCGAGTTGCTGCGCAGACGGTGCTGGGAAGCGATGCCCCGTTGGGCTCTTTGCGCGGCCGCTGGCATGATTACCGTGGGGTACCGGTTTGGGTGACATATCATCCTGCTTTCCTGCTCCGTTCTCCTGCCCAGAAGCAAAAAGGGTGGCAGGATCTGCAGGAGCTGCTTGCAGAGTATCGTTCACTGAACGACTGATAGATTCCGGGGCTTTAGCTTCCGGATATTGCCCATTCACAAAAACGCCTTTTTCGAGGTCGATAGAGAGCCTGCGAACCATGCGGATCATCAGGACAAGTAATATAATGGCTATGATGCCGGGGATAGTCATCTTCTAGATCAGTGCGCTGCCAGCATAAAAGCCGGCCAGTGTGATTGCAGAGATAGCGATATCGAATTCCACCATGATAGTTCCGTTCCTGGTCGTGACTTGATGGAGGTGATTCTCCATGTACGTTCTTTTCGTGATGTGCTTGGTATCACAGGATTGTGGCAATGATGAGACAAGCAGATTTCCGGTATTTTATTTACTGACCTGTATGCTTAAATCAGAGCAGATCCAACGTAAAATTCAGCCAGTGTGATTGCAGAAATAGCGATATCAAATTCCATCATAGTGTTCCCTCCGGTGTCTTGGAGGAGAAGCTATGGTTTTAATGATTCTTTAATGTGTCAGTAATCACAAAACGTAATTTTGCCTGTAGTTTGCCTTATATCTGGGCCTCCAGAAGCTGAGCTTGCTTAGCCGTTTCGGCTGTTGATGAATAGAAGGAGACAGGTGAACCTGTGTTTTGGATGCTGATTCCGAGCTGGATGCATGTTAGGGCAACTGCTGCATAGGCTGGTGGCCCCTGCTCGTTGAATTGATGTGTCCGGCTGCAGTCAATAGAGTTACAGTTCAGGCTGTTATTGCTGGCAGAAAAGGAGATGTTTGAATGAAATTATTATTGAAGGCGCTGATTTTTTGTACTTTGATGAGTGTCGCTACTGTTTCAGCTATGGCTGGCGAGAAGAATCGTTTTGTTGAGATTCAGACAAACAGAGGCAATATCGTGATTGAGCTCAATGCTGAAAAAGCGCCAGGGTCAGTAAAAAACTTTCTCACTTATGTGTTGGCCGCCTCTTATGATGAGACGATCTTCCACCGGGTGATAAACGGCTTCATGATTCAGGGGGGCGGTTTTGATGTCAGCTTCAGAAAGCGGAGTACGCTTGCGCCGATCAAAAACGAGGCCGATAACGGTTTGAAAAACAAGCGCGGTACTATAGCTATGGCTCGTACCGGCGATCCGCACTCTGCGACAGCTCAGTTTTTTATTAATCTCAACGACAATACCCCTCTCGATTTTCGTTCGCGCAATCAGAATGGGTGGGGGTATGCCGTGTTTGGTAAGGTGACCTCCGGAATGGATGTCGTTGACAGCATTGCGCAAGTTCGGACTGCTTCAAGGGGAGGTCACGGTGACGTGCCAGTTGAACCGGTTGTTATTGAGCGAGTTTTTGTTCGAAAATAACTCAGCCCCGGGCTGAGTGATGGGGCTGATGTTTCCTGTGCATAATGCGCTGCCTGGCAGGTGAGTCTGTTTTAGATGCTGGTCCCGAGATAGATGCATGTCAGGGCGATTGCTGCATAAGCAATGTCAAATTTAATCATGGGTGGCTCCTTCGCTTGTGGTCTGGTCGGCAAAGGTTCTGCTTTTAATGTAGTCTGACCGTGATCGGTGTCACATGAGCAGGGATTAGGTGCTTGTTTCCTGTGTGGCATTTTGGGTGTGTTTGCTGGTGGTGACTTGCGCAGTGACGGAAGCATGATCTATGATGGAAGTAACATAAAAAGTCATAGGGGTGATTCCAATGTGTAAAACAAACGTTACGTTGCTTGCTGTTCTTCTGATGTTATCGGCCTGCAGTACGGTCGAGACGTTCTTTGAGCCATCGGAAGACGCAGTTCCTGAAAAGGCTGTTGTTGCAGCTCAGCCGGCTCCGGAACCGGTGGCGTTTTCCCCGTCTCAGGTTGAGACGCTGAATGACAATCTGCGATTGATCAGGGAGAACAGGGCGATAAAAGCAAGGCTGGCTGCGGCAGAGGGTCGTAATGCAGAGCTTGCAGATGAGCTGGCCCGCTTGTCGAAGCCGCAGGTAAAGCCTGTATCCCAGTCGGAATTACTGGCATCCAGTGCGGATGTTGATATCTATCAGCGCAATGTTGATCGATATACCCAGCAGAAGATTGCTGAGGCGGTGAAGCAAAAAGGATTCAGTCCCAAGTACCCTGCATTGCCGAATTCGATGGGTATGGCATCAAAGGCCACTGTATTTTACTACGACAGCAGTTTCATCAGTACGGCAGGCATCCTGGCGCAGGAGTTGGCAGCAGTGCTGGGTAAGCCGGTAGCAGTAAAGAAAGGTGCGAGTGCATTCGCGAAGAATAAAATCATAGTACAGATTGTAGGTTCTGCTCGTTAGTTTCGGCAGCAGCGGGTTCTGTTTTAATCCAGCAGTGATTGAATGGCGGCCAGTAGTGCAGGTGCTGCGGTTTCTGTGCGCATAATGCGAGGCCCAAAGGTAAGTGACTGGAAGTTCTTGTGTGCGAGTGTTTCGATATCACGCTTGCTCCAGCCGCCTTCAGGACCAATAGCCAGAGTGACATCGGTTGCGCGAATGATATTAGCACGTTGCTCTGACCAGCTGGTGTTGGTGTTCGTATGCAGGGTGAATGCCAAGCCTTGTGCGGGGGTGTCATCGAGCTTATTGAGCCATTGAACCCGGGGGAGCCGTGTTCGTTCACTTTGCTCGGAGGCTTCAATAACGATTTTCTGCCATCGTTCCAGTCGTTTGTTTAGTTTAGCACCATCGAGCTTGAGTGAGCTTCGTTCCGAGCGCACGATGGAGAAGCTGGCGGCCCCTAGCTCTGTTGCTTTTTGTAAGACCGTTTCAATTTTCTCACTGCGACAGGCAGCCTGTACAATATGTACTGCAATCGGCATTTCACGTGTGATCTCAGAGAATGATGCAATGGTGATGCTGACGCTGCTTTTTGTGAGGGTTTCGATACTGCCCTGATATTCGCCACCTTTACCGTTAAATAGTACCACCGGGTCTCCCTGGTTTAGGCGCATGACGCTGCGCAGGTAATGGCCCTGTTCCGGTGGGAGTTCCATGGTGTTGCCAATGGCTATTTCATCTTCGATATAAAGTCTGCAAAACATAGGGGCTATGTTGGCCTGAATAGCGCTGCTTAGGCAAGTGCTATTGTACTTCGGTTGAGTGAGCTCCCTCTTGACCCTGAGTCTGCTTGTCTCATGATGCGCGCATGTTCTTCGGCTCTCTTGAATCACAAAATTGGCAATCGGTAAGGTATTGGAAGGCTGACGCTGCAGGTCTGGGGCGCGATGCTGCTGCTGTATTGACTACGGCAGGCTCATTGACGCGTTTTCTCGAGCGTCACTTTGCGATCAAGCTTGAGGTGCGTTTGCACGATCAGTTTGTCGATATGGCGCATGGGGAGGAGGCTGAATTGCTGGTTTGTGAACCGGGTGCTACGGCGCTGCGTCGTCAGGTCTCATTGATGCATCGTGGTTCAGTACTGTTCGATGCTGAGTCGGTGTTACCTCTGGAAGATCTGCCCGCAGATTTGATGCGTGAGCTCGAAGAGGGTAAGCGGCCACTGGGGAATCTGTTGCTGGATCGCGGACTTTCCCTTTCGCGTTCGGATCTCAGCGTGGTGAAGCTTGAAGCAGAGGGTGGTATTAATGGCTGTTGGGCTCGCCGTTCCGTATTGCGTTCACCGTCCGGTACGAAGGCGCTGGTAGTTGAAGTTTTTCACCCTGAAATGTGGAAGCGCCTTGAGTCTGCATCCCGTCGTTATAATGTCAGGGAAGGCTCATAGTCTGGTATGAAATTTCGGCCTGTTGGTTCGGTTTCTGACTGGTACAGCTTACTGCGAATCGATAAGCCGGTAGGTTACTGGCTGCTGTTGTGGCCAACGATGTGGGGGCTGCTTGCTGCATCAGGTGGCACGCCGAACCTGAATAATCTGATGATCTTTGTAAGTGGCGTGTTACTGATGCGCTCTGCCGGTTGTGTAATTAATGACTTTGCCGATCGTGATTTTGATCCGCATGTTGAGCGCACCAAAATGCGTGCAATTGCTGCCGGTCGGATTGCTCCCGGGGCTGCACTTGTCGGTTTTGTTGTGATGATGCTGGCAGCCCTTGTGTTGGTGTCTCAGGTTTCTCTATATGTTATTCTTCTTGCTGTTGTCGGTGCTGTGCTGGCAAGTCTTTATCCTTTTCTAAAGCGTTATACCCATTTCCCTCAGGCGTGGCTAGGTATGGCATTCGGCTGGGGGGCTGTTATGGCATGGGCTGCTGAAACGGGTTCGGTGTTTGATTCCCCTGTTCCATGGTTGCTGTTTGCTGCCAATATCTGCTGGTCTCTCTCTTATGATACAGCTTATGCGTTTGGTGATCGGCAGGATGACCTCAAGATTGGCGTAAAATCCACTGCCATCTGGTTGGGGGATAAGGCTGTGCCTGTTGTCGTAGCTCTGGGTGTGGCGGTTTTGCTGCTGTTCGGCTTTGCCGCGATCGTAACTGGTGGCCTGTGGGTCATGGCTGGTTTGTGTGCGGCTACAGGGTTGCAATTATACCTCTGTCTGATGCTGCTTAAAGAAGGGGAAGGTTGGGGTTTTTCCTTTTTTCTTCGCTCTCATTGGGTGGGCGCACTGTTTGCCGCAGGTTTCGTGCTGCAGGGCTTGTTAGGTTGAAAGCAGTGTGTAGCATTGTCGCTGTTACTTATGGGGGCGATTTGGCTTCGACGAAGATACTGAACCCTGTAGGGCATGTCGGGATGGCACTCTCGTTAAAAAGGCTACTTGCAATAATTGCAAACGACGACGTAGAACTAGCTTACGCTGCGTAAGTTACCCTGCTCTTGAGGTGTCCATCCATTGGGAATCCAGGGTCATTTAGATGGAATCGCTACTGCAGAACGGAGACTCGTGGTCTGTAGGGTTAAATAGCTACGAATCGACCCCATAGGCATTTTGTCCATTTGGTTCTTATGGGGTGCTGTTCGGATGGACTAAACATGTAGAACTGCAGGCTGATGGTTTTCGGACGCGGGTTCGAGTCCCGCCGCCTCCACCAAAACAGCAAGGGCTTCCCTCCGGGAGGCCCTTGCTGTTTTGGTGCTGGTGTTAAGGATGAGTTCCCTGTTCGCAAGCTTGCAGGATGCAAAGCTTGAATGGCCTTCAGGCCGGCCCAGGGCGAGGGGCAGGAGCCCCGAGTAGTCCCGCCGCTTGAGGAATGGTTGCTTCATCTGCTCGTCTCGTTCATTTCTCACTCATAAATTCCCTTCCATGCAATATAACCAAGAGTTTCTTGTGGTTGAATAACGTGCAGTTTATGGTATTTTCCCGTTGTTTTGTCGGGCCGGATGCCCGTCACTTGCTTGACCCGTTAAGGCGGCGATGGTAGCAATTCCGCCCTGTTTTTCTGGGGAGGAACGGGGCGTTTCATAAAGTTTCAGGAGGGGAGTTCATGGGCGCGACTTATCTCGCGAATGAATATGCACCAATTTTTATCTTTATTTTGATAGCGATTGGTATGGGGGCTGCACCGCTGATTTTGACAGCTCTCCTGGCAGAGCAAAAACCGGATGCAGAAAAACTTTCGGCTTATGAGTGCGGCTTCGAGGCTTTCGAAGATGCGCGCCTGCAGTTTGATGTTCGCTTTTATCTATTAGCTATCCTTTTTGTAATCTTCGATCTTGAGTGTGCATTCCTGTTTCCCTGGGCTATCGTGCTTGATCAGATTGGCCTGTTCGGCTTTGTCGAAATGGTGCTGTTTCTTATGATTCTGCTGGTCGGTTATATCTACGCGTGGAAGAAGGGAGCCTTGCAATGGGAATAGAGGGCATACTAGAGAAGGGTTTTATCACCACGACTGCTGATAAGCTTATTAATGGTGCGCGTGCAGGTTCGTTGTGGCCGATGACTTTTGGTCTGGCCTGCTGTGCGGTGGAAATGATGCATGCCGGTGCTTCACGTTACGATCTTGATCGCTTTGGTATCGTGTTTCGCCCGTCGCCTCGTCAGGCTGATGTGATGGTTGTTGCCGGAACATTGTGCAATAAGATGGCACCTGCGCTACGTAAGGTGTATGACCAGATGTCAGAGCCTCGTTGGGTTATTTCGATGGGTTCATGTGCCAATGGTGGTGGTTATTACCATTACTCTTATTCGGTGACGCGTGGCTGTGACCGTATCGTACCTGTGGATATCTATGTTCCGGGTTGCCCTCCGACTGCTGAAGCGCTGCTTTATGGCTTTATTCAGCTGCAGGAAAAAATCAAACGTACCAACACGATTGCCCGGTAGGTTCATGATGAGTGATGAGAGATTGCAGGATGATATTGGCGTGACGGCTGCTTCCGGGGATTCACCCGAAGTGGCAGGTTTGCGAGAGAAGTTTGGTGAGCAGGTGCTTAGCGCGGCTGCCGGGCTGGACTGTGAGGTCGTGGTGCTGGCGCGGGAATGTATTGCTGATGCCTGTCACTATCTCAAAAGCACACAGGGTTATGAGCAGATGATGGACCTGTGCGGTGTGGATAAGTCGGAGTACCCCGGCCACCCGGAAGAGGCTCAGCGCTTTGAGGTTGTATATAACCTGCTCTCTATTTCCCGTAACAGGCGTATTCGCATTATCGTTGGTGCCAATGAGCGTGATCTGGTGGATTCGGTGACTGAAGTGTGGCCGACTGCCAGCTGGTTTGAGCGTGAAGCGTTCGATATGTATGGCATTATTTTCAACCATCATCCTGATCTGCGTCGCCTTCTGACTGATTATGGCTTTGAGGGTTATCCGCTACGTAAGGATTTCCCGATGTCAGGGCGTGTTGAGATGTTCTTTGATGAATCCCAGTGGCGCTGTGTTTATCGTCCGAACAAGCTGGAAGATCGCGTGCTTGTGGAGCGCACATGGCCGGGGGTAGATCGTGGCTGAGATAAAAAACTATACGCTTAACTTTGGTCCTCAGCATCCTGCAGCTCATGGCGTTCTGCGTCTGGTTCTGGAGCTGGATGGTGAGGTTGTAGCAAAGGCTGATCCGCATATTGGCCTGTTGCATCGCGGCACTGAAAAGCTGTTTGAATACAAAACCTATCTGCAGAATGTTCCTTATTTTGATCGCTTTGATTATGTGTCGATGATGGCAAATGAGCATGCTTATGCTCTGGCTGTTGAGAAGATGCTTGGGGTTGAGGCACCTGAGCGTGCTCAGTATATCCGTGTGATGTACGCTGAAATCACTCGTATTCTGAATCACTGCATGTGGTTGGGAGCGTGCGCGCTAGATATCGGTGCAATGACAGTATTTCTTTATTGCTTCCGTGAGCGTGAAGATCTCTTCGATTATTATGAAGAGGTTAGTGGCGCTCGTATGCATGCTGCCTATTTCCGTCCCGGTGGCGTATCCAAGGATCTGCCTGATGGCCTGCTGGAAAAAATCAAAGGCTTTACCGAACGTTTTCCAACCTATGTTGATGAGTATGAGACACTGCTGACTGAAAATCGTATCTGGAAGCAGCGTAATGTAGATATTGCAGTGGTTGATAAAGAGACTGCGCTGGGCATGGGCTTTACCGGTCCGATGATTCGAGGTTCAGGCATCGAGTGGGATCTGCGTAAAACACAGCCGTATGATGTGTACGACAAAATGGACTTTGATATTCCTGTTGGCGCTACCGGCGATTGTTATGATCGTTATCTGGTGCGCGTTGAGGAGATGCGTGAGTCCAATCGTATTATTGCGCAGTGTGTTGAGTGGTTGGCGGTTAATCCGGGCCCGGTGAAGGTTGAAGATTACAAGCTGACTAACCCGCCACGTGCTGAAATGAAGACGGATATGGAAGCACTGATCCATCACTTTAAATATTTCCAGGAAGGTTTTCATGTGCCTGCCGGTGATGTGTATCAGGCGGTGGAGCATCCCAAGGGTGAATTCGCTGTTTACATTGTTTCTGATGGCTCGAATAAGCCATACCGCATGAAGGTTCGTGCGCCGGGATTTGCTCATCTGGAAGCACTGGATCTGATGTGTCGTGGTCACATGATTGCTGATGTGGTGGCGATTCTTGGCACACAGGATATTGTATTTGGGGAGGTTGACCGATGAGTGCGGATGCGGTTCGTGCAGATGAGGTTCGCTTCAGCGAAGAGCGGTTGGCTGAAATTGAGGCGTTGGTAAAACGCTATCCCGGAGCCCAATCAGCTCTGATGCCCGTATTGTATATGGCGCAGGAAGATTTTGATTATATCTCTATGGATGCACAGAAGATGATTGCCGGGGTTCTTGGGCTGCGTTTGATGCAGGTGCGTGAAGTGGTGACTTTTTACACGATGTTTAAAGAACAACCTACAGGAAAATACTTACTGGAAGTATGTACCAATGCAGGCTGTATGCTGAACGGCGCATACGAATTGGCTGACCATATGTGTGACACGTTAGGCATAAAAATGGGTGAAACAACCGAAGATGGTCTGTTTACCATTGCTGAAGTGGAGTGTGCCGGTGCTTGTGGCGGTGCCCCTGTCGTGCAGGTGAATAATGTTTATCATGAAAAGGCAACGCCGGAAACAATGGATGCACTGATTACCCAGGTTCGTGCGAATGGGGGTGTCGAGTGACTATTTCCTCAGATCCAAAGCAGGTTACACAGATCTGTTTCGACCGCATTAACATTCCGAACCAGAATACATTGTCCGTGGCACGTGAGAACGGCGCATATGAATTCCTGCCGACGGTACTAAAAGAGTTCGATTCGGCCAAGATTGTTGACGAGATGAAGACATCCGGCCTGCGTGGTCGTGGTGGTGCAGGTTTCCCTACCGGGCTGAAGTGGTCGTTTGTGCCGCGTAATACAGGTAAACCCACCTATCTGTTATGTAATGCGGATGAAGGTGAGCCGGGTACATTTAAAGATCGCGATATTATGCGCTTTGATCCACATCTGTTGATTGAAGGTATGATTATGGCCGGTTTTGCACTGGATGTGCAGGACGCTTATATCTATATCCGAGGTGAATTCCTCGATGAAGCCAATGTGCTGAATGCAGCGATTGCCGAAGCGTATGCAGCCAATCTGCTGGGTGAGAATATTCTGGGTACCGGATACTCCATGAACCTGACAGTTCATCGCGGTGCAGGTGCTTATGTCTGTGGTGAGGAAACCGCGCTGATTGAGTCGCTGGAAGGCAAACCGGGGCGTCCGCGCTTTAAGCCGCCATTCCCGGCTGTTGAAGGTTTCTATGGCTGCCCGACTGTGGTGAATAACGTGGAAACGCTGGCAACTGTGCCAGCCATCCTGAAGTTCGGTGGGCAGTGGCATGCATCGATCGGCATTCCGAATAACACAGGTTGCAAGATCTTCTCTGTTTCCGGTCATGTGAACAAGCCGGGCAACTATGAGGTGCCGATGGGTACTTCACTTAAGGTGTTGATTGAAGACTACTGTGGTGGTTTGCAGCACGGTACAGTGCCCAAGGTGATTATTCCCGGTGGTTCATCTACACCGTGGTTGCTGGCTGAGCACTATGATACGCCGCTGACTTATGACGATATTATGAAAGCGGGCTCGTTCCTTGGTTCAGGTGCTGTGATTGTGATGGATGAAACCGCTGATCTGGTGGCTTTGACGCGTCGTTTGGCGCACTTTTATGCGCATGAGTCCTGTGGTCAGTGTACCCCGTGCCGTGAAGGTACGGGCTGGCTGGAGCGTATCATGAAGCGCGTAGAGAATGGTCAGGGTAACAGTGAAGATGTGACAGTGCTGAAAGATGCAGCAACGCATATGGCTGGCCGCACTATTTGTGCGCTGGCAGAGGGTGCAGCTGCACCTGTGCTCTCCCTGCTCAAACATTTTCCTGAAGATGTAGAAGCCCATCTGGAGAAATCATGACCAGCTTATTTATTAATGAACAGGAAGTTGAAGTAACGCCGGGCACCAGCATTCTGGAAGCCTGTCGTGAACATGGCCATGAAGTGCCGTATTTCTGTTATCACCCGGAACTTTCAGTCGCGGCAAATTGCCGTATGTGTCTGGTAGAGGTTGAAGGCTGGGGTAAACCTGCAGCTTCTTGTTGTACGCCTGTTTCTGAAGGCATGAAGGTTAAAACCCAGACTGAAAGCCTGGCCAAAGATCGCGAGATGGCCATAGAATACCTGTTGATCCATCACCCGCTGGACTGTCCGGTTTGCGATCAGGGTGGTAGTTGTAAATTACAGGACTATGCGGTTGAGCATGGCCCTTCCAAAGGGCGTTATGCCGAGAATAAACGTGCCGTGGTCAACTACGAGCTGGGTCCGTTTGTGAATACCTGTATGACCCGTTGTATCCACTGTACACGTTGTGTGCGTTTTGCTGATGAAGTAGCCGGAACCGGTGATATCGGTATTTTAAATCGTTCTGATCATATGAGTATTGCCGGTATTGTTGAAGAGGCACTCGAATCTGAGCTGTCTGGGAACTTGCCGGACATTTGCCCTGTTGGCGCGTTGTTGGATAAACCATCACACGATGTTTCCCGCCCTTGGGAAATGTCTCATCATAACAGTACATGCACACAGTGCCCGAACGGTTGTGATATCAGTATTGAATCGCGTGGCGAAGAGGTGATGCGGATTCGTCCTGTTGCGGATAGTCCGGAACCATGGCTCTGTGACCGTGGCCGTTATGTATATGACGCTTTTCGTTCTGATAACCGCATTCTCAAGCCTGCGCTGGCTCGTGATGGTGCCCAGACTGAGGTTTCGTGGGATGAGGCTTTTGAAGAAACCACTGCACTGTTGAAAGGCAAGCGGGTTGGTATCCTTTTCTCTCCTGACTGGAGTATTGAAGGGCAGACGTCTATTCGTCTGATGCGCGATGCTTTGTTCCCTGATGCTAAAGTGGCTTATGGCCTGCATCGCCGGGACATGCGTTCTTTTGCCTTTGAAGAAGGGTTTTCAATGACCACGGCCCAGATTGAAGCTTCGGACCAGGTGGTGGTACTGGGTTCTGATCTTAGACAGCGACTGCCGTTGTTGATGCAGCGTCTGCGCAAGCGTTCTCGCGCAGGTAAACCTGTTTCCCGTATCGGTGCAATGAATTACCGCACCAATATGGATATCGATAATGATACCTTGATTCGTCCGCGTGACTGGTCTGCCGTGATTGCACGTGCCATGGATCAGGTGAGTGAAGTGGGTAAAACTGCTGCCGGTTTTGATGCCTGGAGTGCAGCTGTACCTGAGCGCCATGAGGCAGGTAAAGTGCTTGCCGATGCTCTGCTTGCAGGTAGTTGTGCACTGTTGGTTGGTGAAGAGATTCGTGCGCATGAAGATGCTGCGGCCATTATTGCGGGTCTGGATCTGTTGATGCGCGCCTGTGGTCATGCCGAAATCGGTAATGATGGGCGTAATCTGATTCCGGAAGGTATGAATCGACAGACATTATCGGCGACACATGGTGATGTTCGCGTTAGTGCCGGTGATCTTTTTGCTGCAGCGACATCCGGTGATCTGGATGCGTTGATTGTGATTGGCAGTGACCCTGTCGGTGACGGACTGTTCCCGTCTGCTGCCAAGGCTGCTTTTGCCAATGTGCCGGTCGTTCAGATTGGCTCAATTTCAGGTGAAATGGCTGGATATGCCAGGGTGCAGCTGCCTGCAGCAGCCTATTCTGAAGTTGAAGGAACATTTGTGAACATGGAAGGCCGCCTGCGAGTGGCGAGTAACCCGATCAAGTCACTTGGTCAGGAGCGTCCTCTGTGGAAAGTGATGATGCGCATGATTCAGGTGATGGGCGGCGAAGCACCTGTGGTTAATCTTGAAGAGTTACGTGCAGCAGCAGCTGAGCGACTGCCTGAGTTGGCAGATGCATGGACAAAAGACAAAGCTGACAGGGCACTGATTAAACCGCGTAGAAACCGGGATGTGAAGTTTGTTCCGGCTGCACGCAGTGACAGCTTTGAGTTGGACGTGGTGAGTCGTTATTCGATGTACCGTGAAGGCATGTGGGCCAGAGCTTCTGAACTGCTTAGTGAAGCAGGGCGCATTCATGCTCTGGATGATGTGCTGGTGCATCCGGATACCTTGGCTGCCAAGGGTCTTAGTATCGGTGAGCATAAGGTTAAAACATTCCTGGGTGAGGCAACTTTCCATATTGGTGTGCGTGAAGATGTGAGTCCGGGCGTACTGTTCGTTGGTAAGCGCGGTGTGGCAGGTGATCTCTCCGATGTCTCTGGTGCGACCATCGAAGGAGGTGCTGTATAATGATTTTTCAGGAGCAAGCAGCGGCGCTCTCGCTGCGCGATAGCAAAACCACTAAAATTACACGTGCTTTAGCACGCTCGCAGAGTGACACAGGCCCAAGTGATGGTATGATAATTTTGCACGATAGCAAAATTACACGTGCTTTAGCACGCTCGCAGAGTGACACACCAGGAGGTGTGGCATGACTGTAATGGACATGGCAATTCAAGCCGGTATATGGGCACTGGAGATCATAGCGATTGCTGCTCCGGTTGCACTTACCGTTGCCTATATCACCTATTTTGAACGTCGTATTATTGGCTGGATGCAGGTGCGTAAAGGCTGTAACCGTGTAGGCCCTGCAGGACTTTTGCAGCCGCTTGCTGACGGGCTGAAGTTGTTCATGAAAGAGACCATTATTCCAACACGCGCAAACAAGGTGTTGTTTTTGGCCGCACCTCTGTTGTCGCTGGTTCCTGCCCTGATTGCGTTTGCAGTGGTGCCGTTTGGTGAAACAACCTTGTTCGGTATCTGGGATGAACCACATGTGATGGCGATTTCCAATCTGAATGTCGGTCTGCTTTATGTGCTGGCAATATCTTCACTCTCTATCTACGGCGTACTGATGGCCGGTTGGGCATCAAACTCGAAATATCCGATTGTCGGTTCAATTCGTTCTACCTGTCAGATGATCTCTTATGAGATATCCATGGGGTTTGGTCTGGTAACCGTGATGATGCTGGCGGGCTCTTTGAATCTGGCGGATATCGTTAATGCCCAGTCCGGTGGCATTCTTCACTGGTACATGATCCCGCTGTTCCCGATGCTGATCGTATTCTTTATTTCAGGCTGTGCTGAAACAGGTCGTACACCATTTGATTTGACTGAAACTGAAGAGTTGGTTTCTGGTTATCACACAGAGTATTCAGGTATGTGGTTCGCAACCTTCTCTCTGGCTGAATACGCTGCGATGATTCTGATCTCTCTGCTGACCTCAATTCTATTCCTTGGTGGTTGGCATGCGCCATTCGCATTCCTGGATGTGATTCCGGGAACATTCTGGTTGCTGGCCAAGTCGGCATTCCTGATTTTCGTATTTATCTGGTTCCGCGCAACATTCCCGCGTTACCGTTATGACCAGATGATGAGACTCGGCTGGAAAATTTTCCTGCCATGGACACTGGGCTGGATTTTCGTTGTTGGTATGTTCATCTACACACCAGGCCTGGATAATATCATCAATTTCTGGCTGGCGTGGAGGTAATAAGAATGCTGAAACGTGCGTTTAAAACATGGTTTTTGTGGGAGCTACTGATTGGTCTCTCTGTGACCGGCCGCTATCTGTTCAAAAAGAAAATCACGGTGGAGTATCCGGAAGAGAAAACGCCGCTCTCTCCACGTTTTCGTGGTCTTCATGCACTGCGTCGTTATGAGTCAGGTGAAGAGCGCTGTATTGCATGTAAGTTGTGTGAAGTGGTGTGTCCTGCAACGGCAATTCTGATTGAGTCGGAAGAGCGTGATGACGGCTCTCGTCGTACTACGCGTTATGATATTGATTTTTCCAAATGTATTTACTGCGGCTTCTGTCAGGAAGCTTGTCCTGTCGATGCGATTGTCGAAACACAGGAGTTCGAATACGCGACTGAAACTCGCGAAGGCCTGTACTACGACAAGGATATGTTACTTGCCAATGGTGATCGTTTAGAGAAGCAGATCGCAGCGAATCTCGCTGCCGATGCGCGCTACTCTTAAGCGCAGGCCAAGGAGAGGGAATGCTCGAAAGTATCTTTTTTAATCTGTTTGCCGGCCTGTCGATATTGTCCGGTATGGGCGTAGTGCTGTCTCGAAATACCATGCACTCTGTCATGTTCCTTATTTTCTGCTTCTTTAATGCGGCAGGCTTGTTCTTTCTGCTTGATGCAGAGTTTCTGGGTATTGTCCTGATCCTGATCTATGTTGGTGCCGTGATGGTGCTGTTCATGTTCGTGATCATGATGCTGGAAGTGAATGTGGCCAAGCTGCGTGAAGGTATCACACAGTATCTGCCTCTGGGTGGCATGATAGCTGTCATCCTGCTGATTGAGTTTGTTGCTGCTGCAAGCTCAGGCGTCTTTGCCGATAGTGCTATGGCAACAGTCGAGCATCTCGGTCAGGAAGTGAATAATACCAGACAGATCGGTCTGGTACTCTACACAAGATATCTGCTTGGCTTTGAGATTGCTGCAATCATTCTGCTGGTGGCACTGGTGGGCGCTATCGTGATTACATTGCGTGGCCGTAAAGATGCCAAATATCAGGATATGAATGCGCAGGTTAAAGTGCGCAGAGAAGATCGCGTTCGCAAGGTGAGGATGTAATGGTTGGATTAACTGATTACCTGATAGTCTCTGCAGCTCTGTTTTCACTTGGTGTTATCGGACTGTTTCTGAATCGTAAAAACGTGATCTCGATTTTGATGTGTATCGAATTGATGTTGTTGGCTGTAAATATCAATTTCGTAGCGTTTTCACATCACCTGAATGATCTGGGTGGCCAAATTTTTGTCTTCTTCGTATTGACCGTCGCTGCCTGTGAGGTGGCTGTAGGCCTGGCGATTCTGGTTTCATTCTATCGACTGCGTCGTTCGATTGAGATTGAAGACATCAACACGTTGCAGGGTTAAGGGGGGAGCACAGTGCAAGAGATGACTCTTAATACAACAGAATTGCTCGCGATCCCTGCGTTACCGTTGCTTGGTGCTATGGCTGCAGGTCTCTTTGGCTGGGCGCTGAAGGATAAGCTTTCACATATCATCACATCCGGTTCTGTGATCCTGTCCGCTATTCTTTCCGTTCATGTGTTTATTCAGGTGATGGGTGGTGCTTCATTCCACGGTAATTTCTGGACATGGATGGTTGCTGGCGATTTTGTAGTGCCTGTAGGCATGCTGATTGATCCGCTGACTACGATTATGATGATGACTGTGACTATCGTATCTGCCTGTGTGCATATCTATACGATTGGTTATATGCACGGCGATCCGGGTTATCCGCGTTTCTTTGCTTATATTTCAGCCTTTACCTTCTCTATGCTCGTGCTGGTGATGGGTAACAACTTCTTCACGCTGTTCTTCGGTTGGGAGGCAGTGGGTCTGTTCTCCTATCTGTTGATTGGCTTCTGGTATCAGCGTGAGCCGGCAAACCATGCTTCGATGAAAGCCTTTGTAGTCAACCGTGTCGGCGATTTCGGCTTTGCGGTTGGTATCCTGGCTGTCTGGTATTATTTCGGTTCGGTTGAATACAAAACAGTGTTTGCTATGACACCTGATTTTGTGTCGCAGAACATCACCCTGGGCTTTATGGGCTGGGAAGTAACTGCGATTACGTTTATCTGCCTGGCTCTGTTTGTCGGTGCCATGGGTAAATCCGGTCAGGTACCTCTACATGTATGGCTGCCTGATTCGATGGAGGGTCCCACACCTATCTCTGCACTGATCCATGCTGCAACGATGGTGACAGCCGGTGTATTCATGGTGGCTCGTCTGTCTCCAATGTTTGAATTTTCTGAGGTGGCCCTTGCAGCAGTGGTTATTGTTGGTGCAACGACCGCCTGGATGTGTGCAACGATCGGTCTGGTGCAGAACGATATTAAACGCGTGATTGCATATTCGACCTGTTCACAGCTGGGTTATATGTTTGTAGCCTGTGGTGTTTCGGCCTATTCCGCCGGTATCTTCCATCTGATGACGCATGCCTACTTTAAAGCACTGCTGTTCCTGGCAGCAGGTTCCGTGATCCATGCGGTGATGGCTGAACAGGATATTCGAAAAATGGGGCAGCTGCGCAAATACATGCCGGTTACTTATATCACGATGTTCCTTGCAGCTCTGGCTCTTGCCGGTGTGCCGCCGTTTGCAGGTTTCTTCTCGAAAGATCTGATTATCGAAGCAACCATGATTCGTGAGTTCTCCGAAGGATTCGGCTGGGTAGGGGGCTTTGCCACATTCGCGCTGCTCTCGGGTGTGTTCATGACTGCTTTCTACACCTTCCGTATGTTCTTCCTCACCTTCCATAACTCGGATCGTGTTGATGCTCATACCAAGTCTCACCTGCATGAGTCACCGAAAGTGATTACTGTCCCATTGGTGATCCTGGCTATCGGTGCTGTGGTTACAGGGCTATGGGGCATGTCGGCACTCGATATTGCTAATCCTGAAGTTATTAATGGTTACTTCCGCGATGCTATCTTTGTGCTGGATGAACATAACCCGCTGATGGCTATGGCTGCGCACGGTGGTGCCCACGGTGCTCTGGACTTGATGTTGCATGCGCCGTTTACACTTCCATTCTGGCTTGCACTCGGTGGTATCGGACTCGCATACTTTATGTATTTCAAAGAAACTGCGATGCCTGCAAAAATTGCACGAGCGGCTGGTCCTGTGTACACATTCCTGTTGAATAAATGGTACTGGGACGAGTTCTACGAGAAGGTTATTGTCAAGCCTGCGTGTAAGCTGGGTAACTTCCTGTGGAAGAAGGGTGATCTGGGTATGATTGATAAAGGTGTGATTCATGGTGGAATCGTAGATTCGATCATTGCCGGTGCAGCACGCATGCGAAACATGCAGACCGGCATGGTGTTCCATTATGCATTTGCCATGGTGATAGGCGTCTTCGGGCTGCTGACTTACCTGTTGCTGTCGGCTTAAGGGGGAGAAGACGGAAATGGACCTACATAACGTTCTGGATTTTCCAATCCTCTCTCTGAGTATCTTTTTGCCACTGGCTGGTGCAGCTTTTATCTGGCTGTTTGTGCGTGGTGATGATGCAGTACGCTGGGCAGCACTTGCTGTCTCGATTGCAACCTTCATCGTTACACTGCCTCTGGCACTCTCCTTTGATACGACAACTGCTCATATGCAGTTTGAAGAGTTCCATCCGTGGATCACGACATTCAACATCAACTACCAGTTAGGTGTGGATGGCATATCGATGCCCTTCATTGTACTGACAAGCCTGCTAACGATTATCTGTATTGTTTCAGCATGGCAGTGCATTCAGTCGCGCGTAAAGGAATACATGATTGCCTTCCTGGTGCTGGAAACGACACTGATTGGTGTGTTCAGTTCATTGGATGCGATCCTGTTCTACTTCTTCTGGGAAGCACTGTTGATTCCAATGTATCTGATTATCGGTATCTGGGGTGGCAAAAATCGTGTTTACGCAACACTGAAATTCTTCCTGTATACGCTGGCAGGTTCTGTGTTGATGTTGGTTGCGCTGCTAGCCATGTATTACAAGGCAGGCAGCACATTCAGCATGCTGGCGTTCATGGATTACCCGTTTGATCTCTCATGGCAGGTCTGGATCTTTATCGCTTTCTTTATTGCCTTTGCAGTGAAGGTTCCGATGTGGCCTGTACATACCTGGCTGCCGGATGCGCATACTGAAGCACCAACTGCCGGTTCAGTGATTCTGGCGGGTATCCTGTTAAAAATGGGTGCTTACGGTTTCCTGCGTTTCTCACTGCCTATGCTACCGGATGCTTCGCAATATTTTGTTCCTGTGATGGTAGGTCTTTCACTGGTGGCTATTGTCTACATTTCACTGGTTGCGATGATGCAGACTGATATGAAGCGGTTGATTGCTTATTCATCTATTGCACATATGGGTTTTGTGACGCTGGGAACATTCATGTTCACTCAGGCTGCTCTTGAAGGGGCTGTGATCGGTATGATCTCGCACGGCTTTGTCGCTGCTGCACTATTCCTGTGTGTCGGTGTGATGTATGACAGGCTACATACGCGTGAGATTGGTGATTACGGTGGGGTGGTGAATGTCATGCCGGTATTCGCCGCTGTGATGCTGTTCTTCTGTATGGCAAACATCGCACTTCCCGGGGCCTCTGCTTTCGTCGGTGAAATCATGGTTCTGATCGGAACTTTTGAAGCTGATCCTGTTCATCTGGGCTTCTCTACCAAATGGGTTGCGATTGCGGCTACGACATCGGTAGTGCTCTCGGCATGTTATACACTGTGGATGTACAAGCGTGTGATTATGGGGGCGCTGGTTAAGGATTCAGTCAAGTCGATGAAAGACATGACTCTGCGAGAGTTCGGTTTCTTTGTGCCATTGATGGTGCTGACACTGTGGATGGGTTTCTATCCGTTGCCATTCCTTGATTTTCTGCATGTGACGGTTGCACACCTGATCGAACAAGCAACAACGAGTAAGCTGGATGCAGCCGCAGCACTGGTGCAGGCAATGCCTGTCATCGATGCGGCGCACCATTGAGGACTGATTAATGGCTAATGTGACTTTCCCATTCCCGTTCCCGGAACACCTGATTACGCTGTTGCCTGAGATGATAGTGGCGATACTGGCCATGGCACTGCTGTTGATCGATGTGTTTATTACCAAGGGTAGTAAAACAACGGCTTATTTGGCAATTCTGACTACGATCATTGCAGGTGTTGCGACCTGGATGCTGCAAAGCCCTGAACCTCTGGTTGCCTTCTACGGCTTCTTTGTTTTTGATCCCTTTGCGGTTTATAGCAAGATGCTGATCTATATCGGTACGGCTTTCGGTATGATCCTTTCACTGGAATATATGAAGAAAGAAGTAAATATCGGTGAGTATTACATTCTGATGTTGTTTGCCATGCTCGGCATGATGCTGATGGTATCGGCCAATAACTTTATCATTATGTATCTTGGCCTGGAGCTGATGGCGCTCTCTATTTATGTGTTGGTTGCTTATCAGCGCGAAGTATTGCGCTCCAATGAGGCTGCTCTGAAGTACTTCATTCTTGGTGCTCTATCCTCAGGTATGCTGCTTTACGGTATTACCTTCCTGTATGGCGTAACCGGAAGCTTTAACTTTGCCGAGATGGGGCAGGTATTGCAGAATGCTGACAGTGATAGCCATTCGGCAGTGATGCTTGGACTGGTATTTTTGATTGCAGGCCTTGGTTTTAAGGTTTCGATGGCACCATTCCATATGTGGACGCCGGACGCCTATGAAGGTGCTCCAACCCCGGTTACTGCATTCATGTCTGTGGCCCCCAAGGTTGCCGGTTTCGCAATTTTGATACGTATCGTTGCTGATCTTCTGCCTGCTGTGCAGCACGAATATGAGACTATTTTGACCATCCTTGCTGTCTTAACGATCATGGTGGGTAATCTGGCTGCGATTGCCCAGCGTAATATCAAACGTATGCTGGCTTATTCTACGATTGGCCATGTTGGTTTCATTATGATGGGACTGATCGCAGGTAATGAAGCCGGTTTCTCCGGAATCCTGATCTATCTGTCCATCTACCTGGTGATGACCATGGGTGTGTTCGCAATCATTATCCTGATGAACCGTGAAGGTATTCAGGGTGAGTTGCTGGATGATTTTGCAGGGCTTTCGAAAGTGCGTCCGGGGTATGCTCTGGCGATGGGTCTGTTGTTGTTCTCTATGGCTGGTATTCCGTTCCTTGGTGGTTTCTGGGCCAAGTATGCGGTATTCACAGCCGCCGTAGAGGCGGGGCACCTTAATCTTGTGCTGTTTGCATTGCTCTTCTCTGCTATCGGTGCATTTTACTATCTACGTTTGGTTAAGTATATCTACTTTGACAAAGAGCGCGTTGCGTTCAATTTTGTTGAAAGTCTAGCGATTCAGGCAACAGTTGTTGCTGCGGCAGTTGGTGTCGTATGGATAGGGGTGTTCCCTGATTCGCTGATGTTATTGTGTAGGCAGGCCTTGGTCGGCCTTATTTAATTCTCTTTCATTTCAGGTGTTTGCATGGCTTGGAAAAGAGATGGTGATTTTAATACACAAAATAACTATGGATGTGGGATTATAGGCTTGAAATGAGGACACGCTGTCGTTATAATGCGGCTTGCTCTAACTGAGGGGAGAGGGTTTGCACGTAAAAATGTGACTCACTATCGGTTTCTTGAGGTTTAAATGGCTCTGGGAAAATCATCTGCATTTGCACGAATACTTCGGTCGCAGGTGGTAGCTGGAGTCTTCGGTTTTGCTGTTCTGGCGCTGTTTGGCCAGATGGCTTATGCACTGGCTCTGCTTTATGGTTTAATGCTTATGGCGGGCAATGCATGGTGGTTGGCTCGAAGGCTCGAGAATACTCGTGGCCTGGACGTTGAGGCAAGTCAGCGATCATTGTTCGCAGGTGCCTCATTACGGTTTGTTGCACTGTTGGCAGGTTTGCTGATGGCGCATCTGATCGGCTTGCATCTACTCGCAGTTGCTGCCGGTATGTTTTTAGCACAGACGGTGGTTTTTATCACTGCTGCAAAAGAGTTTAAGAAAGAAGGAAAAGGAGAGGGACTTGGCTGATCAAAGTCATGGCGAAAGCAGTATTGCTAGCCATCTTGAGTACTGGACTTACGTAATTGATGAGTCCAATCCATTTATGCAGATTCATCTTGATACTATGATTGTTACTATCGTAGTTGCTGCATCTATGTTTATCTTCTCCCTGTGGTTGAAGGGTAGGCTGGTTGAAGGGGCTCCGTCCGGAGCACAGAATTTCATGGAGTCTGTTGTCGGCTTTATCGATCAGACTGTGAAAGACAACTTCCCGGTTCATAATCCACTGGTTGCACCTCTCGCATTTACTATTTTTGTATTCATCTTCCTGGTTAATACGCTTGACATCCTGCCGGCGTTCCTGATTGGTAATATTGCACACCTGTTCGGTGTTGAGCATTTCCGTCCTGTACCAACCAACGATCTGAACCTTCCTGCTGCAATGGCTGTGTCGGTGTTCGCTTTGGTTCTCTACTACGAATTCAAGCTTAAGCCGGTTCATTTCTGCAAAGAGCTGGTTATGGAGCCATTTACCTCTCTGGTGCCCTGGTTCCTGAAGCCTGTAGTTATGCCGATCAATCTGATTTTGAAGGTTGTTGAAGAGATTGCCAAACCACTCTCACTCTCCTTCCGACTGTTCGGTAATATGTTTGCCGGTGAAGTTATCTTCCTGCTGATTGCATTCCTGCTGTTGTCTGGTGGCCCGGTAAGTATGGGGGCCGGGTTCGTTCTCGGTCTTGCATGGACTGCATTCCATCTGTTCATCGGATTGCTGCAGGCCTTTATCTTCATGATTCTTACGGTGGTGTATCTGTCTATTGCGCACCAACCTGTAGAGCACTGATTTCAAATTTCCACAAATAGTTAAATTAAATAGGAGTATATCAATATGGACGCAACAACTATCATCACAGCTGCTACTGCAATCTCAGTAGGTGTTATTCTCGCTGCCGCAGGCCTGGGTTCTGCAATCGGCTGGGGTCTTATCTGCTCGAAAACTCTGGAAGGTATCTCTCGCCAGCCAGAAATGCGCCCTCAGCTTATGTTTAATATGTTCATTTTTGCAGGTCTGATGGAATCTTTCCCATTCATCATCATGGCATTCGCTCTGTGGTTCCTGTTCGCTAACCCATTCCTGGGCTAATCACCCTTATCGGGCTGATTGAAAGAACATTGGAATCTAAAGAGGAGTTCGCATGAGTTTAGACATGACATTCATTGGTCAGATCGTAGTTTTCCTGACCATGGTATTTTTGATGAAGAAGTACCTGTACGGTCCATTGGGTGATCTGATGGAAGCACGTTCGGTGAAGATTGCCGAAGGTCTTGCTGCTGCTGATGCTGGTAAGGACGCTAAAGCCAAGGCTGAAGCTGAAATTGACGAGCAGCTGAAGATGGCACGTGCTAAAGCTTCTGAAATTATTGCTGGTGCTGAAAAGCGTTCTGCAGAATTGAACGAAGAAGCTGTAGTTAAGGCGCGTACCGAGGCACAGTCGATCATAGACGGCGCTCGTGACGAAGTGAATGCTGAGTTGAATCGTGCACGTCAGACGCTTCGTTCAGAAGTCGCTGATATCGCAATGATCGCAGCTGAACGAGTTGTTGAAGTTGAACTGGATGCCAAGCGTCACGCTGACCTGGTTGAAGGTATCGTTAGCAACGGGTTTGGTAACGCATGAGCACGTCGCAGATTTCCCGCCGCTATGCGCGCGCCCTGTTTGATCTGATTTCTGAAGGCACAAATGTGCGTGATGATCTGACAGCGGTAGCTGCTGTAGCTTCTGAAGCTGAAGTTGCAGCTCTTCTGGCGTCTCCGGAATATCCGGCGTCGCTGAAGCAGCAGGTAATTATCAAAGCTTCCGGTGGTAAGATTTCTGCAGAAGTTGAGCGTCTTGTTGTTATGCTCGCCGAGCGCAACAAGGCAGCCCTGCTTCCTGAGATCGCAGCTATGGTTGAAGATATGATTCATCAGGCTGAAAGTGAGCTGGATGCTGATGTGGTTGTTGCTTCTCCGATTAGCGAGGCACTGCAGGACAAGTTGTCCAAGGCGTTGGCTACATCAACTGGTAAAAAGGTACGTCTTTCTGTCTCCCAGGATAATTCAATCCTTGGTGGTATGGTGGTTCGTATCGGTGACCGTAAAATAGATTATTCGTTGCGTACGAAGCTGGCCGGCCTCCGCCGTGTTCTGGCATCTTAAGTAACAGACTGAGTATTAGAGGAAATAACGTATGAAGCTCGATACCGCAGAAATTAGTTCAATTATTAAAGATCAGATCAAAGGTTTTGAAGCCAGTGCAGCTGACGCAAATGTTGGCCGTATCATCTCCGTAGGTGATGGCGTAGCACTGATTCACGGCCTGTCCGGCGCAATGGCTGGTGAGATGCTTGAATTCCCTGGTGGATTGATGGGCATGGTGCTTAACCTCGAAGAAGACAGTGTTGGTGCTGTAATCTTCGGTGAATTCACCGCTTTGGGTGAAGGCGACGAAGTGAAGTGTACCGGCAAGATCTTTGAGGTTCCGGTTGGTCCTGAACTGAAAGGCCGCGTCGTAAACGCACTTGGTCAGCCAATTGATGGTAAAGGTCCTATCAATACTTCATCTTTTGATGCCGTTGAAAAGATTGCACCTGGTGTGATTGAACGTAAATCTGTTGATCAGCCTCTGCAGACTGGTATTAAAGCTATCGACTCCATGGTTCCTGTTGGACGTGGTCAGCGTGAGCTTATTATTGGTGACCGCCAGACTGGTAAGACTGCAATCGCAATCGATACCATTATCAACCAGAAATCTACAGGTGTTACCTGTGTATACGTAGCTGTGGGCCAGAAGGCTTCCACTGTTGCTACTGTAGTACGTACTCTGAAAGAGCACGGCGCACTGGATAACACTATCATCGTAGCTGCTTCTGCTTCTGAATCTGCTGCATTGCAGTATATCGCACCATACTCTGGCTGCACCATGGGTGAGTACTTCCGTGACCGCGGCGAAGATGCACTGATCATTTATGATGATCTGACCAAGCAGGCTTGGGCCTACCGTCAGGTTTCTCTGATCCTGCGTCGTCCTCCGGGCCGTGAAGCATATCCAGGTGACGTATTTTACCTGCATTCTCGTCTGCTTGAACGCGCTTCACGTGTTGATGCAACGTATGTTGAGAAGTTCACCAATGGTGAAGTCACCGGTAAAACAGGTTCTTTGACTGCACTGCCTATTATTGAGACTCAGGAAGGCGACGTATCTGCATTCGTACCTACCAACGTAATCTCTATTACTGATGGTCAGATCTTCCTGGAAACAAGCATGTTCAACTCTGGTCAGCGTCCTGCAATTAATGCGGGTCTGTCTGTATCACGTGTTGGTGGTGCTGCTCAGACTAAAGCCATGAAGAAAGTTGGTGGTGGTCTGCGTCTGGATCTGGCTCAGTATCGTGAACTGGCTGCATTCGCACAGTTTGCATCCGATCTTGATGAAGCTACACGCATGCAGATTGAACGTGGTAAGCGCGGCATGGAAATCCTCAAGCAGGATGAAAATGCACCACAGTCTGTAGCTGAAATGACTGCTGTTCTGTATGCACTGAACAACGGTGATCTCGACGATGTTGACGTTAATAAGATTGTATCTTTCGAAAAGGCTTACCTTGCACATCTTAACTCTGCTCATGGTAACCTGATTGAAGGTCTTAACGCTAAACCTGCACTGAATGAACAGGTCGAAGAAGGCCTACAGAACGCTGTCGCTGACTTCAAGTCAACCGGCACGTACTGATAGAAGGAATTAAACCATGGCTTCAGCTAAGGAAATCCGCACCCAGATCAAAGCTATCCAGAATACTGGTAAAATTACCAAGGCTATGGAAATGGTTGCTGCATCCAAGATGCGCAAGGCTCAGGATCGCGTGGTTGCTGCCCGTTCTTATGCCGAAGGCATCAGGCGTGTTGTTGGCAACCTGATGGGTGCACACCCTGAATATCACCACCCGTTCCTGATTGAACGCGAAGAGATCAAGAAGGTTGGTATTATTGTCATTAGTACCGACAAAGGCCTCTGTGGCGGGTTGAATACTAACGCTTTTAAAACGGCTCTGGGCTTGATGAAAGAACAGACTGTTGATATTGAAGTGTTCTGCATTGGTAAGCGCTCAGGGCAATTCATGCGCCGTGTTGGTGCCAAGATCAATGGTGTGGCTGAAAATATTTCAGATACCCCGGAACTGGCAGACATCCTCGGTGTAGTGACTCTGGCTATTGAGAAGTACGAAAATGGTGAGTTGGATGAAGTGCATCTGGTTTACTCTGATTTCGTGAATACCATGACTCAGACTCCTACTGCAATGCGTCTGATGCCGTGCCCTCTTCCAGAGGAAAAGAAAACCGGTTACTGGGATTACCTGTATGAGCCGGAAGCTAAAGATGTGCTTGAAGGTGTTCTTCGCCGTTATGTTGAATCACTGGTTTACCATGCCCTGCTTGAAAATAAGGCATGTGAGCAATCAGCACGTATGGTGGCAATGAAAGGTGCAACCGATAATGCGAAAGATATCGTTAAGGATCTCAGCATTACATACAACAAGGCCCGACAGGCCGCCATCACGCAGGAACTGGCAGAGATTTGCGCCGGTGCCGCTGCGGCTGGTTAAACAGTTTAGATTTTTAGGAGAGGTCAGAAAATGAGTACAGGTACCATTGTTCAGGTGATCGGTCCGGTAGTGGACATCCGCTTTAATGCAGGTGAACTGCCTAAGATTTATAACGCACTGAAAATGTCAGAGCCAAAACTGACACTTGAAGTTCAGCAGCATGTTGGCGACAACACTGTTCGTGCAGTAGCCATGGGAGCTACAGACGGTCTTAAACGCGGCATGACGGTAGAAGATACCGGTGCAGCAATTAAAGTTCCTGTTGGTAAGGCCACGCTCGGTCGTATCATGAACGTACTCGGCGACGGCATCGATTTTGAAGGCGAAGATGTTCCTTCTGAAGATCGCTGGGAAATTCACCGCGCAGCTCCAACCTTTGAAGAGCTCTCTCCAGCTCAGGAAATTCTCGAAACCGGCATTAAGGTTATCGATCTGATGGCTCCTATCGCCAAGGGCGGTAAAGTAGGTCTGTTCGGTGGTGCCGGCGTTGGTAAAACAGTTAACATGATGGAGCTGATCAACAACATTGCTAAAGCGCACGGTGGTTTCTCCGTATTTGCCGGTGTTGGTGAACGTACTCGTGAAGGAAATGATTTCTATTATGAAATGAAGGAATCAAACGTACTGGATAAAGTGGCACTGGTTTATGGCCAGATGAACGAACCTCCAGGTAACCGTCTGCGCGTAGCACTGACTGGTCTGACTATGGCTGAGTACTTCCGTGATGATGGACTCGACGTACTGATCTTCATCGATAACATCTACCGTTACTCTCTGGCTGGTGTTGAAGTTTCTGCACTACTGGGACGTATGCCATCAGCAGTGGGCTATCAGCCTAACCTGGCTGAAGAAATGGGCCGTCTGCAGGAGCGTATTGCTTCTACAAAAACTGGTTCAATCACATCTGTTCAGGCCGTTTACGTACCTGCGGATGACTTGACCGATCCGGCACCTGCTACAACCTTCGCGCATCTGGACTCTACTATCGTACTGTCTCGTCAGATTGCCGAACTCGGTATTTACCCAGCGGTAGATCCACTGGATTCTACTTCACGTCAGCTTGATCCTAAGATTATCGGTATCGAGCACTATGATGTGGCACAGGGTGTTCAGAAGACTCTTCAGCGCTATAAAGAATTGCAGGACATTATTGCTATCCTGGGTATGGACGAGCTGTCTGACGAAGATAAGCAGACTGTAACACGTGCACGTAAAGTGCAGCGTTTCCTGTCACAGCCATTCCACGTTGCTGAAGTATTCACCGGTTCTCCAGGTGTTTACGCCAAGAAAGACGAAGCGATCAAAGGCTTTAAAGGCATTCTGGCTGGTGAATATGATCACCTTCCAGAGCAGGCTTTCTACATGGTCGGCGGTATCGAAGAAGCTGTTGCTAAAGCTGAAAAAATGGCGGCTAAAGGCTAATGGCTTCGACTATGCAAGTGCTGGTCGCTACAGCTGAACGCGAGGTTTATCGTGGCGAAGCTGAGTTTATTGTTGCACCCGGTGCAGCTGGTGAACTCGGTATTATGCCCAAGCATAGCCCGTTGCTCAGCGCTTTGACCTCCGGTGAACTCCGCATTACCAATGGTGACACTGTTGATGAGGTGTTCGTATCAGGCGGCTTCATGGAAGTTCAGCCCGATATGGTTACCATCCTTTCTGACGCTGCAGAGCGTGCTTCTGACATTGATGAAGCAGCTGCTCTTGAAGCTGAACGTCGAGCTAAAGAAGCTCTTGAAACGAATAAGGATGATATCGATTACGCAGCAGCTGAAGCTGAGCTGTCTATGATGACTGCTCGTCTGGTTTGGTTGAAGAAAAGAAAAAAATAATCATCAGTTGATGATGAATGATTGAAAGGGCTGCACTTTGTGCGGCCCTTTTTCGTTTGCAAGATTCTCACTGCAATTCTATATTGTACGACTATAATCAAATTATCTCTAACAACGTCTCAGGTTCCATCGGAGGATATCTATGAGCAAATTCCATTATCCGGATTTGCAGGTTTGTGTACTGGCAGCAGGTAAAGGTAAACGTATGCGGTCAAATCTACCCAAGGTGCTACATAAGGTGCTTGGCAGGGCGATGATTGATCATGTCTTACACACAGTTGAAGACCTCAAGCCTAAAGCTATTGCCATGGTCACCGGCCATGCTTCTGAAATGGTACGCGAGCATGTCGGCCAGCCTCTAAACCTTGATTGGGTGATCCAAGATAAGCAGTTGGGTACAGGACATGCTGTACAGCAGTGTGAAAATGTTATTTGTGATGTACGAGATGTGTTGATTGTTTGCGGTGATACGCCACTGCTCAGCTCTGATACCCTGGCAAAACTGGTTGAAGAACACCGAGCTGCCAATACCGATGTAACCGTGCTCACAGCCAAGCCAGCCAACCCCTTCGGTTATGGCCGCATTGTTCGTGATAACGCTGGCAATGTTACCAGCATTGTTGAAGAACGTGATGCTACTGATGAACAGCGTAACATCAGAGAAGTGAGTAGTGGCATTTACTGTGTACGCAACGAGGTTCTTTTTGACCTATTGCATGCCATTGGTAATACCAATGCTCAGGATGAGTATTATTTGCCTGATATTGTGCCCTTGGCTCTCAATGCAGGACAGTCAGTAGCTGCAGTCGCAATGGAAGACTCTGATGAGATGTTCGGCGTAAATGATCGCGTGGATCTTTCTGTTGTCGAGGGCTTGATGCAGAAACAGATTATTCAGGATTGGCAGCGCCGTGGTGTGACGATTGAAAAGCCGGAAACTGTGCGTATAGAAGCTGGGGTGAAGCTTGGCATTGATACCGTGATTCAGGCCGGTTGCTATCTGATTGGTACAACTAATATCGGTGATGAATGCCGGGTAGGTCCTAATGCGGTCCTGGTTGATGCATGGCTGGATGATCGTGTGAATGTCTTTGCTTTCTCTCACATTCACGGTGCAAACGTAGGTTCTGACACTGTTCTTGGCCCCTATGCTCGTCTGCGGCCCGGTGCACAACTGGATGAGAAGGTTCATATCGGTAATTTTGTAGAGATTAAGAAATCGGTGATTGGTGAGGGCAGTAAGATCAACCACCTCTCCTATATTGGTGATGCGACTATTGGCTCCAACTCTAATATCGGGGCTGGCACGATTACCTGCAACTATGATGGTGCGAACAAGTTCCACACTGAAATCGGTGATAATGTTTTTGTCGGCTCTGCTACACAGCTTGTTGCACCTGTATCTATTGGGGATGGCGCTACGATTGGTGCTGGCAGTACGATCACGAAAGATGTTGCGGAAGGTGGCCTGACACTCTCTCAGCGCAGTGATCAAAAGTATGTGGAAAGCTGGAAGCGCCCTCAGAAAGATCAAAGCTGATGTGTGGCATTATAGGGGCACTGGCTAACCAGAATGTGCAGCCTGATCTGTTAACGGCGTTGTCCCAGATGGAATATCGTGGTTACGACAGTGCTGGCATCTGTGTGCTGGACAGCAACGGGCTGCACAGTGTCAAAGCTGCCGGGAAACTGGTTAACCTAAGGAACAAGCTTGATGCACTTCCCAGTGTTGGCAATGTTGGTATTGGCCATACTCGCTGGGCTACGCATGGTGCTCCTAATGAGGTGAATGCACATCCACACCTTTCCAAGCACTGTGCTATTGTACATAACGGTATTATTGAAAATCATGATGAACTTCGAGTTCGCTTGACCAGCGATGGCTATTACTTTGAATCTGAAACTGATACCGAGGTCATTCCCAATCTCTTGGCTCAGGCTATCAGCAATGAAGAGTCACTGCCTGTAGCCTGGCATACGATGTTGGGGGGACTTGAAGGTGCGTATGCGCTGGCAGGTCTCATTGAAGGGGAGCCTGAAACATTGTGGTTTGCCCGTAAAGGAAGCCCGCTGCTGTTGGCGCGTTCGGATGCCAACACGTATGTGGCTTCTGACGCTCTGGCTGTCTCGGGCCTGGCAACCGAGATCATGTATCTGCGTGAGGGAGAATGGGGTTTTGCTAGCTCTGATGTATGTCAGGTGTTCGACAAGTATGGAAAGCCTGTTGCTGAGTCGTGGGAAGCGATGCCGTATGCATCTTCCACGAGTAGTAAGGGTGGTTATCGCCATTACATGGAAAAAGAGATGTATGAGCAGCCTGAGGTGATTCAGCGCATCTTGGATGCTTATGTGGACGATAGCGCTATACATTTTCCACAGGCGGCATGGCTGGCTAATGAGCCGCTTCCCGCACGTATTGTTATCATAGCCTGCGGCACCTCGTATCATGCAGCGTTAACTGCTCGCTATTGGTTGGAACGTTACCTTCATATACCGGTAGAGGTTGATGTTGCATCCGAATACCGTTATCGCAATCCGGTGATTGGTGATCATACGTTGATGATTACGCTTTCTCAGTCTGGTGAAACAGCCGATACACTGGAGGCCCTGCGCTTGTTTAAACGAAGGACACCGCAGAATAGAGCGCTTTCGATCTGCAACGTAGCCAGTGCATCATTGCCGCGCGAATCTGACGGCCTTATTCAGCTCTATGCCGGCCCTGAGATTGGAGTGGCTTCTACCAAGGCTTACCTGGCGCAACTAGCTGTACTCTCACTACTTTCCATGTTGCTGGCCTATCGTGCCGGGGCCATGAAGGATGATGAGCTTGAAGGACATCTGGCAAATCTATGGCATACAGTCGACGGCTTGTCTGATCTGCTGGCACGAGCGGCACAGATTTCAACTGTCGTGCCACTGTTTGGACATACTGCCGGGTCACTGTTTCTTGGCCGTGGCCCCTGTTATCCGCTTGCTTTGGAAGGTGCGCTCAAGCTGAAAGAGATCTCTTATCTGCATGCTGAAGGTTATGCAGCAGGGGAAATGAAACATGGCCCGATTGCACTGATAGACAAGAACCTACCCGTGATTGTGATTGCGCCACAGCAGTATTTTCTTGATAAGGTGCTCTCCAACCTCAGAGAAGTGCAGGCTCGCGGTGCCAAGGTTATTCTAATTACGGACCTTCCAAAAGAGGCCTGGCCTGATGATGTGGACAGGGTTATCTCTGTTCCTGAAGGCGATTACTTTACCACGCCGCTTTATGTCTGTGTTCCACTACAGCTGCTAGCCTATGAAGTGGCTCTCTCCAAAGGCACGGATGTGGATCAACCTCGTAACCTCGCAAAATCAGTCACGGTTGAATAATCACTTTTTCTTTAGTTGCTCTATTTCTGTTTGGAGTTGAGTAACGATTTCTTCCAGGCGGCTGATGCGGGCTAAGGCGTCATCCGGGAGAGGGGATGGTGTTGAAGTGGCACTCTTTGTCGGTTGTGCTTCAATAGCCGGTGTGCCGCAGAGCAGGTGGGTGAAACGATCCTCGCGCTGGCCTGCTGCACGAGGGATGCGGATGACCAGTGGCTCATCCCTGTCCATTAAATCCTGAAGTGTCTGTTCAATCTCTGCATGATCGGAAAATTCAGTCATACGATTGGTGTTTACCTTGATCTCGTTCAAGGTATGTGAGCCTCTGAGCAGCATGACACAGATGATGGCGCGCTCTTTTGATGAGAGTTTGAGCTTGCGGGAAAGAAACTGCTCGTAGCGGTCGGTACGGGTGAGGGTGTTGGCGGTGATTAAGCCATCATGGCGCAGTTCGGAGATGATGCTGCCAACCTGTTGTGGTGTGAGGTTCATTACCGGGTTGCGGCTCGACTTCTGATTGCAGGCTGCGACCAGTGCATTGAGTGTGAGCGGATAATAATCCGGTGTCGTCATCTGTTTTTCCATCAGGCTGCCCAGCACACGGGCTTGTGAATCGCTTAACATGGCATTGTTCGGGTTCTCGGACACATTGATCTCCTTATCAGCAACTCTGGCAGGATACACCTGCTCTCTGGCTGGCGAAACAGCGGTCTGCCATTTTAGCTTGAATGCGCTTTCAAAATGATGTTTTTCACCCGTGATGGGGTTAGTGAAAGAGAGCCTCTTGGCAAGCAACTGTAGCGGGCTATGGTAGTTGGGAGTGCCCTGTTGCGTTTTGAACTCGGGGTAGAGTTGATCACCAATGATTTGTGAACCGATTAATCCCATATGCAGTCGTAATTGATGAGTTTTCCTGGTGACAGGATCGAGATCAAAGCGGGTCAGATTGCTTCGTTATTCGATGAGCTGAATACGAGAACTGGTATTGATATTCCCATCGGTGTTTTTAAAGCGCACTCTTGGTTCTCCGGCTTCTATACGGGAGTGAATCAGCCATTGCTGTTTAGAACTTGTGGAAAGTGTGGCGACAGCTTTATATCTCTTGTTGATCGTTCTCTGCTGGAACAGTTCAAAGCAGAGATGGCGTGGGGGAGATGCTGTGACACTCGAGATTCGCTGTTGCTTGCATGGCGGGATAATGCTAGCCGATAACAGCCTTGGCTACCTGTTGTTATGCAGAGAGGGTAAGCAAAGCGATTTTATTTAGCAACAGCAGCTTCGGGTACGACAGGTTCAGTAAAGGCACTCTCAGGCACTGCTGTCTCAAGTGTAGTAACCTCAGGGATAACTGTCGAGGGTTCAGGATTCGTCGTTTCAGAAATGCTCGGCTCAGAAGTGAGCATTTGGTTAGCGGGGGAGGAGATATCTTCTTGTTGCTGAAATCCTCCTACTGCAAACAGGATGGCTCCGGCAAGCAGCATGACGAATGTCAGGGATATTAGTGCTGATTTGGTAATAGAGGGGATGCTTTTCTCACGAACATCATGAAAGCGCATGACTATATTACCTTTATCTTCATTAATCTGTTCAGACGTAAGTTGCTCTGATTTTTCCTGCAGCCACACTTCCGGATTCTCATGATCATCTTTGTGAGGCCAGATGACCTCTTTGCGCGTTTCCAGATGCACTAGGTCTTGAGGTGTCAGTTGATAAAAATTTGACAGCTTTTCCATTGAGTCCGGAACCTCATGGTTGCGTCGTTCATGCCTGCCGAAGCGGTAAAAGTTATAGATGCCCCATAGCCGCATGATGATAAAGGTGACCAGAATGACCAGCCCCATTTGCTGGACTAGTTCAAAAAATTGAAGATAGCCGCCTTTTTCAAACAACTCTGTGCTAATAGTACTCAAGCCGACTATCCACATCAGTAGGTTGAGAAGCGGCATGAACAGGAAAAGCCACAGGCCCCAGATCATGCCAGTGATTCCCAATTCAGTGATTTGCCGACCGAGTGATTTGGAATCTCGTCTGTTGATGATGTTTACGTTAGTCATAGTCGCACTCCCGTGTCTTTGGATGCTAAAAGCATCAACCCTTCAGGTGTATGCCACGATCAGGGTGCTGCCAGGTGCCGGTTCCCTGGTAGCCTTTTTTCCTGAACAGCACTCTCGGGACAGCCACAACCATGGTGGTGGCACTGATCAGCCAGTAGGCAAACGGGTACCAGATAATCCAGAATAGGGATTTGAGCAGGCTTTTATCGTATCGCCTCTCCATGCTAAGGCTGACGGTAAACATCATCAGGCATACCAGAGCCAGCAACGAACCCGTCCACATGGGTGGAATCGGCGGCAGAAATTCAACAGGCGAATAAAGGTTGAAAAGTGCCTGAATACTCCAGAGAGAGATCACCAGCCAGAAGCTGTAGGCCCAAAGTGTGCTGATAATATACTCGATATATACGGGCCAGATACGATGCTGACGCCAGTCGCTCCATACGCCCTTGTTTCTGGCCAGAGCTTCTATACCGCCCTGAGCCCAGCGCAGACGCTGGCGCCATAGTCCTTCAATGGATTCCGGGACGAGTATCCATGCCAGGATATGTGGCTCGTATCGGATATCCCAGAAGTGACGTTCAAGTCGCCAGGTGATGTCGATATCTTCAGTTACTGTGTGTGTGTCCCAAAAGCCTACGTCTTCCAGAGCCTGTTTCCTGAAAGCGGCGACTACGCCCGATACCGTGAGTACTTTACCCAGAATGCGCTGCGAGCGTTTAATCAGGCCTATGATGGTGGAGTATTCCCCTGTCTGAACCTTTGCCAGCAGGGTGGTTCGGTTCAGGACCCTGGGGTTACCTGTGACGGCACCAACGCGCGGGAATTTGTTAAAGTGCCAGCCGAACCACTTCAGTGCCTGGGTATCAAGCAGGGTATCAGCATCGATGCTAAGTACGTATTCTCCTTGTATTGTGGCACAGGCGGCATTGAGAGCGGCAGCCTTGCCGTGGTTGGCGCGCATATAGATGGCGCGGATCTTGGCATGTTTTTTTGCCACCTCATGGATCAGTCTGTCTGTACCATCGGTGCTACCATCATCAATGGCAATGATTTCATATTCAGGGTAGTCCAGCTCCAGCAGCTTATTAAGTGTGTCTTCAATCTGTTCCTTTTCGTTGTGAGCCGGAACGAGAATGGAAAACATGGGAAAGTGTGTCAGTTCGGGAACCTTGGTGATCTTGCGTTCCTCTTTCCAGTAAAAGATTAGTGCTCCGACAATCCAGATAAAGCTCATGAATAGCGGGTATAGAAAGAGAAAATCACTTAGAAAACTTAAAACACTTTGCATGCTCACACCTCTCAACCGGGGACGTTCAAGCTGAACTCTCCAGTACGGTCGTGTGGAAGGCCCGGTTTACACATCTTGTGCGTTGTAAGGCCAAGAGTTCTGCTATGAAGTCACTTGCATCACAAACCATCCCGGGTAACGCATGATAACTTCTGCTTAACGTTTGTTGTTCTATTATAGCAACAAATCACACCGGAAGGGTGGCACTCTGTGGGATAGACAATTATGGTGTTGTCGGGAGTTGAGTTGAGATGCCGTCTGCAGCGGTCGTGTTGCCGGCAGCTTGTTGAGGTGCCACGGTATCAACCTCAGTGCTCACAGAGGACTGTAGGTCGACTGGCTCTGCAGGGGCAACGGGGACTGAGTCGGATGTCTGCGTCTCTATAGTGGCAGTATCAGGTTGTAGCTCTGCTTCATTTGCAGGAGCTTGCGGGTCTATGGTTTCTGTCTCGGTTGATGGAGCGACCTGTGCGGAAGTTTGAGTCATTACCGCTTCTGATGATGGCAGGCTTGGGTTATCTGCAGGTGTTTGCTGTATGGCAGGTGCAACAGTAGTGGTGGAAGTTGGCTTTTCAGAAAGTCCAAGGCCACCTGCAGCAAAGAGTAGCAGTGCGGCCAGGGAGAAAATTGATAAAATTGATATAACCGTTGCATTGGTGATAGAGAGCTCTTTGTTTTCATCATGTACTTCATGGAACTGCATGAAAATGTTCCCGTCATCTTCATGGATCTGTTCAGGCGAGAGGTGGGAGGCCTTTTGCTGTAACCACTCTTTAGTGTTTCCGTTATTTCCCTGAACCGGCCAGATAGTCTCTTTGTTATTTTCAATGACGCCAAGTTCATCAGGTTTCAGTTGATAAAAATGACAGAGCTTTTCTATAGAGTCGGGCATTTCATGGGTGCGTTTGTCGTGACGCCCGAAGTGGTAGTAATTATAGAGGCCCCAGAGTCGCATAATAAGGAACGCGGCGAGGATTACCCAGCCCATTTGCTGAATCAGTTCGATAAAGACGTAAACGCCGCCCTCTGCGATGAACTCCTGCTGGAAGGTTGATATACCTACGACCCACAGCAGTATGTTTGCTATAGGCAGGAACAGGTAAAGCCAGAGTCCCCAAACCAGGCCTGTGATGCCAAGTTCGGTGAGTGAGCGGGTCTTCGATTTGAGTTCCGGTTTGGTGATTATGTGGATTTCAGCCATCGTTATTCCCCTGTTAAGAGCCTGTTCATTCTTCCAGATGTATGCCGCGGTCAGGGTGTTGCCATGTGCCATGCCCCTTATAGCCCTTTTTTCTCAATAAGACTTTAGGCACTGCGACAACGATAGTTGTGGCACTGATTAGCCAGTAGATGAAGGGGTACCAGATTATCCAGACCAGGTTTTGCAACAGTGTTTTATCATAGGTGCTTTCCATCGCCAGGCTGACGGTGAACATCATCAGGCATACCATGGCCAGAAGGGAACCTGCCCATAACGGAGGTGCCGGTGCCAGAAATGCAATGGGTTCATATACATTGATCGCGCCCTGGATCATCCATAGGGCGATGACCAGCCAGAAACAGTAAGCCCAGAGAGTGCTTACCACATATTCAATATATACAGGCCATAAGCGACGTTGTCTCCAATCACTCCAGACATCCTTGTTTTTGACCAATACTTCTATACCACCTTGTGCCCAGCGCAAGCGCTGCCTCCACAGTCCTTCGATCGATTCGGGTACCAGAATCCATGCAAGAGCACGCGGTTCATACCTGACATCCCAGAAGTGGCGCTCCAGTTTCCAGGTGATGTCGATATCATCTGTGATGGTATGCGTGTCCCAGAACCCCACATCTTCCAATGCCTGTTTTCTGAATGCTGCTATCACACCGGATACGGTAAGTACTTTACCCAGAATGCGCTGGGCCCGTTTGATCAGGCCGACAATGGTGGAGTATTCCCCGGTCTGAATTTTTGCCAGCAGTGTGGTTCTGTTGAGGACGCGAGGGTTTCCTGTAACTGCTCCGACACGAGGGAATTTGTTGAAATGCCAGGCGATCCATTTCAGAGCCTTTGAATCGAGCAGCGTATCCGAATCCAGTGTCAGGATATACTCACCTTTTGTTGCTGCACTGCCTGCATTCATTGCCGCAGCCTTACCTTGATTGCTGCGCAAATAGACTGCTCGGATGCGTTCGTGTTTTTCCGCAAATTCATTGATCAGAAGATCCGTGCCATCAGTACTGCAATCATCGATAGCAATGATCTCATAGTTCGGATAATCCAGATCCATTAACTGTTCCAGTGTGTTGACGACTTGCTCTTTTTCATTGTGTGCAGGAACCAGAATGGAAAACATTGGGAAATGTTCCAGTTCGGGAAGCGTTGTGATTTGTCTCTCTTCCTTCCAGTAAAAGATCAGCGCCCCGACTATCCAGATAAAACTCATGAACAGAGGGAAGAGAAAAATGAAGTCGCTTAGGAATTGTAGTACATTAACCATAAATCACCTCGCAAACGGGTAGGTCTGCCTGGACATTTCCAACCTTATAGTGGAAAGATCCGGTTTGTTTTCTAATGGGTTGTCGGGGTAGTAGGCCAGATGGACGCCTCCTGCCACGAGCACGTCACGCATCTCTTCCAGCAGGGCTTCACTGCCCACCCAGCGCTCTTTTTTCCAGTTGTAAGCTTGGAGTTTGAATACTGTTTTATGCAGCCCTTTTGCTGCCTTTGCTTCTTCAACCAGACGAGTCAGCCATTTTGCAGGGTTTCCGGCTTTCTCCATTTGAGGGTATGCCATCACAACAACTTCGTCATAGCTCTTGAGGAATGTGCGATAGTTCTGGGCAAACCATGCTTCTGCCTGAGGATTGATCAGCATGTTTGCATAGATATTGCGGGCAAATTTCGATTCAGGGCGGATGCGTTTAACGACTGCTTTCAGCTCTTTGGTGTAATCGATCAATACCTGTGTTTTGTATTCACCCCAAGCTTTTGCAGCTTTTGCATCTTCTCCGTCATTCTTTGGTGAGAAATCTGCCCCCAGTGCTGCCTTGTAGGCATCCATAGCCAGAGGGTGGTAATCTTCGTAGTCGGTCAGGTAGGCATCGTCCTGAAATAGTACGCCGTCAATCTGACTATATGCGGCCAGATCATCATAAAGCATGCCTACTTTTTCTCTGACCTCCTGGCTGAAGGGGGTGAGGCGTTGGTACCAGGATTGGCTGGCACGACTTTTTCCCTTGGCTATCTCCTGAACGCGGTATTTTGCATTGAATGCCTTGTCCGGGAATACCAGACTCAGGGAAGGCATCCATGCATAGACTTCAATGTCGCGGATCATAATCTGGTGCACGGCATGACTGAAGAAGTCGGTTCTGACGGGCAGTTGGCGATTGTAAAAATAAACACTGTCTACATTGCCATCTCCATCGGGGTCAGCGAAGGCCTGCAGATAGACGCGGTTGACCTTCATGGCGACCAGTCGGTCAATCAGCTTGCCGAGGTTGGCATCCATTTTCGCAAAGGATTTGTTGTAGATGCGATCCAGGTCGATCTGTACTGCACGAGTCACCGTCGACTGATGGTCGGGGTAGAGGATGCTTTCAATAAACGCCTGAATCGGAATGCTTTCCACCATCACGCGGGGTGTTTTTTCCAGCTGGGTTACATCTGCCATGCCCCACTCAAGTGTGAGCCCCAGACGGTATCCTGCATCTTTAGCAACGTTCCATGAGATATCGTTATGTTTGCCGAAAGGCCATACGACGATGCGCGGTTTAAATCCAACCTTCTCCTCGAACAAGGCATTCTGGCGTGCAAAGTCCTGTTTGAGTCTGTTGCGATACTCAGTTTCGGTTTCATAATGTTTTGTTTCGGGGAAATACTGTCGTACGTTGATTGCCGGCCCCACATTGCCGATAGCATTGTACTGAATAGCCTTGTGCATATCGTAGGTGTGTGATGCGACCTCTACCAGAGGGCTTTTAGCAACTTCACGAATCTGGGCCCAGTTCATCAGTTTTTCAGGCAGTGGTATGCCCGGATCGTTTTCGATAAAGGTACCAACTACGGCGAGAACCGATGGGAAGCCGTACTCTTTCAGTAGTGGTACGACAAAGTCATAGTAAGAGTAGTAGGCATCATCGAAGGTAAGCAGTACCGCTTTTGGTGGTAGTGTTTTCTTACCGTCCTGTGCATGAAGTACATCCTGCAGGGAGACAGGGTGATAGCCGTGGGTGTTCAGATAGTCCATCTGTTCGGCAAACTGCCCCTGCGTCACCGTGTATCGATCACCGGCGATGCCTCTAAGTGCTACCGCGTGGTAAGAGAGTACAAGAAACTGACCCTCTTTAAACGGTGTCGGAGTAGCTTTGCCGGATGCTGCTGTTGCCAGAGCAGGCAGTAGTCCGATAAGGATAATGGTGAGCAGAAGTTTTTGTAGTTTACGCATCAGAAGTACCACCTATACAACGCATCGATTGAATAATTGGTTACAGCTACGCCATCGTAGGAGTGCTGGCCTGCAGTCACGCCCCAAAGCAGATGGTGAGTATCGCTAAAGTCGATCTCTTGCTCATAACGGGCAGAACCCAGGAATGAGCTGCCAAAACCGGTTTGTCCGTAAGTACCTGCTGTCAGGTAGAGGCGGTGGATGTAGCCGCGGTCATAATACCCCTTGATGCTCTGGTAACGGTGCCAGATAGTCTGTTCGGTCATCAGCGTGGCTGTTGCACTCCAGTCGTTTGAGGGATTGAAGTAGATGGCATTGTTGAGAGAGTTGTCGCCCAGGTATCCGTCAACAATCAGACGCAGGCGCCAGTCTTTCTTCGCATACAGTCCCTGTTCAAATCGAGCTGTTGCAGCAGTGCGGCGATTGCCATCGGAGAAGAAGTCGTAGCTTGCTCCGATACCATATTCGCGCCATTCACTTTCCCTGTAAGTGATATCCAGTGCAACCTGTTTGGAGGTGATGCCTGCGACGCGCGCACGCAGCGGTACATCAATGGTGAAGGAGTCAAACATGGCATTGACGATCCAGTGGTCTGTCGGGGTATATCTGACATCTGTTTTGGAACCAAATTCACGCCCTGCTTTTACATCCATGGAGACCATCTCCCGGATATACCAGTCGCTGTTGAAGGTATGGTCAAAGCCAAGCCCTACACGGTGGAAGAGTGATGATAGCCCATCTTGAGAGCTTCTGCGGTAGTTCACCATGGCTAACATATTTGTATATAGGGTGGCCGGATGGATGTATTCCGCAAAGGTGTAAAAATCGTCAAAGCCGTCATCGGAGTGGCTGAATACGATTCCAGCATCAAGTTCCCGCATGTCATCGACTTCCAGTTCCCGGGCTGCGCGAATACCATGTTTGTCTTTTGGCTTCTCTGCCCTGTATTTGTTGACCATGTCACGCGCTTCTTCTTTATGGGCCAGTGCGTTGAGTACGAGGGCATGGCCGACTCGGGGGCCGGGGTTGATACCCCTGGACTCCATGGATGTGATGGTCTGAAGTTCTCGCAGTGCCTGCCGTGGCCAGCCGCGATAGTAGTGCGTGTGTGCCAGGCCTGAGCGGATTTCAGTATTGGCCGGTGCCTTGTTGTAGAAGTCGGTGAAATAGGCATCAGCTTCGCGCAACATGTTCTGGTCGACCAGGAACCAGCCGTGAGCGACTACAACTTCCATCTGTTGATCCTGCGTATAGCGGCTGCGAGATTTTACAGGAATAACATCCTGTTCCAGTGCATTTAATACCTCTTCAGCCTCATCCCAGCGTCTTAGTTCGGAGAGGGAGTAAAACTTGCCGATACGGGCATTGAATGCTTTTGGGTTCGCTTTCAGCTGTTGATTATAAATTGCCAGAGCTTTATCCCACTCTTCAAGATAAACATAGGCGCTACCAATACTGTTCATGACCCAGGATGGCGGAGACATACCCTCGGCTTTCAGTTTTTCATATTCTGCAATGGCTTCTTTCATCTGCAGGTCTTCGACCAGTACGACAATGCGGTCAAATCGTGTGCCGCTGGCATTCCTTCTCTGCAGTAGCGGTTTTAGTTGATTCAGAGACTGTTTGAACTCTCCCCACTGCATACGGTCAATGGCCATATTACCTTGAATGTAGGCCTGTAAGTCGCTGTCATCACCGGCCTGACTCAGAGCCTGGCTGCTTGCTCCCAGGGCAGATAAGGCCATGACTTTAAGTTTTTTTGCTGCGCCGTAATTCGGATAGACTGCAAGAATAGCGTCGTACTCTTTGATCGCTGCCCAGTAATCACCCTGCTGTTCATATACATAAGCTCGGGCAAAGCGAACCTCTGCCAGGCGAGATTGCTCAGCTGGTAATTGTCCTAACAGTTTAAATGCCTGTTTGGCCTTTTTCTGTTTGCCCAGCACATAAGCAATACCTGTTGTGGCATACAGATCGTTCGGACTTCTTTTTAATGCGTCCTGATAGATAGCTTCTGACTGTGTTAGCTTGCCCTCTTTGAAGTAAGCCCAACCAATCCAATAGGCTGTGTATGTTGAAACGGATTCAGGTGCCATAGAAGCAGTTTCATAGCTGTTGATGAGAGTGGAGTACTCTCTGTGCAGAGCCAGGGCCAGGATGTGGTTTTCTTTATCCGAGACTGTTCCTGAAGCTGCTGCATCTTTCAACGCTGCAATCATTGCTTTGCGTTTGTCGGAAGGAACAGATGCAACCAATGACTCCCATGCCCTATGTTGCTCTGAAGATGAGGCGTTCTGCTTGCGTAAGAGCTCTCCCTGAGCCGTCCATGCCTGAGCGTATTTCTGACCGCCGATCAGCACTTGCGGTTTGATCGATTGCAGTGCAATTGAATCGGGATTGGCTTTCAGGTAATCGTTCAGCCTGGCATCAGATTCAACAGTCTTACCTGCATGGTGAAGGCTGAGCACATGCCCTTTTTGTGCCTCTTCATCATTTGCCGTTTGTTGCAGGACTGTGCCATAGAGTGAAGCGGCTTGTGTGTACTTCTGTTGGTCATAATAGGCTTTGGCTATGTTTCTCTGCAGGTAAACACTTTTCGGGAAGCTGGCTGGCAGTTTTTCAAAACCTCTTGTCGCCTGACTATTTTTTCCTGTCCAGCTAAGGAAGACCAGGTAATCACCAGTTATCAATACATGTGCCATTGGTTGGCGGGCATAAGGAGCGAGAATATCTGCTGCCTGGCTGATCTGTCCATTGCGAGCCAGATTGAGTGCTCGGCTGTGATCCTGTTTGGCTGAAGATGCGACCCGGAGCTGGCTGTTTGAGAGGAGGCTCGTGCTTGAGGTATCTTGATAGATGTTCTTATCCTGAGCCAATGCGGAGGGCGCGTGGAGTGATAACAGCACAGCGCAGGCCGCCATGGCTGCGATGGGCACTCTACAACTGTGTTTCAGGGGCTGCTCATTGCTTACATGTAGGTAGTCAAAAGCTTGTTGTTCTTTGTTCACAAGAACCCTCCGTTGATCAAATCAGGTTGCTGTCACCTATCCTGTTGATCCCTCCATCATTTGCTTGAAAAAGCATCGGCTATAATAAGCGCAATTACGCAAAGGTAGGTATTCGAGATGTTCGGGTGAACTGTGATTGCCATGTTGGAAGCGTTCATTAAAACATCTCCTGACTACGTTCAAGTAAATTCGCACATTAAAGCCGTAACTTTTTTGCGACTTAGTTTTTATAGCACAAGCCAATATTTTTGTCCAGATAAATAGAGGTAGAGCTGTGCGAAGAACAGTCTTTGACACATACTGTTTCTCTTTCTATGCTGACTAGCATGAAAATTGACGGAACAACAAAGACTTATGGTATTATCGGATGGCCGGTGAAACATTCACTTTCGCCTGTTTTTCAGAGCGAGTTTTTGCAACAGGGCCAGATCAATGCGGCTTATTTACCATTCGCTGTGGCACCTGACTTGCTCAAGGCTGGTATGGACGGACTCTGGGCTCTCGGGGTGGAAGGATTCAATGTGACAGTGCCACATAAGGAATCGGTATTTCAGATGGTATCTGCTGATGCGGATGCCAGAATGATTGGTGCTGTGAATACAGTGAAACGTGCTGAGACTGGATGGGTTGCCACCAATACTGACTGGCGCGGGTTTTCTGCAGTGGTTGATGGACTGGGTTTTAATACGGCGGGGAAATCGGCACTTCTGTTTGGTGCCGGAGGCACTGCACGAGCAGTATTGCATGCGCTGGCGAAGATGGATCTGGAGTGCGTTTATGTGTGTAACCGTAACCCGGACAGGCTGGCTGGATTTATCTCTTTTGCAGAAGCTACATATACAGATTTGAAGTGCAGGGCGGTGAACTGGCAGCAGGAAGAGGTGAGTGCCGCATGTCAGAAGTCCGAGTTGTTAGTGAATACCACGAGTATAGGTCTGCAGGATGGGCAGGCATTTCCGTTTGATGTTTCTGCAGGTCAGGGAGTGGCTATTGATGCAGTGTATAAGCCGGACGGCAGGACTGCGTTTGCACTTGCTGCGTCGGTGAGTCGCTATACAGTGGACGGCTTGCCAATGTTGATTGCCCAGGGGGCGGAAGCTTTCGCCTGGTGGCACGATTGCAGCAGGCCGGATTGTTTTGAGGCATTGAACGGCATTGAGCAGTTGTTGGGGCGTGAAAGCTTGCAGCTGCCAGGTTGGGATAAACACTGATGAACCGTTCTCGTCTCGGAGATATCCTGCTCAGGCAGCAGCGGATTACCCGCGAGCAGCTTGATCATGTGATTCGTGAAGCTCAGCTGAACGGTGATACGTTGACTGCACAGTTGGTGAAACAGCAGATTTTTAATGAGAATGAACTGATCGCCTTTGTCGCCCGTACATTCGGTGCTCCGGTAGTTGATCTGGACCGGATTGACGTCGAAGCGAATGTCACCAAGGTACCGGTGGATCTGTTAAGAAAGAATATGGTTCTGCCACTGATGAAAAATGGCAGCGTTTTGAAGCTGGCTGTGGCTGACCCATATGATATCAATGCTCTGGATGAGATTGCATTTATCAGCGGCTGTAAACTTGATCTGGTGATTGCACCTGAAAGCCAGTTGACCGGCAAGCTCGATGAGATGGGCCAGAGTGATTCACATCTTCAGGATGTCATGGCAGACCTCGGGGCTGCCGATATCGAGGTGGTTGAGTCGGTCGATGATAATATTGATGAGTTTTCCTTAACCGCAGAAACCGAAGCTGCCCCTGTCGTAAAACTGGTGAATTTGATGTTGCTGGATGCTATCAAGCGCGGCGCTTCCGATATCCACCTTGAGCCTTATGAAAAAGTGCTGCGCGTGCGATATCGTATTGATGGCGTACTACATGAGATCATGCGCCCTCGTATGAATATGCGTGATGCCATGGTTTCGCGACTGAAGATACTTGCCCGACTGGACATCTCTGAACGGCGTATACCGCAGGATGGGCGTATTAAGTTGAGGCTTTCCAGAGCCAAGACTGTTGATTTTCGAGTATCTGTTTTGCCGACACTGTTTGGTGAGAAGGTGGTGATGCGACTGCTGGACCCTACCAGTCTGCAGCTGGATATGACCAAGCTGGGTTATGAAGGGCAGTCGCTGACATGGTTGAAAGAGGCGATTAACAGACCATATGGTATGGTGTTGGTAACAGGCCCCACCGGTTCGGGCAAGACGGTGAGTCTCTATTCGGCCGTATCCGAGTTGAATCAGCCCGGTGTGAACATCTCTACGGCTGAAGATCCGGTTGAGTTCAACTTTATGGGCATCAATCAGGTGAATGTGAATCCTGATATTGGACTGGATTTTCCGGCAGCACTGCGTTCATTCCTGCGGCAGGATCCGGATATTATCCTGATTGGTGAGATTCGTGATGCCGAGACAGCAGCTATCGGGATCAAGGCTGCACTGACAGGACATCTGGTGCTGGCAACCCTGCATACCAATGATGCTCCTTCAACCATGACGCGTCTGGTTAATATGGGGGTGGAGCCGTTCCTGGTCGGCTCAGCGGTGAATCTGGTATCGGCGCAGCGGCTGGCGCGCAAAATATGCCCGGAATGTAAGGGTAATGATGATATTCCGGATGCGGCATTGCTTGAGGCTGGTGTTTGTGAATCAGATTTGACCAGCTTTTTACCCATGGTTGGTAAGGGGTGCCAGAATTGTAGTGGGACCGGTTATAAAGGGCGCACCGGCATTTATCAGGTGATGCCTGTTTTTGAAGAAATTCGAGATGCTGTATATGCTAGCGAGAATTCAGACGTAATTAATCAGATTGCGATTAAAAAAGGGGTGAAGTCCCTGCGTATGGCTGCATTGGGTAAGGTGAAAATTGGTGAGATCTCTTTTGAGGAGTGTCTCAGGGTGACGGTGGCTGACTAATGGCGACAATGTTTGTTTGGCAGGCAAAAAATAAACAGGGCCTTGCGCAGTCTGGCGAGATTGAGGCTGCCAGTCGGGATGTTGCGATTGCTATGCTGCGTCGACAGGGGTTACTTGGCATCAAAGCCAAAAAGAAGCCTGTTGAGATACACCTGTTTCCGGAGAAAGTAGAAGAAAAGGATATTTCGATTTTCTTTCGGCAGCTCTCTACGATGATCAATGCGGGCTTGCCGCTGGTGCAATGTTTCGAACTGGCTGAGCGCGGTTCTGAAAAGAAAGCCATGACCAGGCTGCTCAAGGATGTGCGCCAGAGTCTAGAGGGGGGTAATCCGCTTGGCGAAACCATGCGCAAGTTCCCTGATGAATTTGACCGTCTCACCTGTGCGCTCGTTGAAGCCGGTGAGCAGGGCGGTATTCTCGATTCTATACTGCTGCGTCTGTGTACTTACAAAGAGAAAGCGCTAAGCCTGCAAGCCAAGATTAAATCGGCCATGGTCTATCCTATCGCGATCCTTGTGGTTTCATTTATTGTGACTTCAATTCTGATGATTTTTGTTATCCCGATCTTTGCCGAGATGTTTGCTGATTTCGGTGCGGAACTGCCTGCACCAACCCAGATAGCGATGGCGCTCTCCGGCCTGTTTGTCGAGTTCTGGTATGTTGTTGTTTTTGCACCGATATTGTTGGTGATGCTGATCAAGGCTTTGTATAAAACCCCTAAAGGCCATTATCAGCTGGATAAGTTACTTCTGGCTCTGCCAATTATCGGAGATGTGTTGCGTAAGGCTTCGGTAGCTCGTTTCTGTCGTACGTTTTCCACGCTCTCTGCTGCAGGCGTTCCCATTCTTGAAGCGCTTGATACGGTGGCTGAGACATCGGGCAATGTGGTGATTGAAGAGGTGATTTTAAGTTCCAAGGATTCAATCTCACAGGGACAGACGCTGACCGCACCATTGGAAGCGAGTAAGATATTCCCGATCATGGTGACGCAGATGATCTCGATTGGCGAGCAGACCGGTAGTCTGGAAGAGATGCTTGGCAAGATTGCAGACTTTTACGAGGAAGAGGTGGATACGGCTGTAGACAATATGCAGCAGCTGATGGAGCCACTTATTATGGCATTTCTTGGTGTGGTGATTGGTGGCCTGGTGATAGCAATGTATCTGCCGATCTTCCAGATGGCTGCAATTGTATGATGACTCTTCCGTCTGCTGTGGGCTATGGATATGACGCAGGCATGTGATCTCTTCTCTATCTGTTTAATCTTGCTGATATGCGACTGATTTTATACAGGGCGATTGCCGGTTCGGCGATTGCCTTCGTTATATACAATTGGATTTACCCCGCAATTACAGCGAACCTGCAGCAGATGATACTGCTGACAGGGGTACTGTTCCTGTTCTCTCTTGGCGTTGAGACGGCCTTAAGACCAAGCCGGTTGGCTGAATCCACACAGTGGGCTGTCGGTTATCTGGCGGATATTATTCTGGCCAGCATGCTGATTTATGCGACAGGCGGGGTTGCCAGTCCATTCTCCTTTTTGCTGGGGCTGATCATTATTGCAGCAGGTACGCATGCCTCCCGTATGCTGGCGATGCTGATTTCACTGGCTGGCTGCGCGGCTTATCTTGTTGCTGTATATAGTGAAGCATGGTTGATCCGTACTGATCTACTGAATACGCAGCATGCACTTCATATCCTGTTACAGCTCTCTGCTCTGTTACTGGTCGGTGGGGTGATGGCCTATATCGCCAGACGCCATGCATTCCTGCATGCCAGTAGCGACAAGGCGGTAAAACAGCATCGAAAGTTAAAAGACCTGCATGATAAAATTATGCACTCAATGCGTGAGGGCGTGATTGTGCTGGATGAGCAGTTACAGCTCAGTGATATGAATGATGCCGCGCGCAAATTGCTGGGGAAAAACTCTATTGCAGAGCTGATGTGTTGCAGCGAATTGGTACAGTTCTTGAAACAGCCGGATGGCCCGATGTTTCAGTGCGAATGCAAACAAAAAAGCAGGGTGCTGCTGGTTGCGGTAACCAAGCTCTCTACAGATTCTGATGCAACATGGTTGCTGACGCTGGTTGATATCAGCGATATCCGGAATCTCGAACAGCAGCTGATTCAGAAAGAGAAACTGGCGGCAATGGGCCAGATGTCAGCCATGCTGGCACATGAAATCCGCAATCCTATCCAGACCATGACTCAGGGGCTGGAAATTATGGTGGGCAATAAATCGGTGGGGTTGAATATTCAGGCTATTATACGTGAAGAGATGCTGCGGCTGAATCGGCTGGTTTCCACCATGCTCGATTACTCCAGACCGCTGATGCCAAGTCCTGCTGTGACGGTGATGCCGCAGCTGCTGGAAGCTGCAGTAAACAAGCTGGAAATGGTTGTTCAGGGCCATATAGACTGGAGTTGTGAGCTGGAGGCGCTGGATATTGACGGTGACCATTTTCGTCTGGTACTGGATAATTTGCTCTCTAATGCGCTTGCAAACAGTCCTGAGGATAGCACAGTTCAACTCTGTCTTGGCCGGGATGAGAATAGCTGGTGCCTTTTTATCTGTAATGAAGGAGAGATTCCTGAAGCTTTGCGACAGAGTTTGTTTGAGCCTTTTGTGACCGGTCATGCCAAAGGTTTCGGGCTGGGTCTTGCGACAGTCAAACAGGTTTGTGATGTGAATGGATGGATTGTTCGTGGTGACAGTGAGAGTGGTCAGACCTGTTTTACAGTGACCGGAGAAATTGCATCGATTGCAGAGCAGGATGGTGACAAAGGGATGGTGGAGGAGATGCATGGCTGAAATTTTACTCGTTGAGGATGACGCCAATGCACGCAAGATACTGACGCTGGGATTAGAGCTTCAGGGTCATCAGGTGTGTGGTTTCGGTTCACCTGAAGAGGCTGAGAAACAGATGAAGAGCCAGTCATTTGATGTTATTTTGACCGATTTGCGTATGGCTGGTCGTGATGCAGGGCTGGATGTGATTAAAGCTGCAAAGACACTGCAGCCAGCTGCGCGAGTGTTGCTGCTAACCGCTTATGCCAGTGCTGAAACGGCGGTTTCGGCCATGAGAGAGGGGGCGTTTGATTACCTCACCAAGCCGGTTTCGGGTGAAGAATTGGCTGCAGCAGTAGAGCGCGCACTGCTCGATGCAGGATCTTCACCGGCATCGGCAGTAGATACCGCAGTTACATCATCGGATAAAGAGTTGCTGGTTGGTAAATCGGAACTTATGCAACGTGTGCGTGACCGTCTGGTCCGGGCTGCAAAATCCAATTTCACCGTACTTGTTACAGGTGAATCAGGTACTGGCAAAGAGCTCGCAGCCCGTCTGGTGCATACACATTCGCAGCGTAGTAAAGGCATGTTTATTCCGGTGCATTGCGCTGCTATTCCGGAAGGGTTATTTGAATCGGAATTGTTTGGGCACAGAAAGGGCGCATTTACCGGCGCGGATTTTGATCGTGTGGGCCTGATTGAATCGGCTGCCGGAGGTACTCTGTTTCTTGATGAGGTCGGTGAGATGCCGCTTTCGGTTCAGGTTAAGCTGCTCCGTGTTTTGCAGGAGCATCGTATTCGCAGGGTTGGTGACGAAACCGAGCGCGACGTGGATGTGCGGATTATTGCTGCTACCAACAGGGATCTGGATACTGAAGTATCTCAGGGGACCTTTCGTGAGGATCTTTTCTTCCGCTTGAATGTAGTACCTGTGCATATGCCTCCTCTGCGTCAGCGACGAGAAGATATACCGCAGCTGGCAAAGGATATTGTGCGACAGTGGAGTGAAGGTCGGGCACGCATTTCTGAGACATGTATGCAGCGGCTGTGTGAACTGCCATTTATAGGCAATGTGCGCGAGCTTGAAAATATTCTGCAGCGTATGCTTGCACTCTCTGAAACAGGGGACCTGGATCTGGAATTGCTCAACGAACTCTATTCCGGAGGGCAGGAAAAACCTCAGATCTCGCTCTCTATGTTGCAGGGGCAGCAAAGTAACCTTGATGCATGCATGGAATCGATAGAGCGGCAGTTGATCGATGAGGCTCTGGCAAAAACAGGCGGTAATATTACGCGTGCGGCAGAGGAGCTTGGCATCAGCTTCCGTTCCTTGCGTTACCGCTTGAAAAAACTGGGTCTTTCCGGAGATGAGTCATGATCTCGATGGTTCTTCTGGCTACTGTAGTGGGGTTTGTTTTTGGCAGTTTTGCCAATGTCTGTGTGCATAGAATACCGAACAGGCAGTCTATCGCATTTCCGGCCAGTCACTGTCCCAAATGTGGAAAAGACATTGCCTTTTATGACAATATACCTCTGCTTTCATGGCTGCTTTTGAGAGGCAAGTGCAGGGGCTGTAAGGCTGTAATCTCCTGGCGCTACCCGTTGTTGGAACTCTTGATGGGGGTAAGCTGGGGTCTTTTGGCCTGGCATTACGGCGCAACTCCGATGCTGGTGGAAGCCATATGCCTGTTTTCGCTGCTATGGATTTTAACCTTTATTGATATGGAAACTTTTCTGCTGCCGGATGTTCTCACCTTTCCGGGTATTGCGTTGGGACTGGCTTTCGCATGGTGGTTTGGTGACTGGCAGGATGCATTGATTGGTGCGATGTGCGGTTATGCGGTGCTGTGGCTGGTGGCCAAAGCTTTCCTGAAAATGACCGGACAGGAGGGCATGGGTTACGGTGACTTCAAGCTGTTGGCGATGCTTGGTGCATTTATGGGCTGGCAGGCGCTGCCGTTTATTGTGTTTGCATCTTCTGTGGTTGGTGCATTGCTGGGAGCACTGCTGTTGAGTATGTCCAATCGCGGTCTGCGCGCGGAAATCCCTTTTGGCCCCTATCTGGCCGTTGCCGGCATGTGCTGGTATCTCTGGCACGAACCGATATTGAACTGGTATCTGGATATTTCGGGCATCACATTGTGACTCTTCCCCGCTGTATTGGCCTGACCGGAGGCATAGGTAGCGGTAAAAGTACCGTAGCGGGAATGTTTGCAGCCTTAGCTGTTCCGATACTTGATCTGGATAGCGTTGGCCGGGAATTGCTGCTTCCCGGCTCAGAGGCTATGCAGCAGGTTGCTGATGTTTTCGGTGCCGGGTTTATTCTGGCTGATGGCTCACTGGATCGACAGGCTTTGGCCGCCCATTGTTTTGCTGATTCGCGACGTACGGATCTTCTCAACGGTATCATGCATCCATTGATCTGGAGGTATGAGCAACAGTGGCTGGAGCAGCAGTCGGCACCCTATGTTTTGATTGAGGCATCAGTACTGCTTGAGTCCGGTACTCATCAGCGGATGCATGCTGTTGTGGTGGTGCTTGCAGATGAACAGCTTCGTTTGCAACGGGTGCTGGCCAGAGGTGATCGAAACAGGCAGCAGTTTAATGATATTGTGAGCAGGCAATGCAGTGATAAAAAACGCCGTGATGCGGCGGACTATCTGATCATGAACAATGCTTCGCTGGCTCTGCTTGAAGAGCAGGTCAAGGCTGTTCATCAGCAGTTACTGCAGGCATAGGAGGAGGACGATATGGGGAAAATGCTACTTAAACCCTTTCAATACCATGCTCTTGTGACTTCCGTATATGATGGTGATACCTGCACTGTCGATATTGATCTTGGCATGGGCATCTGGTTGCGAGGGGAAAAGCTGCGTTTATATCGTATTAATGCACCGGAGATGCGCGGAGAAGAGAAGCCGGAGGGCACTATCTCCAGAGACAGGTTGCGGGAATGGATAGATGGCAGGAAAATTATACTTGAGACTGTGCGTGATAAAAAAGGAAAGTATGGTCGTTATCTGGCAGAGATATGGTTGCAGAAGGAAGCCGGGGTCTGGGTGAATATTAATGATCGTCTCGTGAGTGAAGGTTTGGCCGAGTACAAGGCGTATTAATGCTGGTGCGGGAGGCTGCCACAGGCCTCTCTTTTGAGGTTGACAGGAGATGGTTGTACATTTAGCAATGCTATTGTCGGAATTCTCCGGCATTCCGTTTGTCCGTAAGGACTTTTTGTATCTCAGTTCATCAATGGCAACTCAAGCCTCAATCGATCAGTGTATTTTTTTGGAGTATCTAAATGTCTAACGAAAGCGAAACCGTAACTGCCGTGGCTGATTCCACATCTGCAGTAGATGTGAGTCCTGAAGAGGTCAAACCTCGCCGTCGTGGTCGTCCTCGCAAAGTGGATAAAGAAGCTGCAGAAGCAAAAAGCGCACCGATTCCTGATACTGCGCTGGCAGCTGATGCTGTTGCTGAAAAGCCCAAACCCCGTCGTGGTCGTCCGCGCAAGGTTGATAAAGAAGCAGCGGAGAAAACTGCACCGGTTGTCGATGCTGCACCTGCAGCAGTAGATACTCCTAAAAAAGCAGACAGTGCTGAGAAAGTGGAAAGTGCTGAGAAACCGAAAAGTGCTGAGAAGGCTGATCGTTCTGAGAAAGTGGAAAGTGCCGAGAAATCTAAACCGCGTCGCCGTGTCCGTCCGCAGAAGGCAGAGAAAAAGGATGCCGTTGAAAGTGGTAATGTTAAAGCTGCTGATGAAGCTGCCTCTGGCAGCTCTCCGGCCAAGACAGATGCACAGCAGTCCAAAACAGACACCCCGTCCAAAGGTCATAATGGACCATCCAGAAACGAATCGCAGGACAGTGGTGGAGACAATCCCCGCCGCAATCGCTGGAAGAAAGGTGATCGTAACAGTAATAATAACAAGCAGCGCCCTCGTCGTGACGATGAAGAGAAAATTTCCGATGATATGGATGGCGTGACGCTTAATCTGAAAGAAGTATCGGCTAAATCCCCTACGGGATTGCTGGAACTTGCTGATGAATATGATATTGATAATGCCGCAGGTATGCGCAAGCAGGAGCAGGTTTCTGCGATTTTGCGCGCTCATGGTCTGCGCGGAGGTACGATCTACAGCGAAGGTGTGTTGGAGATCCTGCCTGATGGATTCGGTTTCCTGCGTTCCCCTGATGCAAATTATCTGTCGGGCCCGGATGATGTGTATGTATCCACCCATCAGATTCGCCGCTTTTTCCTGCGTAAGGGTGATACCGTTGCCGGTGAAATTCGTGCGCCACGTCGTGGTGAAAAATATTTTGCATTGAAGACCGTTGATACCACGAACGGTCAGTCACCTGAACAGGCGCGTACCAAAGTACTGTTTGATAACCTGACACCGCTTTATCCGGATGAACGTCTCCATATGGAGATCGATAATCCGACGAAGAAGGACGTTACCGGTCGTATTATTGATATCGTATCCCCGATTGGTAAGGGACAGCGAGCACTACTGGTTGCACCACCTCGTACGGGTAAAACGGTGATGATGCAGTCGATTGCCCACTCTATCGAAGCCAATCACCCTGATGCTGAACTGATTGTACTACTGATTGATGAGCGTCCGGAAGAAGTTACCGATATGAAACGCTCTGTTAGGGGCGAGGTGGTATCCTCTACTTTTGATGAGCCGGCTCAGCGTCACGTGCAGGTTTCCGAAATGGTGATCGAGAAAGCCAAACGTCTGGTGGAAACCGGTAAGGATGTTGTCATCCTGCTCGATTCGATTACCCGCCTGGCGCGTGCCTATAACACTGTCGTACCATCTTCAGGCAAGATCCTTACCGGCGGTGTGGATGCCAATGCACTGCACAGGCCAAAACGCTTCTTTGGTGCGGCCCGAAATATCGAAGGTGGCGGTTCGCTGACCATTATTGCGACGGCTCTTGTTGAAACAGGTTCCAAGATGGATGAAGTGATCTTTGAAGAGTTCAAGGGTACAGGTAACATGGAGATCAAGCTGGATCGCAAGATCTCTGATAAACGCGTCTATCCTGCGATTGATATTGCACCATCAGGCACCCGTAAAGAGGAGCTACTCACGCCTCGCGAAGATCTTCAGAAGATATGGATCCTGCGCAAAATCCTCTCACCGATGGGCTCGATTGATGCGATGGAGTTCCTGCTGGATAAACTGGGAACAACGAAAAACAATGCTGAGTTCTTCGATCGCATGAATCAGTAGTAATTAATAGAAAAGGCCGGGATAACCCCCGGCCTTTTTGTTTGGAGATTAGATGGGGAAGAAGGCAATTGTTGTTGGCGCAACATCAGGGATAGGCTGTGCTCTGACAAGGTTGATGCTGAGTCACGGTTATACTGTTGGAGCAATGGGGCGCAGGATTGATCTGCTTGATGCTCTGCGGATAGAGACTTCGGATAAGTTGCTTGTCAGGAAGGTGGACGTTTTGTCTGCGGAAAAGGCGATGGAGACTATGGAGTCTCTGATTGATGAGATGGACGGTGTTGATATCGTCGTAATCTCCGCCGGTACCGGTTTTATCAATCCTCAACTGGAGTGGTCAAAAGAGTCGGAAACGATAACAACCAATGTGCTTGGGTTTTCGGCGGTTGCTAATGTCGCATTCAATCATTTTATTCAGCAGAGGCGAGGATGTCTGGTTGGTATATCATCAATTGCAGCTCTTCGAGGAAGTGGAGATAGTTCAGCTTACAATGCTTCGAAAGCCTTTGTGTCTAACTATCTGGAAGGACTCAGACTCAATGTCCTGAAAAAGAGACTCCCAGTTACAGTGATGGATGTGCGGCCAGGCTTTGTTGATACTGCAATGGCACAAGGTGATGGGCTCTTCTGGGTTGCTTCGCCAGAAAAGGCAGCAGTACAAATTTTGGGTGCAATTCAGCACAAGAAAAACCATCTATATGTCACAAAGCGCTGGCGATTCATTGCCTGGCTTATGAAGTCTTTGCCTGAATCGATCTACAAGAGGCTGTGAAAAAACTGATGGGCTCCCTCTGCTTGATAAGCTTGCTACTGCAAAGAGTAAGCTGAGTTCTTCGACAAGACGAATCCATTGCATAAAACAGATTCAGAATGAAATAGAATACGTGCTGTTGCAGTGAGCTATTTTATGATCTGTTGAATTGGGATGACTTTCATTTTACGCTCAGAAGAGGAGCCGGTGAAGAGGATATTTTCTCCTTCATTTTGAATAATATCCAGAAAGGTTCTCGGAATAATCCCCAGTGCTCTGTTTTTTTGGTGAACTGCATACCAACTGCGCACCAAAGGAAAACCATTTGCCTGTAAAATAGCGATTCGGTTACCTGCCAGTTCCAGCTGCAGGTTGTGCTGGGATAACAGAGCGATGCCCATCCCGACCATAACACACTGTTTGATTGCTTCGCTACTTTCTAACTCCATATAGGGGGACATTGGAAGTCCTTGTTGTGCAAACATGTTCTCCAATAGCTGACGTGTACCGGAACCTTTTTCACGTACGATGAAATGCTCCCGGCTTAGTGTTCCAAGAGAGATGCCTCGTGCGTGAACCATCGGATGATCCGGGGCTGCGGCAATGACCAGTTTGTTATTTATGAAGCGATAGGCTTTAGCATTCAGGTCTTTGGGTACTTCCCCCATGATTAACAGATCATCTTCGTTGGATTTCAGGCGATCCAGTATTGTTGCACGGTTGGCTATAGTCAGATGGGGGCTGACCCCCGGGTGCTGTCTGATAAAATCTGCCAGAAGGCGTGGCATGAAATACATGGCTGTGGTGACTACTGCAATTCTCAGGTCGCCTTTTAATTCTTTGCTTTCCTCACTGGTGGTGGCATCCAGCTCAACAAGTTTATCAAGAATTTCAGTAGCAGCTACATATACATTCTGTCCCATGGTTGTGGTGCGGGTCTGTCCTCCTGCCTGCTCCAGAAGTGGACAGCCCAAAGTATCACAGAGTTTTTTCATTTGTGCTGAGATTGTAGGTTGACTCAAATGTAGTGCTTCAGCCGCACGGGTGTAGCCGCTAAGTCTTACGACAGCTTCAAAGATCTGCAGTTGCCGCAAAGTCACATTTCGAATAAGTCTATTGGATGACGAGTAAGCCATAGAGATTACTCTATGGTATAACATAGGAACAATCAATTTCAAATATATTGATTCAGTTCCCATAATGCACCCCGGCGGTGACAAGTGCTGCTTGAAATAACAGTTTAAAAAGGAGAACAGATATGGCTAAAGCCTACGACGCGGGTGTAAAAGAGTACCGCGAAACTTACTGGATGCCGAATTATACGCCTAAAGATACGGATATTCTGGCCTGTTTCAAAATCACACCCCAAGATGGTGTGCCTCGTGAAGAGGTGGCAGCAGCAGTTGCAGCGGAATCTTCTACCGGCACCTGGACAACAGTATGGACTGATCTGCTGACGGACCTGGATTATTACAAGGGTCGTGCATATGCGATTGAAGACGTACCTGGTGATGATACATGTTTCTATGCTTTTATTGCCTATCCGATTGATCTGTTTGAAGAGGGTTCAGTTGTAAACGTATTGACTTCTCTGGTTGGTAACGTGTTCGGCTTCAAGGCGTTGCGTGCATTGCGATTGGAAGATATACGTTTCCCGCTTGCATACGTTATGACTTGTAATGGTCCGCCACAGGGTATTCAGCAGGAACGTGATATTCTGAACAAATATGGTCGTCCATTGCTGGGTTGTACTATCAAACCGAAACTGGGTCTTTCTGCGAAAAACTATGGTCGCGCCTGTTATGAAGGTCTGCGTGGCGGTCTTGATTTCACCAAAGATGATGAAAATGTGAACTCACAGCCATTCATGCGCTGGAGAGCCCGTTTTGATTTTGTTCAGGAAGCGATTGAGAAAGCAGAAGCTGAAACTGGTGAGCGTAAAGGTCACTACCTGAATGTGACTGCACCAACGTTTGATGAAATGATGAAGCGTGCTGAATATGCGAAAGAGATTGGTACACCAATTATCATGCATGACTACCTTACTGGTGGCCTGACTGCCAATACAGGTCTGGCTCAATGGTGTCAGGATAACGGCATGTTGTTGCATATCCATCGCGCCATGCATGCGGTGCTTGATCGCAATCCACATCACGGTATCCATTTCCGCGTATTGACTAAAGTACTGCGTCTATCCGGTGGTGATCACCTGCATTCCGGTACCGTGGTTGGTAAGCTCGAAGGTGACCGTGATGCAACACTGGGTTGGATCGATCTCATGCGTGACTCATATGTTAAAGAAGATCGTTCTCGCGGTATCTTCTTCGATCAGGATTGGGGCGCTATGCCAGGTGTGATTCCCGTTGCATCAGGCGGCATTCATGTTTGGCACATGCCAGCATTGGTGAGCATCTTTGGTGATGACTCTTGTCTGCAATTTGGTGGCGGTACTTTGGGCCATCCATGGGGTAACGCTGCAGGTGCAGCTGCAAACCGTGTTGCGGTTGAAGCTTGTGTTGAAGCACGCAATATGGGAGTTGAACTGGAGAAAGAAGGTAAGGATATCCTTACTAAAGCTGCAGCTCATAGCCCGGAACTTAAAATCGCTATGGAAACATGGAAAGAGATTAAGTTTGAATTTGATACGGTTGACAAAATCGACGTTGCACATAAATAAAAATGTTAAAACCCTGATAGCTGTTTGAAATGTTATCCGGCTATCAGGGTTAACTAAAAAATTTAGGAGAATATTAAATGAGTGAAATGCAAGATTACAACTCAAGTTTGGGTGATGCAGCTCAAAGTCGAAAATATGAAACTTTTTCTTATTTGCCTGCTTTAAGCGTAGAATCTACACGAGCACAGATACAGTACATTGTTGATAAAGGCTGGAATCCATCGATTGAACACACAGAGCCTGAGCATGCTACCGGCAACTTCTGGTATATGTGGAAATTACCGATGTTTGGTGAAACAGACGTTGATGCAATCCTGGCAGAGCTTGAAGCTTGTCATAAAGCCCATCCGAAGAATCATGTTCGTCTCTTGGGTCTGGATAACTTCGCTCAGTGCGCAGGTGCATCGATGGTCATTTATCGAGGTGTATCAGTCTAAAACCTGAACGATCTGCAGAACCACGAAGCCCTCGTCCGACAACGGTTTCGGACGAGGGCTTTTTTAATAGCACGACTCAGGAACGACTGATCTGTCAGTGGTCCTTAAACTTATAAGTAAGGTGCATGGTGTAAAGCTAGCATCGAAATGGTGAAAACATGAGTAAATCACGACTTTACGTTGGCATAGATAATGAAATCAATGGTGGCATGACGGCTATTGGCAAGACGATTCGTGATGCATGGGTATTTGGTTTGTTAGATGAGTCGGAAACATGCGTTGGCTGGAATGCGGCAATGGTGGATGTGTTGCTGGATAAGGTGAACAGGGAATGGGATAAGTATGGGTGTTTGGTGAGTCAACTTCCCACTGAACTTTTTGAACGCCATCAGCGTATTCATGATGACGCTTTTGTTAAAGCTCAGGCAGCGGGCTGGTCCGGCGCGTTTGAAGTTGAGGATGAGCAGTAATCATTTTTTGATGATGAATACAACTAATGAGAGGTAGATATGTCGGTAACTGAAAACATAGTAGATATTGAACAATATAAAATTGATTCAGAGCCTTATTATGAACCTGTAGGCAGTGAGGTGGAACTCTATGAGTCGGCATACGGTGTTCGCATGCCTTTGATGATTAAAGGGCCTACTGGCTGTGGTAAGTCCAGATTTGTAGAGCACATGGCATGGAAACTTGGCAAACCTCTGATTACTGTAGCATGTAATGAAGATATGACCGCTTCTGATCTGGTAGGGCGTTTTCTGTTGGATAAAGATGGCACTAAATGGCAGGACGGTCCTTTAACCAGTGCGGCGCGAATGGGTGCGATTTGTTACCTTGATGAGGTAGTTGAAGCACGCCAGGACACCACCGTAGTTATTCATCCGCTAACTGACCACCGACGCACATTGCCGCTGGATAAGAAAGGAGAGCTGGTGGAAGCGCATCCTGATTTTCAGCTGGTTATCTCTTATAACCCCGGTTATCAGAGCCTGATGAAAGATTTGAAGCAGTCGACAAAACAACGTTTTGGCGCAATGAATTTTGATTACCCTGAAGAAAAAACCGAAATCAGCATCGTTTCAAAAGAGTCCGGGGTAGACGTAAATGTGGCTGAGAAACTGGTCCATATTGCACATCGTGCCCGCAACCTGAAAGGGCACGGTCTGGATGAAGGCATTTCAACCCGTTTGCTGGTCTATGCTGGTCAGCTAATCAGTAAAGGCGTTGCCCCTCAGGCGGCCTGTACGATGACGATGGTGGATCCGTTAACGGATGACCCTGATATGATAGATACCTTGAATGCTGCGGTTGAAACCTTTTTTGATTAATTGCTGCGCATTTGTGGTTCCATACTCTATTTGTAAGGGGGAGCTGATATGTCCATAAAACTCGAAGATTATGAGGCTTCATTAGAAGGTATCGTCCCGGAAATTCAGGATGTACTGCAAGCTACGTTCCAGGAGGCTTCCCGTGTGATGTCACCTGCGGGTATGCAGACTTATCTGGATGGCGCTAAAAGTTTAGCTAACCTGGGGCGAGGCAACGATGTTGTAATATCCTATCTGCAAGAGATGCCACTGGTGGCGAAAGAGTGTGGTGAGGATGTTATTGATGACTGCCTGTCTGCAGCAATGAAGCTCTCTTCAATGACTTCAGGGGCTGTTGTCGCATTATTGTTTGGCAGTATGCCAGCAGCGGCGCGTAACCTGGGTGATGCAGAACTGTTTCGTGGTTATTTGACTCTGGTGCATCAACTGGCTTCCACCGCATCGCGTGGTGTTCGCCCCATGCTTGTTCATATTGATGAACTATTATCAAAACTTACACTCAGTGGCTTACGTCGCTGGGCTAATTTTGGCGCGCAGGCCTACCGACGTGATTATAATAATTTAACTGCTTATTTTAATTTAGAGTCTGCAGACAGTCGCGCGATACTTCAAAAAGAGCGCAGTGGTATTCTTTTTGTGAAGACCCAGCGAAAACTTAATTTTTATCTGCGTGCCTTATGGGGCAGGGATTTCTTTCTCAGGCCTACAGGTGCGGACTTTGCAGATTTCCGGCCATTTATCGAACATCGAATCTTACATTTACCTGATGCCCTGGATGATATCGGCGATGTTTCCGGGTTGGAGGTCTATAGGGCAACAGCTGCGCATATGGCTGCGCATATGATGTACTCCAGTGCACCTATATCTGCTGAAGAGCTTAGTCCGGCCCAGATGTTTTTCATCGGCTTGTTGGAAGATGCTCGTGTTGAATATAAGGCCGTTAAAGAGTTTCCGGGCTTGAAGCGTCTATGGATATCCTTGATGGAGATACCACAAGAAGAAGCCTCTGAGCACCCTACGATGCCTCTGTTAGAGCGAATCGCGCTGATGCTTCTCGATGAAACGGTTACAACCGAGGATGCTGAGCTGGCTACATTTGTGCAGCGCTTTTATCAGCAGATTGAAGCAAGGCAGAATGATAATCAATTTAGTTGGCATCTGGGGTTGGAGCTGTTCAATATTTTTGCATCCCGCAAAGAGGTCCCCAGCTTGCGTATCCTGGAACGTATTGCGATTCCTTACCGGGATGACAACCGTTATACATGGGTGTTTGAAGAGTTCTCCTGGGATGCTGAGACGGAATATGTTCCAGCCAGTCAGCGCCAGGTACGAAGACAGGTTAGCGTCATAGAGATGGCGAACGAAGTGGATTGCGAACTGGCAGGTGATGATGCCCAGGAAATTTGGACCTGTTCTACTAACATGCGTCCTTATGAAGATGATTTGACAGATGAGCAGATCAGTTTCAATGATATGTGGGGCAAAGAACCTGTTTCTGATCCATTTCATTATCAGGAGTGGGATTATCAAACGCAACTGCATCGACCCGATTGGGTGACTCTGCTTGAACGCCGGCAGCCGAAAGGTTACGTAGAAGATATTCAGTCAATTATTGATGAGTACCGGCCAATTGCACACCGTATTAAACAAATTATCGATTTGTTGACCCCGGCAGGAGTGCAACGGGAACGAAATTTAGAAGATGGTGATGAAGTCGATGTGAATGCAGCTATCGATGCGATGATTGCTATCAGGATGGGGGAGCAACCGAACCCTCGTATAACGATGCGTAATGTATTAAAAAACCGTGATCTGTCGGTGGTCGTGTTGCTGGATTTGTCAGAGTCAACCAATGAGGTTATGCAAGGCTCAGACAAAACGGTTTTACAACTGACACTTGAAGCCAGTACATTGGTTGCTACAGCCATGGAGGGTATTGGTGACCCCTTTGCCATTCATGGTTTTGCGTCCGATGGCCGGCATGATGTGCAGTACTACCGGTTCAAGGATTTCAATCAGCATTTTGATGATGACGTGAAAGCCCGTCTGGCTGGAATGAAGGGTGGTTTATCCACGCGTATGGGTACGGCATTGCGTCACGCTGGTCAGCATCTGATCAAACAGCAGGAGCGACGTAAACTCATACTTCTGGTTACTGATGGTGAACCGGCAGATATTGATGAAAGGGATCCTCAGTATTTGCGTCATGACTCAAAAAAAGCGGTGGAAGAGTTGCATACAAATGGTGTGCAAACCTATTGTTTGAGTCTTGATCCAGGTGCGGATGCTTATGTGAAACGCATCTTCGGAGAAAATAATTATACGGTTATTGATCATGTGGACCGCTTGCCGGAACAGTTACCCTTGCTATTTGCAAGTCTGACGGGATAGGGGGCTGATATGGTAGTATATGCAAAGCAGGAAGAGCAATTAGACGCATCTGTATTTAATCTATGGAGAAGAGCCCGTTTACGTTTGGGAAGCCCTCAACGTTTATGTTTGCCTGATATGGAACATATCGCATTGATTATGAATGACAAACAATGGCTCGTAGTGGATCAGCGACAAAGTGATATGCCTTTGATTGGCTGGACGTTTTCTCAATACCCTGGCCTGGATAGTTTACATGCACCTGTTGACTGCACTTTTCATTATTACCACTTTATGGCTCATTACATGGGAGGGGAGCTAAAGGGGAGGGTGATATCGCAAATGCAAACTTCTCTGGAAAGCCTTTTGCAAGGTTGTGAGAAACCGGACACCTCTTGCCCCTCTGTTCAGAGAAGACAATCTCCTGCATCTGAAGGGAAGTTCCGGATGCAGAGCTGACATCTGGCTTCCTTAAGTCTTCACACTTGCCTTTGCAAAGGTGTTAATCGTATCGAAATAGCCGTTGTGTCTCAGGAAAAGTTAACCTTATAACTTCAAAAGAGTGGGCTGTTGCGCATCTGGATGGCTTGGCTGTCATAGGCTATTGCTGCTTTATCTGATTTCGCATATTTGTTTTGGCAAAGCAGAGGCCGGAAGCTACATGCTGAGACTGTCGGGAAGGTTGTGGAAGCGGGGGATATGATAATCCCAGTGGCCATCCGTTTCATGGCTGATCCACACTGTTTTGCAACCCAGTTCTTTTGCCGCCTGTAAATTATCGGCCATATCATCTACCACCAGCGTTCGCTCAGCTGTGAACCCCTCGGCTTCAATCAGTTTGGCCAGCGTTTCCTTGTTTGGCTTGGGTATGTAATTGTTAAAACGAATATCGTAGATCGCTGCAAAGTGGTGAGCGATGCCAAGCACATCAAGAATGCGCTCTGCGTGTTCAAGTATACCGTTGGTATGGATCACCTTGTGGCCGGGCAGTCTTGCCAGAGCATCATCCAGATCAAAATCGGGTTTTAGTATTTCATGTGCATCAATGTCATGCACATCGTGGAGAAAGGCTTCGGCCTCCATGCCGTGATGCAACATCATACCGCGCAGCGTTGTACCGTACTCTTTCCAGTATTTTACACGCAGGCGGTCAGCCTCTACAGGATCAACGTCCAGCTCTTTGGCTACAAAGGCGGTCATGCGTTTATCCATGCGCGCAAACACGCCGTTGTCTGCGGCGTACAGCGTATTGTCGAGGTCTATGACTGCTAAATCAAATGGCATGTCTGCATGCTATCACTTAACGGATCAGTTCATCTAGCTGCGATCAGAACGTAGGTCGGATCTTATTCATCACTCTTTGGTGTTGAGTGCGGGGTGGCTGGCCGGTGAGCAGCCTTGGCCAGGATCTCTATATAAAAGGATTCCAGCTGCTGCTCTTCTACAGTGTTGATATGCTTGCCAATATCAGCAACAGCGATCACTTCTGCTGTATCAGCCGTGGGGCCGAATCTGCAGTCGAAATCCCACTGATCAAAGCCTTCAGGAAGTTCTTTGTGGCGTTCACGTTTGAGATATTTATTCACATCACATCTTACCGAGTCGACAAGACGGGCGTATTTTATTTTCGGGTGGGTTAATTTAAATGTCTTTTTCATGTGTCCGGTAGCCTGTTCCATGTCACTGTAGTCTGCAATCAGTGGAGAGCATAGGTCTGGAAGCGAAAACCCCTTTATTGTGTAAGTTGCGGCGGCAGTTCTGATTCTGCACGCTTAGGGTTATGAGAAAATTGTGCTTCGATAACCGTTTTACCCGATTGCTGCCTGCCGATGCCGAGCAGGGGAACCATCGGCGTCAGGTTCATCAAGCCTGTTATTCTCGGGTGACGCCCGCTCAGGTTTCACAACCGAGTCTGGTTGCTTATGCCCCGGAAGTAGCAGAGATATTTGGACTATCGAAAGAGTTCTGTGAATCCGATGCTTTCGTTGATCTGTTTTCCGGCAATGTGTTGCTGGATGGCATGGATCCGCATGCTACCTGTTATGGTGGTCATCAATTCGGTAACTGGGCAGGGCAATTGGGTGACGGTCGGGTGATTAATCTTGGTGAGCTGGTCAGTAAAAATGAAGAGCATTGGATGCTGCAGCTCAAAGGGGCAGGTCCGACCCCTTATTCCCGCACGGCCGACGGATTGGCGGTGCTACGCTCATCTGTACGTGAATTCCTCTGTAGTGAAGCAATGTTTTACCTTGATGTTCCAACCACACGTGCCCTGAGTCTGGTATTAAGTGGCGAGCAGGTGATGCGGGATATGTTTTATGATGGCCGGGCTGAACTTGAGCCGGGTGCGATTGTGTGCCGTGTGGCACCTTCTTTTACCCGCTTTGGCAGCCTGCAGATTTTTTCAACGCGAAAAGATATGGAGACACTGCAGCAACTGCTTGATCACACGATTACCCATAACTTTCCACATTTGGGTAAACCGGATGTAGCCTGTTATCTGCAGTGGTTTGAAGAGGTGTGCCAGCGCACGGCTGAAATGGTGGTGGGCTGGATGCGGGTAGGTTTTGTACACGGGGTGATGAATACCGATAACATGTCGGTGCTGGGGTTGACCATAGATTATGGTCCTTACGGCTGGCTGGAAGGTTTTGATCCGGATTGGACCCCCAATACCACAGACCGTGAAATGCAGCGCTACAGTTTCGGTAAGCAACCGGTTATTGCAGGTTGGAATCTGGCGCGACTGGGAGAAGCGATCCTGCCATTGATTGGTGATGTGGAGCCGCTGCAGGAGGCACTGAATCGATATTCGGCCAGCTACAAGTCTATGTGGCAGGAGATGATGGCAGACAAGCTGGGACTGAAATCGTTTATTAAAGAGAGTGACGAAGAATTGTTCGATGAGCTGGAAAAGATGCTGGTGCTGACAGAAACCGATATGACCATTTTTTATCGTAAGCTGGCTGACCTGGATGCCACTCTAAACCCGGACAGTCTCACTGATGCGGCGATGTTGCAGCCACTTCGTGATGCCTATTACGCCCCTGATGAACTGGAGGGTGAGGTGGGTCAGCAGATTGCCCGCTGGTTGCGTCGTTATATCAGGCGTCTGCAACAGGATGGGCACAGCAATGAAGTACGAAAGGTTCTGATGAATCGAACCAATCCCAAGTATGTGTTGAGAAACTATCTCTCCCAGCTTGCTATCGATAAGGCTGAAACGGGTGATTATAGTGAGTTCCATCGCCTGTATGAGCTACTCAAGCACCCTTATGACGAACAACCGGAATTTGACTCCTATGCGGCCAAACGCCCGGACTGGGCCAGAAGCAAGGCAGGATGTTCCATGCTCTCCTGTAGTTCGTAATTCTTTATGGATTCCAGGAGGCTGTGAACTTTGTGATTTTTTCGCCACTTGCGCCGTATTAGCGTTCAATGTGAATTGGTAATGTTCTCCGCTGTGATTCAATAGCTCTTCTTATGTTATTGAATACTTAATCCTAAGGAGAATGAGTTATGGAACATGTGAAGGATATTTACCAAGGTGGAATTCACCCGGCAGTAGCCAGTTTGAGTTTTGAAAAAATTATCTGGAAGTTATCAGAGTCATCAGAAGAGCAAATGTCGAACGAACGGTGCTTATTTGCAGCACAGGAATATCGGCGGTACCTCACGTTAAAAAAATTATATCCAAGCGCTGAACTTGTACCCAATAAGTTGGTTGATGAGTTTTGGCATGCTCACATCCTTGATACGAAGGCATACCATGAGGATTGTCAGAATCTGTTTGGATACTTTCTACATCATTTTCCATATTTTGGTATTCATGACGACAATGATTATCAAAATTTAGTTGCTGCATTTGAGAAAACCAAAGCGCTCTATGAGCTGCATTTTGGTCAATACCCGAACGACCTTGATCACGCTGCACGTTGTGCTGACCATGCCTGCCATGTCCCATCAACATGTGCGTGTCGTTCTCCCGGAACTTGTAAGTGAGGGGTGAGTGATTGTAGTGGGCTAGTTTTGCCCACTTCTTTTACATGCGCGGCAACCAAGTAGCATGAGGAAATATAGTAAAGACAAAGATATTTGTCTTTTAGTGCATCATTTGGTTTCTTCAGGTTGGCGTTACCATCGAGGTAAGAAACATGGAGCAATCATTGCTCCTATGGGAAAGAGGGTCACTATACCTTCTACACCAAGTGATAGGCGCGCGTTTTATAACTTCCGTCGAGATATCAGACATTTAAGTCGAGGATAAGCAGTTTATGGTCAATAAAAACTCTAAGATCCCGCCTTCTCCCTTTCCAAGACAAGGTGAAATCATACGGGCAATCGCTAACGCATTGGGTAGTAAGCTAAATAATAAGAATATTGATGATTATGTCCGAAATGGTGACACTGATTTCAAGCTTCGTGACAAAGTGATTGATGAAGTGGTTTTTGATCCTATAAAAAAACATATCTGTTCTGATTTAGCCTTGGAGTTAAGAGACTTGACTAGAAATATGTGCGATGAATATTTAAAGAAAGTGACAACAATTGCATTGCCTGCCGCTACAAGAGTTGAAACATTACCAGCATTAGTTGATCATTTTTTTGCTCCGTACTTTAGACGTTTCCTTTCTAGTGAATCACGCACTTGGCTTGAGTCGAATATTTTGAAAATTCCTTCGCAAAATATCTCTACAATTGATGCACTAATTAATTGGCAGAACAAGCATATAAAAAACTGGGATGAAGAATTAAAAACTGATCTAGGAAATGCAGAAAGAGATAAGTTGCGTAAATGGCAGAAAAAAGATGAGTTGCCAAGTGTTGTCGCTATTACACTCTTATTTCAAAAGGTTCCTGATGAATTCCAGAAATTAAAACGAATTTTATTGATCGCTCGAAGTATTGATTTTATGAAAAGAAGTGAATTGGGTCGTCAATGTATTAAAGCTAAAATAGTTTCGACTTTAGAACCTGTTCATTTTCCAAGGCGGCAAATACAAACAAGTGAGACCATACGTGAAAGTCTAAAGTATGTACGGAATAGTTTGTTTGAACACCATGAAAGAGGAGTAGATGAGCAGCAGAATACCCGTCAAAAACTCAACGAGATAAGCCAAGAATATTTTTTATTGAACTTAGATAGTTCAGGCTTCTTAGTTGACCTGTATATGTATGAAGCGCGTTGGCAGTTGTTTTCAGGGGAAAATGACAAGGCGGTTGAAAATTATACTAAAGCATTTGAATATAGTTTATTTAGGTCTGGAGTAGGGCAGCTAAAAGTTATCAAGGAATCAATTATTGTTGCGGCTAAACTAAATGCCCGTATTCTTTTAACTAGACTGAAAAACCAGGCCATTGCTTTTGGTATATATGAGAGACCATTGGAGAACGACGAGTTGGATACTCAGATTAATAGTAAAAAGTCACGGTCGAAATTAAATATTGTTGAAGATTGGGAAGTGCAGTGCTGGTCTAATCAGTTTCATTCCATGTTTCCGGTAAGTATGTTCTTTAAGCCGGAGGCAGCAGAGATATTTAGTTTTTCTGTTGGAATGTCTAAATCTGAAATGGCGAAAATTAAACCTAATACTAGGTATCCAGATAAAGATCTTATCATAGATGTTTTGGGCTGGAAGAAAAAACAGCCTCAGTTGGTTTGGTTTTCAAACCAAAACAAGCCTGAAGCTGTGCAGCAATGTTTAACAGCTGGAGCCTTCGTAGATAAGTGCTCTGATAGTGGAGATACCGCGATTCTAATGGCATTGCTGCATATGGATACTCAGAATCAGACTAAAGGACTTTTCTTTTCTGAAGATGATTTAGATAGTCGGTGCTTTGACCTGATTAGTTCCTATCCACATAAGCATGAGACAATGAACCGAAGAACCAGTAAAAAACGACTGCTTCCGTTAATGTGTGCTGTGGGTACAGGCAGGCCAGAAGTTGTAAAGAAAGTATTGGATATGGGCGCAGAGGTAGACCGACGAGGTGAACTTGATAATATGACCTCGCTGTGTTACTGCATTCAGCTGATTAAACAAATACAGAACCCCGAAGCAACAAAACAGAAACTCCGCCATCATATGAAGCATCGAACACAAAAGATGAAATATGCATCAAGACGAAGCAGCGGTGGTATGCCTGATCCCCCTGCTGATAGTCCACTATATCAATCTATTCAAAGCCATTTTGATGAACAATACATCAGCAAGCTAGATTTTTTGAAAGTTGATGTATTATACCAAATAGCAACGGTGCTGCTTAAAGCGGGAGCCGATCCTGATGCTGAACATGAAATCAACGACTTTATGTTCACGCCGTTGACATTTTCCACTGAATTAGAAAATAAACGGTTATATGAAGAAATGCTGGCATATCGAACCGATCACAACGGAGATTTGAGCTAAAGTGATGGTTACCGATTGATTCAAAGCGATTGGTTCTTTCAGTTTAGAGTTATAAATTCCTTGGCTTAAGCAAGGTCTACGTTGTACAGTGCAAATGTCAGTTGCCACATGGGCAATGTTAGCAGTTGCCGGAGGTTATTCTCATATGAGAAATTTTCTAGGACAGCCTTCTTTGAAGCAATATTTCAAGATTGAAAGTATTACCATGTTTATCGCACTGTTGTTAATCGCAGGTGCTTCCCTATTTAGCCTCAATAAGGCGATTGCGCTAAGTAATAGCATTGTAGAAAAGGCATTGACTGACATACACATTACCATGTCGTTGCGCCTGGCTCTCAATCGCTCAGCCATGCCTGTAAATGACTACATCATTCATGCTGATCCCGAAGAGAAAGAGATGTATTTTGAGCTTCGGGAAAAAGTAGATCAGCAATTTGAACTGTTTACGTCAACGTTGGGGGACAGGACTGAGCTTCGAGACGGATTGGATAGAGCTTTACTTGACTGGAACAAAGCAAAGAAACTGGCAGATGCAATCATGGAAATCCCCAGCCCTGTCGGGAATCCTCATGCGGCAGCAGAGATGGAACGGTTTGATGGGCTGATTGACCACGGAACCGATGTACTGAGCGGTCTGTATGATGATATTTATCAGGATACGCTCAAAAGCCATGATCGCCTTCATGATATTGAAGACCAATCAACAGCTCTTGTAGCGTTATTATCAATATTGGGGCTACTCGTGGCGATTGTAGGAAGTATCCAGCTTGCCCGTATCTTTTTTCCTCCACTGGACAGAATTATGGCCGGAGTTCGTCTGTTTGGTCGCGGACGCCTTGAGCACAGAATTGGTAATGAGATGCCGGTTGAGCTCGAAGAGTTAACTGATGGAATCAATGATATGGCAGGGCGGCTGGATGATATCTATTCAGAGCTTAGAAAGTCATCGTACAGGGATGCTCTGACTGGTTGTCATAATCGCCGAAAACTGGATGAGGATATTATGGCGGCATTTTCTCTGGCCAAACGCAGCGATGAGAAGCTCGCCGTACTCATGCTTGACCTTGATTACTTCAAGCGCATCAATGATACCTATGGTCATGCAGCAGGAGATGCTGTTCTGTTATCTGCTGCCGAGCTGATACGTTCACAACTGCGTAAACATGAACGTTTGTACCGTTATGGTGGTGAAGAATTCGTGGTTGTTTTGCCTGCTACGAACGCGTCAGAAGCTACGATTCTGGCCGAACGAATCCGTATCCATCTGGCCGAGAAGAAGATGGATGTCGGTGGAAGCAAACCTGTTTCAGTCACCGTGAGTATAGGAATTGCTGACAATGCCCGGGCCGATATGAGCATAAAGGATTTGATCGACCTGGCTGATAAGGCTTTGTATACCGCGAAAGAGGCAGGGCGTAACAGGTATCATGTCGCCCCCTGACAGGCTGAATTCTTTCAGAACGGCCTGTGAGATGGCGTTTATGGATAGTAAATCGGTCAGATCAAAGGCGCGCAAACCCCATGACTGTTCGTAACATATCAAGGGGATTAGCGAGTTTATACTGTGTGATTATTTAACAGTGTTGTCGGCCTGTTTGTTGGAAGAAAGGCTGGCGCGCAGCACCAGATAACCGACTATGCCTGATACCAGTGAACCCAGAATAATACCAAGACGTTCATCAAATATTTGGCTGGCACTTGAATCTTCAAACGAGAGGGATCCGATAAACAGACTCATGGTAAAGCCGATGCCGCACAGAGCAGCCGTGCCGTAGAGGGATCCCCAGGACATACCTTTTGGCAGACTGGTTAGTTTGAATTTGATAGCGAGCCAGCAGAGGCCGAAAACACCTACCTGTTTACCGACAAACAGACCGAGTGCGATACCCATAGGTACGCTGTGCATGACTTGCTCAGCACCAACACCTGCGAAGCTGATGCCGGCATTGGCGAATGCAAATACGGGCAGTACAAAGTAGGCGACTGCCGTGTGTAGATCTTGTTCCAGATCTTTTAATGGTGAATAGTTCGGGTCTGTCAGGGATTTCATCGGGATGAACATCGCCAGAACAACACCGGCCAGCGTGGCATGTACACCGGATTTCAGCATGGCCGTCCACATGACAAGACCAACCATAAGATACATCGCTTTTGAAGTGATGTTGCGTTTGTTCATGTAATAAAGAACCGGAATACAGCAGGTGAACACGACAATGGCAGTAAGGGAGAGGTTGTCTGTGTAAAACAGGGCAATGATGATAATGGCACCAATATCATCAAAAATGGCCAGGGAGGTGAGAAATATTTTGATCGAGGTTGGTACACGCGAACCAAGTAGAGCCAGTACGCCGAGAGCAAATGCAATATCAGTTGCAGCAGGGATAGCCCAACCCTGCATGGCTACGGGGTCGCCAGCATTGAAAAAGATGTAAATCAGGGCAGGTATAGCCATGCCGCCAATCGCACCGACACCTGGCAAAATGATATTACGTTTGTCTGAAAGCTCCCCTTCAATCAATTCACGTTTTAACTCCAGGCCGACCAGGAAAAAGAAGATGGCCATCAGTCCGTCATTGATCCAGAGCAGCAGTGGTTTTGCTATATGTAGTGCACCAATGCGAACCTCAACCGGCGTATCCAGTAGCAGAGCATACCAGGATTGCAGGGGTGAGTTGGCGATGATGATTGCAGCTGCAGCTGCAATCATAAGTATGATGCCACCGGCAGATTCAAGCTTGAGGAAACTTGAGAAAAATGATGATTGGGACTGTTGCATGCGATTCTTTACCCTCTATGGCTGAGATGAAATGGTGCATATGTTATTCAGTTATGGGTAAATCTTGCAGTGAGTTGCTTATAAAGTCACCAGAACAATGTATCGGCATTAAATTAAGTGGTTGGAAGAGCGTATTTCTGTTTGTTCTAAATCATTCTTCTTTAGTCCCGGAGAGTTGTTACTCTATCACTAAGTTTTGTTGTAAATTCATCCAGTGCCCTGCTTTTAAACAGGCAGACAAGAGCCCAGAACATGAACAGCGGCAGCAGTAGAACCTGTACAACGAATATAGCCAGATAGGCCGTTATCAGATTCAGCAGAGAGCTGATGATGGTTTCTACATTTTCAACCATCGTGGAGAATGCTTGCCGCGTTTTCTCTATTTTGTCGGCAGTTCCTGCCGCCATGGAGGAAAAAAATCCTTGATCCTGTTCAGGTGCCATGCTGCTGAGTTCATTGTAGCTGTCTGAAACGATCGAGAGCTTTTCCATCGCATGTACAATACCCGGCTCCAGCCACCCGCTATACAGGGTATGACTGATCAGAGCAGAGGTGGGTAGCATGAAACGTAACAGTAGCAAGAGCAAAGATAATTTAATCAATGGCTTGAAGACTGCTGTCGCTGTCGAGCCGTTGAACCAGAGTAGCGGCACTGTCATGAGCAGCAGGGCAGCAATAGCTTTGAACGAAACAGCTTCGCTAATCTCGAAACCGATTTTCTGAATGCCCAGAGAAGCGATGGCGGCAACAAGTACCGATGACAGGCGTTCGGTCATGTCGTCAATCGGATCAAGTACCTGACCTGCCGCAATCGAGATGCCCACGCCTGCCGGTGCCAGCTCCAGATGTGATTCTTTGACCACTGAGACTACGGCATTGACGCCGCGGGTGGTGGCGTAGGCAATTGTGGCTGCTTTGATGGATTCGGAAAAATAATCGTCAGCCAGCTTGTCCGTGACAGGGATGCTAATGAAAGAGGCTGTAAAAAAAAGCGCGCTGATCAACAGCATCAGGCCTGAATGTTTTAGCTTTTGCATGTTTTCTGTCACAAGCTTATACCGACCTGTCTGTTGTTAGTCGGGAAATATGTGTCATGGCAGGCAGATCCGGTATGTTCATGTATCTCTCCCTGAAAAGATGAATCAGAGCATTATCTGTAGAGGGAAATCGAATGTCGAGAGTCAATAAGTCGGTTTTGATGCGCTTCAATGGTTACTGTTTCGTTACAACATTGTCATCGGTTCTGTTTTCGATTTCGCTACGCGTACGCTGTAAAAGCTCTGATGTATGATCCAGTTCAATAGCTCGCTGGATCGCGGCTCTGGCATCCTGGTTGCGTCCCTGTTCCAGTCTGATCTGAGCCAGATTGTTTAGCGGCCCTGTTGCTTTAGGGTGATGCAGGGATGCTTGTGAGAAGGCATTGGCTGCTTCTTCAATATTACCCAGTGCATAATGGGTATTGCCAGCACCCATCCATGCAGTGAGATTTTCCGGCCAGCGGCTTAGTGCAGCTTCGTATGATTTAAGAGCTGCTTCTTGGAATCCAGCCTGTTCAAGCCCGACCGTGGCTTTCAGATAATCCTTCATTGTCGCGGTGGATGGCAGCTGACCTGCTGCTAATACAACCATGGCCCAGGAGTCAGCCCTGACCCATGTGCGCTCAAATGTGGTGAGCGCTTCACTGTAGTCTGCAGTGTTGCCTGAGTGGAGGGTGATCTCTCCCTCTGCAAGGTTGAAGCCTGTAGCTACCGCATAATGCCACTGCGGGGCAAAACTCAGGCCGAGATTCTGGAAGATGATGACCGGATGTCCGGCCTCGATCTCCTTGAGGATATCAACCAGTTGCGGTTTCAATGGATATGCGAGCAAGCCGTAACGCCGTGGAGTGGCCATCATTTCAATCTGCAGGCTTCCACGTTTTTTCGGTATATAAAGTTCAGGCCTCAGTTGTTTGGGAGATACCTCGACCCCGGCATGAACCATAGTCATGGCAAGCGCTGCCGGGCCACATTGATAATCCTGTTGAGGAAAAAATGGTACACCGATTATCTGTGTTGAAGAGCTAAATGTGTCCTGCTTGTCTTGTACCAGGGATGCACTCTGTTTTGGCATGCATCCACTGAACAGCAGGCCAGCAAGGCATGCTCCCACCATTAGGTGGGAGCGCTGACTGCTTGTATTGATCATATCAGTTTACGAACGGGTAAATGTTGGTAAGGCCGAGAATATCGGTGATCAGTAACACCACGAAAATAAATACGGCTGCACCGATGATTTCGCCGACAAAACCACCGGCTGGTAGCGTATCTATTTGTCCTGATAACATGGTGAGCTCTTCATCGCTGAGATGTGCAACACGTGCCTTGGCATCTTCAGTTGAAACGCCCTGTTGTTGCAGCTCCTGCTGCACTTCGGCTCGATTGAGGAAAGCGATCACCTTTTCACGTTCATGGTTGGTCTCCTGTTGCTTAATAATCTCATCTGTACCCACCATCGCTGCATGAGCGAGAGGCATCTGCAGACTCATGCTGGTTATGACAAAGGCCAGTATTGATACCAGTAACTTTCGCAAAATTATTTTCATGTTTACTCCTTGTAGCCCTTCTGAATTCAGAAACATCAGGGCCTGGATTGAAGGCTGAGTGAACGGATATGTCATTTCTGTGATGTGGAGAACAATTTTGTTTGAGCGGTAATGGAATGAATCTTGCTCAATAAAAACAACAGGAACAGGCTGATAATGTAAATATAGCCTTCAGTCGCAATGAACATGATGTGTGATAGATTCAGTATGAAGAAAGAGTCGTGTCGTTAATACCAGTGGAGGGATGATGAATGAACCCGTAGGAACACTTCAGTCTGACTCTATTGGTGTGGCTATTAAACTTGATATGCTTCGCTTACTTTACTCCGGTCTGCCACTGGCAATTATTTCTAATGCTCTGGTTGCAGCTGCAATAACTCCGATTTTATGGACTTCTGGCAAGAGCGGGGCTGCTTTACTCTGGTTGGCCATGCTTTCGTTGGTACTGTTTTTTCGCCACGCAACTGCTATTGGGTGGCGAAAATTGACACTGAATACGGTTAACCACGATGCCTGGCTTTTCCGTTTTCGCCTCGGAGCAGTGGCTACGGGATTGGCCTGGGGGGCGTGTAGTATTCTGCTGTTTCCTGAAAATGATGTGGAGAGTCAGTTGTTTTTAGCCTTTGTCCTTACAGCACTGATGGCGGGAGCTATGTCATCACTTGCAGTGGACCGGATTTCACTGGTTGGTTATGCCGTGCCGATGTTGCTGCCGATGAATGTGGAGTTGTTTCTTCTTAATAGCGGCCTGTCTTGGGCTACATTTGTAGCCATGGGTGCTTTTGCAGCGTTTATGTTTGTCAGCGCCAGCCGTTTTTCGGCTGCAGAACAGGGTAATATTCGGCTTCGGCATGAGATGGGGAAGCGCGCCAACATGCTTAAGCGCTATGAATTTATCGTTAATACCGTCTCTGATATGATGAGTGTGGTCAACCGGTCGCGCTGCTACGAGGCTGTAAATGATAGTTGGTGCAGCAAGGTTGGACGCTCGCGCAAGGAGGTCGTTGGCCAGGCCACAGAAGATGTTTGGGGTTCGCCTCTGCATGTGGATGCTGAAATGGATCGTTGTTTTGCTGAAGGTGTCGAGGTGTCGGTTCAGACCACCCTTGAGCTACCGAATGCAGGAACTCGTGAGTGTATTATTACCTGCTACCCGTTCGAGCAAATGCCGGGTGATGTGTCACATGTGGTGATTGTTACGCGTGATATTACCGAATTGGCTGAGTCTCAGCGTGAGCTTGTCCAGGCACGTGATGCTGCTGAAGGTGCGAGCCGGGCCAAGAGCGAGTTCCTGGCCAGCATGAGTCATGAATTGCGAACGCCACTGAATGCGATTCTCGGTTTTTCACAGCTATTTGAGATGGATACACAGCTCCCTGACGAGACCAGGGAGTGCTCCCGGGAAATAGAACGGGCTGGTCAGCATCTGCTTGCTCTCATAGATGATGTGATTGATCTGGCTCGTATCGAAGCAGGTAAGCTGGAGCTTAATTTGGAGCCGGTATCGGTTAGAGCTGTCGTGAGTGAGAGTCTCTCCCTGATAGTACCCATAGCGAGAAAGCATCATATCAGGGTCATTGATGAATGCAGTGAATCGACAAATGTAATAGTACATGCAGATAACGTTCGCCTGAATCAGACGCTGCTCAACCTGCTGTCTAATGCTGTCAAATATAACCGGGATGCAGGTTCGGTGAGGCTCTCCAGCCATGTGGATGATGGACGAATTCGCATTAATATTACTGATACAGGATTAGGTATTCCGGCTGCGAGTCAGAATCGAATATTTAATGCATTTGATCGACTTGGTGCCGAGCGTGGTAAGATGGAGGGTACAGGCATTGGATTGGTTATTACCCGCCGTATTGTTGAAGCCATGGGGGGGGATATTGGTTTTTCCAGCGTTGAGGGTAAGGGGAGTACCTTCTGGGTGGAATTTCCGATTGCCGAGGGCGCTGAATTGTCAGTGAATACCCCTGACTCTGCAAGAGAGACACCAACAGTAACCCGGCAGGGCGAGGCTTTGGTTGTGTTGCTAGTTGAGGATAATGAGGTTAACCGCCTGGTCATACAAAAATTGTTTGCTGCTCACTTTGAGGTGACACTTTTGGAGGCTGAAACTGCGGAGGTCGGGATTGAACTGGCCAGGAGTGAGTCCCCCGACCTGATTCTGATGGATATTAACCTGCCGGGAATGGATGGTTATCAGGCGTTGGAAGTACTTAAGAGCGATCCTGATACAGAACAAATTAAAGTTGTAGCCCTCTCTGCCAATGCCATGTTGGGTGATGATGCCAAAGGTCTTGCAGCGGGTTTTGATGACTATCTGACGAAACCAATTAAGATTCAAAGCCTGTTTAACGTCGTTGATGGTATTATTCCGAAGTAGGGTTGTATTGACCTCATACGTGTCGGTTCAGGGAGTGTGATATCAGACATCTGCTGATTCTTGGTTGTGGTTATGTTGGTGAAAAGTTTGCACTAGCCTGCTTGCAAAACGGTTTACATGTGAGTGCTACGACGCGCTGTGAAAAGCGTGCTGCAGAGCTGGAGCCGTTGGGTATAGCTCCTATTTTGCTTGAATCACCCGCTGATTTGTCAGCGTCCTTGCTGGAGGGGGTGGATGCTGTGTTGGATTCGATTCCCTTAACCCGGGATGAGGCCCGCATGTATGCATCGCAACCTCTGTGGCTGCCGGTGGTAGCTGCGAAATTGGGGCATGTGAAGTGGGTGGGGTATCTCTCCACAACGGGTGTGTATGGTGATGCGCAAGGAGCCTGGGTGGATGAATCTTATGCATGCAGGCCGGAAAGCGCGCGTGGCCTTGAACGATTGATTGCGGAATCAGCATGGCTGGAATCAGTATTGCCGGCAGAAGTATTCAGGCTGGCTGGTATTTACGGGCCTGAACGCAATATTCTGGCTCGATTAAAGGCTGGAGGGTACAAGGCCGTCGCATGGCAGCCAGCTCACTGGTCGAATCGTATTCATGTGGATGACATCGTGGATGCTCTATTGGCTGCGATGAAGTCTCCTCGGGCCGGGCGTATTGTGAATCTGGCCGATGATGAACCTTTACCGCATGTAGATTATGTAACTCAGCTTGCCCGCATGGTTGGCGCGCCGGAACCGCTGATTCTCAATGCGCAGCAGGGGGAAAAGGAGCTTTCAGCTCTGGCGCTGGATTTCTTTCGGGACAGTAAACGTATTTCCAATCGCCTGCTGCATGATGAATTATTGACGGAACTGAACTATCCTTCGTTTAGAAATGCTGTTCATACGTTGATAGGATAACAATCGATAAAGGAGAATATCATGGCAAAAGGATTGATGGATTTTGCGGCTGAAGCCCGAGCAGAGGTTGAAGAGATAAGCACTGATGAGGTGTCATCTATTCTCGGGGGTCCTGTTCTGCTTCTGGATGTCAGGGAGCCTGGTGAAGTGCGCGAAGGGCATCTGCCCGGTGCATTGAGTGTGCCGCGTGGTCTACTGGAGGCCAAGGCTGACCTGAACTTCCCTCACAGGGAGCCCAGGCTTTCCGATCGAGATCAGGCGATTGTCGTTTATTGTGCCAGTGGTATGCGTAGCCTGCTTGCTTCCTCAACGATGATGGAGATGGGTTTTAGTAATGTGAAGTCGATGAGTGGAGGCTTTGCTGCATGGCAGGCTGAAGGTCGTGATGTTGCTGGCGAATCCTGGTGATTAGAGGGCGATGAAAGAGTTGCCCGTTTTAAAAAGGGGAGGTTGATGCCTCCCTTTTTTGTTCCCTTTAGTACACACTGTGCTGATTTAGGCTAAAAACATCCTGCTTAAGAGCAGGATGCAATTGAGTCCTATCTCATTAAACTCTCTGCATGGATGCAGAAGGTTTTCGATATGTTGCTGAGCAGGAGTTTAATCAACTTCCGGTTGAATTTCGTGAACTCATGCAGAACGTCATCATTATCATTGATGACTTTGCCGATGATGAAGTCCTTGCAGCGATGCAGATTGCATCGTCCTTTGAATTGCTGGGCCTGTATGAAGGGGTTCCCATTACGCAACGCGATGCTGTCGCTTCAGGCACATTGCCGGATATGATCCATCTGTATCGTTTGCCTATCCTTGCGATGCAGGCTGAGCGGGAAGCGGATTTGTCTGCATCTATCCGCAATGTGTTGGTGCATGAGATTGGACATTATTTTGGTTTTTCTGATGCGGAAATGGATAAGATAGAGCAGGGGTTCGAATATGATGAATGAGGCGGCTTTTCTCTACCGGGCAGGGTAGGGGGCTATTGAGGCATCGTGCGAAGTTGAGAAGCTGAAGGTGAATGTATGGTAAACGTGCGCTTTGATGGCGCTGCTGATATTATTTCGCTTCAGAGTAAAAACACAGGAGTTTTGCGTGGGTATTCTTGAAGGTAAAAAAGGCCTGATTCTAGGTGTGGCGAACAATAAGTCCATTGCATGGGGTGTTGCTCAGGCAGCCAAACGCGAAGGTGCGACACTGGGGTTTAATTATCTTGGTGAAATGATGGAGAAGCGGGTACGCCCTCTGGCAGAGAGTCTTGATGCCGAGATTATCGCACCGATGAACGTGTCTGAGGAAGAGAGTCTTGATGCTTTTTTTGCACAGGTAAAAGAGCAGTGGGGCGAGCTGGACTTTATTGTGCATTCGATTGCTTTTGCCAATAAAGATGCCCTTCAGAACGGTTTTTCAGAAACCTCACGTGAGGACTTTCATCTTGCTCTGGATGTTTCTGCATATTCATTCGTTGCCTGTGCTCAACGTGCGGCACCATTGATGAAAGAGGGTGGCAGCATGGTTACTATGTCGTATCTGGGTGCTGAACGAGCGGTTCCGGGTTATGGTGTGATGGGGGTTGCCAAGGCAGCACTTGAAGCCTCAACACGTTACCTTGCACAGGATCTGGGACAGGATGGTATTCGGGTGAATTCCGTATCTGCTGGCCCCATTCGTACATTGGCAGCATCGGCTGTAGGTGATTTTCGAAAATTGATGGAGAAGAGCGCACGTGGTTCCATGCTGGGCCGTAATGTGTCGCAAGATGAGGTGGGCAATACCACTGTATACCTGCTTTCTGATCTGGCATCGGGCGTGACCGGTGAGTTACACTATGTCGATGCCGGCTTCCATATTGGAGCAGGCGACTCGGGAATCGAATAAACGTGTCTGGTTCTTCTACCGGCCATATCTTTCGTGTTAGCACTGCAGGTGAATCTCACGGTGCTGCGCTTATAACCATTGTAGAGGGTTGCCCTGCAGGTATCACTCTTTCTGAGGCTGATATTCAGCCCGATCTGGATCGTCGTAAACCCGGTCAGTCCAAATACACGACCCAGCGGCGTGAGGCTGATGAGGTAGAGATCCTCTCCGGAGTATTTGAAGGCAAAACTACGGGTTGTCCGATTGCACTATTGATCCGCAACACCGATCAGCGCAGCAAGGACTATTCCGAGATTAAAGATAAATTCCGTCCGGGCCATGCCGATTTTACCTATTATGAGAAGTACGGGCTGCGCGACTACCGTGGTGGTGGACGTTCATCTGCCCGGGAAACGGCTGTGCGTGTGGCTGCAGGGGCGGTAGCAAAAAAATTACTTGCTGAATCAGGTATTTCAGTACTCGGATGGGTAGACCAGATTGGCTCTGTCATTGTTGATCCTGCCGCATTTAACGCCGATGAAATCAGGCGTAACCCGTTTTTCTGTCCCGATGCAGAGGCTGCAGAAAAGATGGCCCTGTTTATGGACGGACTGCGTAAGGAGGGGGACTCCATCGGTGCAGGTGTCAGTGTGGAAGCACGCGGTATGATTCCGGGCCTTGGTGAACCTGTATTTGACAGGCTTGATGCCGATATTGCCAAAGCCTTGATGAATATTCCTGCTGTGAAAGCTGTGTCGATTGGTGATGGCTTTGATTGTATTCAGGCTCGGGGTTCCGAGTTCGGCGATGCTATTCGAATGGATGGATTTCAGAGCAATCATAGCGGCGGCATTCTTGGTGGCATCTCAAATGGTGACACGATTCGTGCACGTATGGCGCTGAAGCCGACCTCTTCGATTTTGAAGTCGCGTCATACCATCGATATACATGGTAATGAAACAGATATCGTCACCAAGGGCAGGCATGATCCCTGTGTTGGTATTCGAGCTGTGCCTATTGCGGAAGCGATGCTGGCACTTGTGCTTGCTGACCATCTTCTGCGTCATCGTTGCAGTAAAGTTTGAGTAAAGAAACTTAGGGGTAAGGAGAGAAGGGTCAGGTTTGTTTACTTCCCCTTTACACCTAACTTCTTACTCCTAACCCCTTACTAATGACCTCTTACTGAATTGGTTCCAGCCATGCCCCGTCTAAACCTGTCAGGGTTTTTAGCTCTTCAAGTTTCTCTTTGGCTGGCTCTGATGCGAGGGGCTCTTTACTGCTTACCCGGTACCAGGTCTTGTTCTGTATATGAACAGGCCTGATTTTGGTCTGAATACCTACACGCTTCAATCTTCCCTGTGCAGCAGCAGCTTCAACTTCCGAGTAATGGGATGAGAGGTTGATCAGATAGCGTTTAGATGTTGCTGTGGTTATATCAACCTGACTTGTTGCTGTTTCAGCTCCCCTGCCCTGTGAACTGCTGTTATCAGCTGGTTCCGGGGTGTTTGCTTCTACTGCGGAAGGGAGGATGATCGCAGTTGCTGCAACGTCAGGTCCATCAGGGTGTGTGTTTCCATCAGCCATGCCTTGCATGTGAATCTTTGTTTTTGGTGCAGGGACGGCCTCTTCATCAAGATCATTTTCAGCCCATTCATCTTCTTCCCAGCCGTCATCCTCAGACTCTTTTTTGGGTGGGTTACCGTCGTGGATTTTATATTCCCGGTTTTGTCGCCACGCCTCACGCGTAAAGATATATGGATCCAGAGCTAACTCATCACGCATATCTGATGCATCCAGAAGTTGTGCTCGTTTATCAATATATTTCAGGGCAGTTACAGGTATAGTGACGTAAGGAGCCAGTGCAAATGCAGCCCAGAATAGCGGGTCTGTGGCCGTTTCGGTAATGAAATCAGGGGTGTTTCGTACTGAATTTGGTCCCAGAAGTGGATATACAATATAGGCACCCTGATCTACACCCCATGTTGCCAGAGTCTGGCCAAAGTCCTCTTCATGACGCTCCAGCCCCATAGAAGAGGCAACATCAACAAGGCCACCCACGCCGAGTGTGGTATTGATCAGAAAGCGCACCAGATCCTGTACCCCCTGTCCCCCTTTACCCTGTAGAAAACCATTTAGCACGGTGTTCAGATAGGTGGCATTTTCATAGAAGTTGGTTACAGCCGTGCGTACGGGTTTGGGTACGGCTGCAGTATAACCCTGAGCCATCGGTTTGAGCGTGACTCTGTCAATGGTGTCATTCACCTTGTCGGTCACACGGTTTACCGGTTCGACAGGGTCGTGATTATTCTCAGTGGTGGCACAGGCTGAAAGCATTACGGCAAGAAGTAGCGCCAGCATGGTGGTCAGTAGGCTTCGATTCATAGTAGTGAATTATGCCCCTTCCATTGAGAAATGCACGAATATCCCATTCTTCCTCCTTTGATTACGGGCATGGATTCGGGTTGGAATTGTGAATGGACTGGATCTCCGAAATACATGCATCAGACAAGGTGATACGATGGCTGGCAATATTGTCAGCCAGTTGTTGCTGAGTCGTTGCACCAATAATGGTTGATGCGACAAAAGGTTGTTGCCGGATAAAAGCCAGAGCCATTTGTGCGGGGTCCAGTCCCTGTTTTACGGCTAATTCCACATAGTCCTGAGTGGCCTGCTTGCCCCGATCATTGGAGTAGCGGGCATAATGCTCAAACAGGGATAACCTTGAGCCGGATGGTCTGTTTCCATTCAGGTATTTGCCGGAGAGGGTGCCGAACGCCAGTGGAGAATAGGCCAGTAGACCTACCTTCTCGCGGCAGGATATTTCAGCAAGGCCAATTTCATATGAACGGTTGAGCAGATTATATGGGTTCTGTATTGATGCGATGCGTGGTAGCCCCAGACTTTCAGCACATTGAAGGTGCTGCATAATCCCCCATGGTGTTTCATTGGAGACACCGATGTGGCGCACTTTGCCGGAATCTACCAGCGATTTAAGCGCCTCCAGTGTCTCATCAATAGCAGTGGCAGACTCCTCCCGCTTGTGACGGTAATCCAGTTTACCAAAATAGTTGCAGTTTCGATCCGGCCAGTGGGTCTGGTAAAGGTCGATATAATCGGTATTCAGTCTGCGTAATGAACCTTCACAGGCCTCGATAAGATGTTTGCGGTTCAAGCGTGCTTTGCCATCACGGATATGCGGACACCACTCGGTCGGGCCACAAACCTTGGATGCGAGGATGACCTGTTCACGATTGCCTGTTTCCTTGAGCCACTGGCCAATGATGGATTCCGTCGCGCCATAAGTCTCAGCTTTTGGCGGGATGGCATAGAGCTCAGCAGTATCGAAAAAATTGATACCGTTCTCCAGCGCATAGTTCATCTGGACAAATGCATCTGCCGCACTGTTCTGCTCACCCCAAGTCATGCTTCCCAGACAGATTTCACTAACTTGAAGTTCGGTTTTTCCCAAAAGATTATATTTCATGTCGCTAGTATTATTCGGCAGCCACTATTGATCGAGCATTTTTCTGATACTTTGGGCTAATTGATCAATAGGACAGGGTTTGGTGAGCATGATTGAGTTCTCCAGTTCTGAGTCGAAGCCGGAGTCCAGTTTCTTGTCGTAACCGCTGGCAAAGATCACCGGAATGGAAGGTTTTATGTTACGAGCCTGCTCTATAAGCTCGAAGCCTCCTGTTTTAGGCATGACCACATCGGTCAGAATCAGATCAATGGCATCACTATGTTCTCTAAACAGTTTGAGTGCTATTTCCCCATCTTTCGCCTTGAGTAACTGATAACCCAGGCTGTGGAGGACTTCCCCGATGGTTTCAAGCACATCGTTTTCATCATCGACCAGAAGTATGGTTTCTCCCTCGCCAGGGCTTACACTTTCATCGTGGAGCGGTTCATCCCGGTGCTCACCTTTGAGCAGTGGCAAGTAGATATGAAAAATGGTGCCACGATCTTCGCTGCTATCGACTTCGATAAGGCCATCATGTGATTTGAGCGAGCCAAAGACCATGGAGAGCCCCAACCCTGTCCCTTTGCCAACCTCTTTGGTGGAGTAAAATGGTTCAAATATATGAGCCTGGTTGTTTTCCGGTATACCTTGGCCGTTATCGCTGATGCTCAGGTGTGCATACTCTGCCTGTGTGTAGGATTCATGTTTCCTCTGAAATGCAGGGGATGCGTGGTAGTGCTCCAGTTTAATGTCAATGCGGGGGATCTGCACATTTGCAACCGCATCGCGTGCATTGGTAATCAGGTTTAGCAGCACCTGTTGCAGCTGGGTGATATCCCCTGAGACCTGCATGTCATCACAGATCTCCAGATTGAGAGATACATTTTCCGGTACCGAAACCTGATGCAGTTTCAGTGTCTCTTTCAGGAATGGTGTGAGTGCTACGTGAGATTTTTGTACCATGTCCTTGTTGGCAAAAGTGAGCAGCTGCTTAATCATATCGGCGGCTCGTTTGCTTAAATTGTCGATACGGCTGAGTTTTTCAATGATTTTCGGTTGGCCATCTGCAGCTTTTCTGGCCAGATGGAGGTTTCCTGTGATGCCAGCCAACATATTATTGAAATCGTGTGCGATGCCGCCGACCAGAGTGCCAACGGCTTCCATCTTCTGCGCCTGATAAAATTGCTCTTCCAGTTGCTGAATCCTGGTTAAATCCTCATGCACACTGACATGGTGGGTGATTGTTCCGGTCTCATCACGAATAGGGGAGATGGTTAACATGGCAGGATAAGTGGAACCATCTTTTTTCATTTCAGAGACCTTGCCCTGCCATGTTTTACCCTGAGTGATGGCATGGCGAATCTCTTCGCTTAGATGCTGGTAGGATTCGTCTCTGAATAGTTGGGGTGTGGCTCCGATGGCCTCGTCAGCACTATAACCGGTAATCTTGCTAAAGGCCGGATTGACATATTCGATGATGCCATGTTGATCGGTGATGGTGATGACTTCGGCGGTCTGTTCAATTGCTTGAGAGAATTTCTGCAGACTTTTGAGGTAGTGGTCGCGTTCTATGGCGATAGCAGAGAGTTGTGCTGCACTAGCAATATCTGCAAGTTGATTTGCCCCCGGAGTGCAGGGGTGATCGTGATACATGGCGAATGTGCCGAGCACTTCACCGCTGGAGCTGAATATCGGTTCAGACCAGCAGGCGAGCAGCTTGTGCGGCAGTGCCAGGCCTGTGTAGGGAGACCAGAGCGGGTCATGTTCGATATCTTCGACAATGACGCGTTTTTTGAGAAAGGCGGCTGTACCGCATGAGCCGACAGATTCGCCTATTTGCAGTCCCTCAATGGCTTCATTGTAAGCTTGAGGAAGATTTGGGGCTGCCCCTTTAAACAGTTGTCCGTTTTTCAGTAAGAGAATTGACGCGCGCATGCTGGGATGACGGCTTTCATAGAGTTCAATGATGTGAGTGAAAATTTGTTTGAGATTTTTGTTGCCGGCAATCATCTCCAAAATGCTTGTAGTTGCCTTTTTCAGTTCTTCAGCTTGTTTACGCTCAGTAATGTCGAACAGGTTCCCATCCAGATATTCGATTTGTCCCTGTTGGTCAAAAATTACCTGTCCCTGTTCATGCAGCCAGCATACCTGCCCATCTTTGTGAATAATGCGATATTCGATGATGAATCCCGGTTTGTCCCGAGTGGCGGCCATAATGGTTTTTCGGACATGATTTCGGTCATCGGGATGGGTAATACTGTCAAATGAGCGGACCTTGTTGCTCAGGAACTCTTCAGCCGGGTAGCCTGATATGGTTTCTATGGCATTGCTGATAAAATCCATCGTCCATGATTCATCATTACGGCAGCGATAGCTGGCTCCGGGCAGGTTGGCTACCAGTGTTCTGAATCGTGTTTCGCTCTCTGAAAGCTCTCTGGTCCTGCTCTGTACCATTTTCCCCAGCAGGGTGGAGTAGAGGCCAAAGATAAATAACAGGCCGATGAGAATAGTGACAACCAAATGCCATTGATACTGTTTGAAAAAGTCTGCCAATGTCGGTTGTCTGTTATAGATGATTTCAGCAGCAGGAAAGCTTGCTGAAATCAGCCCCAGTTCGGCATAGGTATCAATGATCTTTTGCCAGCGCATCTGGCTCATATAACCGATTTGCACGACATCCTTTAAAACCATTTCACTGGTTTCTTTAGCCTCGAAATAGAGTTGGCTGCTTGAGAGCTTACGTGTGTTATATTTTTTCTGAACCAGCTCAATGGATTCATCGATATGCTCAAGCGCATAGGCCCAGCCCTTCAGACTTGCTTTGACAAAGGCTGCAGCTCGCTCCGGGTGCCCTCTGACTTCTGTTTCAGAAACGATAATGATGTCACCATAGAAATCGATGCCATAATCGAGAGGATGTAGAATATGGTAAGGGAAGCCGACCTCCTTTAACTGATGAGGCTGATCCGTGGTGTAGATGCTGAATGCGTCTGTGTTGCCCTTTACAAGATCTGATATATCGAAACTGGTATCCTCTCTGATGAAATCATTTGAAGTTAATCCTGCTTTGTTCATGGCAGCAAGAATCACGGCATCCATGTGGCCTGACTGCATCATGGCCTGTTTGCCGCGCAGATCCTTGAATGTTTTGATGCCAGAATCGGCTTTTACTGCCAATGCCAGAGGTGAATGTTGAAAGATGGCTGCCAGTGCCTGAACGTTTTTACCTGCTGTCCTGGATAGAATGATACCGGTATCTGTAATGCCGTAGTGCCCTGTACCGGAAAGCGTATGTTCAACCGGGTTTTTACCCGCCCCGCCCTCAATCAACGTAACATCAAGCCCTGCTGCTTTGTAATATCCCTTTTCTTTGGCGATATAAAAACCGGCGAACTGAAAACCGTGTTTCCATTTCAGTTGCAGACTGATTGTTTCGTCAGCCGCCGCATGGAGTGGCTGAAGTAGTAGAAGTGAAAGCAGTATTGCGC
>Ga0316204_10000703_pt1 | contig 112317 bp, 106 predicted proteins | sample 6monrhotite_MG_2_FD_205661 | JGI IMG/M metagenome (GOLD analysis project Ga0316204, IMG submission 205661) | Microbial mat bacterial communities from mineral coupon in-situ incubated in ocean water Damariscotta River, Maine, United States -... | ecosystem: Environmental > Aquatic > Marine >...
CTTTGAGACATAATTGACTCCACTTTCCAAGACATAACTAATCTCCAATTTGATTGTTATATCTAGTATAGTAAATTGTTACCTATGTCTCCGAACGCTGTTACCTATGTCTCCGGTCTATACAGCTGTGCTCTACCCAACCTACGCTAGACCTTTTCATTTGGAATTTACCGGTTTTCTCTGCGAATCATAAACGCGAGCTTTTCTAACAAATGAACATCCTGTTCATTTTTTAACAATGCACCATATAACGGCGGTATTGCATTATTTGAGCTTTTATCTTTCAGAATTTCATCTGGAATATCGTCGGCTAAAAGAAGTTTTAACCAATCAATTAGCTCTGATGTCGAAGGTTTTTTCTTTAGTCCGGGAACTTCTCGAACTTTAAAAAAGATGTCTAAGGCTTCGGATAACAAATTGGCTTTGATTTTTGGGTGATGAACTTCGATGATTTGTTTCATAGTTTCCCGATCAGGAAAACTAATATAATGAAAAAAACAACGCCTTAAAAATGCATCTGGCAGTTCTTTTTCGTTGTTACTGGTTATAATAATAATCGGACGGTTTTTTGCTTTAATGGTTTCTCCGGTTTCATAAACGAAAAACTCCATCTTATCCAGCTCTTGCAATAAATCGTTAGGAAACTCAATATCCGCTTTATCAATTTCGTCGATTAGCAGTACTACCTGCTCGCCGGAAGCAAAGGCCTCCCAGAGTTTACCTTTTTTAATGTAATTAGCAATATCGTGGACTTTCTCGTTACCGAGTTGAGAGTCTCTAAGACGAGAAACCGCATCGTATTCATAGAGTCCTTGATGTGCTTTAGTCGTTGATTTGATATGCCACTGAACTAGCTTCATATTGAGTGCAGAGGCAACTTCTTCCGCAAGCATGGTTTTTCCCGTGCCCGGTTCGCCTTTAATCAGTAGAGGTCGTTCGAGTGTTTTTGCGGCATTAACGGCTAGTTGTAGCTCGTCAGTTGCAATGTAATCTTTGGTACCTGTGAAATTCATATTTCCTCCAACATCTGTAGGAGGAATATTATCACATTGAAGAGGTTGTTAAATAAAAATACCGACTCGATTAACTCTTCTTGCTTGCAATATACTGGTCAACATACTCGCTTAAAACATTAAGCGGTACAGGACCGTTTTTTAATACCACTTCATGAAATTCTCGTATATCAAACTTGTCAGCCAAAGCAGTTTTTGCTTTTTCTCTTAGCTCGATAATTTTGTTCATTCCAATTTTGTAAGCTGTTGCTTGTGATGCCATTACTATATGACGTTCAACCATCTTAACCGCATCCGGTTGAGGATTTGGTGTATTGGCTACGTAATAATCAATACCTTGCTCTCGCGTCCATTTCATTGCATGAATGCCGGTGTCAACCACTAAACGACAAGCTCTCCAAAGCTCCATTGCTAACCGGCCAAAGTCTGAGTAGGGGTCACTATACATACCAATTTCTTTTGGTAAAAACTCTGAATAAAGTCCCCAACCTTCGGTATAAGCCGTCACACGTCCAAACTTTCTGAATTTCGGCACGCCTTGTAGTTCCTGACTTATCGCTAGTTGCATATGATGACCTGGAAGACCTTCGTGGTAAGCGAGTGCTTCCATTTGATAGGTGGGCATATCGCTCATTCGATATAAATTAGCATAATAGATACCGGGACGTGTTCCGTCCATTGAGGGGCGCTGATAAAAGGCTTTACCAGCAGATTTTTCACGGAATGCTTCCACCGCCTTAACGGTTAAGTCTGCTTTTGGCTTAACAATAAAAAGTTCATCTAAACGAGTTTTCATGGTATCAATTAAAGCAGTAGCCTCTGTTAAGTACTTTGCTTTTCCTTCTTCCGATTCTTCATAATAAAATTGAGGATCGTGGCGCATAAATTCGAAAAATGCTGCTAAATCACCTTCAAAATCAACCTTTTTCATAATAGTGCGCATTTCTTCATGAATACGAGCGACTTCATCTAAACCAATCTGATGAATTTGATCTGCGGTTAAATCCGTTGTAGTGGTTCTTGCAAGCGCATTGTTATAAAAATCCTTTCCATCGGGAAATTTCCAAACACCATCAGTAGTATTAGCTTTTGCTGCAACAATTTCGACGGCTTTGATTAGATTGTCATAACCTTGCTTAACGCTACCTTTAAGTGCGGCGATTGCTTGGTTAGTTAACCGCTCTTTTTCAAAAGCATCAATTTCTAACGCATTCACTTTATTATTAAAGTCTGATAATAAGGTGCTGCTCTCACCTTCGGTAAAAGGCGCACCTTTGATGATATTTTGACTATCGCTAATTACATAAGGGTAAACAAATTTAGGCGCGATAATACCTTTTTCAGCTCGGATGTTGATCCCTTCAATTACTTGATCAAACAAAGGCTCAATTCCATTTAATCGAGAAATGTAAGCTTCGGCATCTGCAATGTTTGTGATTTCATGCTGATTGATCAACAGCGAAGGAATTTGAGAGTGAATTCCAAACATTTGGTTAAGCGGATAATTATGAAAACGCCATTTAAAATCAGCAATCTGATTTTCTAGGTTTTGTTTCATTAGATCCCAGCTAACTTTGGTTTGAGAATCTAACTGGCTGATATCGAGAGCCTTGATTTTGGTTAAATTTTGTTTGGTGATTTCGAGATCTTCTTGGGCTCTTGCTTCTGAAAAGTCATCCCATTTGTCTTGATCTTGTTTAATACCGAGATAAGACTGATAAATTGGGCTTCGCATTACGCCTTCCATAAAAATTTCTTCGAAAAGGGCATTTGCTTTTTCTGATTCGTTAACTTGAGCTGCAACAATAGGTTGTTCGCTCACTTTTTCGACTGCGGGCGTTTGAACTGATTCTTGCTGACCACAACCACCTATAACTGCGGTCATAGCGAGTAAAATAATAGACTTTTTAAATGTTCTCAAAATAGCTCCTCAAAATTTAATAAATTGGTGAAATACTAAAGATATCGTGACGATAGGTCTTTAAATTGCCGCGTATACTAGCATAAATTGCTATTCTATGGGGTTGGGACGTGTCTCTTGTAATTCTTGGTTACAAATTATTTTAGATCGGCTCATACACGTTATATGGCTATCTCCGCCGATGTTTGAGTATTTTTAACATTTCGATAAATAGCAATATCGCCAGTAAGAAGCGCAGCTATTTCACATCAAATTTTATTATTTAAAATGAATAGTTTACATGGTTAGTTTAAAGCTACAAGAATATTGAAGGTCTTCATAGACTAACTACTAATATCAGTTGACCTTCTAGAAGTAAAAAAACTATCCAACAAATAGTAGCTCCCAAGCACCAAAGCTAAACCAGAAAAAACTCTAAAATCAATCAACGCCAATCCCGATAAGGCCCCCAAAACCGCGCCCAATAACTCAATAAAAACGAGTTGCTCACTAATCATGGTTTGAAAAATATTTTCCATTTTTTTTGGTGAAAAATCAGCGGCCTTTTTTTGAACAGTGTTTTTCAAATCAAGTTTATCAATCATTGAAACTAGTTCATCTACAATCCAAGTATGCAGCGGTCCATTTGACAGCTCATGTTCGACTTTTTCAAATAGTGTTTCATGAATAGAAAGTAAAATTTTTCGTATATCTATTTTTTTAATGGTTCCAGATTCTCGTTGATCGTCTAGTTTACCAATTAATAGTTTGACCCAATTAATATTTTCTAAATTGGAACCAACAAGCTGGGTAACGATTTCTGAAATCGATAATTGATCTTTTGTTGGATCGGCACCGATATGGAGCAATTCTGGTTTGTTTTTATATTCATTCAACAAGCTTTTTAAACCATTAAACAAAGTCTCTCGAAATTCAAAACTAGCTACCATTCTAAATAAATATCTTTTTATGTCATCAGCTGAAAAATCCGTTGACCATCTAGCGATTTTTGCAACCCCTCGTTTGACGGTATCTTGATCTTCAATATGTTTATCTAGAGCGTCAACTAAACTTTCCGCAATTTGTGGAATATTTTCTGCGACTGATCTTACGATCGGTTCAATCATATTATTCATTTGAGCGGGATTTTCAGCAAACTGGTTTTCTAGCCAATCAAACCCTTGATTCAGCAGTTGGTTGGGATCAAATTGTTCTGACCAATTTCCAATCAGCTCGGTTTGAATACTTTTGATATATTGATTAATAGACTTTTCATTTTCTTGCAAATAATCAATAACAAAATTGGTTAATAGTGCTTCATTTTCTGCTTGCAGGAGCCAATTTTTTGAACCTGTTTTTGCCTCTGCTAAGACCTTATTAACTACATCCGATTTAAATAAATATTCTCGCCATAATTCTTGTGAAAGGAAGTTATCAATTAAGGCTTTTGACATAGAGTTGGCTAATTTTTTCTGGTTCTTCGGGATCAAACCTTGCCTTCCAAAAGCGGTTTTTTGATATGGCTTGAATAACATTTTGATGGCAATATAGTTAGTAAAATAACCTATATTGGCGGTAAGGCTGATAATATAAAACCATTCACTCCATTGAGTTTGAAATAGAACAAAATAGAATAGGCTAGACGCCACCAATAAAATGGGTAATAAAACCATACACATTTGGCGAATTAATTTAAGTGTCATAAATCTCCATAGTGAGCAAGGTTCGCCCGATTGAACTCACAGTAACCATCTGAAATAGTTGATAGAATAACTTGGTTATTCAAGTAGCAAATTACCTGCCATCATTGCTATTTTCTAAAACATCTTATAACTAATTGAAATATAAACACTTGCTAGAATTATTCTTGTGGTGCAATGCGGAATTATTGTTTAGAATAGCGGCCTCTATTGGTATATTTGACCGCAATTAGGGGATTTGAGCGAAAAATTTGATTCAGACCTCTTTGCAAATGGCATCAATTATGACTCAAGATGAAAAACGACAACAACTTCTAGTTCGCTTGGCTGAGGTTTTTAGTAACCATGTTCCTTTCCACAATGTTATCGGTTTTAAATTTGACCATTTAACCTCGGAAGGTTGCCGGATAAGTTTCGATAACAAGCCTGAACTCATCGGTAATTTTGTACAAAAAATTCTTCATGGCGGCGTAACTGCAACCGCACTTGATGTCGTCGGCGGCGCAATGGCTGCCGTTGGCATGATGGAAAAGTATCCCGATGCCGATGAACAAGAGCTTAGTAAAAAACTATCTCGAATTGGTACCATTGATATCAGAGTTGATTACGTGCGACCTGGGCGAGGCGAGTCATTTTATGCAAAAGCAAGATTATTAAGAAGCGGTAGTAAAGTTGCCGTGGTTAGAATGGAACTTCATAACGAAAAGGATACCTTAATTGCGTTAGGAACCGGCACTTATATCATGGGTTAGGTTTAATTTAACCAGCTTAACTCTGAGAGATACAGGGTAAGAGCATTATAAGCTGATTATGCAAAATATATCGTTAAATTACACATTTTCGACCTCTCCCTAGCCCTCCCCTTCCAAGGGGAGGGGATTTTACTCCCTCTACCTCCGGGAGAGGGTTGGGGAGAGGGGCTTTTGGCGGTTAATATTTTATAATGCTCTTGCCCTACTGAGAGATCCCAATCATGACAAACAAATCTGATTTATCCGGCTGGATTTTTGGCTTATCCGCTTTTATTTGGTGGGGACTCGCGCCTATTTATTTTAAAGCTCTCGAACATGTCAGTGCTTTAGAAATACTCGCACATCGAGTTACATGGAGTATTCCGGTAACCTTAATACTGATGTTAATGATTAGAAAAAGAATTGATGTTTTTATTATTCTAAAAAATACTCGATTATTGTTTGGCTTGATTATCAGCACGCTACTAATTTCCTTTAACTGGTTTATCTTTACTTGGGCAGTAACTAATAATGAAATTTTAGCGACTAGCTTAGGCTATTTTATTAATCCCATAATGACAATAATTATGGGCGTTATTATTCTTGGGGAAAGGTTAAGCAGGCTTCAATGGGGAGCCGTCGCATTTGTTATTATTGGCGTGGCGAATCAAGTTTTTAACTATGGCGAAATACCGTGGATTGCATTAAGTTTAGCCACTAGTTTTGCTATTTATGGGTTTATTAAAAAGAAGCTGCAAGTTGATTCACTCAATGGTTTCTTAGTTGAGACTAGCTTAGCTCTACCTTTATCGGCCGGTTATATTCTTTGGACTTTAAATGATTCTAGTACTTTATTTTTACACCACTCTATTTCAACCGATTGGTTATTGGTTGCAGGAGGAGTTATTACCGCGGTACCACTTATCCTATTTGCAACTGCAGCCAAAAAAATCCCGTTAAGCGGTATCGGTTTTATTCAATTTCTAGCACCTTCAATTACTTTTATTTTAGCAACTAAGGTATATCACGAACCTCTTTCTACCGAACAACTGTTGAGTTTTATATTTATTTGGGTTGGATTAGGATTGTATTTAGTTAAACCAATTAAAGAACATTTTTTTAAAAGGCTGCCGGTCAAAGTTATCGAATAATTCTAGTTCCATAGTGCCCCGTTCCTTGTGCAACAGAAATAAATGCACCTTGATTTTTTCCTGAGACGATAGCAATTGTCTCTACACCTTCTGATAAAAGTGTCATAGCTTCTTCTACTTTTGGAATCATCCCACCTTGAATGATTCCATCATGAATTAATTTTTTTGCTTGCTTACAATTAACTTGTTCAATTCGACTTTTTGGGTTATTCAAATCTTTGAAAACACCACCAACTTGCGTGGTTAAAAGCAGCAAGTTAGCGGATAGAGACTTTGCAATTTGAACGACCGTTGTATCCGCATTGATATTAAATACTCGCCCACTATCATCAATACCTAAAGTAGCAATAACAGGAATTAAATCCAGCTGTAACAATCCTTGAAGAAGTTCCGAATTAATACTAACCACGTCACCGACTTCACCAAAATCAATTGGCTTATCACCGCCACCACTAACAACTACTGGCGGTCTTTTTTGCGCTTTAATTAATTTTCCTGACGCACCATGACACCCAAAAGCCGGTAGGTCTTGTTTAGACAACTCAGAAACCAAATTAACATTAACTTCACCGGCGATTGCTTGCTTGACCACTTGCAGATCTTTTTCTGAAGTAATTCTTCTTCCAGCAACTTTATTCGGGACTAGCCCATGACAAGTTTGTAGACGATTAACTTGTGGGCCTCCGCCATGCAAAACTATAATGGACCAATTATTGTCTCTTAATTGTTTAATGTTTTTAGCAAGGCCTTCACTTTCTTCAGTATCTAAAAGAACATCACCGCCGACCTTGACTACTGCTAACTTTTTATCTGTTAATTCAACCATATTGATAATCTAAGGCCAAAGTCCAGGATTATCCAACCCAAAGTGTGCAGGTTTTCCGGTCATAATGTTAAAGCTTTGAACAGCTTGTCCCGCGCCACCTTTAATCAAATTATCGATCGCGCTAGTAATACATAATGTCCTTTTGCCGGTATCTTCATCAATCCTTGTTTCAATGCTAATTTCAACTCTTGCGGTTCCAGAAACAGCGACAACTTCTGCGGCAGCTCCTTTGGGTCTTACATTAGTTAAAAGATGATCGGCATAATAATTTTCGTATAAAGATTGGATTGATTCTTGATCTTGCCCTTCGGCTAAATCAAGTTGAGAAACCGCTAATATTCCCCGAACCAATGGCGCCGACACCGGCACAAAATCAAGCGAAATAGCAGAAGCTCCTGCATTAGATAAAGTCTGAACGATTTCTGCACGATGTTGATGATGAAGGGCTTTATAAGCTTTCAGATTATTCACCCTTACCGCATGATGTGTTCCAGCCTGAGGCTTAACGCCTGAGCCTGACGAGCCTGTCATAGCAACGGTTCGAATGTTTGTATCTGCTAGCATTCCGGATTTAGCTAAAGGTAATAGTCCCATTGCAATGCCCGTTGCAAAACAGCCGGGACTTGCTACGTGTTTTGCCGATTTAATCGCTTCACTATTTAGCTCGGGCATTCCATAAACAAAGGTTCCTAATCGTTCAGAACAGGGATGTTCTGGTGCATAGTCTCTAATATAATCTTGTAAGTTTTCAAGCCTAAAGTCACCAGATAAGTCGATAATTTTTACGTCAAGATCAAACAATTCCATCGCCACTTTAGCAGTAATAATATGCGGCATTGCAAGAAATACTATGTCTGCACCTTCAACACATTCTCTTGGGCTGATATCTTGCATTTTAATATCGTCATAACCCGGCAAATTTCGATGTACCTGACTAACCGATTGACCAATATAATCTTTACTTGAAACGCGCAATACTTCAATGTCATCACGAACCAACATGTGACGCAATATTTCTGCAGCTCCGTAACCAGCGCCACCAATAATGGAAACTTTAGTTTTATTCATAATTAGAATTACCTTTTCTCAATTTTAATGTTTTATAATTTAACCGATTTAAGCAGTACGCCTACTCTTTGACCGACGGGTACATTATTGTTTGGAAAAACAATCGATTCACCATCTTGTTCAACGAAATAATTTTCGTTTTTTCCATCAGAAGCTAAAAGAGTTCCTTTGTTAAAAGAGGTAAAATTCTTAACGTCATCCGATAGTAGTAATTTAAACTCAGTATTTGCTTTAATAATTTCTTGTTTGACTTTGAATATTTTATATATATCGTTATCGAACTTTTTGCAATGAGTAGGCTTATCTTCGATCAGTCGGCAAAGGTTTTGATAGATTCCGCTAAACTTGTTCATATCATTTTCACCGAAGGGTTTTACTTTTCCCAACTCGACGGTCGCAGATAATGCATCAAATTGATTGCTGGTAAAATAGCTGAAAGTGCCTGCAGGATGATTGCCAAGCAATATCGTTGTAATATCTGAACCGCCAAAAAATGCAATATGCTCTAAATCCCAAGGCTTATCATGCATAAAAGGATAGACCACGAATTTTTCATATTGTGATGGACGAATGGCGGTATGCAAATCAAAATGGTAAAAAGTTTGATTTTGGTCTTTCTTAGTAAAAAATTGAGTGACTGCAGATTCTATAGTTTTTGCGCGTTCGGTTTCATAGTCTTGGGTTTTACTATCTAAATATCTTTTAGAAAATAATCGATTGAGATTTTGATCTAAAAAACGTTTCCCTAAATTAGTCGCCGGAGGGTTGCCAATAACCAGCATTAAATTAACATTGACGGTTAATTGACCCTTCCAGATCTTATCAACTATTTGCTGCATGATTTCCATCGGCGCAGTTTCATTGCCATGAACACCACTTGAAATTAGTAGTTTGGTTTGGCTTGGTTGATTGGGCTCTATTTGCAGTAGACCAGTATCAAATAACTTTGCAGAAAGTCCGTTTGGTAGCTTAAATCGTTTACTTTCAGAAATTCCGTGTTCCCACTCTAGAGAAAAGCTAAGAAAATCTCCACTACTCACAAACTTATGCCAGCTTGATTCAAAATTATTCATTTTTTTAACTTGGTTCTTTGCTCTTATTTAAATGAGAAAATTTGATTTGAGTGCTAGTTTTTTAGATAATCGAGAGCCATATTTGAAAGCGTTTTTACACCCAGCTTCATGCCACTTTCATCGATATAAAACTCAGGTGTGTGATGAGCAGGCGCATCTTCCGGTTTTAAATCTTTCGACATACCGCCAAGAAAGAAAAAGAACCCCGGGACTTCATTGGCATAAAAAGAAAAATCTTCTGCGCCAGTAATTGCGTCAATTGCTATCACATTATTTTCGCCGGCCTGTCTTTTCATAGTTGGTAGCATGTGATCGACTAATGCAGGTGTATTGTAAGTTACCGGATATGAGCTTGCCATCGGAATATCAATATCAACTGTGGCGTCCATACTTGCTGCAACGTTGGTTGCAATTTGCCTTACTTTTGCGTGAATATCTTTTCGCATACCGGAATCCAAAGCGCGAATAGTACCGATCAATTCAACTTGAGATGGAATAATATTTGATCTGACGCCGCCATGAATACTGCCAATGGTTACAACCGCTGCTTGTTTAGTTAGCGGCATTTGTCTTGAAACAATCGTTTGTAAGCTATTGATGATCTGCGCGGAAACAACAATCGGGTCAACCCCATTCCAAGGCGTCGAGCCATGAACCTGTTTACCATGCACTCGAATTCTAAAATCGTCCGCACTCGCCATAATGCCACCATACCGATAACCAATCATACCAACTGGCGTTTTAGAGCTAATATGTAATCCAAAGATCGCGTCAACATCGGGCGATTTAAGCACACCTTGTTTGACCATTAATTCTGCACCACCCTCTTCACCTTCCGGAGCACCTTCTTCCGCGGGCTGGAATATAAATTTGACTGTCCCGGGAATGCTATCTTTAACCTTTGTCAGCACTTCTGCCACGCCCATCAAAATGGCGACATGAGTATCATGACCACAGGCATGCATAACGCCAACGTTTTGACCTGCATAGGTCGTTCTAACTTTTGAAGCGAAAGGAAGATCAACTGATTCTGTCACAGGTAGGGCATCCATATCAGCTCTAAGCGCAACCACTTTTCCGGGCAAGCCACCTTTTAATATACCCACCACACCGGTATGAGCAATGCCAGTTTGCACTTCCATGCCTAATGACTCCAGATGCTTAGCGATAACCTTTGCGGTTTCAAATTCTCGGTTAGATAGTTCTGGATTAGCGTGAAAATGGCGACGCCAATCAATCACCTTTGGCTCAACTTTGTCAATTAATCCTGCAAGCCGCTTTGTGTCATTGGCTGTTACCCCAAAACTTACCGATAAAAGTAGAAGGCTAGAAAATATACTTCGCTTAAACATAGAATTAGACCGCAATTAGAGAGGAAAACAAGAGCATACTGGGTTTAACTGAAAGGCTCAAGTCAAAAAGATCAATCTATATGGATTATACTTGGACTTAATGTCAACCAATTGAGCGTCCAGCCCGACTTGATTTGCATCGAGTAAAATGAATTCAAACTTACCTTTTGATTTGCCATTAAAATTTAACCAAACTTCTTCAAAGTCATCTGACAAAAGGTTTCCATTATGCAAGGTTGCAAAAAATTGAATTATTAGTTCGGATCGAAACTCGGTTCTTTTATCATTAGTTCCATTATTGATTTTGCTGATCTCAATGAAATTAGAAGTTAAATTTTCCAGTTTAGAAAGCAATTCCAGATCAAAATTTAACTGCAACAAATAAATCCCAGAAACGATAAGATCAATCCAATATTTGCTGTTTTTAGGATCTTTAATTTGTATAAATAAAGAATGGAACAGTTCAAATAATAACCGCTTGTGGTCTACTATCAAACTCGATGAATCATGACTTGCTAAAGAAATCATGAATTCACACTTGGATAAAAAAATATCCGGTATTCTTTTTTTTACTTCAGCTTCTTTTTCTATTTGAATGCCTTTCAATTTTTCTTTAATTGAGAAGGCCAAAATTTGAGCCTCTTTATATTCCATATTGATGAAATTAGCGGCTTGTTTTAAAGGTTGTTTATAGCTAAATAAATAGCCATCATTAGAATGATTTTCTTCTAGCATTAACGCAAAAAACAGTTCTTGTTCTTTATTGTTAAGTTGGTTATCGATTTGTTCTTGGCTATAAAAATTTTTAAGGCTCTCTAATCGGCAATGGTTGTTATATTCTAGCCTGCTATTTTTAAGTTGTTCAATTAGATAATTAAATATCAGTTTTCCATGATGGTTTATTTCGCCGTCGTAAAAAGCTTGGCTAGCAGCCATAAAAAGTTCATTCAGATAAAGGTTAGCAACCAGAGGTTTATGATAAAGAACAAAAGCCTGTTCATCATTATCAAGTTCACTACTGATTATTAATCCGCCATAAATCGGATCAAATCGATTAGAATAAATAAACTCTAAAAACTTCATTTTTAGGCGATCTTTTTCTTTTGGATCGTCAAAAATAGAATCATTCGCCAAGCTATGTATTTGATCAAGCAGATCTTGTTTTTGTTGCCACAGATCGTGAGGGCTTAAGTTGATAGAAATCAGCATGGCGGGAGGTCGCTTTATGAAAGGATAGCGGAATTGTTAGAGGTTATTATGAACTCTTTCCGCGCAGACAGCAAACGCGATTTCGACCTTTTTCTTTTGCTCTATAAAGCGCTTTATCTGCTCTTTCAAAAACAGCATTAGTGGTATCATCGCTATCAAATTCTGAAACCCCAAAAGACATCGAGATCGGAACGACTTCATTCCCTTTTTTGATTTCTAGTTTTGATATCTCCAATCGAATTTTGTTCATCGCTCTAGTAGCGTCAACAATCCCCGTTTCGGGTAGCAGTATAACAAACTCTTCTCCGCCGTAACGCGCAACAAAATCTGATTCTCTTATGCCTGCCGATAAAAAGGTACCAATTTGCTTTAACACCTGATCACCAAAAGCATGACCATGAATATCATTCACATTTTTAAATAGATCTATATCACAAATGACTAAAGTGAGGGCGTGACGATAACGACGCCAACGGTTATATTCTTGAGTTAAACGCTCGTTATACGAATAGCGATTTGGTAGATTGGTAAGTGGATCAGTTTGAGCTCTAACCCGCTGCTCTGCCAAATCATCTTTAAGACGAGTGGCTTCATCTTCGGTCGCTCTTAATTGCTCGGTTAACTTATCCATTTGTGAGACTAACACATCACTATTGGTTTGCTGCTTAACACAGTACTGGTTAACTTGCGCAACAATTAAATCCATATGATTAAAAACTGCAACCTTGGCATCATCCAATGTTTCTGAACTAGATAAGCTATTCTTCATGCCCGATAGATTATCGTTAAGTTCTAAATTAAGTTGTTTACTATCTTTATTACTTTGTTTGCTAAATTGAAGAGTTTGACTAATAAAATCATTAACTCGAACAATTCGATTATTTAATGTTTTTAAAAACTTTTCAAACTGAACATGTTCTTGGTCAGATATTTCGACAAAAGCACCCGTGATCATTTCTAAGATTGATGATAATTCCTCAATTTTATTTATTTTTTCAATTTCTTTGTTTAATACATCAGCAATTTGGGAGTAGCCATCCATGCTCGATAGTTGATCAATTAAATGCTGTAGCGAATCTCGAACTGTTTGCGGAAGATAATGATCAACAATTTTATCAGTCCTTTTAGCTTCGACTTTGACCTCAGATGGTTTGCTACTTTTCGATTTGCTTTTTGAAAATAATGATACGAAAAAACCTTGCTTCTTTTTAGGAATACTATTTGAACTATTTTCAAGGGTGTGAGCTTCTACTTCGGAGATATAGGATTCAATGGTATTGGCAATCGAGCGAATAACATCCCCAGCATTTTCTGATTTAGATTTTTTTTGTACTTGCTTGAGTTCTTTCTTTAAGTTTTTTGGTAACTCTTTTTTAAGTAAGATAGTTAATAAATCAAGCTTATCTGTTAACTCATTAACTTTGTCGTCTGGTTCGTCATCTAGTGTCCTCAATATTCCACTTATTTTACCTATGGATGAATTGATCGCTTTTTGATCGCCTTCCTTTTTAATAATTGAACGCAGTGCTGCCAGTTCTTCATCAAGTGCTTTATTGACTCCCATACCGACATAACTTAGCCTAGATATACTTCGCTTAAGATCCTCGCATTCTTCGAGTAATAATTCGATTTTATTTGAATCTGTATCTTTTGAGAGTTCTGTCATAACAATATATTGGGCCAATTACGGGTCAGCTACTAAAAATAGCATTGAGTATTATATTGTCGAGGCTAGTGCAATCTAGGAAAAATGAAAGGCTGCAGCAAAAGAAATTTTATATCCTTTAGCTTCCAATTATTTAGTTAGCAGAAAATCAATAATTTCCACCAATCGCTTGGATGTTCCAGCTTGATTAGCATCAACTTTATAGGTTTCATTAATAATAATAGTCGGAACTTGGCGAATTAAAAATAAATCTGCTCTTTTTCGGTAATTTTTTTCGGCTTGCCAAACTAATTCTTGCTCAATCACCACTGTAGAGGGGTCTTCTAGGTGGCTAAGCAACCACTTTTGAGTTGATTCGAATTTAGAAAAAACGCTGCAATCTGTTAGACATTGTCGATAAATATCCATTGTTGAGGGCAAGTTCTCAGCTTCTGATAGCTGGGTCATCATTGCTTGTAGGTAAGCTTGCTCTCGCCAACTGCTCCTGACAACTAAAGGGGTGCGACGCAGACTCAAGTGGGAATTGTTAGCTAAATAGTCTTCGATCGCTGCTTCTACCTGAAAACAAGCTTCGCAACCATACCAATAAAAGATTTCAATATTGCTGATACTCTCTAGCTCTGAAAACTGAACAATTTGGTCGATATCAGGCTTATCGATTAGATCGTAATCAACCCCTAATCGATAAGGTTCATCAGCTTGTTGAGCAAACGCGCTATTTGTCACCAGCAAAATGGCAAAAATAGCTAATAGACTAAAAATAAAGGATTTATTGCTTACAAGTTGATTATTCATATTACTGTTTTTCGAAGATAAAAAAAGCCAACCAATGCTCGATTAGTGTAATCCGGCAAGATAAAAAGAAAGTGCTTCTATCTGCTCATCACTCATTTTTGCAGTGATATCACGCATAACACCGTTAGCATCGTTATCGCGAGCACCACTTCTAAAAGCTTTCAAAGTTACCTTTGTGTACTCTGGATGCTGCCCGCCAACAGCAGGAAAACCAGCTGCTGACATTCCTTCACCCTTTGGTCCATGACATGCAATACATGCCGGAATATCTCTATTTGAATCGCCACCACGGTAGATTTTTTCTGCGATTTCAATATATTTTTTTGCAACAGCGGCATGTTGAACTTTTTGTGACGCATAGAAAGCAGCAACGTCCTCAATATCTTCGTCACTCAACATGCCAGCCATAGGAGCCATAATCGCATTATCGCGGGCTTTGGTTTTAAAGTCTTTAAGCTGTTTTACTAAGTAACCCTCTACTTGACCCGCCAATTTGGGGTTTACAGGTAAAGCACTATTTCCGTCAACAGCATGGCAACCAGCGCAAGTAGCTGTCTTTGCCTGTCCCTTAGATGCGTCACCAGCAGCAATACTGCTCGAAAACAAGAAGGCGATAGCTAACCCTATGATTTTTTTCATTATTTTACCTTTACAATAATATTGATTTAATACACTTTAAAATTAAAATTTACATTCAAGTCGATTTAAACTTGCCTTAAAACAACCCTTCTATTTATACTTAACGACCGTTTAAAGGAATGCGTGAATTATATACCTAATCACTAATCTTTTCCTAGTAGATTAGATATAGACAAATAAAATTAGATTATCCATAAATAATGACAAAAATCATCGAAAATCCGTTTAGAGTTGCCCGATACCTTATGGGCGCCGCTAAGCTTAATCAACTTCCCCCAGATATGGGTATCGAAGTTGCGCTCGCAGGACGCTCTAATGCGGGCAAATCAACAGCGTTGAATGCGATTGCTGATCAGAAAAGTTTAGCCAAAACCAGTAAAACTCCCGGTAGAACTCAGTTGATTAATCTCTTTATGATTGATGAATCAAACCGATTAACCGATTTGCCTGGCTATGGTTTTGCAAAGGTTTCTAAAGACCAAAAAGCTCAATGGCAGAAGACCCTGAGTTTGTATCTACAAGAGCGGAAATGTCTTAAAGCTTTAGTCGTTTTTATGGATATTAGACACCCACTAAAGGAAACTGATAAGCAGATGGTTCAATGGGCGGTTACGGCAAACATTCCGGTTCATGTCGTTCTGAGTAAAGCGGATAAGCTTAAAAGTGGTGCTAGAAAAGCGGCTCTATTAACCGCTAACAAGCGGCTCGCTCGTATCTCTGAAAGCATAACAAGTCAGGTATTTTCAGCCACAAGCAAACTTGGTTTAGAAGAATTAGTTGAACAATTAATCGCTTGGTATTCATTTGACCAGCAAACCTCTGTCGAGGTTGAGCTTTTAGATTCCAATGACACCAAGAGCCAACAATAGATGGAAGATATTGTTGATCAGCTGAGAGAATCTACTATTTCTACCGCTTCCTATCTGGAGTTGCCATCTGAAGATGATTTAGTTGTTGTTGAAGAAGAAATTTTATTACCAATTCCTAGAGAAATGCGATCTTTTTTACTTCAAGTGAGTGATGTGATCTACGGTAGTTTGGAACCAGTAACGGTTGCCGATCCCGGCGCTCATACCCACTTACCCGAAGTTACCGCTATTGCTTGGGCGAACGGCTTGTCTAGAGAGTTAATGGTGCTTTGTCAGGTTGGAGGTGATTACTATTGCGTTAGTCAAGAAGGAGAAGTTTCTCTTTGGCAAGAGGGCGAACTGGCAGAAGATCGCTGGCAAGACGTCTGGCACTGGGCAGAGGAGGTTTGGCTCAATAGTTAATGCCTAAATTTTGGGTAAAAAAACCGGAGTGGCAATTAACCACCCCTAATAATTTATTAAGAATAATATTCCTTTTTGATACTTTGCTTACCTGCTTTCTGACAATTCCCGGGACAAGATATTTTAACGGAAAGGGCAACTGTCCAAAAAAGGCGTCTTTTATTATCGGCCAAGTATCATCTCGATCCCGCTCTATCGGTAACCGCTAGCTATCTGATGGGGGTTTGAAAAGTGCTGCGTCAATAATTGACCAAAGATGAATTATCCAGCCTAATAAAAAGAACCACAAAAAACCGCATAACAAAAACATCACAATCGCCATCAATAAACGACCTTGTAATAACTGACCTAAACCCGGTATAAAAAAACTACAAAGTGCAGCAATGACATTACCGCCTGAACCTTGACCTGACATTAATAAGTCCTCCAACAAAAATTGTAAACCTAGATTAGCATATCGTAAGCCTGTAAACTTTGATTAAACGTAAGAAACTTTTACAACTCCAAGAGAAGATTAACATGCCAAAAGCCACATTAGAATCAAAACTACCCAATGTTGGTACTAGTATTTTTACTGAAATGTCAGGATTAGCCGTTCAAACGGGAGCGATCAACCTATCTCAAGGTTTTCCTGAATTTGAAGCACCAGAATTTCTAAAAAACGTTGTTAACCGCGCGATTAATCAAGGCAAAAACCAATATTCACCTTCTCCCGGAGCATCCGATTTGCTTTCAGAAATAGCCAAGTTAATCAAAAAGCAGTATGATTTTTCGGTCAATGCCGCCAATATGGTTACAGTAACCTCTGGGGCAACCGAGGCATTATTTGTCGCGCTCCAGTCAATTGTAGTAGCAGATGATGAAGTGATCATCTTTGATCCTGCGTATGATTCCTATGAACCTGCTGTTGAGCTGGCTGGCGGAAAGTGTATTCATATTCCTCTGCTTGAACCGGATTATTCCATTGATTGGCAACTAGTGGCAAAAAAAATTAATAGCAAGACCAAAGCCATCGTTATCAACACACCGCATAATCCAACCGGCACATTGCTTAATCAACAAGATTTGCAAAATCTGCAACAAATCGTTTTGGATCATAACTTGTACTTAATTAGTGATGAAGTTTACGAGTTTATTACTTTTGATGGTCAGCGGCATGAGAGTGTTCTTCGTTACCCCGACCTATTTGAACGAAGTTTTGTGATATCAAGCTTTGGTAAAACTTTTCACTGCACCGGTTGGAAAATGGGTTATTGTGTGGCACCAGAAGCCCTCACAAAAGAATTTAGAAAAATTCATCAGTACGTCACTTTTTGTAGTCCAACTCCATTTCAGGTTGGAATAGCTGAAATGTTAGGGGAGGATAGTGGTCATATCAATGAGTTATCATCTTTCTATGAAGCTAAAAGAGATATTTTGTCTAACGCTTTAGCGAAGTCAAGATTTAAAATACTGCCCTCTAAGGGAACCTATTTTTTACTGATCGATTACAGCAATATTTCCGATTTGAATGATCGAGACTTTTGTAATTGGTTAACCAAAGAAATCGGGGTAGCAACCATACCGCTAAGTCCTTTTTACCAAACGGATCCTAATAGCAAAGTTATTCGGCTTTGTTTTGCCAAGAATGAGAATACGTTAACTGAAGCGGCGAGCAGATTGTGTAATCTTTGATTATCTACAAAATATTGCCAAGCAAAACGACTGTAACATTTAGGTGTTTTGATACATCAAAAGCAAAGAAAGAACACAAGGTTATGAGAAACCTAAAATTATACGGAATCATTAAGTATGATCGCTAGCCAGCTTGAAATTTTAACCCAAGGTCGTTTGTATCTTGAATCAATTTCTGAATCAGAATATACCGCCATCGTATCACCTAATTTTATTAGTTCGGTGGGGGAACACATAAGACATATTATTGATCATTATCTTGCGCTTATGTCAGGGCTTGATACGGAAACTGTGGACTATGATGTAAGACGACGCGGCGAAAAAATAGAATCGACGCCTCAGGTTGCTATCGAAGCGATTGATAGAATATCAAGTTGGATTAATAACCTTTCTGACACTGATCTTGATAAAAGCATAACTTTGTCAACCGAAATTTCGATCACAAATAAGACAGTTCAAACTTTTAGAACCTCTATTGCGAGGGAGTTAGTTTTTGCGGGTAGTCATGCGGTTCACCATTATGCGATGATTGCTCAAATTGCTTTTGCTCAAAAGACTCTTGTGCCAGAATTTTTTGGTATCGCTCCGGCTACGGCAACCTTTATACGAGAACAAGAATTAAAAAACATCAATTCGGTATCTTCGGCCTGTTAATATACCCGTTCCACCTCAAGATGCACGTTTCAGTGCTCAGCTAGGAAATCTGAACAAGGCATAACTCGTAGGGAATGACTAGTCCTTTCCAAGAGTTGTAACGCTGTACAGGTTTTCTAGCTGAGCACCCATAGGGCAAGGCTATAAACAACCATCTTCTTTGTTAAGCAATTTTCAGCTAGAATGACTAGCTCAAAAATTACTTGCCTCAAATATGGCCGTTTCTAGTCTCGCCTAAAAGCGCCTACTTTTGGTGCTGAAACATGCATCTTGAGGTGGAACGGGTATAAAATGTGCACATTAACCTATTTGCTGACTGAAACTGGTTACGAGTTATTTTTCAATCGTGACGAACAGCTTTCTCGAACCTTGGCAATTCCGCCAAAATTTTACCAAGCTGAGCAAGCTATTTATCCAGTGGATCCAGAAGGTGAGGGCACATGGATAGCGACCAATGAAAAAGGCTGCACAATAGTCTTATTAAACTATTACCAAGCTGTGAATAAAAATAAAATCTGTATTAGTAGAGGACAGATAATTTTATCATTGCTAAAAAACGAAAATTCAACAATAGAAGGCTTAAATGATCTTGAGTTGAACCAGTATCAACCTTTTCAACTTTGTATTTTTTCAGAAAATTTATCAATAAATGAAGCTGAGGTAGAGAGTGTGATATGGGATGGAAGTAGATTAATTCATACCGACATTGATTTACCTATCACATCGTCAAGTATTAATTACTGCCAAGTTAAACAAAAAAGACAATCCAGATTTAATCAACTTGTCGGCTTAAAAGAACCACAGTCTGCCCAATTGAAAGAATTTCATTATTCCAAAGAAATTCTCGAACAATATTCAGTTAACATGCTTAGAGAGGATGCAAGAACGGTTAGTATTAGCCATATTATCGTTGGTAAAAATATATCCTTTGAATATTTTGACAATATACTCAATAAGTCTCACATCATTAGCAGCGAGCGGAATTAGCCCTCAGAAAAACTCAAGTAGTCGTCTTTTGATTTTCCTAAATAAAGCTTTAATAACTTATCGGGTGCATTAGGTAAATCAACACTTAATAATAAACCGGGAGTATGATTAAAGTTTTGATCGATACCGGTACAATGAAATTTTGCTCCCAATTTTTGATATTGTTTGAGCAATACTGGAATATCCTTTCCATCATTCTCAATTGCCATGACAGATGCAGATAGTTGATTAGAAGTAATAGAATTTGATTTGATAAACTCCATGACTTCCGGATGAAGTTGACTATCAAAGGGAAATTTAGCACTGACACCCTCACGATCCTTTACCATGATTTTATCCATTAGGGCAACCGAGCGAGGATCATATAGTTTACTCAACGAGACTGTTCCATACAAAGTTCGATACTGCGGGTTTTGGCAAACAAAAGCGCCAATACCTTTCCATAAAAGCAATAAACCATGATAGCTATTTTGATGCGCTTCAACAATAAATGAACGTCCCATTTCTAAACAAGGCTTTTGCCGGTTAATAAAATTATTTTCAAAGTTAAACATTTGCGACAAATAGAGCTTCGATAAATCAGCGTTATCAAGTAATCGATCCGTTTGTCCAATACGATATGCGCCTGTAATTTCTCCAACTCGATGATCGAAAACAAAAAGATGCATATAAGTTGCGTCAAATTTATCGGTATCACAAGATCTTCCGCTGCCTTCATTAAGAGTACGAAAAACTATCTCTCGAAGCCTTGTAATTTCTTGCACACAAGTTGGAATTTGATCTTGATAACCGTAATAAACCGAAAAAGATTTAAAATCTAATAGATGTTGTCTAATATCGAGATTAGATAACTCTTCTTTCATTAATAATGGATCGGCTTTTGGAATGATCTCTTCAAATGTGCAAATTTCATCATCTGCCGTCCAAGGCGTAACATAGCGTAAATCATTTAAATAACATTGCATTCGAACAAAAGCATTCATTTTATTTACTGATTTAAAATCAAGTAGCTGGTTTGAAGAAATCAGATTGTTGCAAGCTAGTTGAACCTCACGATCTTTAAGCTTAACCAACTCACGAGCCAGCATTAACAAACGAAATCGATAATAGATCCGTCCGAGACGGTGAAACAGCCTGCTATTTGTTCCAGAAATAAATACTGGTAATATTGCTGATTTAGTTTTTTGTGATAATTTGATCGCTATTCGATTCCACTCTCCATCAGTAATTCGATTTTTATCTGATTGATAAAATGAAACCCTCCCTGCCGGAAAAATTATTAGCAGACCATCTTGATCGAGGTGTTGAAAACAAGCTTTGATAGCAACTTGGTTGATTTGAGATTTCGAGTTTAGTGGGTTTGCAAAAATAAAATAATCTTTAATTTCGTTAAAGATTTGCAACCCAACATTCGCCATAATTTTTGTATCAGAACGAAAAGAAGTTAACAAATGCGCAAGGATAACACCTTCAATCATTCCGTAAGGATGGTTGCATACTAGGATACACCGGCCGCTGCTAGGTAACTGGTTTAAGAGATCTTCTCGTCCAAAGACTTTAACGCCTAACACGGCTAGTAGTTTTTCTGAAAAGTCTTGCTTTTCTAAACCGGATAGTTGGTTACTGAGGTAAATTTTTTGGAGTTTTTTTATACCTAAAAGGCGATCAAGTGGCGGTGAAAGTAATTTTAACAAAAAGCCTAAAAAACCATTCGAAGCAATCGAGGCAATTCGTATATCAGAAAGAGGTTTGTCTGTATCGCGGTTTTTCATGAAGGATATTATTATTCTAATAATGAAAGAAATTTAGTCTTACTTATTTATTCTGAGTTTAAGCTAGTTAATGATCAAATAAGCAACATTAGATAGCATCAAACCACCAAAAGTTACAAAAACAATAGGTTATTTTAGTTCTTCTTTTGTTAAATTTGCGATGCGACTCTGAAGCCTAAAAACACCCACAGCTTTCGCTTGCTGTAAATTATTTTCATCAAGCACAAACCAAATATTATCAATTTTCAACGTGTTTCGATTCATTCGCTCTATACTCTTTTTACCCTTCTTGAACTTGCCATTGGGATGTTCTATCCATTGATATTTTGCAATAGCGCCCTCATCAATCTTATCGATGGTAATACAAGTTGAATAGATATTATCCCATTTCCCACACCACTTTCCTTTAAAAGAATCATTGGTGATTTCTTCGCCAAAAACAGAAAAGGAAATGATTAGACACAATGGAAACAAAAATATTTTTTTCATTTTATGACTCACCTTTATCGGTTCACTTTATAGTCAACAAACTGATAGTTATACGGATTTTTTTCATCACTTAAAAATGATTTTCTTGATACTTCTTGTAAATTAAGATGTTCGTATCCCGGAAAATAAATATCACCTTCTACATCCAAATCAATAAAGGTCAGATATAATTTATCAGCTAGCTCAATCATTTGAGAATATAAAAATCCACCACCAATGATCATAATTTCATTATTTCCTGATAATAGTTCCATCGCGGATGCAATGGAATCGACCACATCACAACCCTCAACTTGGTATTCAGAATTTCGACTTATGATCACATTTTGTCGTCCGGGCAAAGGTCGTCCAATTGATTCATAAGTTTTGCGTCCCATAACAATGGGTTTAGCCATAGTAACTACTTTAAAATGCTGTAGATCAGCAGGCAAATGCCATGGCATTTTATTGTCTTTGCCAATGACTCGGTTGTTTGCCATGGCACAGACTAGAGAGATGATAGGTTTTTTCATAATAAATAATTAAACCGCTATTGGTGCTTTGATACTTGGATGCGCTTCATATCCTACAATTTTAAAATCTTCATATTCATAACTAAATAAATCGTCAGGTTTTCTTTTAATTTTTAGTTGCGGTAGCGGTAAAGTTTCTCTTGATAATTGTTCTTTCGCTTGTTCGAAGTGATTAGAATAAAGGTGCACATCACCGCCGGTCCAAATAAATTCACCAACATCCAAATTACATTGTTGCGCAATCATATGGGTTAACATGGCATAAGAGGCTATATTAAATGGAACACCTAAAAAGATATCGCAGCTTCGTTGATATAACTGACATGATAGTTTTCCATTTGCTACATAAAACTGGAATAGAGAATGGCACGGCGGCAATGCCATTTCATCCGCCACACCCGGATTATAGGCTACCACTAAAATTCGGCGACTATCTGGGTTGGTATTAATCGTTTCTACTAGGTTGCTAATCTGATCAACTGTTGTGCCGTCAGGTTTTTTCCAGCTACGCCATTGTTCGCCATAAACTGGACCAAGGTCGCCATTTTCATCCGCCCACTCATCCCAAATTTTTACCCCGTTATCTTGAAGGTATTTAATATTAGTATCACCACTTAAAAACCATAATAGTTCGATCATAATCGAGCGTAAATGAAGCTTTTTTGTGGTGACTAAAGGGAACCCTTGCTGTAGATCAAAACGCATTTGGTATCCGAATACGCTTCGAGTTCCCGTGCCGGTGCGATCGCCTTTATCTTCGCCATTATCCAATACATGCTGCATCATTTCTAAATATTGTTTCACTGCTATTTTCCTAATATGTTTTTAACTAAGCTTTGTTTGAGTTTCTTTTGTAAGCCCAAATCATCATTCCTAAACCGACAAAGATCATAGGTAACGATAGTAACTGTCCCATAGAAATAAACTCAGCCATTTCTCTCAAGTGGACGTCGGGTTCTCGGTAATATTCTACGATAAATCGAAAAACTCCGTAGCCTAATAAAAATAACCCAGTAACGGCCATCGCGGGGCGAGGCTTTTTACTATAAAAATACAAGATAAAGAAAAGTACAATTCCTTCTAGTGCACATTCATAAAGTTGGGAAGGGTGACGATAAACATCGCCGGCGTTAGGGAAAATCATTGCCCAAGGAACCGATTCTACATCCGTTGCCTTTCCCCAAAGTTCACCATTAATAAAATTTCCAAAACGCCCAGTTGCAAGTCCTATTGGAGCCATTGGTACAAAAAAATCAGCTACAGTAGCAAAAGAATTTTTTGATTTACGTGCAAAATACCAAAAAGACACCCCAACACCCAACAGACCACCATGAAAAGACATCCCACCATCATAAATTTTAAATAGAAATAACGGATCTTCAATAAAAGAGCCAAAACTATAAAACAACACATAACCGAGACGACCCCCAACAATTACGCCAATAAATGCATAGAATAAAAAGTCACTAACTTGCTCAGCATTAAAGGGGCTATCGGCTAATTTTGCTCGGGTGATACCTAAATACCATGCACCTGCAAAACCGGCTAGATACATTAATCCATACCAATTAAGCCCAATTGGGCCATAAATTTGAAAAATGACGGGGTCTATCTGTGGAAATTCCATCGGAAAACTTACATTGTTGTTGAAAACCATTGACTATAAATGATTTGGCCGCTGGTGAGAATCAAAAATACGGCAAACACCTGCTTAAGGCTTTTTTCACGAATAAAATGAGCAAGCTTTGCGCCAAATGGTGCGCTTAATGTTGAAAAAATCACAATTCCCAAAAATGCCGGCCAATAAACATAGCCAGAAGAATAGCCCACCGCCTCGGTCGCATTCCAACCAGAATAAACAAATCCAGCCGTTCCAAATAAAGCGATAGGAAAACCACAAGCTGCCGCAGTACCGACTGATTTAACCATGGGTTGACCTCTATAAACTAAAAACGGAACCAAAACAGAACCGCCACCAATACCGATAAGTGTAGAGACAACACCAGTAAACTTTGCATATAAAAAATACAAAAATCCGCTAGTTTCACCTCTGGAATACTTTGTTTGGTGTCCAGATAACAAATAGATAGCCGTAAACAATGCGCCTGCGATAAAAAATAACACTAGAATTTGACCATTAATAACACCAGCTAAAACTGAACCCATTAAAGCACCAAGGATAAGTCCTGGAACAATTGAAACCATCAAAGGCCATAATACGGCTTGTTTACGATGATGTGAATAGGCGGACGAAATTGAAGTAACTGCTATACAGGCAAGCGAAGTACCTATCGAAAAATGAGTAATTAGAAGGGCATCTATATCGACATGAGGCAACACAAGTAACAATAAAGGAACAACAACAAATCCTCCACCGATCCCTAACAAACCAGCCATAAAGCCTGCCAGCAAACCAGTAACTGCAAATATTAACCAAATTTCCACGTCTTAAACCTAGTTTCCTGCTCTAACTAATCCGCCAAGCCCTTTCGATTCCATGGCTTTTAATAACACACTTTTTACTTTGGTTTCCGTTTCATAAGTAATCACTTGGTTTGCTAGCGCTTCCATTTCAGCAATAGTAAAACGACTTATCGCTCTTTTTACTCGAGAAAGATTCCCCGCAGCCATACTTAAACTTCGATATCCAAATCCAATTAATATAATTGCCGCCAAGGGATCAGATGCCATTTCACCACAGATCTGAAGTTCAACCTCGCTATGGTGGCATTGTTCAACGACTAGTTTTAAAACCTGCAATATAGCAGGCTGAAAATGACTGTACAGATTTCTTAACTTGAGATTGTTTCTATCCACCGCCAGCAAGTATTGAATTAAATCATTGGTGCCGATGGAGATAAAATCAACTCGTTTAATAATTTGTTGTAGTTGGAATACGGTCGACGGAACTTCGAGGATAATTCCTATTTTTGGGCGATATAATTTTTGCTGATTATCGAGCGCCTCTTTTTCTATCTCATCAAATGCTTGATGAATTAAACGAAAACTTTCATCTAATTCGTCGATGGTAGCGATCATGGGAACGGCTATTTTTAAATTTTTTGTACCGATGCTTGCTTTGAATATTGCGCGCAATTGCACCAAAAATATTTCTGGGTGATCAAGCGTTACCCGCACGCCTCGCCAACCAAGAAAAGGATTGTCTTCTTTGATTTTAAAGTAGGGAAGCTGTTTATCACCACCAATGTCCAAAGTTCGAATAGTAACCGGCATACCGTCAAAGCCATTCAGTATATTTTTGTATATCTGTATTTGAGCATTTTCCGACGGAAACTGTTGTTCGCGCATAAAGGGAATTTCTGTTCGGTATAAACCAATGCCATCAGCGCCAGATTTTTGAGCTTTTTCAAAATCAATTGGGTGACTTGAATTCACTAATAGTGAAATTGATGTTCCGTCTTTACAGGTGTTGGGAAGAGATTGATCTTTTTCCAGCTCTTTAAAAAATTTCAGCTCATCGTTTACTAGTTTTTCATACTGATTAATTAAAGCTAAATCCGGGGAAACGAATATCTGTCCATTGTAACCATCAACAATCATATTCTTGCCATCTAAACGACCGATCTGACAAGGCTCTAAGCCCATAATTGCTGGTAACCCCAAGGCTTTCGCTAAAATTGCCGCATGGGACGTTGAAGACCCAGTGATAGAAATAACTGCACTGATCTTGTCGAGTGGCAGTTCGGCGATCATGGAAGCACTTACACTTTCTGCAATAAGAATACTACCCGCTTGAGGCTCAAACTGTCTGGACTCTCTGCGTAATAAATTGCCGAGCACTCGATTGGCTAGATCTTCAATATCATTTGCCCGCTCTTTTAGGTAAGGATCTTCCATCGATCGAAACGCTTTCAAATGCTCCATGATCACCATTTTTAACGCAAAAGGAGCCCAACTACCTGATTTGATTTTTTCTTCTATTTCCTTTTCCAGTCCTTCAGAGCTCAAAATTTGTTGGTAGGCATCAAACAACGACCTTTCTTGCTCTGAAACCAATCCTTTCATTCGATTGGACATTTTCTCGAGCTGAATATGGGTACGTCTAACCGCTTTTCTTAACTTTTTAATTTCATTGTCAATATTTTCAACGTTACGTTGGGGAACTCGGGTAATATCCAAGCTTGGAAACACAACTTTTGCCACGCCAACGGCAACACCATTTGATACGGGAATACCGTGAATGCATCGAACCAGCTGATTTTGCTCATTTTCATCGATTAAAAGATCTGTTTCGGTGTTAGATAAAACTGCCGAGATTTGAGCCGCCAAAGTAATTAAGAAAGTTTCTTCGTCTAGCTCAAACAGACGGGCATCTCGTTGTTGAATGGATAAAACCCCTAGAACCTTCCGCTGATGGACAATTGGAACCCCTAGGTAGGCTAAAAAATCGTCTTCTTGAACTTCTTCGACATAATGGAATGCGGGGTGCGAAGTTGCTGATTCTAAATGAACCGGCCCGCCTCGCTGACCAACTAAACCAACAAGACCTTCGTTAAAACCGATATGGAGTTGATTAACGCTTTGGGGGTTGAGTCCTTGAGTTGCCTTTAAAACAAACTGATCGAGCTCGTAATCCGCTAGAAAAACTGAGCAAACTTCAACATTTAATTCACAACAAACTTTATCAACAACCAGCTCAAGTGCTTGTTGCCGATTATCAGCAAGCGTTATTGCTTGAGTAATTCTTTCTAGTTTATCAAACAATCAGCAGCCTCCTTCTTTTACCTAGATATTAGATAAAAGACGTTGAATTTTAGCTTTCCTCTTTCCTTTTGTGAGAACGGTGGGTTCTCTTGCGCTTTTTTCTTTGACGAGCTTGTTGTTCTATCACACAAGGCATTAGTTCAACTAAGGCTTGTCGATAAACATCTCTTTTGAACGCGATCACTTGACGTAACGGATACCAATAGTTCACCCACATGAAATGGTCGAACTCTGGATGACCTGTTGCGTCAAAACGTATTGCAGATTCATGACTCGTTAAACGAAGCATAAACCACTTCTGCTTTTGACCAATGCACAAAGGTCGGCTACCTTGACGAATGTAACGATTAGGTAAGCGGTATTTTAACCACTCGGTTGTAGAACCTAATATTCTTACATCTTTTTTAGTTAAACCTAATTCTTCTGTCAATTCGCGATATAAAGCTTGTTCCGCGGATTCTCCCGGATCTACACCGCCTTGCGCGAACTGCCAAGAATTTTGTCCTATGCGTCTGGTCCAGAGCAGGTTGCCAAAGTCGTTGCACACAATGATGCCGACGTTGGCTCTAAAGCCCTCTGAATCAATCACTTATGGGTACCAAATTTAAATTTTCTTTGCCTCATTCAACCACACAATGACAAATTCAGCAAATTTCTTTGGTATAATTTTGCCCTAACCGATAAAATTTACTTTTCATTTCAAATAGTAACTAAGCCAATAATTAATGATTTCACCACCCACAACCCTCGATGAATTAGCTCTCCGTGCAGCACAATTGGCTGGTAAAAGCATTGGTGAGCTTGCCCAAGAAAATGGGGTAAAACTCCCTGAAAATCTTAAAGTTAAAAAGGGCTGGCAAGGCCAGTTTCTTGAACAGTGTCTAGGAGCTGATGCAGGCAACTTGTCAAAACCCGATTTTTCATTAATTGATGTTGAATTAAAAACGCTGCCGATTGATTTCTCTGGAAAAGTGCAAGAATCAACTTATGTGTGCGTAGTCGATATCAATAATAAACTGGGAGTTCAGTGGCGAGACAGTGCCGTGTATCAAAAGCTTAAACACGTATTGTGGGTACCAATTGCTAAAAATAGTGGTGATCCACTGAGCTGCTCAACCATTGCCACACCTTTTTTCTGGCAGATGGATGAGCTGGAAGAGTCGCTGCTAAAATCGGATTGGGAAAATGCGATGGAATTGGTATCGTTAGGGAAAGTCCATCAACTTAATGCGAGAATGGGGCAGATCTTACAAGTAAGACCTAAAGCGGCTAATTCTAGGGTTTTAACTAGCTCGGTCGATGAATCAGGTAACCCTTCTCAAACACTTCCTAGAGGGTTTTATCTACGACCTCAGTTTACCCAGTCGTTGCTATTTAGGAACCTTAAGCTATAACTTAAAAACTATTCTTTAATTCGCCAAATAAAAAATAATAAAACCATCGCAATACCAACCAACATTAGCTGTAGGTAAATCTTACCAGCAAGAATGAATATTGATACCGAAAAGGTAATAATAATTAAGGTGAAAGCTTTATATTTAGTTTTCCGTGACAAGGTTTTTGTATCATCCCATTGTTTTAAGGCAGGACCAAACCAAGTATTATTGAGCAACATTTGATGAAACTTGGGTGAGCTTTTTGAAAAAAGTGCTAACGCAACAATTAAAAATGGCGTGGTAGGAAGTATTGGTAGCATTATCCCAATGATGCCTAGAGCGATAAAAAACCAACCTAAAGCAATCAGCAAATGATTTTGTAAAATTTTTCTCATATTTAGATTTTAGAAATAACTCATGAGAATACAAGAAAACTGTATAACCAATTTGCAATTCGATAGGAACTGTCGCCTCGACGCAAATTTCAGCATTTGGTTATACTTTTTTCTGCTACAATTTCATTAAAACTCTCTATCTGAGAAATATTGATATTGTTGTCTCTATCAAAATGCAAAATTGTATTCTCATCCACCGGCGTCCAGCATCGATCACAACTATCTAATGGTTCTGAGACTATCAGAAGGCAAGGTTGATTCTCTTCTTGTTCTATCGAATAAAATAAAGTGGACGAAGTTGCGTGAGAAGAATAACGAACGGCCCAAAGTGAATCCCCATTACTGATCCCTAAGGTCATCCTTAAAGCTGGCTTAATTTGGTGTTTAGTTGCAATGAATTCTATTTGTTCAATGGTTTTAGCGACCGCCGATCCGATATCTTGTTGCAACCCATTGGTTAACAATAAATAGAATAGGAGTTCCGAATCGGTCGATCCGCAAATATTAGAAAAATAGTCCGCATCGATGAGTGACAATATTTCCTTTTTAACACGGGCAAATTTATGGATCAAACCATTATGAACCATCAACCAATTTTTATATTGAAAAGGGTGGCTATTCGTTTCTTGAATAGGTGTCCCCGTAGCCGCTCGAACATGCGCTAAGAATAATGGTGAAGAGACATGAGTCGCTAAACTTTTTAAATTGGCATTGTTCCACGCCGGACGAATACTTCTAAATAATCCCGGCTCTGATTTTTGCCCATACCAACCAACCCCAAAGCCATCACCATTGACTTCATATTTAGTCATGTCTGCCGATTTGCTTTGATCGATTAATGAATGTTCAGTGTTTAATAACCATTCATCTAAATAAACCGATTTTCCCTTGTACGCCATCCAACGACACATAAGTTTCTCCTGACAATTAAACAGTCGCTAATATTGATCTTTTGAAGCATCTTTTGGTAGTGGTACAAGTGAGGATAATAAAAATCCCGCTACTAACGATATACCAATGACCGCCACTTCAAAAGCCGTTTCAACGCCCGCAACAACATCTTTTTCAACTAAAGCTAAAATACTTCTAAAGCCCACCGTTCCCGGCACCAAAATAATAAACCCGGGCATCATGATCATAGCGCCCGGAATATCAAAAAATCGAGTCGCTAATTTGGCAACAATACCAACGGTTATTGCTCCAATAAATGCGCCTAACGACGGACCAAATGCGCTTGTTGCAAAATGTACGGTGGTAAAGGCAGTTAATGCAGCCAATAGAAACCAACCAAAATCTTTCGCCCGAGCAGAAAATAATGGCACTAAAGCCAAAGAAGCAACACCGGCAGCCAGCCAGACACTCCAAGCCTCAACGGGTAACACAGCTGCTTCATTAATAATGAAACCCAATCGTTTTGATAGCTCTACCGCCAACGCGCTACCAAAAGCGAGTTGAATAAAAACTGTCACAGTCCCCGACAATCGAGCTGTACCAGAAACCAAATTCTGAGTCGCTAATTCTGCCAGAGCAATGGTTAACGATAATCCGGGTAGCAAGATAATCAGTCCCGAAATAATAACCACTGAAGTTATGAGCTCAATATGAAACCAATGATTAATAAACAGCGCGATAAAAGTAGCTACAAAAGCGCAAATAGTTGGTAATAAATGATCGAGCATTGGTCGAGTCTTAGAGGCGACGGCTATTATACCTACCACAAGCCCAATTAATCCTGAAAACATCATTTCATTAATGCCGCCTGAAAAAATGCGAGCGATACACGCAGAAACAACACCAAACGCCAAAACGATAATCCAGCTAGAATAATCTGGCTCGGTGGCCGCTATCTTTTTGAGCCGGTTTGCGCCTTCTTCTGAATTTAACTCTCCGTTGATGACATGCCGTGCAACCTGCGTGGTTTTCCTTAACCGATCAATATTAACTTCGCCTGGCGAAACCCTAATTAGAAAAGTCCTCGGCTCGCCATCTGGCGGTAATACCGTAATACTTATTGACGTTGGTAACGACATACATTGAATGCCATACCCCATAGCTTCGGCACAACCATTCATGGTTTGCTCTAATTCATAGGCTGGTAGCCCATAGGTATGTAACGCTTTTGACAGGCGCAATAAGAAACCAACCGGCTTGTTTCTGTCAGGTGCATTGGGGATGGAGTCTAATGATCGTTGTTCAGTAATATTTGCATCAGATAATAAAGACATAAGCGTTTCTCAAGGCGCGTAACTAAACGCAAATATAACGCTTTACGTCATTTTATTCTACTCAAACAAAATCATTTCTAATCGATAGAGATTACCCTGCTAAGCTCGCTATGAATGCCGGGCGACATTTAGTTGGTTTAATACTGACACAAGGTTGTCAGTAGCACTGTTATATAGTTCCATTTAGAAGCAAATGCGATACAAAAGATATTATAGAGTAAGAACGAAATTCTCCGACTTGTCATGAGTTCTTTTCTATCATGGATATGAGTTCGAAAGCTATGTAAGAAGCTGGCGAATTAATATTATATCCTTCGCTAGCAAGGTATAAATAATCTTTAATTCAAACTTTATTACAAATTTGTTGTCATATTTTTTTCTCAAATCAATATAATGAGTGCCCTAATGGAAAGTATAGTTTAACAATATAGTTTTCATTAGAATCCAATAGACATCAAAAAGGGAACTTTTTCTCTATGTTAGAAAATCTTAGAAGCCTATTTCTTTTAGGCTGGTTATTCGCGGGTTTGTTATTTACAACAAATGTTGTATGTGCATCGAAAAAATCAATCGATAATGAATCAATAGCCGCAACAGCAGATAAGATATCTCAAGCTTATACTGATATGGGCTGGTTTAACGGTTCGGTTCTAATAATTAGAGATGGCACAGCAATTTATGAAAAAGCTTTCGGCTTTTCTGATCTAAAAAATAAAGTTCCTAATCAACTAACTACAAAATATAATCTTGGCTCCATCGTTAAAAATTACACTGCAGTGTTAGTTTTACAGCAGATTGAAAGAGGCGAGATTAAACTAGAAGATAAACTAAGTAAGTTTGATTTAGGTTTTCCGAAAAAGATAGCAGATAAAATCAGTATTTCTCAGTTACTTTCTCACCAGTCTGGATTTGCCGATATTTTCACTATTGAATATAACGCAGATAGACTAGCCTTTGACACCATTGAAAAAAAACTTGCCCTATTAAAAAATTCGCCTTTATTATTTGAACCAGGCACTGATCATCAATACTCTAACTATGGCTATATTGTTCTCGGTGCAATCCTAGGAAAAATTACAGGGAAAAGTTATTCTGAATTACTAGAACAAAATATATTTAACCTGCTCAAACTTAAAAACACTCACCTTTCTCATAAAGATAACATTAAAAATTTTTCTAAGCGATACTCTTTTACTTATCGTGGTGAACAGAAATTTGTTGGTGTTACTGAGCATGCTGATCCCGCAGGTGGCATTGAATCAAATGTCTACGACACCTCTCATTTTTATTACGCACTATTTAACAGTAACTTTATACTTTCACCAGACAGTCTAAAAACCTTTAAGAAATTATTTTCTGCGCCAAAAGATTCGTGGCATACGTTTGGTGGAGGAGTTGGGATTAGCTCTGCCGTTGAAATCGATTTTAAATCAAATACTGAAATTGTTGTTCTTTCAAATTCAGACAAATTAGTCGCTGAATTAATATCTGGTCGAATTTTTCAGTTTGTTAGAGAAGGAAAATATTCACCAACCAGAATCAATGAGCAAGCCTTTACCTATCAAATGTACTCAAAACAAGGTAAAGAATATCTAATAAATAATTTTTCCAAAGAATACGATGAAGCAGGCTATAGTATTTTTAAAGGAAGAGTAATTAACGAAGTTGGAATGGCACTTCTAAAGGATAAAGACTATAAAGAAGCGATTGATATGTTTCAAGTCTTAGCAAGCATTTTTCCCACTGCACCACAGGCCTACGACAGTTTAGCTTGGGGACACCTAAAAAAAGGTGACCCCCAAAAAGCAAAAAAATTATTTACAAAAGCTCTTTTATTAAATTCAAATTTCCAAAGTGAATATAGTAAAGATAATTATTCAAATTAAACACTAAAACTTACCTCGCCAGTAGTAGGCACATCAAATATCATCTGATTACTAATTAGCTTGGACGGCGTATAGGCTCCACCTTCAACTTCATTTTCTAATAAAAACTTAGCGACTTCCACCGCGGCAATGTAAGTTAACTGATAGCCATTACAAGTTTCTATTCGTCCAACAAGTTTATCACCAGCATCGTTTGTGACTTCACCCCACAAAAAAGTTCTTAATTTTTCTCTTTGGGATTCATTAGGACCTTTAGCGGTTTTTTCAATTTGCTGTTTCATTTTATTTTGTACAAATTTAAATTTTACTAACCAGCGAAACCAATTCATTTTGCGCATATTTTTTACGCCTTTCGGTGAAACAGGAATATATACTTCGATATTTGGAATGCCCGTCGAATGGTAGGCTGTGGAAACGTCTCCCCAAGGAATAGTGACGGCGTTTTTACTACCATTACCAAAATCAATCTGTCGCTCTTTGAAAGCTAGTGGAACTTGAGTAATTACACCATCTTTACGTACTCGTCCGCCGCTGGCGACACCTTCAATAGAAGTTTTTGCGGTTCCGGGACTCATGCTGCTGCCTGAATCAAACCCTAATGCTAGGTGAGTTGCATCGGGCATTTTTTCTTTTAATAAACTGGCTAAACAGTCGGTTGGGATCACATCAAAACCAACGCCGGGACAAATAACGATTCCCGCTTCTTTGGCTCGTTGATTAAGTGATTGAGCTAATTCAAACACGCCGATTTCACCAGTGATATCAGTGTAATGAGTTTTGCTTTTTATACAAGCTTGCATCATGGGTTCAGCCGTCGCTGAAAATGGACCAGCGCAATGAATCACAAGATGAATATCATTTAAGTTCTCAATGATTTGATTTTCAAAAGTTAGCGGGAAAACTCTATAGGTTAGATTCAGTTCCGTTGCTAATTTTTCTATTTGCGCTTGGTTTCTTCCTGCAAGAATCGGCTGATAACCTTTTTCAATTGCTTCTTTTGCAATTAGCTCTCCGGTATAACCATTTGCGCCGTAGATCATGATTTGTTTAGTTGTTTGGTTCAATTTTCTCTCCAAATGAATTAGGTCTAATTATTTTCTATTTTTACTGGCAAGAATTTTTGGAACTCTTTTGATTAACTGTTTCATATAATACTTTGGGAAAAACCGTTTTATCCGATAGGTTTTTCTCGCGTAGTCGTGACTAATCACCATTAGTTCATTTTTTTCAATTCCATTGATTACATCTCGGGCAACATCATCGGCTGATACGTTGGAGTTTTCCATCCATTTTTTAACTAAAGGCTTAACTCCCTCGTCAGTTGGCGACATGGAATCCAACAAGTTAGTTTTGAAAAATGCAGGGCAAATTACGGAAACTCCAATATTCAAATGCCCCAACTCTGCTCTTAAAGTTTCACTGAGTGAAATAACACCCGCTTTACTGACATTGTATGACATCATTGCTGGTGCTTGCGCTATACCGGCAAAAGAAGCGGTATTCACTACATGGCCTGGGCCATTTTGAGGTAACAAAGGTAACCAATAGTGACAACCTCTAAATACACTGTTTAAATTTAAGTTAATCGCTCGCTCCCATTGTTCTGACGTACAGTCTGCCATCATTCCAGTTGTGGCAATTCCTGCATTATTGACAATAATATCCAAACCGCCCCATTGTTTTTTGATTGTTGAGGTGATGGTTTCAAAGTCTTCATCTTTACCTATGTCACAATAAAACGCGATTGCTTCCGCAGCGTTATTATTAACTTCTGTAGCCACTTTTTCAGCACCTTTAATATTGATATCGACTAGGGCGATCTTCCAACCTAGTTCAGCAAATTGTTCAACAATTGCCTTACCCAGACCGCTTGCAGCGCCTGTTACCAGTACTCTTTTTTGCTCAAATCGGTCTAACATTTAACTCTCCAGTCGTCATCAATTAGCTCAAAAGCCATTTATATTGCGGCCATACTACACTATTTCACACAAAAACAAAACGAACGCTCGATCGTTATTGACATCTAATAGCTAACTGGAGTATGGTTCTTAACGGTTCATAGTTGGACATTATTAATCCTTAGGAAATGGTTACTCTATCTATATGAGCAAAATCACACTAATTCGTCATGGTCAGGCAAGTTTTGGTGCCGAGAACTACGATCTGCTATCTGATGTCGGTCGGCAGCAAGCAGCAGCGTTAGGTGAATACTTCTTAGAGCAAGGTGTCAAATTTGACAAAATTATTCATGGGGAAATGTCTCGCCAAACGGAAACCGCACAAATTATGGCAAATTCATGCGGGTTTTCAGATGAGCTAATGTTAAATTCTGGCGCCAATGAGTTTGATAGTGATCGCCTACTTAGCTTCTATTTACCTAAACTTGCTGAAACATCTAATGAACTGCATCAAATAATTTATGCTGAACAACCTTGGTTTAATAAAGAAGAAAACTTTGAACAAATTTTTCGTCAATTAGTTACTCTGTGGCAGCAAGATGATAACTGTCCGTTTGAATCCTGGTGTGATTTCAAACAAAGAATACTAAGCATGTTAAACCAAATAAAAAAGCACCATGACTCAAATCAACGAATCGCATTGGTTACTTCTGGCGGTTTAATTTCGGTTACCATGCAATCGGTTTTGGGTTTTGATAATCAAACCTTTGTGGATATGAATCTAACCATTAACAATGCCAGTTTAACGGAAATAATCATTTATCCATTAGAAGAAAATGCTAATCACCATCAAAAAATCGAAGCTAAACTATTAAGCTTCAATAACGTAACGCCTCTGTTAATTAAAAAACAAAAGCATCTAATAACCAGAAAATGATTAGCCTATTTACAGAATATGAAACTTAAAGAATCTTGACTTAAGGAAGCAACTTATGAATTTTGAAACTCCTGACTGGATTGTTGAACAGTTAGAAAAAGCCCAACAATTTGTTGATCAAAAACTGATACCCATCGAGCAAGATATTATTTATTCAGATTTTTTTGAAGTAGAAGCGCAACTAAAATCACTGCGGGAAGAAGTAAAATCAATGGGGTTATGGGCTCCCCATATTCCAGCTGAAATCGGTGGCTGTGGAAAAAGCCTCATGCAATTAGGGTTAATCTCTGAGGTGCTGGGACAATCGCCGCTCGGACACTACGCTTTCGGTTGCCAAGCACCGGATGCTGGCAATATCGAATTACTACATAAATTTGGTTCTAGTGAGCAAAAAGAACGATGGATGAAGCCTTTAGCTAATGGAGACATCCGTAGCTGTTTTGGAATGACCGAACCAGAAACGGCGGGCTCCAATCCAACGCTACTTGAAGCAACAGCTGTTTTAAAAAATGGCGAGTGGGTGCTCAACGGTCGTAAATGGTTCACCTCATCAGCAGATGGCGCACAGTTTTGTGTTGCGATGGTGGTGACAGATCCCAAAGAGCAAAAACATAAAAAGGCCAGTATGATTATTGTTCCCACCGATAACCCCGGTTATAAATTTGTGAGAAATATTTCGATTATGGGTGAAGAAGGTTCGGGTTATTATTCACACGCCGAAATTGCTTTTGAAAACTGCAGAGTACCAGAATCGAATTTAATTGGAGAGGTTGGAAGTGGGTTTGCGCTGGCTCAAGAACGTTTAGGACCGGGAAGAATACATCATTGCATGCGCTGGCTAGGGATCTGTCGTCGTTCACTCAATGAAATGATTGATTACGTTAAAGTTCGCAAGATAAGTTCAAAAAATACCTTGGCCGATATGCAGGCTATTCAAAACTGGATTGCCGAATCAGCTGCTGAAATTGAAGCCGCCAGGACGCTCGTTTTACAAACTGCTTGGAAAATTGAGAACATCGGATTTGAATCAGCAAAAAATGAAGTTTCAATGATCAAATATCACACAGCCAATGTGATGCAGCGAGTTATCGATAAGGCATTACAAAGCCATGGTGGGCTAGGCATGACCGATGATAAAATCCTCGCGTATTTTTATCGCCACGAAAGAGCCGCTCGGATTTACGATGGCCCCGATGAGGTACATAAAATGGTCGTTGCAAGAAACTTATTAAAGTGAGACCTTTTCACGAAACAACTGATGAGTAAAAACTTTTGGATAACTTAATGAATCAATGGCAAGGCGAAAATGATTTCGACCTTTTTAAATCAAGCGTACCTATTAGCAATTCTCAAATTTGGCTGGCATTCTATCGTCTTCATAAAAGTAAAGTTCAAGTACAAAAAGAGAAAGTTGCCGTCGACAAACTAAAAACCATTATCAAGGCAACATTTAAGCTATCTAATCAAAAAGGTTTTGCCTTGATGAGCTTGAGAGATCTCAGCAATGAAACCGGAATAAGCATGGGAAGCTTGTATGCTTATATTGGAAGCAAAGGACAGCTTGCTGAAATGATCCATCAGTTTCTACCCCACATGTTTGATTTATGTATTGGCGAACAACTTGATCAAAAAGCTTCTAGTAAAGAGCAGCTAAATAAATTGGTTAGAGGACATATCTTTATTACCGAATGCTTGCAGCCTTGGTTCTTTTTCGCCTTTATGGAAAGTAAACATCTTAGCCGCTCAACAAAACAGCTTGCCAAAGATAATGAAATTAAATCAGAAACCTTATTGAAAGAAATAGTCCAACAAGGTGAGCAAGAAGGTAAATTCATTCATACCGATCCTTTTCTTACCAGTATGATGATCAAAAGTCTGTTGCAAAACTGGTATGTTAAACATACAAAATATCGACAAAACAAAGTTGATTGTGAAAGCTATATTCAGTTTATTGAAAAAGTAATTGCCAATTATCTGGAAAAGAACCATCTGGAGAAAATTAATGAATCTTGAGACTTCGGATTTCGATCCAAATAATTATAATTTAAGTCAAGATTCACGCAAATCTGATCAGTTACCTATTGAAAATCTAGCTGCCTATTTGGTTAAGCATTTAGCTGAATTTATGCGCACCAATTATCTGCATATTTTCCAGTTTACAGGAGGCTCATCTAATCTGACTTATCAACTTTCCAATAATCTTGAATCGATTATTTTGAGACGACCACCGATCGGTACCAAGGCAAAATCTGCTCACGATATGGTAAGAGAATATGAAGTGCTAACCAAGATTGGAAAATTCTATTCATTATCACCTAAACCCATTTTATTGTGCCAAGACCAATCAATTATTGGTGACCAGTTTTTTATTATGCAACAAATTGAAGGTTTAGGAATTGAGAAGCAACTTCCGATTAAAATGAACGACCAACAACAGCACAAGCTCTGCGAAAACTTTATTGATGCTCTAATCGAATTACATCAGATTGATATCAAGCAACCAGAACTTGCATCGATTGGAAAATCACAAGGTTATGTTGAAAGACAACTCGAAGGTTGGCAGTCCCGTTTTATAAAAGCTAAGACTAATGATGTTGCATCAAGTGACAAAATCTATCAGTGGTTAAAAGAGAATTTACCTTTTGATTCAGGATTACAATCATTAGTTCATAATGACTACAAATTTGATAATTTGATTCTAGACAAAAATCAACCAGAAAAAATTATCGGTGTTTTAGATTGGGAAATGACCACCTTGGGCGATCCTTTATTAGATCTTGGTTGTTCTCTCGCCTATTGGGTTGAAAAAAACGATTCAGATACATTACAAGCGATCCGAATGATGCCAACTCATCTTTCCGGTATGATGACCCGTCAAGAAATTTTTGATTCTTACTGTCATAAAAGAAATATTCAAGGTGTCAATTTTACGCCCTATTACGTTTTTGGTTTATTCCGGTTAGCAGTTATCGCACAGCAAATTTATTATCGTTTTTATCAGCGACAAACTGACAATCCAAAATTTAAAAATTTCGGACAACTTGTCAATATTTTAATTGGAACAGCCAAACAACAGATACAAAATTATTAGAAACCAAAAGGAAAAGAATATGAACCACTCACCATTTAGCCTCCAAGGAAAAGTCGCCTTAATCACCGGTGCAAGCAGAGGTATAGGCGAAGCTATCGCAAGACTTTTTGCCAGTCAAGGAGCACAAGTTATCATCTCTAGTCGTCGACAAGAGGCTTTGGATGAGCTAGCTGAACAAATAAATCAAGAAAAACATTCTGGAAGTGTGATCGGCATGGCTTGCCATATCGGCAACTCGGAATCTGTTAATGCTTTGTTAGAAAAGCTAACCGCCAAGTTCGATAGAATTGACATACTCGTCAATAACGCCGCAACCAACCCTTTCTTCGGTGAATTAATTGATACACCGGAATCAATGATTGATAAAACCATTGATGTTAACATTAAAGGCTATTTGATGATTAGTCAGATGGTTGGACAAATCATGAAAAAAAATGGCGGCGGTAGCATCATCAATACTGCATCGATCAATGGTGTTATCCCCGGCTCAATGCAAGGAATCTATTCTATTACCAAAGCGGCTGTTATATCTATGACCGCTTCAATGGCAAAAGAAACCGCCAAATATGGCATTAGAGTCAATGCAGTTTTACCGGGACTAACGGACACTAAATTTGCTTCTGCTTTAACTAAAAATGAAAAGATGTTGAAGTCAATCTTACCAATGATCCCAATGGCAAGAATGGCTCAACCAGAAGAAATTGCCCCCGCGTTTTTGTTTTTAGCCTCAGATGAAGCGTCTTATATTACCGGTATTAATTTGCCTGTTGATGGTGGATTGTTGTGTTAGGCTTCGTATTTAGTTTTGGGAGGTGACCCGATGGCATTTCGCAATGGTGTATGGTAGTTGACGACACCTAACATACCAAAAAGTTATTTCCTACTGACCAGTAAATTAGTTATTAATGAGCATTCGCAATTTAATATGCCTATTTAATATATCTACCGCCGGAGAAAAACGTGTCACAAACTCTAGGTCATGTACAAAAGCCGCAATACTTGCGTTCTCAAGTGGTTGCTCAGCAGCCGATAAAAACCAATAAATCATTGATTAGTCCATCAATCTTAACTTCTTTATTCTTTCTTTTCTATGTCTCATCTTTTTCGTTCTCTCGCCGTTACCCATACTCGTATTTTAAAGTTTGATTACTTAGATAAATGTAACAAAACTCAAAACAGAAATAATTAAATTTAACCATTTAGAGAGAACAAAATGAAAACCAATCCACTAGTCAGCATCGACCAAGTCGATAATATCAATATCGCATCACAAGAAGTTTTGTTAACACCAAGGCAGATTAAGGAACAGCTTCCTATGACGCAAGCCAGTGCGGGTTTTATCGCATCATCCCGCCAAGTCATTGCAAATATTTTGAACCGAAAAGATAAGCGTAAGTTGGTTATTGTAGGGCCATGTTCGATCCATGATATTAAGTCAGCAAAAGACTACGCAGGAAAACTTAAGAGATTACATGATGAGTTGTCGGACGAGCTCTATATTGTAATGCGAGTTTATTTTGAAAAACCAAGAACAACCGTCGGATGGAAAGGGCTAATTAATGATCCTCATCTAAATAATAGTTTTGATGTGGAGCAAGGTTTAAAAACTGCGCGAGAATTATTGCTTTGGTTGGCAGAAATGAAAATTCCAGCGGCAACCGAAATGCTTGATCCAATTATTCCACAGTATTTATCGGAACTAATTTCTTGGACCGCGATTGGTGCACGAACGAGCGAATCACAAACTCATCGAGAAATGGCCAGTGGGTTATCGATGCCGATCGGTTTTAAAAACGGCACTAGCGGCTCCTCAGGTGCTGCACTTAATGCGATGAAAGCGGCTGCGAGCGGCCATAGTTTCATGGGAATTAATCAGCAAGGACAAGTTACTCTACTGAATACTTTGGGTAACAAGAATGGCCACGTTATCTTGCGAGGTGGTGACAAGCCAAATTATTATCCGGAAGATATTGCCGAATACGAACTAAGACTCGAGCAAGCGAACCTGCCAACCAATATCATGGTTGATTGCAGTCATGGAAATAGTAATAAAGATCATAACCAACAACCGACAGTTCTTAATAATGTCGTTCAACAAATAATCAATGGCAATCAGTCAATTATTGGATTTATGCTAGAAAGTCATTTAAAGGAGGGCAATCAAAAAATTTGTGACGATTTATCCTTGCTAGATTATGGAGTATCAATTACCGATGCTTGCATTGATTGGATAAAGACCGAAAAATTGTTAAGTTCTGTAGCGAGAGAATTGAGTGAAATTGAACAGGATGATCAGAATTTGAGCAATGGGATAACCTTTTAAATTTGAACTAGCCAAATGAGGGGCAGCTCAAATCGAGATAAAAATTAGAGTAATATTAGCAAAAAAATGTGCTAACCTTTAGCTTGGTTAATTAGTTTTGCAATAATTACCTAATATTTATAGCAAAGTTAATTGAGCTAGATTATGTACATCGGAGCATGAACTGCGTAGTCAAAGAGGTGGTTTTATTAGTGTTTGATAGTTTTCATGCTGATAAACTAGGCTTTGGTAGGAATGTTAAGTATCGCCATATTATAAAAATATAATAAAATTTAGGAGTATCTTCTCGATGGTTTCAAAAGTAACAAAATTAACCTCTGCAACTTTAATCGCGCTAGGTGTCATGGGATCTGCATTAGCAGATGACAACCGATATGTCATTAAAGTTGATAACAATGGTAAAGGTATTGTAAAAGCACTTGCTGCCCAATTGGGTGGTGACGTAAAACTAGAAGGTAACGGCTTTATTGCTGCCACTTTCGATGGAAAAAGCTTAGATGATGTTCGCGGTATTATGAATAACCCTCACGTATTGTTGGTTGAGGAAGATTATCGTCGAATGCCTTTAGCGATATACAACGATGATGCTGGCGACCCCACTGTTCAACAGTTAACGCCTTACGCAATCTATCAATCACAGGCCAATCAAGTAACACTTCAGGCTGGTCAAAAAGTTTGCGTTATTGATTCAGGTCTTGACCAATCAAATACTGATTTCAACTGGGCAGCAATTACAGGTGATAATGACTCAGGAACTGGTAACTGGTTTGATCACGGTGGTCCTCATGGAACTCACGTTGCGGGAACAGTTGGTGCCGAAGATAACGGATACGGTGTAGTCGGTATGGCTCCTGGCGTGCCTATGCATATTATTAAAGTATTTAATGAATCAGGTTGGGGGTATTCTTCAGATTTAGCCCATGCTGCAGATTTATGTACTCAAGCAGGTTCAAATATTATCACTATGAGTCTTGGTGGCGGTGGCGCAAACAGTGCAGAAGAAAATGCGTTTAACACCTTTTCCGATAATGGTGGGTTAGTATTAGCCGCTGCGGGTAATGACGGAAATAGTGTTCGCTCATATCCTGCTGGTTATAAATCAGTCATGATGATTGGTGCTAATGATTCCGATAATAATATTGCGAGTTTTTCTCAGTTTCCATCTAATTCAATAACAACTGGGCGTGGGAAAAAGACAACGACTGAAACTCATGATGGCTATGGCGTTGAGGTTACCGCTGGTGGCGTTGCTACACTGTCTACTTACCCTGCGGGATTGGCAACTCTTTCGACGCTTGTAGCAGATGGAGCAGGTTTTGCCTCTTCAGCAATGGAAAATTCAGGTTCTGTTTCTACTTCAACCTACTTTATGGGAACAGCTGAAGCGACCGATTCTGGAGCAAACGGTAAAGTGTGTGTGATTGACCGTGGTGCTATTTCTTTCCATGATAAAGTACTAAATTGTGAAAATTCTGGTGGCGTGGGTGCCGTAATCATTAATAATGAACCAGGAATGCTATACGCTACATTAGGTAGTCCAAATAATACGAGCATTCCAGCGGTTGGAGCTGCACAAGAAGATAGAGCAGGTATTGTTGCTGCTGCTTCAATTAGTTTGTCGGTAACTGCGGGTGATTATGGCTATATGGACGGTACGTCAATGGCTACACCTGGTGTTGCTGGTATAGCGGCATTAATATGGTCTAATAACCCTAATTGTACTGGTGAAGAAGTTCGTGCTGCGATGAAAGCGACCGCTGAAGATCAAGGGACAGCCGGGCGCGATGACTATTTTGGTTATGGTATCGCAAAGGCAAAAGATGCTAATGATCACTTAGCAGCCTCCTCTTGTGGTGGTGGAACACCTCCTCCTCCGGGAAATAATGCTCCGGTGTCTTCCTTCAGTCATAGCTGTACAGCATTAGCATGTTCATTTGATGGAAGTGCAAGTTCAGACAGTGATGGAAGCGTCGTATCTTATAGCTGGAACTTTGGTGATGGTAATACTGCATCAACGGTATCGCCTGCCCATTCTTACAGTGCTAATGGAAGTTACACAGCAACACTAACGGTGACTGATAACGAAGGTGCAACTCATAGCTCAAGCCAAACAGTGACAGTTTCTGATGGTACTGAGCCACCTCCAGCAGACATTACCTTAACGGGTACTCGCTCTGGAAATGGTCGTAGCGTTACTTTGAACTGGTCTGGTGCTCCGGGAGCTAATGTGGATGTATATGTAAATGGAAACTTTAACAATACAACTGCAAATGATGGTTCTATCACTTACACGGTGAACAAAAGAAATAGCTACACTTTTGAGGTATGTGAAGAAGGTTCAACTACTAGTTGTTCTAATTCGATTACTCTGTAAGTTATGACTTTATAATAATAAAAAAACATTATTTGATTTACGGGCCAAATGGCCCGTTTTTTTTGCGCCTAGGTTTATAAGTCAGTTAGAATAGATTTTTTTATTTGTTCATAATTATTCTATGCAAACATTGCTCGTTATTGGCTATGTATGGCCAGAGCCTAATTCTTCAGCTGCAGGTTCTCACATGCTCTCGATTCTTCGTTTATTTAAACGAAAATCTTGGCGAGTTATTTTCGCCACGCCTGCGCAAAAAACAGATTTTATGTTTGATTTATCCTCAGAATCGATAGAGTCGACCAGTATTAAAATTAATGATTCGAGTTTTGATTCTTATATAAAAGAACTAAAACCAACCGCGGTTTTATTTGACCGTTTTATGATGGAAGAGCAATTCGGTTGGAGGGTAGCCGAACACTGTCCAGATGCGATAAGAATATTAGATACGGAAGACTTGCAATGCTTAAGGGGCGCAAGGCAAACTGCTCATAAAGAAGGTCGTGAATTTTGCAATGATGATTTGATGTCCGATCTTGCAAAAAGAGAAATTGCTAGTATTTTCCGCTGTGATTTATCTTTGATCATTTCTGATTTTGAAATTAAATTGTTGCTTGATTATTTTAAGATTGATCCTAAACTATTGATCCATATCCCCTTTATGATTGATTTAGAGTCTCTCAATTACGACACGCCAAATTACGACAAAAGAAAACATTTTGTCACCATCGGAAATTTGCGGCATGCGCCAAACTGGGATTCCGTGCTTTATCTACAAAAAATATGGCCACTCATTCGAAAAAAAATACCGCAGGCAGAACTTCATATTTACGGAGCATACACTCCCCCAAAAGCAACGGCATTAAATAATTCTAAAACTGGGTTTTTAATCAAAGACCGTGCAGATGATGTTAATCAAGTCATGAAAAATGCTCGTGTTTGCTTGTCACCTTTACGCTTTGGTGCAGGAATAAAAGGTAAGTTTATCGATTCAATGAAAATGAATACGCCCATTGTGACCTCCAATGTTGGTTCAGAAGGAATGATGGCTGGTGAATCTTGGCCGGGATTAATCGGTAATAGCCCTGAAGAAATAGCCGATCATGCCATTAAGTTATATAGCTACAAAGCTTTATGGGAGCAAAAAAGTAACCTGTGTCATCGTTTGTTAAATCAAGTGTATTGTAAAGAGACTATTGGTGAACGCCTTTGCCTGCGAGTAGAGAAATTAATTAGTAACCTAGCAACTCATAGAAAGAAAAATTTTATGGGGATGATGTTAAGTCACCATACTATAAGAAGTACAAAATATATGGCTAAGTGGATTGAAGAGAAGAATAGATGTTAGGTTTGGTGGATCAAAGCTTATGATGAACAAAGGTAAGAAGGCGTTTATAAAAGAATGGGGTTTTCACAGGTTTGTTTTTGCCTACATAATGTTAAAAATGAAACATTTCCTAGGTTTTCGGTTCTCGATTGTGTTCGGCAAGATGATTAACCATTCAGGGGTAAAAAAATTTAGTGAGAGTGGATATAGTTTCAGACCGGTTGAAAAAGCCGATTTTGAAAATATACCAGATTTGAGAGTGCTTGATTTGACTCGGTCATTTATTGAAAAAGCCAAGCTTAGAAAAGATCAATGTTTTGGTGCATTTTGTCAAAAAAGATTGGTTGGCTATAGTTGGTCTACTATCAAACCAGTAGAAATTGATGATGATGTCTATTTAAGTTTTAATGACAGTTGTTACTATCGTTATAAAAATTTTGTCTTGCCGGAACATCGAGGAAGGGGGCTAATTCAAAAAATTAAAGAAATTGATATAAGTGATAATAGTAAAAATCTTCGGACAAAAATCTTTAGTTGCGTCGAAAGCCATAACTTTCCATCTTTAAACGCAGAAAAAAAAGAGGGAAACCTTAAGTTGGGTTTTTCTCTATATATTGATAATAAAGTAGGCTTCTACAGTTGGTCTTCAACAAAAGCCAAACAACTTGGTTTGAGAGTGTATAAAAGTTAGTTAAGCAAGATGACAAACCTCTAATTCACGACTAGAATATAAAACTAACTACAAAATTCGTTAAAATCATAGGGATAGTCGTGAATATAAAATTAAAATCTAGCCAAATATTGCTTTTGGTATCATGTTTATTTGCTAGCTCAAATCTTCTAGCGTCTGACTTTACCAGCAAAGAAAAGCTCGCTTTCAAGAGCGAATTTAAATGGTTTCTTGAAGGTGCTTTGCATAAAGGTACAGATAATACCGAAAATATACCACTTTATGACAGGCGTGGTGATTATTTTTATAGCGGCGTTGAATTAGCAGTTGTTGGCAACTATAACGGCAATGCGCGAAATGAGATCTTTAGGGATAAAATTGAAGCTGGCGGATATTTTAGAGGCTCTTTTGGTGCGGAATTCCCGGTAGCGAAACAACTCGTTTTCTCCACATCTATTGGATTTTTGTACGATGAAATCACAGGTAATCTAACCGATGGCTCTGGTGGAAAGGGATATGCAAGCTTTAAAACAACTCAAGTTGATTTTATCGGTTTTTATAATTTTGGACAGCATCGTATTGGTTTAGGCGGAGCATTTCATTACAACCCCAAATTTGATTACAAAGAAGTTGGAAATGGGTTCCAAATGCATGGTGTATATCGTTTTTCCAACGCCCTTGGTGCAACGATCCAATATGATTTTCTAGCCAGTGAAAACGTTTCTCTTGGTATCCGTTACACTGATATTTCTTACGACTTTGATAATGTGAACATAGGTGATTATGTCGCTGGAGAGGGTGACAATGTGACGATTAATTGCATCGCAAATTGTGAAAAATTGATAGATGCCAGCAGTTTTAGCGGCCATATCACTTATCGTTTTTAAAACATAAAACTATCTTTCTTTGCTTTCTTCTTAATCTAAGATAGAGCCACTGCAAATTAGTATTTCAATAGGAACCTAAGTTAATGTCTTCGTCCATTTCCGTTTACGCTGGCAAAACAGCGTTTGCAGAGATATCTCAAAACGGTCTATCCAGTGAGCAGTTTAATGCCATGGCTGGAGCTTCTGGTGGGCCAAAATGGTTTACCCTATTCGGTTTAGATAAATATCTATTTGGCGAGTTTTTTAAAGACCGAAAAGAGGTATTACATACTATTGGTTCCTCCGCAGGATCTTGGCGACTTTCTTGTTTTGCGCAAAATGATCCGGTTGCGGCGATTAAGCGACTGGCAAAATATTATTCTAATGAGTCTTATTCTGAAAAACCAACAGCTGACGAGATTAGTGAACAAGCAAATAGTTTATTAGCTAAAGTATTAGCCTCCAATGGTGCAAAAGAGATTGCCGAAAACCCTTTGATACAAAGTCACTTTATTGTTGCTCGCGCAAAAGGATTGAATCAATCCGAAATTAAACCGCTTCAAATGGCAGGACTAATCGTGGCAGCTGGTGCAAATACTATTTCAAAAAAGGCATTAAAATATTTTTTTCAACGTTATATTTTTTTTAACCAGCAAGGAAATGAGCAATTTAATCAGAGTTACTTTAACTATCAAGATCCAAATACACAATATTTTGCTCTAACTAAAGAAAATGTCCACCAAGTATTAATGGCCTCTGGTGCAATTCCATTGGTTTTAAGAGGTATTAAAGATATAGCGGGTAGCGATCTTGGCATTTATCGAGATGGAGGTATTATTGATTATCACCTTGATATTAACTTTGGTTCAAAAGGTCTCATTCTTTACCCCCATTTTTTTCCTAGTATCAAACCAGGTTGGTTTGATAAGGCGTTAAGTTACAGACATGCTAATGCAAAAAACTTTGATAGAGTTGTTTTGGTCACACCATCGAAAGACTATGTTGCACAGCTTCCCTTTGGGAAAATATCTGACAGAAAAGATTTTACTAATTTTGATGCCGATACTCGAATCAAATATTGGCAAAAAATTCTAGCTGAAAGTGAAAAATTGGCTGATGATTTTTCTAAACTTGTTGAATATGGTATTGGACTTGAGCAAATCAAACCGATTGAATCTATTTTATAAAGTTTCTCGCTTGCAAAACCAACCGCTTTAAAACGGTCATTCATCTTATACCCATTACACCCTAAAACAACTTTACCCGAGAAATCGTCAACGATTTCTCGGGTAAAAAGAACTTGATAGAAAATAATCGGCTATTAATTTTGCTCTTTATTTTTTCTACCTTTTTCTTTACGTTTTGCCTTCATTTCTTTTAGTTTTTGTCGTTGCTCATCAGTCAACAAAGCATTTATCGCTTGACGGTTTTTGTGCTGAGCAACCAATAAATCACTTTTTATGCCGGCGATTTGTGTAGAAATATCTCGCACAGCCTGCTCATCCAATGTTTCAGCTTTTCGTAATGTCTGCATTTGCATGTGAAGTGTTCTTATCTGCTGACGCTTTGGTTGATTTGCCTCCATGCCATTTTTAATCAAGGCCTTTATCTCTGTTCTTTGCTCGTCCGTCAGATCAACTTTTGACAGTTCACGCATGACTCGTTTCATATTCATCCGAGGTTCGCCCTTTTGATGACGCTCCATTTTGTCATATCCACGATTCTGTGGACCAGCCGATGCAGTGGTGGTGAAGCCTATAAAAGATAATAAAAGCGCAATACTAACGAGCAATTTGCTTATAGGATTAGTGTTTTTCATTTTAACGTCCTCTTAATTAATTGAGTTATTTAATCTGCTAACCTTTAGTCTACGCTTATCTTAGTAAAGTTCACTAGGTAAAGTGTAAAGGTTATGTAAAGGAGAGTTTGAAGATATTTCTATGCAAATTCTATGTGCTAAACTTAGCTTATGAAAATATTAATTGCCGATGATGATGTAGAGTTGTGCGCTCTACTTAAAGAATTCCTTGAACAAGAAGATATGCTTCTTGAGGCTGTTCATGATGGACAAAGTGCAATTGAACGCTTGAGAGCTGACCATTTTGACTTATTGATTCTTGATGTAATGATGCCCAATAAGAATGGTTTTGACACTTTGGCTGAATTAAGAAAATTTAGCCAAATACCGGTTGTTATGTTGACCGCAAAAGGCGACAAAATCGACCGAATTGTTGGTTTAGAAATGGGAGCCGATGACTACTTACCTAAACCCTGTGATCCTAGAGAGCTAGTTGCAAGAATTCGAGCTGTCACTAGGCGTACTTATCACACCATATTGAACAATGGCAATTCGGAAATTTTAACTCAAGATAATTTGACTTTAAATCCGAACAATCGACAAGTATCAATTGAAGATAATCTGATAGAACTGACATCTACTGAATTTGACTGTTTGCAGTTGTTACTTATCAACGCTGGCTCATTGGTTAGTCGAGATTTACTAAGTGAAAAAGCCCTTGGTAAAAAACTCCAATCTTTTGATCGCAGTATCGATATGCACATTAGCAATATCAGAAAAAAGCTTGGTTTAAAAGCAAACAATCAAGAAAGAATAAAAACACTTCGAGGTTGTGGTTATCAATATTTGATTGATTAATAATTCCAGACAGATGAGATGAACTTTTGAAACTAGCCCGCTTGAAAATTAAACTTTTTTGGAAAATATTTATTTATTTTTGGCTTGTTTTTACGGCTATTTTTTTCTTCACTCTGTTTTTTACATATACTAATAGCGATAGTATTCGTTATCGTAAAGTGCCTCCCCATATGATGATGAAGTTGGAAAATACGTCTCGTAAGATTCGATTTATTTTACGTGAGCATTCCCACTTAAAAGATAATCCGCCCGCTTTTCTAAATAATATTTATCTTCTAAATGAAAAAGACCAAGACCATTTTGGTAAGTTAATCCCTGAGACTTTGTTAGTTCTAGATAGGCGAGTAAAAAAGGCTAAACGTCCAGCAATCGCTTCAAGAAAACAAACCCTTTACTTTGGAGGAAAGCAGCTTAGAACCTCCTCCTCGACTTATCGTGTTTATATTAAGCAATCATTTTCGTTTTTAAGTCGAGGCTATTTTGGCCAGTTTGTTCGAGAGTTTGCAGTGAACCTTTTTGTGTCGACTTTTTTGCTCAGTTTTCCGTTGAGCTTTTGGTTGGCATGGCTTTTTACCAGACCAATTAAAAAATTGCAGACTGCGATTCAAGATTTGTCTAACGACCTTAACGATAAAGAGAAACTTGTTCAAATAGCAAAACGACGAGATGAATTCGGTGATCTTGCCAGAGATTTTGATTCTATGGCAGTACATCTAAACGAAATCATTAGTTCAAAAACTCGCTTGTTGAGTGATGTTTCCCATGAGCTTAAATCACCTTTAGCTCGATTGCAGATTGCTCTTGGTATTGCAGCCAAAAAACAAGAGGTGGAACTTTCAGAATTACAGCGCATAAAGCTCGAAGCCGATCGAATGAATCAAATGATTACCGGATTACTCGATTACGCAAAAATGGATAATCAATATATCAAACCAGAAGCGCAATCATTTAACTTGTCTGAGCTACTTGAAATATTGATTAACGATGCAGCTTTCGAAAGTCATCAAAATCAGATCGAGATTAAAACCCACCTACAGCAGGAAATACATATCACTGCAATTAAACCATTGCTAATTAGTTGTATAGAAAATATTTTAAGAAATGCGATCCGTTACGCCGAAAAAGAAATTAATATTTCGTGCTACACTCAAAAGAATGGTGATAATAAGAATGAAGTGATTATTAGTATTTGTGACGATGGTCAAGGGGTTGATGATGATCAATTACTTAAGATATTCGATGCCTTTTACCGACCAGAAATCGATCGTTCTCGTCATTCAGGAGGCGTTGGTTTGGGGCTTTCAATCGCGCAAAAAGCCGTATTGTTACACCATGGGAAAATCGACGCTCAAAACCTTGAACCTCACGGGCTAAAATTAACCATTAGCCTTCCCCTTTAGGTTTTTATTTTTCTTTTCCTTGTTCCCCCTTGTCACCCTCGACTGCGACAATTAGTCGCATGGTTTCTGCCACCAAAAATCTTTATTATCCCTCGTTAAAAATAAACCTAAAACGAGATTCCTTGATGAAAAAATTACAACTCTCCTCGGCAATACTAATGTCACTTGTATGCAGTTCTGTTATCGCAGAAGAAGCAAAGGATAATCACCCTACTCTAATTATTACGGGTTCACCAATCCAACAAAAAATTGAAGGCTCAACCACTCAATTAGAAGAATATGATAATCAAGCGATTGTTGATGCAGGCGATCTGTTAACTCGATTTCCTGGATTTTCGGCAATAAGAGCAGGCGGTCATGGCGTTGACCCAGTACTAAGAGGGCAAAGCCAAACCCGAATCAATTTATTGCAACATGGTGCTTTTTTACACGGCGCCGGCCCTAACAGAATGGACTCTCCCGGATCTTATACCGAGCCTTTTGGCTGGGACGAGCTACAAATTATCAAAGGGGTGGAAACCTTAGTGTTCGGTTCTGGGGGTCCTGCAGGAACGCTTAACTTTAAGCGTTACAAGCCTTACTTTAGCAATCAAGATGGCGAAGTGGGCATCACCGGCAAAGTAATGGCTGCCTACTCACCTGATTATTACAAGCTAGGAGCAGACCTTGCAGTCGGTGGCGACGATGGTTATGTTCGCTTAATCAGCCAAGTGCTAGATCAGGATAGTTATGAAGATGGTGACGGAAATATCACTCGTACAGCCTTTAAAACAACTACTAATACTCTAGTTGCGGGTTACACTCCAAATGAAACAACTGAAATTAGATTTTCTTATATGGCTAATCGTGGTGAAGATGCTCTTTTTGCTGGCACAATGATGGATGGTCCCATAACAGATATGGATGCTGCTCAATTACTATTTTTGGATGGTGATCAGCTTTCTAATGACTATAGCGAATACCAAATTTATTGGAACAAGGCTCATCATGTAATGGATAACTTTAGCCTAAGAACCCAAACAGCACCGATGAGAATGTTGACCGAGTCCAATTCTAAAACCAAAGGAGCCAAATGGCTTAAGCGTTGGCAAACTGATCAAATTATTTGGCAAATGAGTGCCGATTGGCAAAATGTCGAACGTTATGCAGAAAGACGCATGGGAATGATGGGCATTCCAACCATGGTTCAAGCACGGATTTGGCCAGAAAACACGCTTGATATCAAAGGTGTTGCAATTGAAGGAGAGTATTCTTTCGATCAATCTAAGTATCTAAAAACGGGAATTCGTTACGATCAAGTTGAAGCAGAAATTACTGCTAACGACATAGCCAACGATATGTCTTTGTACCAAATCTACTATCCAGAAACTCCAACAAAGTCTTCAGAAAATAATATTAGTGCATTTTCTCGCTACTATTACAATCAAAAAGACGCTTTATATTGGGCTGGTTTAAGTAGCACCAGCCGAACAGCCGACGCCACCGAAAGGTATTTGGGAGCAGCAAACAATAACCCAATGATGCGATGGATTGGCAATCCTAGCATTGAGCCAGAAAGACACAATCAAATAGAATTTGGTGCAAAATGGCGCTTTGATTCTGGTTGGCATGAGCTTAGTGTTTATTATGATCAAGTGAATGATTTCATCTTACGTGACAGAGCGCGTGGCCAAACCGGTATTGTAGGAATGGGTATGGCAACGATTTATCGAAATGTTGATGCTTCATTACAAGGTTTTGAGTGGGCACTTAATTCGTCATTTGCAGACACTTGGAATTTCTACACAAATCTTGCCTATGTAAAAGGAACCAACAAAGATACCAACCGACCTCTTTATCAAATTCCACCAGTTGAAGGTCTCATTCAATTTAGTAACCAAGGTGATCGTTTAGCCTATTGGTTTGATCTTAAATGGGCACTTTCGCAGGACGACGCTGATGACAATATGATGACCGGTAGCGGTTTAGATGCCGGTCAATCAGATGGTTGGGTTTCTTTTGATGTCAAATTACGATATGAAATAAATAACGACTGGCAATTAAGTGCTGGAATAACCAACCTATTTGATGAAACTTACGCTTATCATGTAAGTCGAGCCAACATGGATCCTTTTAATCCAGAAGCTATTTCAGTTAATGAGCCGGGCAGACAATTTTGGATATCGGTTTTGACGGAGCTATAAATTTAATTCGATTACTTTATGTGTAGTCGTTCAAACTTGAACTGACAGCTACCCGTTTTATATCGGTTTCTGTCAGTTTAATTCCCTTGTCAGTTTGAACTTCATCTCGTCATTCCCTCCACTTATTAAGCCAATTCATCTCCTAGACTGTAGGCAACTGGAAGTCTTGGACAATTGTCAAAGAATAATATCGATATTTAATCTATAATTATTCCTGCAGAGGTTTTGTTGCTGCGAGGACTGTTTTGATAAGATTTTGTTTTCATTCCAGATAAGTGAACGCTTTAAAAAGGTGGAGTTGTGCCTGATCTTTTAGTTCAACGATATTGTGATTATGACCTCGCTGCTTAAGAGCCGCTACGGAATATTCATTTTCCGCATTACTTGCTTAGCCTTACTTTATTTTGTCACGGGGTATTTAGGGCTCCTCCTTGCAATCCCTCCGGGCTATTCCACAGCCGTTTGGCCTGCTTCCGGTGTTGCTTTAGCAGCACTATTGTTATTTGACAATCGATTGTGGCCGGGAGTATTTTTTGGCTCATTTCTCGTCAACTTAATCTCAAATCAACAATTGAGCGATGTTATTGGTGTCGTATCTTTCGTTTTCTTATCAATGAGCATCGCTATAGGAGCGACTTTACAAGCTCTTGTAGGCAGCTATTTGATCAACAAGCGAGTTGATATTCGAACCGGCTTATTAACTGCTCGTAGTATTATCCTACTACTGGCTCTTGGAGGGCCACTTAGTTGTGTCATTGCCGCAAGTTGGGGAGTTTCTTCTCTATGGCTTTACAATGTTATCAGTGGCGCAGAGTTTGCCTATAGTTGGGCTGTTTGGTGGGTGGGTGATTCCATTGGTGTACTACTTATGTTACCCCTAAGCTTTATTTTATTTGGCAAACCACAGTCTATTTGGCGGCAACGTAGATTGAGTGTTGCCTTGCCAATACTTGCTACATTAATAGTCATAATTATTATTTTCATTTTTAATAGTCGTCAAGAAAATCAAAATATTTCTGTAGAATTTCGAGAGCGAGCAAGTATCTTAGCGGATTCTTTGGATAAAAAAATCCTTAATAATATTGAAGTATTTCATTCAGTTCAAAGTTTGTTTGTTACCAACCCATCTGTTACACGAGAGCAATTTAAACAATATGTCCAACTTGCAATGGTTCGGAATTCTACAATTCAAGCCGTGTCTTGGAACCCCCTAATACTAGAGAAGCAAAAGAATGAATTTGTGTCTTTTATGAAACAAAATGGGTTTCCTCAATTCAAAATAAAGCAAAAAAATAGTTCTGGTCAGAACAGCCTTTCAATCAATAAAGAAAAATATGTGGTCGTTTCTTACATTGAACCATTTGAAGGAAATGAGAAAGCTTTGGGTTTCGATATTTATTCCGATAAGGTGCGTAGAAAAGCGATTGATCTAGCTGAACAAAAAAGGGAAGTTGTTGCGACCGCTCCAATTCAACTTATTCAGGATGAAGGTAGCCAATTTGGAGTTCTTTTTTTATTTCCCATCATCAAGAACGCACAAACTTTAGATATCAATCATCAAGATGACAATGAGATTAGCGGTTATGTTGTAGGTGTCTTGCGTATGGGAGAACTCTTATCTAAAGTGTTAGAGAAATCACCGCTTGATAATGTCAATGTCGCTTTAACGGACATCTCTTATGAGAGTAATCGCTTACCTTTTGCTTCCTTTTCAATTGTCCAAGGTGAACTGAAAGAACTTATGCCACAAAAGAAAGTTGATATTGTTCGGTGGGATAAAACATTTGAGTTCGCTAATCGTAGTTGGCAATTAAGCATAGATGCAACCAATGATTATGTAATCAACCATCGCTCGTGGATTGCTTGGGCGGTATTGACTGGAGGATTATTATTTTCTTCATTATTGGGCGCATTTTTGCTGATTTTATCTGGACATTCAATTAATGATAAAAAGCGTACCGATGAACTAACAAACGAAATAAACAGTCGAAAAAAGTATGAAAAAGAATTGGAACTAATGAATCAAAGATTAGGTTTATTAGCAACCACTGATCCTTTAACTCAAATTCATAATAGGCGCTCTATCATAGAGATTGGTGCGAAGCTTGATTCAGAGGTTAAACGCTATTCTGGTTCCTATTCTGTCATGATGATTGATATTGACTATTTCAAAAAGGTTAATGATCGCTGGGGGCATGATGTAGGCGACAAAGTACTAAAAGAAGTCGCCAACAGGATTTCTCAACAACTACGTGAAAGCGACTATTTAGCACGTTGGGGAGGAGAAGAGTTTTTAGTGATTGCTCAACATTCATCAAATGAAACTTCGCTAGAACAAGCAACGCGAATATGTAACCAAGTAAACCGTGTTCCAATTGATCCCGTTGGCCTAGTGAGTATTAGTATAGGAGTATCAACTCACGAGCAAGGAAAATTATTTGATGGATTAGTTAAAGTGGCAGATCAAGCCCTTTATCAGGCAAAAGAAGCTGGAAGAAATCGAGTAGTTTCGAGTAGTCGCTCCTAATCATAATATGAGCGAGTAGATCTGAAGTAATTACCGTAAGCAATTACCATTAGTAACTAGACTAGTGAGAAATAGCCGCAGCTAAACCCAATAAACGCTTTTAGTCATCACTTTTGCCATGCCCTTCATCATCACTTTAACGGGCGCTGGCAATTCTGCTCCTCCGGCTTCTAAAGCGATTGTTGCATGATGAAGCTCGTCCTCTTTCATTTGTTCAATCACTTCACGACTTTTTAAGTCTGATTGGGGTAACTGCTCTAAATGGCTTTCCAAATGCCTGACAACTTGATATTCCGTTTCCGCAACAAAACCTAAACTCCATTTGTCGCCCAACATTCCAGCCACCGCCCCAATTGAAAAAGAGCCTGCATACCATAAAGGATTGAGGAAGCTCGTACGACTATCTAACTGCTCAAGTCGATCGGAACACCATTGCAGATGATCATTTTCTTCCGCCGCAGCTTGTTCCATTTTTTCTCTTACTTCTGGCAGCTTGGCGGTTAATGCTTGTCCTTGATAAAGAGCTTGAGCGCACACCTCGCCACAGTGATTAATTCGCATTAATCCGGCAGCATGTTTTTTTTCTTTTTGGGATAAATCAGCTTCATCTATATTCTTAGCTGGATTTTTTCGTTCAGTGACTTGATATCCACCAAATAGAGTCCTAAGTGCGTTATCTGCAACACCAAGGCATTTGTCGATAGGAGAAATAGAGCGCATAAGCCTGCTTACCTTAAAATATTAATTGAGGACTTAACAATAATAATGAGCTATTATTCTCAGAATATTGATCTAATCCAATTGTAGTTGATTTAATACTAGAGTACAAAGAGCGAAGCGACGGAACCAATCTATGAGTGGCAAGACAGAACTAAATGACTTACGCCTGTTAGTAAAATCCAAAAATCCAATTATTACCATAGAAACCCATGAGGAAAATAGAGCTGTTAAGCTGATTACTCAATTGGCAATTCACTTTAACAAGCCGGTATTTGGTTGGGATCGGGTTGATGGAATTACTCGGGTTGATTTAGCTCATGATTTAGCAGAAATTGAAAATAGCAAAGAGCCAATAGATGCGCTCAAGCACATCAAATCCCTTGATAAGCCTGGTATATTTATTCTATGTGATTTTCACCCTTACTTTGAAAACGAGCCAAAAATTGTTCGTTTAGTCAAAGAAATAGCGATTGATCATCATATTAAACAGCACACTCTTATTTTTGTTTCTCACGAAATTGATTTGCCAGCCGAAGTAAGACGCTTTTCTGCAAAATTCCAATTGGCACTTCCAAATGAAACTCAATTAGAAAAATTGGTTAGAGAAGAAGCAAAAAATTGGTCCGATGTGCACCATGGTCAAAAAGTTAAAACGGATTCAGAAACTCTGCAAAAGTTAGTCAGAAATTTAAAGGGAATGACCTACTCCGATGCAAGAACCTTAATCAGAAATGTCATTGGCGATGGTGCAATTACTGAAGAAGAACTACCCCAACTCAACAAAGCTAAATTTGAACTGCTCGATATGGATGGCGTATTAAGTTTCGAATATGAGACCTCAAAGTTTTCTGAAGTAGGTGGTTTAGAAAATCTAAAAAACTGGTTAAAGCAAAGACAGGCTGCATTTCTTGATAAAGATGTTCCTCTTGATCCACCCAAAGGTCTGATGTTGTTAGGAATACAAGGCGGTGGTAAAAGCCTTGCAGCTAAGGCCGTTTCAGGTATGTGGGGACTTGCTTTATTAAGATTAGATTTTGGGGCTTTGTATAATAAATATCATGGTGAAACTGAAAAGAACCTTCGCGAATCTCTTAAAATGGCCGAACTGATGTCTCCTTGTGTATTGTGGTTAGACGAAGTTGAAAAAGGATTATCGAGTGGTGAAAGTGATGGAGGAACCTCTCAAAGATTGTTAGCAACCCTTTTGACTTGGATGGCCGAAAATACCCATCAAGTATTTATTGTGGCAACTGCCAATGATATTAGTAAATTACCACCGGAACTAATGAGGAAAGGGCGACTTGATGAAATATTCTTTGTTGATCTACCCGACCACCAATCAAGACAGGATATTTTTGAAATTCATTTAGTTAAGCGCAAACAAAAATCAGAAAAGTTTGATTTGGCTTGTCTAGCAGATGCGTCCGAAGGGTTTACTGGTTCAGAAATCGAACAAGCCGTTGTTTCTTCACTTTATCGTGCTTATGGCGGCGGCAGCCCAATGACGACAGTTGCTATTTTAGAAACCATCAAACAAACGAGGCCGTTATCTGTCGTTATGGCAGAAAAAGTACAGACACTTAGAGATTGGGCAAAAGATCGAACGGTTTTGGCAAACTAGTTTAGCTCACCTTTTTCACGTTTAATGTTCAAAATATCCGAGTGAATTTGGGATTTTTCTACCCCCTTTTCTAACAAAGCATTATAGACAGCCATTACCATCGGCTCTGAACCACTAATATAATAATCTTTAGCGCGCAACTCACCTTCTGTGCAATTCATTGCATGTTCATGAGGAAAGCCAGTAGCGCCTTGCCATGAAGCATCATTACCGGCTATAACCGGCGTATAGCTAAAGTTAGAATGATTATTTTCCCATTCAGAAATTAATTGGTGTTGGTAGAGATCTTCGATCACTTGAGCACCTAAAAATAATTCTATAGGACGATCTGATTTTTTTGCAAAAGTACTTTCAATCATGCTTTTCATAGGTGAGAAACCTGTACCGCCAGCAATAATGGCAATAGGGCGATCACTTTCTTTCAAATAACAACTTCCATAGGCTCCTTCCAATTGAAAGCTCTCGGCGGTTTTAAAAAGTTCGATGATCTCTTCCGCTAAAGGATGTCCTTCAATTCGTCTAACATGAAGTTCAATAAATGATTTTTCTTCTGGTGCGCTGGCAATTGAAAGAGGAACCCGTTTACCGTCGGGCATGTGTAAAACAATGTATTGACCTCCTTTAAAGTCGAACAACTGCTCATTTTCAGGAAAGATCCTGATACGATGAATCTGTTCATTTAACTGAGCGATTTCTTTTGTCCTGCAGCAAAATTCTGTCATAAGCCAAGCTCATCCCATATGTTATCAATTTTATCTTTTACATTGGCATCTCTTTCAATAGAGATACCCCATTCACGATCAGTTTCACCTTGCCATTTGTTCGTCGCATCGATCCCCATTTTTGATCCAAGTCCCGAAGTAGGGGAAGCAAAATCTAAATAATCAATTGGTGTGTTATCGATCAACACAGTATCGCGGGTTGGATCAACTCTAGTTGTTATCGCCCAAATTACGTCATTCCAATCTCTAGCATTCACATCGTCGTCGGTCACAATGACAAATTTAGTATACATGAATTGTCGCAAAAAACTCCATACTCCCATCATGACTCTTTTCGCATGACCGGGATATTGTTTTTTGATGGTAACAACCGCCATGCGGTAAGAGCAGCCCTCGGGTGGTAAATAAAAATCGACGATTTCCGGATATTGTTTTTGCAATAAAGGAATAAAAACTTCGTTTAACGCGACACCTAAAACCGCAGGTTCATCGGGTGGGCGTCCAGTATAAGTTGAATGATAGATTGGATCTTTTCTATGAGTTATTTTTTCAATAGTAAAAACCGGAAAGCTTTCTACTTCATTATAATATCCAGTGTGATCGCCATAGGGACCTTCATCCGCATAATCATCGGGGTAGATAAAGCCTTCTAGGACAAATTCAGCAGAAGTAGGCACTTGCAAATCATTGCTTAAACAACTTGCGACTTTAGTTTTTTCACCCCGTAAAAGTCCCGCAAAAGCATATTCAGATAATGCATCGGGAATTGGAGTAACCGCTGCTAAAATAGTCGCTGGATCGGCTCCTAAAGCAACACTAATTGGAAAAGGTTCGCTAGGATTTTGTTCTTGCCAGGCTTTAAAATCGAGTGCTCCACCTCGATGTGACAACCAGCGCATTATAACTTTATTCTTTCCAACAACTTGCTGTCGATAGATACCTAAGTTTTGGCGTTTTTTCTCAGGTCCTTGAGTGATCACTAGTCCCCAAGTAATTAATGGAGCAACATCGCCGGGCCAGCAAGTTTGAATAGGTAATTTTGCTAAATCGATATCTTCTTTTTCGATCACAAATTCTTGGCAGGCAGCTTTTTTTATATCTTTAGTTGCCATGTTTAGTACTTTTTTGAATAGTGGAGCTTTATCCCAAGCATCTTTTAAACCCGATGGAGGCTCTGGCTCTTTTAAAAAAGCTAGTAACTTTCCAACTTCCCTTAATTTACTAACATCATCGCAGCCCATTGCAGCAGCAACGCGCCTTGGCGAACCAAATAAATTAGTCAAAACGGGGGTATCAAATCCGGTTGGGTTTTCAAATAATAGCGCCGGCCCATCGGCTCTTAAAACGCGATCGGAAATTTCGGTCATTTCAAGATTAGGATCAACAGGGTATTGAATTCGTTTTAGATCACCTTGCTTTTCAAGATAATCTAAAAATTCTCTTAAGTCGCCATATTTTACAGAGGAGTCTAACATTGTCGGTCTCTTGTATTATAACGGTCGCCTAGCGTTGCTTTTTGGATAAACGAACTAAACGGGCTATGCAAAAAATTAGTTCTTACCACGTTGCTTCATTGAGTTAAAAAACTCATCATTGGTTTTAGTCATTGAGAGCTTATCAATTAGAAATTCCATTGCTTCTGTCTCTTGCATTGGATGGAGGATTTTTCTTAAGATCCACATTTTTTGTAGTTCTTCAGGCGTAGTTAACAAATCTTCTTTTCGTGTTCCGCTTCGATTAAAGTTAATTGCAGGGAATACACGTTTTTCAGCAATTTTTCTATCAAGATGAAGTTCGAGGTTACCAGTTCCTTTAAATTCTTCATAAATGACTTCGTCCATTTTCGAGCCGGTATCAACCAAAGCTGTAGCAATAATAGTTAAACTGCCACCCTCCTCAATATTTCTTGCTGCACCAAAAAAACGTTTAGGCCGTTGAAGTGCATTCGCATCAACACCACCGGTTAAAACCTTACCCGATGAAGGAACTACGGTATTGTAGGCTCTAGCTAATCTGGTGATTGAGTCCAAAAGAATAATAACGTCCTTTTTGTGTTCAACTAATCGTTTAGCTTTTTCAATGACCATTTCAGCAACTTGAACATGGCGACTTGCCGGCTCATCAAAGGTTGATGCAACTACTTCACCTCTAACCGAGCGTTCCATTTCTGTTACTTCTTCTGGTCTTTCATCGATCAACAATACGATTAATAGGCAATCAGGATGATTTGCAGCAATCGATTGAGCAATATTTTGCATCATCATTGTTTTACCCGCTTTAGGCGGAGAAACTAATAAACCACGTTGTCCTTTACCAATCGGAGAAGCCAAATCAATGATTCGAGCAGTAATATCTTCGCTTGAACCGTTTCCTCGCTCCATAACCATTCTCTCGTCAGGGTGTAGCGGCGTTAGGTTCTCAAACAATATTTTATTTTTAGCATTTTCCGGGCTATCAAAGTTAATTTCTCTAATTTTAAGCAACGCAAAATAGCGCTCGCCATGCTTAGGCGGTCTTATTTTTCCAGAAATGGTGTCACCCGTTCGTAAACTAAAACGTCGAATTTGGCTTGGCGAAACGTAAATATCGTCCGGTCCAGCCAAGTAGGAAGAATTGGCGTTTCTTAAAAAGCCAAAGCCGTCAGGGAGAATTTCGAGTACCCCGTCTCCAAAAATATCTTCACCGCTTTTAGCGTGAGCCTTTAATATTGCAAAGACGATATCTTGCTTACGCATTCGAGCAACATCATCTAGACCTGCGTCTTTGGCCATTTGAGCGAGTTTAGTAACGGAAAGTAGTTTTATTTCTGATAGGTTCATAGGAGGGTACTTGTTGAGTTAAAATTTTTGTTAATTAAGAATCTTTTATAGTAAAGGAGGCGTTGAAAACTAATTTACCTATTTCGGGTATTTTTGATCTTATGACCAACTGCATATGCAATTTGGAATTATGCATTCATCCGTCTTTGTTTCATTATTTGGTTAGTTTATCTATTTGTTTTTTTATTTTTGAATATTAAACAAGGCGGAAGGCTGCTAGAAACAAGCAATTGGCAAGAAAAATAGCACTAAATTATAATAATGTCCAGTTTTTCATAAATATCGGATGATAATCAGAAAAAATCTAAGCCAAATGGCATCATTGGCTTAAAATAAGTTTAAGCCAATGAAAGAATAGTTTATATATTGCTATCGATAAAGGTTGCTAACTGTGATTTGCTTACAGCACCAACTTGTTGAGCTTCAACAGTACCATTTTTAACTAAAATTAAAGTCGGAATACCTCGCACACCGTACTGAGGGGCTGTTGCTTGGTTTTCATCAATATTCAACTTTGCTATTTTGATTTTTCCTGCATATTCGCTAGCAAGCTCATCTAAAATAGGTGCAATCATTTTACATGGTCCACACCATTCAGCCCAAAAATCGACTAAAACAGGGATATCTGATTGCAAAACTTCTGCTTCAAAACTGCTATCAGTTAAATGAATAACTTGTTCGCTCATTATTTTTACTCTCCAATCAATATAACTCGAATTGTTTACGAGTTTTCTATTAGTTTCGGTATTGCTTCTTTAGTGCTACTATTTGCTCTCTTGAGACTGACATATAACAACGTAAACTTAGAAATAATGTTTTTTGATATATTTGCCCTATTTTGCAACTTGAATGAACAAGTTGCAACCCAGTATGACAAAAAGTCTTGTATTTATTAATAACAATAACTCTGCAGTTAGCTAATAGCATAGCCTAAGGTAATAAACCCAATATGGTCACCCACTTATCAGAGACTCGGTTTGAGTCTATGGGCTTACACCCCGACTTATTAAAGGCACTAAAAAAACTTAATTACGAATTTGCTACGCCAATCCAAGCTGAAGCGATTCCGCTATTAGTTAGTGGTCAAGACGTAGCCGGTCAGGCACAAACAGGAACTGGCAAAACAAACGCCTTTTTATTGGCGGTACTAAACGAGTTACTGACCTTACCAGAAGTAGAAGGTCGTCGTGTAAACGAACCTCGCGCATTTATTGTCGCGCCTACGAGAGAGCTGGTCATTCAAATTTACGAAGATGCCAAAATATTGTCAGAATTTACCGATTTAAAAATGCAAGTCGCTTTTGGTGGAGCCGACTATGCAAAGCAAAGAGATGCCATATATTCGGGCGTTGATGTTTTGATTGGTACCGCTGGACGTTTGAAAGACTACCTAAACCAAGGCGTTTATAGCTTTTATGCGCTCGATTGTGTGGTGCTAGATGAAGCAGACCGCATGTTTGATCTTGGTTTTATTGATGATATTCGTTATTTTTTCAGAAAAATGCCAAAGCCAAGCGAACGGCTTAACATGCTTTTTTCTGCGACTTTATCTAATCGAGTCAAAGAACTCGCTTACGAGCATATGAATTCTCCCACCCATATTCATGTAGAACCAGATGAAGTGACTGCTGGTCAAATCGAAGAACGTCTTTATTACCCGAGCAATCAAGAGAAATTACCCCTACTGGTTGGTTTGATGAAAAAACACCTGCCAACAAAATCAATTGTATTTACCAATACCAAACGAAAAGCAGAGCAAGTATGGCTTTGTTTAAGGAGCAATGGCTACCGAGCGGGCTTATTAACTGGCGATGTACAACAGAAAAAAAGAATGCGTTTATTGGATGAATTAAAAGAAGGAAAGATCGAAATATTAATTGCGACGGATGTAGCAGCTAGAGGCCTGCATATTGACGCAGTTTCCCATGTTTTCAATTTTGATTTACCTGATGATGCGGAAGACTATGTTCATCGGATTGGTCGAACAGCAAGAGCTGGCGCAAGTGGTGTGGCTATTTCTTTTGCTTGCGAAGATGCTGCTTTTAATCTTCCGGCAATTGAGGCCTATATTGATCATCCTATTCCAACTGCGGAAGTTGTATCTGACCTATTGCCAGAGATAAAAATACCTGAAAAAAAATACGCCAATCATCGTCAAAATCGAAGCAACCAAGGGCAAAAAAAATATTCTAGAAGAAAATGAACACAAACGACCAAGCAGAAGAAAATTATACCCTAGCGGCAGAAGGTCTTAGATGCCCTGAACCAGTAATGATGATCCGTAAAAGCATTCGTTCAATGAAAGATGGCGAGGTATTAAAAGTGATTGCCGATGACCCTTCCACCAAAAGAGACATACCAACTTTTTGCGAATTTATGGATCATCACTTATTAAAAAAAGAAATCGATCAAACACCTTACCTTTATTGGATTCAAAAGGGAAAGAATTCTTGAGTTCAACGGATCAATTGTTGGGTTCATTGTCGGATTTTTCCGAATCTGATGATAAGCTACCACCCATTGAAAAATGGAACCCAGAATTTTGTGGTGATATTGACATTCTTATCAAAGCCAATGGCGAGTGGTGGCATGAGGGCTCACCAATAAAACGTAAGAAACTTTACACCCTTTTTTCAAGCGTTTTACTGAAAGAAGATAATCAATATTTTCTAATTACGCCAGTCGAAAAATTAGCAATTCAAGTCGAGTGGCAGCCTTTTGTTATTCAAGATTTTGATCTTGTTAAGAAAAATGGAAAAACTTGTTACCTAATGACCGATAATTGTGGCAACAAAATCACACTGACTCACCCCAATCAATTAGCATTTTCTCAATTCAAAGGTCTCGATTTGCCTATTGTTCATGTAAGGCGAAATCTCTTCGCTTCTTTTAACCGCAGTTGTTATTATCGTTTGATTGATCAAGCGGATATTGTTAATCATAAGGATTTACAGACCGCACAAATAACTTCTGCGGGAATTAATTTTCCTCTAGGACATTTCAACTAGTTAACTTCTAAAACAAATGACATTGTCGGACTAGATAACCAAGATATGAAAATTGTTTTTAATAAAGTTCCAAAACTTGCTAAATATTTTTATTTGGTTGGCTTTGTTTTTCTTACTGGGGCGATGGCTAGTTATTTTATTGAACAAATCGTCATTGACCATTTGTTGATACAACAAACCTTTATTGTTGGAGCAATTGTGGTGGCGATAGGTTCCGTTATTAACACCATCTATCAGCTAAAAAATAGAAAATAATTGTTTGATTTAAGTTCAATTAGCAACTTGATATTTGGTTAACATTATTCGAGCTTGATTCAGGCAGAAATCTTCATGATGTACCACCTTTCCTAAAATAATCCCTGCGAGTTTTTCAGCATGATTTTCAAGTAAGTTTTCTAAATCTGAAAGAGAATCAATGCCACCGTTAGCAAAAATTGGCATCTCAATTTCTTGTGAAAGCTCATTGATAATAAGAAGGTTTTGATTGGTTACATGCCCCTTTGAAGGAACCTCAGTAACAACCAGTCCGGCGACTCCGTCTTCGTCTAGTTGGCGTGCCAATTCGACCAATTTAAAGGGGGGTTCACCGCTACCCATGCCTACATTCCCATAGTGGCTATCAACTTCGACTAAAATCCTTTGAGGGAATTCTACGCAAAGGTCATTCAGTAAATTCTTTTGTCTAATTGATTTGCCAGTGAGCGTCAGAAAATCAACACCCGCATCCATCCAAATAAAAGCCGAATCAATATTTTTTATTCCACCAATAACTTGAATGAGGATATCGGGATACTGTGATTTAATTTTTCTTAAAAGGTTCACATTACAAGGTTCTCCCGATTCAACCGCATCAACGTCGACAAAATGAACCCGTTTGACCCCTTTTGTTGCCCAGCTAGCAACAATTTCCATTGGATCTTCGCTCACTAGCTGACGTTCATCGCCTATTCCATGTTCAGTGTGAACACTTTTTCCGTGTCTAATTTCCAGTATCGGGATCAATTGCATAACAAATTCCAATATAAAAGTCTTAGTCCTAACTATAGATGAGTTAGATAGAAAAGTTAATCATTAATCAATGGTTTATTTAAGACTCATTTAACAGCTGACTAATTATTATACAATCGAGAGAATAGCCCTTTTATCCTAAAATAAGTTATTATCTTTCCATCATTCGCCTTTTCATTGATTTCAAGTGATGCAGCAGTCTAAAAGCAAACCTAAAAATGCTAATAAACCCAAAAAAAGTAGTGTCAGAATTATTGGCGGCTCGCTTAAAGGAAGAAAAGTAAGCTTCACCGAATTTAAAGGCTTAAGACCTACCTTAGATCGCGTTAGAGAAACCCTTTTTAATTGGCTAGTTGCCGATATTCATGATGCGAATTGTTTAGATTTATATGCCGGGAGTGGTGCACTTGGAATTGAAGCTATTTCGCGTGGAGCAAACTCAGTCATATTAGTTGATGCTAATCGAAAAGTGTCAGATAATCTTAAAGAAAACTTGCAGCAGCTATCGATTAAAAACGCCAAGGCCATCAATAAAAAGGCTGAAGACTTTTTAACTCAAAATAAAAACAAGTTCGATTTAGTTTTTTTAGATCCGCCATTCGAAAAAGGAATGCTAAATTCTATACTTGAACTAATTAAAAAGCATTTGGCTAATGATGCTTTGGTTTATATTGAACAAGAAAATACTGGCTCGAAGATTGTCTTAGGTGAAGAATGGAATATTATTAAATCTAAGGAAACCAGTCGGTTTTGTTATTCTTTGCTTTCTTTAAAATAGCCGGTTATTTCTATTTTTTTATCTGCTTCCATAATATATTTTGCACCTTTCAAGAGCTACAAGATAGCATTGAGCAACCTGCTTTGTTTCTAGCCCATTCAGGCCTTTTTTGCGCGTAGGATTGATGCTCTGTTTGCTCGTCATAAGGTTTTTTCATTATCATTAATAACTTTTCTATTTCAGAAAAATCACCGCGATCCGCTTTATCAATTGCCACCTGAACTAAATAGTTTCTTAAAATATATTTTGGATTGGTTTTATTCATTAGTTCAACTCGTGTTTGTTGATTTTGTTTCTGAGACAAAACACAAGTTATATATTTTTTAAGCCATTGAATTATTGGGTGAGATTTTTCACCATCTAAATCTTTAAGGGAATAGAATGCAGGGCTAACAAAGGATTTAAATTCTCCTAGGCTGTATTCTTTATTAGGATTTAAAGAAGACAAAGATCGAAAGAATATTGTCATATCTATTTCACTAGATTGCAAAGCAAGTAATAACGAATCAATCAATTCTTGATTAGATTTTGTATCATTTAGATCTAATCCAAGCTTATTTGTGTACATTTTATTAGATGATATTTGGTAGCCTTGTTGATAGTTACTAAGTGATGCTTCAAGCGCTTCAGTTCGACCAATGATCGGTACAATCGCATTGGCTAACTGATATAAATTCCATTGAGCAATTTGTGGTTGGTTTCCATAGCAATAACGTTTCCCTTGAGCATCAGTTGTATTTGGCGTCCAATTAGGATCATAACCCTCTAACCAACCATAAGGCCCGTAATCAATCGTTTGCCCCAAGATTGACATATTATCAGTGTTCATTACTCCATGAACAAAACCGACTCTCATCCAGTCAACCATCAATTGCATGGTTGACTGACAAATCTCTTCAAACCAGTTTTCATAAGCACTCGAAGAAGCTTCTCCCAAATGGGGGAAATTAGTTTGAATAGAATAATCGGCGAGTTTTTTTAGGGTATCGATTTCATTTTCTGTCGCGTGAATTTGAAAGTTTCCAAACCGAATAAATGAAGGGGAGACGCGACATACTACCGCACCTGCTTCTTCTTTTGCTCGACCATCATAAAACATATCTCGCATCACACTATCGCCAGTTAAAACTAAACTTAATGCTCTTGTAGTAGGTATACCTAAATAATACATTGCTTCGCTACATAGAAACTCACGTACCGAAGAACGTAAAACCGCTAATCCATCTGCTGTTCTTGAATAAGGTGTTAATCCTGCCCCCTTTAATTGGAGTGTTTGAAATTTACCGTCACAGTCTTTAACTTCACCTAAATTGATTGCGCGGCCATCTCCTAACTGACCAGCCCAATGACCAAATTGATGACCGCCATATCTCATTGAGTAAGGTTGCATACCTTCGAGTAATAAATTGCCGCTAAACAAGTTGGTGAACTCTTCAGATGTGTGTTCAGACGCGCTTATATTGAGTAGTTCAGCGACATCGTTTGAGGTACAAACAAGAGATGGGTTGTTTGTTACTTTCGGTGAAACAAATGAAAAACAGGCATTAGCAACTTGCCGAGTGTACACCTTTTTCTCGGCGTCTCCGGGGAGGTTGTTAACAAAATCATTTTCAAATTTAAGCATTTGTTTTACGTATTAAATGAAGGATCGAGGTTTTACCCTTTTTAGTAAGAGTTAAAAAGTGGATTACTTAACTCGGGAATTTGCGCCTTTAACCAATCGTTCAGTTTTTACTATTGCACGAGTATGAGTTCCAACACCGGCTTTGCCGGCCGAATCAAATAAGCCAACTTCAAACTTATATAATTTTCCTTCCATTCCTTTGAAAATAGCAATTGCTTTTACGACTGCATTATTTGGCGTAGCAGCTAAATGAGTTACATTTACATCGACTCCAACGGACAGCTCTTCAGCTGATAGTAACGGCTTCATCAATCTCGCCGCAGTTAATTCCATTAGTGCAATCATTCTAGATGTGGCTAAAACTTCTGGGAAATTATCTTTTGGATCCCATGAAAGTTCTTTTGCTAAATCTGAGTTTTTAACTGTATAACTTAATTCAAATTTGCTTCCAATTTCCATTACGGCCTCCCTAAATAGCGCCGTAGATAGCATCTACAGCGCTAATGCAATGATGGTTGAATTTATTTGTTAGCTGAAATATCCATAAGTGAGCCTGATATATATTTATGAATGATACTTGAAACTAGAGTTTGGTATGGAAGCCCTTCTTCAGATGCTTTAGATTGAATTGCTGTTAGATCACGGTTCGATATTCTAATATTTATACGTTTATCTTTTTTAAACGTATGGCTAGCGGCGGCTTCCAGTTCTTGTCGACGCTCATCAGTTAAAACAGATTCATATTCATCTGCACCTAAAGATTCGAGTAATTCCTGTTCGTCGGAAGATAGTTTTAATTTGCTCATGGCTCACCTCTCAAATAAAGCTTTGTAAATTTTCTACTCGGGATCACTGTTTTAAGAAAATACTCTTGTTCGTCCTCAACATAGGGCACAACATAAGCATATTCACTAATATTAACGATAAAGACCTTCTGATTTGAGTAGTCTTTTGCATTGGGGTGTCTTATATCGTCAAGAAGATCACCGTTTTGAATATGAAAAACCACCTCTTCAAACGATCTTCCCCGCTCCTTAATAAGAGTTTGGTTTTTTTCCGCATTCCAATTAAAGATTTTCATGCTCATGAGTATAACCCAATGTGTGCACTTTGTCATCAGTTTTGGGTTGACACAGCTTTGGGTTGGTACAACCAGTTAGTGCAAGAAGTGAATCTTCATCACAACAAATAAACATCATAGCGAAATTTCTTAGCCACAATTTCATGACTAGGTTTCTTATTAGCTAAACAAGGTGCACCTTTTGGTCTTTTTACAACGACTCTTTTAACTTTTGTATTCAGTGAGGTTAATAACAGTTCATCGGCATCAGGATCTTCTCCCGCAAGTAATTTGAACAAACGCATTTCTTTTTTTACTAATGCGGATTTTTTTCTTTCTGGAAACATTGGGTCGAGATAAATAACATCAATGTCATCGTTAGTATCAAGTTGATTAATACTATTATGATGAAGAAGACTAATTCTGTTGGATATTTCAGTGTTGAAATCAGGGCTTTGTTTTAACCTAGCTAGCGCATTATTCAGTAAATGATAGATAGCAATATTTCGCTCATGCATAACCACTTGGCATCCAAGCATTGCCATGATCAGTGAGTCACGTCCCATTCCCGCTGTTGCATCTAGAACTTTAGGTCTGTAGTGAGATTTACAACCTATCGCTTTGGCAACTACCTCGTTAGATTTACTAACCTTGATTGCTCTTTGAGCAACTTCGCCTTGAGCAAGATCGAACTTTAATAGGCTGGGTTTATTGTCTAATAACAAATGTAAAACTAATTGATCATTTTCATAATCAAAAATGGCGTTACCTGAATTTAATTGATCGGTTGATAACACTGAATTCAAATTCAACTCGGCGGCTAAATTTTTGTTCGCGGCTGCAAACTCAAGGATCAATTGTGACCGATCCCAGAATGTTTAAGTAATGCGTCTACGCTTGGCTTTCTTCCTCTAAAAGCAACAAACAAGTCCATAGGATCGGCCGAACCGCCTTTTTCTAGAATATTATTTAGGAAGCTTTTACCCGTCGATTGGTTCATCACACCTTCTTCTTCAAACTTAGAAAAAGCATCCGCAGATAAAACCTCCGCCCACTTGTAGCTGTAATAACCTGCCGAATAACCACCAGCAAAAATATGAGAAAAACCATTTTGGAAGCGATTAAATTGTGGCGGTTTAGCGACCGCAACTTCATCTCTGGTTTGATCTAAAACCGATTGAATTTCTGCAGATGAAAGCCCTTGAGTGTTATGAATTCTCATATCAAATAATGAAAACTCAATTTGTCGAACCATTGCCATTGCCGATTGAAAATTCTTTGCTGAAATTAGTTTATCCAGCATATCTTTTGGTAACGATTCGCCGGTATCAACGTGCGCACTTAGTTTGGTGATAACTTCAGCTTGATAGCAAAAGTTTTCCATAAACTGACTAGGAAGTTCTACCGCGTCCCAAGGCACGTTAGCAATTCCCGAAGCGGATAATTCATCAACTTTGGTTAGCATATGGTGGATACCATGACCAAATTCATGAAACAAAGTGACGACTTCATCGTGAGTCAAAAGAGCTGGTTGACAATTTACTGGTGGTGCAAAATTACAGGTCAAAAAAGCGATAGGATTTTGCAATTTTCCATTATCCATTTTAAATCGACTTTGATAATGATCCATCCAAGCGCCACCTCGTTTATGCTGTCTTGCATAAAGATCGAGGTAAAACTCTGCAACTATTTGTTGATTATGTTTTATTCTGTAATGTTTGACGTCTGGATGCCAAGTGTTGGAATCTTCCATAGCCTCAAAAGTGACACTAAATAGATGTTCAGTTAATTCAAATAAACCAGTCATCACTTTGTCTACGACAAAGTAAGGTCTCAGTTCTGATTGAGAAATCTGAAAATTTTGTTGTTTTAATTTTTCACTATAATAGGCAACATCCCAAACCTGTAGGTTTTTAACGCCGCGAGTAGCCGCAAAATCGGATAGAGCCGAGTACTCTTCTTTTGCTTGGGCTTTAGAGGCATCGTTTAAATCCATTAAAAAATCGAGTATCTGCTGAGGGTTTTCCGCCATTTTGCTTTCGAGTGAGAGCTCGGCATAACTATTAAATCCTAATAATTGAGCTTTTTCATATTTAAGTTTTAATAAGTTTTCCATGATTTGGCTGTTATCAAATTTTTTGTTTTCTGATTGATCGGACGCTCTGGTCGAATAAGCAGTATAAACTTCTTGGCGTAACTCTCGGCTATCGGCATAAGTCATAATTGCTAGATAGCTTGGAATTTCTAAAGTCACCAAATAATCTTGTAGTTCTCTTATTTCGGCATTGGCTGCCATCATTGATAGTTCAGTTTCTGGTAAACCTGCTAAATCATTTTTATCAGAAACTGGTTTTGTCCAAGCCATTGTCGCGTCCATTAAATTTTGTTCATATTTGGACGACAATTCAGCTAATCGTTTTTGAATGCCGCTATAGGTTTTTTGATCGTCAGAGTTTAGGTGCAAGCCAGAAAGTTTAAACCCGATTAAAGAATCTTTAAGAATGTGTATTTGTGTGTCAGTTAGATCTTGCGAATCTCTCGCATCATACAAAGCCTTGGTTGCTTGATATAAGCCTTTATGTTGACCTAGAGCGGTTGAGTAATCAGTTAGTCGTGCCAGCGCCTCATCGTAAGCTTGACGTAATTCATCGCTGTTGCAGACACTGTTTAAATGGGAAACTGGTGACCAAACTTTCCCCATTCGATCTTCTAAAATTTCCAAGGGCAACATAAAACTTTGCCAACTAATATCTGAATCATTACACTGGCTAACTAGTCGCTCAATCTGTTCATTATTCTCCTGAATGACCAGTGAAATCGCGGGCACAACATGCTGCGGCTCAATAGAATTAATCTTTCCAATAGGATTTTGTAATAATAGAGGGTTAGTTATAGTCATTGTTAAATAGTCATTTGCTTGAAATAAGGGCAAACTAGCAGTTTATACCCGTTGTACCTCAAACTAGATGATTCAGCAGTTCTATAAATAATCATATTTGAGGCAAGTCTTTTTTGTGCTAGTCATTCTAGCTGAAAATGACTTAACAAAGAAGATGATTGTTTATAGAATTGCCCTATGGGGACACAGCTAGAAAAGCTACACCTTGTCACAGCTCTTGGAAAGGATTACCCATTCCCTACGAGCTGAGCCTAGTTCAAATTTCCTAGCTGAGCACTGAATCATATATTTTAAGGTGGAACGGGTATATACACAATCAATGGATCATTGAGTTAAATAGGAATCCTAATGTCAGATACAAATAACGAGTTCGATTATGATTACGTCGCAATTGGTGGCGGTAGCGGTGGAATAGCCTCGGTTAATCGAGCAGCAATGCACGGACAAAAGTGCGCCATCATCGAAGCCAAAGCGCTTGGCGGAACCTGTGTTAACGTCGGCTGTGTGCCCAAAAAGGTCATGTGGTTTGCTGGACAAGTGGCCGATGCCTTTAAATATGCGCCAGACTACGGATTTGATTTTGAAATGAAAACTCACCACTGGCAAACGCTGATTGATAATCGTGAAGCTTATATCAGCCGTATTCATGCTTCTTACGATAACGTGCTTGGAAAAAATAAAGTGGACGTTATTAAAGGTTGGGGGACTTTAGTTGATAAACATACGATTAAAGTGGGCGACCGGTTAATTAGAGCAAAAAGAATATTAATTGCAACTGGAGGAGAACCGTCTATTCCCGAAATTCCGGGAAAGCAACATATCTTAGATTCTGATGGTTTCTTTGCCCTGAAAAGTCAACCGAAAAAAGTAGTCATTGTGGGTGCTGGTTACATCGCAGTTGAACTTGCCGGATTACTTAATGCATTAGGTAGTGAAACTCATCTGGTAGTGCGTAAAGCTGATCCTTTGCGAGAATTCGATGATATGCTTCGTGAAACTTTAGTTGAACAAATGCAGCACGAGAAAATTCAAATTCATCGGCATACCCATATTTCTAAAATCACTAAAAATAGCACGGATCAATTTGAAATTGAAACCAATGCAGGATCACAAATTCCTGATGTTGACGCAGTGATTTACGCTATCGGACGAGCACCTATCACAGCCGGTATTGGAATAGAAAATGTTGGCATAGAGCTTGACGCGCGAGGGTATATAATCACCGATGAATATCAAAATACTAATATTGATAGCATTTTTGCAGTTGGTGATAACACAGGACGAGCTCAGTTAACGCCGGTGGCAGTCGCCGCAGGAAGACGTTTGTCCGAGCGATTATTTAACGGCAAAACCAATGAAAAACTTAATTATGAAAATATTCCTACTGTTGTATTTTCACATCCAGCAATTGGAACCATTGGATTAACAGAACAAGAAGCAAGAGAAAAACATGGTGATGCGGTAAAAGTTTATACCTCAAGTTTTACTGCTATGTACACCGCAATTACTAAACACAGGCAGCCAACCAAAATGAAATTAATTTGTGTCGGTGATGAAGAAAAAGTGGTTGGTATTCACATCATTGGTTTAGGGGCTGACGAAATGTTGCAAGGGTTTGCAGTGGCAGTAAAGATGAGAGCAACTAAAGCGGATTTTGATAATACTGTTGCAATTCATCCGACTTCGGCGGAAGAACTGGTGACGATGCGATAGCGTTTTTTGCGAATGCTATAAGCTCCGCTCCCTACAGAAATGGAAGAAGGGGAAACACCTCTAATAAGTTAACCTAGGTTAATGCGGTTTGTTGGCATAAAAGGCAAAATCTACTATTTAATAGTACTTAATATAGGTTAATTCGATTTATGGTTTCATCAATAGGGTTGCTTTCTTTTGTAGTGAAGGATGGTAAACGCATGTACTTTTCACTAGCAATGATATTCTTTTCATTTAACATTTTAGCCGAAGATAATGAAGCAAAACCTCTTTGGGAAATTGGTATAATCACGGCTGGGTTTGTTACTCCAGAATATCCCGCATCGGATAAGCAGCACTTTAATCCGATAGTGGTTCCCTATTTCGTTTATAGAGGTGAAATTCTTAGAATTGAGAATGGTTCGGCGAAAGCTGTTGTTGTAGAAAATGAATCATTTGAATTAGACATATCTTTTAATGGATCTTTTAATGCCAGTTCAAATGAAGCGAGTCTTAGGCAGAATATGCCTGATTTGGATTATTTATTTGAAGTAGGTCCACAACTAATAATTCCATTGGCTTCATTTGAATTCGAAAATAATAGTAAAGGGAAGCTTTTCTTCAACGGCAAGTTAAGAGGTGCTTTTGCAACTGATTTATCAAGCATCGATCATAAAGGTTATGTGTTTCAGCCTGAGTTAGCTTATGAGCATAGCAATTTATTAGATAACCGCCTTGTGTATCGAATCAAAATAGCACCTACATGGGTGACAGAAGAATTGAATGACTATTTTTATCAAGTAGATTCTGAGTATGTTACCGAAAATAGACCTCTATATAATGCAGAAAAAGGGTATGTTGGTACTTCTATAATGACTAATTTAGATTATCAAATAACTGAAGCGGTTAAGTTATTCAGTTTTGTAAAATTTGATTTCCATTCGGGTGCTAAAAATTCTGAGAGTCCACTATTTGCTGCGAAACAAACCCATGCTTTTGGTATTGGTATTAGTTGGCGATTGAAGACTGAATAAGAAACTTTTAGTGCGACCTAGTCTCCCGCGAAATAGGGTAAAAAAGTAAGGTAAGCGCATTATATAAATAGACTTTTTTGACTCTATTAACTTAGACAAGTCGGATTTGTTATTAATTTAACCATTTCCGACCTCTCCCTAGCCCTCTCCTTCCAAGGCGAGGGGATTTACTCCCTCTCCCTTCGGGAGAGGGTTGGGGAGAGAGAGTTTTTTAACCTTTAATTGCTATATTTTGTTTTTATAATGCTCTTGCCCTCGGTAAAAAAGAGGATAATTTGGGAATCAAACAAAGATAAGCTAAAATGATGACTCCTAATACAGCCAGATATTTCTCATGAGTATACGATCTTTCGAACAGCACCAACCTAAAATTGGCAATAATGTATTTGTTGACGATACGGCATTAGTGGTTGGTCAAGTTTCCATTGGTGACGATAGTTCTATTTGGCCTATGGCAACGGTTAGAGGTGATGTTCATTCGATCTCGATCGGAGCAAGAACGAGTGTTCAGGATGGTAGTGTTTTGCATGTAACTCATGCAGGTCCTTACGACCCAGAAGGGCATGATTTAGTGATTGGCGACGATGTAACGATTGGACACAAGGCGATGATTCATGGATGCACGATTGAAGACAGCTGCCTAATTGGAATGGGCACAGTGGTGATGGATAATGCCATTATTCATTCGCAAGTTATTTTAGGGGCAAATAGTTTAGTTCCTCCCGGTAGAGAGTTAGAAGGTGGTTTCTTATGGGTAGGTTCGCCAGCTAGGAAAATTCGTCCGCTGACAGAGGAAGAGAAAGCTTTTTTTAAGTATTCAGCTAGTAATTATGTGAAGTTGAAAGATAGGTATTTGGCTGGATAGTTTTTAAGAAAACAAAAACCTAAATTTTAATAACCGGCAAAACCCCATGCCAAATCTCAAAAGACTTAGCTGCCTGCCCAACCAACATCCCATAACCATCAGACACTCGATCAAATCTCTTTAATCGGAAATAATCTAATGTCTGCTCCGCTCGGTCGGAATAATTTAGATCATAAATAAAAGCATCTTTTTTCAATAATGGAATAACTGTTTCAAATAATTTTTGATTAAACTGACTAATTGCCACTATGACACCATCGAATTGTTTTTGAGATTCTGCATCAAATTTTTCTACCTTTCCAATTTCTGAAAACTGAGAAATTATTGAAAGAATTTTCTCCTGACTTCGGTTATGTAGAGAGACATTAGACTGATTCGACAGTAGAGCATAGATTACTGAAAGAGATGCGCCGCCTGCACCTATCAGCAGAATGTTTTTATTTCTAAACGGGTAATTAAGTCTCTCTAGATCTAAGAGTAATCCTTTTCCATCGGTGGTATCACCAATAATTTTTCCACTTTGATCGATTGATAAAGTATTCACAGATTGGCAAACTCTCGCGGCTTCCGTCAGCTGATCAGCAATTTCTATTACTTGTTGTTTGAAGGGCAATGTGACGTTAAGCCCCGTTCCACCGTTGGAAAAAAAATCTTTTATAAATGGCCTAACTTCATCTATCTCCAATAGGTATTTATTGTATTGCAGATTAACCTCTGTTTGCTCCGCAAAGCTTGAATGAATTTTAGGAGAAAGACTATGTTCAACCGGATTTCCGATCACGCCACAGATTGCAGGAATAGTGTTTTTAACTTGCGGGTCAGTCATCATTTGTTGATTCTAATTAGATTCAATAAAACTAGTTAGGGAGATTACTGCGAGAAAACTTATACTTGTACATCATCGACTCAGCATGATTCATTAGGTCCGTGCTGTTGATGCCATCCTGGGGGAAGTTGGCGGTTCCGATATTAAATGTAAATCCATACGGATATTGGCTAATAGCGGCTTTTTTATCCATTACTTCTTGCAGTCGATTAATCAAATCATCGAGAGCTAAATCGCTGGTATAGTCATCCAATAAAACTGCAAAATTATCTTCCCCAATTCGAGCGACAATGTCAGTGTCTCTAAAGAAGCTTTGTAGACGTTGTGAGAAATGAACTAAACATGATTCACTGACTTGAGAGCCGAATTTATTTTCAATATCGGTTAGGTTTTGTAAACTGACATATAAAACCCAAAGTTGAGATTGATGACGGCGGGCACTTCTGACTGATTTTGACAAGTGCTCAGAAAAACCAATATGGTTAATTAATTTTGTGAGTGGATCTCGAATAATATCGTAATTTTCTTTTGCCGAAGCAAGTGATTTGGCTGGTTGTTGCTGAGCGATAATCTCAATGCCTAAAAACTCTTGATGCTTATTATATTTTGCAGAACCTGAAACATTGACCGTCAAGGTAGATAAATCTTTACAACGAAAGCTAACTTCTAATTCTGTCGTCTCACCATTGCTCTGAACAATTTTTGCCAGTGTGTGGGCTTGCTCTTCAGGACTGATGTAAAGTTCAGATAAAGAGGTATCAATTAAATCTGCGATGCTAAAGCCCAACAAGGAAGCAGTGTGATTTGACATGCGTGTTATGTTGCCTGAACTATCGGTGCGAAAATAAATGCTTGGTAAATTCTCAACTAATTGTTGCAATTCCTTTTCCGATTCTTTTACCGCTTGATTAAGCACTTGTTCAACTAATTTTTTACGTACATTCGCAATTTGAAAGAGCCGTCCTTTTGCATCAATAAAATGCTGACTGCTAATTTCGATTGGCGTGTGCGAGCCAGAAATATGAGTAACAACAAGATGGTATTCGGGATGTTTAGAGTCCATCTGCTTTTTTAATGTTGGCGTTTTTAGCCGTGTGATAGATGATTCATCAGATGGGTCTTCAAATGTTAGGGGAACATCTTGCGGATAAATAAAACTATCAAATGGTTGACCAATTAGGTCCTTTTTTTTGCAGCCAGTTAAGTGACAAAAAGCTTCGTTTACCAACTTAAAACAACGTTTTTCTACGACAAATGCGCCTTCATGCAATGTATCAATCATTGCTTGATAGAAAGCCGCGTCAAATTGTTTTATTTGACGAGGTTCAGCATCATTGTCAGCAAAATCATTCATATTGGAGTTAGTTGGTAGTTATCTGACCATATTCGCATGATCACTCAAGAATTCATAGCTCAAACCGAGATTATTACTTACGCATTCCTTTTTATTTATAAAGACCTTTTATAACTACAGATATTCAACTGAGGCTATTTCATAGTCGATTTCGCCACCCGGCGCGTTCACAACAACATCATCACCAGCAGATTTACCAATTAAAGCTCGGGCGATTGGAGAATTTACCGATATTTTATTTTGTTTAACATCTGATTCATCATCGCCAACGATTTGATAGGTAACTGGTTGTTCAGTATCCATATTAATAATGGTCACCGTAGTACCAAAAATAACCTTTCCTGTTTGAGGTAGTGACGCAACATCGATAATTTGAGCAGAGCCTAGTTTTCCCTCAATATCTTGAATTCGCCCCTCAATAAAGCCTTGTTGTTCTCTCGCAGCATGATATTCCGCGTTTTCTTTTAAATCCCCATGTTCACGCGCTTCTGCAATGGCCGCAACCACTTTAGGTCTTTGGTTCTGTTTTAAATCGGTTAATTCATCCAATAGCGCATCTGCGCCTTTTTTGGTCATTGGTGTTGTTTGCATTTTTTATTTCCTTTCACTGACTCTACTCAGTGTTCTCTATAATTTAGCTTCTTGACTAATAAACTCTTATTAAATAAGGTCTTTAACTCTTTTATGCAGCTCTTGAACGGTGACAACTTTTTGCCGAGTCTGTTGTTGGATTGCTTTTGCTGTAGCAAATCCCGCAGCTAAGGTAGTAGTATAAGCTACTTTATGTTGAAGTGCTGAACGACGGATCATGTAGGAGTCTGCGACGGCTTGTTTTCCCTCAGTAGTATTAACTATATAGTCGATTTCGTCATTTTTAATCATATCAACTAGATGCGGTCGACCTTCAAAAACCTTGTGAACTCTCTGACAAAAGATTCCTTCTTTAATTAAGCACTTTGCGGTGCCACCTGTTGCGTAGATCTCAAAGCCTACTTCAACTAAAGCTCTCGCTGTTTCAGCAAGTTTAACCTTGTCGCTATCTTTGACACTTAAAATTGCTTTGCCGCCACGGGGAGCTTGCGAACCGCCACCCAATTGAGCCTTGTAATAAGCCTCTCCAAAAGTATCACCAACCCCCATCGCTTCGCCAGTAGACTTCATTTCAGGACCTAAGATTGGATCCGCTCCCGGGAATTTATTAAACGGGAATACTGGTTCTTTAACGGTGAAAAAGTCCGTTACAACGGGTTTAGTATAACCTTGCTCTTTAAGTGATTTACCCGCCATCACGCTAGCCGCTATTTTAGCCAATGGTCTGCCGGTTGCCTTTGAAACAAAAGGAACCGTTCGAGAAGCTCTTGGATTAACTTCTAGAACGTAAATATCTTCACCTTGAATAGCGAATTGAGTATTCATCAACCCACAAACTTGGAGTTCTTTTGCCATGAGTTCGATTTGTTGTTTTAACCGACCTTGCATTTCTTGGCTCAAGCTATGAGGAGGGATACAACAAGCTGAGTCACCAGAGTGAATACCCGCTTGTTCAATATGTTCCATGATGCCGCCCATTAAAACGGTTTCACCATCAAAAATAGCATCAATATCAACTTCGATGGCATCGTTTAAGAAGCGATCAAGTAATACCGGTGATTCATTCGATACTGATACAGCTTCTGACATATAGCGTCTTAGTTCGTCGGCATTAAATACGATTTCCATTGCTCGACCACCTAATACATAAGAGGGTCTTACAACCAACGGATAGCCAATTTCATCCGCGAGACGTACACCATCTTCAATATTTCGAGCGGTTCTATTAGGCGGTTGTTTTAAACCTAAACGCTCAATTGATCGCTGGAATCTTTCTCGATCTTCTGAACGATCAATCGCGTCCGGCGACGTTCCGATTATCGGCACACCTGCCGCTTCTAAATCTTTGGCAAGTTTTAATGGCGTTTGTCCACCGTATTGCACTATCACCCCTTTAGGTTTTTCTTTGGCGACAATTTCAAGTACATCTTCTAGAGTAACTGGCTCAAAATAAAGTCGATCAGAGGTGTCATAATCTGTAGAAACGGTTTCTGGATTGCAGTTAACCATTATGGTTTCATAACCATCATCGCGCATAGCAAATGCTGCATGAACACAACAATAATCAAATTCGATCCCTTGCCCAATTCGATTAGGGCCACCACCAATGATCATAATTTTTTCGCGGTCGGTCGGCGCTGATTCACACTCTTCTTCATAAGTTGAATAGAGGTAAGCGGTATCAGTTTCAAATTCTGCAGCGCAAGTATCCACTCGCTTATACACGGGATGTAAGTTAAGACTATGGCGAAGTTTACGGATTTCTTTTTCGCTAACATGCATTAAAGTAGATAAGCGTCGGTCGGAAAAACCTTTGCGTTTCATCTGACGTAATAAATCTCTATCAACGTCTCCCAAACTCAGTGTGGAGAAGTGGTTTTCCAGTGCCACTAATTCTTCAATTTGGACTAGAAACCAAGGGTCAATATTAGTTAATTGAAAAACCTCTTCTACCGAGTAATTTTGCCTAAAGGCATCGGCAACATAAAAAATTCTGTCACAACTAGGAACTTGAAGGTTATGGCGTAGTTTTTCTTTCCAATGGTCGCCGTCTGTATTTAATAAAGGGTCAAAACCATCGGCTCCAGTTTCTAGCCCTCGCAACGCTTTTTGCATTGACTCTTGAAAGGTTCTCCCAATAGCCATTACTTCTCCAACTGACTTCATTTGAGTCGTTAACGTGCCATCAGAGTTGGGGAATTTTTCAAAGTTAAATCGGGGGATCTTAGTAACAACATAATCAATACTCGGCTCGAAAGAGGCCGGAGTGCGGCCGCCAGTAATATCGTTACTTAGCTCATCAAGAGTGTAGCCAACCGCCAGTTTTGCTGCAATTTTTGCGATCGGGAATCCGGTGGCTTTCGAGGCAAGTGCCGATGAGCGAGAGACCCTAGGGTTCATTTCAATCACAATTAACCGACCATTTTTTGGATTAACGGCAAATTGAACATTGGAACCACCAGTTTCGACACCAACTTCACGAAGAACTGCCAAAGAGGCATTACGCATTATTTGATATTCTTTGTCTGTGAGAGTTTGAGCCGGAGCTACTGTAATCGAATCACCAGTATGAACGCCCATTGGGTCAAAATTTTCAATTGCGCAAATAATAATACAATTATCATTTTTATCTCGAACCACTTCCATTTCGTATTCTTTCCAACCGATGAGTGATTCGTCAATCAGCAGCTCTGAGGTCGGAGACAGATCTAAACCGCGAGTACATATTTCATCAAACTCTTCACGGTTATAAGCGATCCCGCCACCTGTACCACCCATGGTAAATGAAGGACGGATAATGCAAGGAAATCCGACTTCTTCTTGAACTTTTCGGGCATCATCAATCGAGTGAGCGATTCCGGCTTTAGCCATATCTAGGCCGATCTTTCTCATGGCATCAGCAAACTTTTCCCGATCTTCCGCTTTATCAATAGCTTCTCGATTAGCACCAATCATTTCAACATTGTGGATTTTCAAAACTCCGCGTGACGCAAGATCGAGTGCGCAATTAAGCGCGGTTTGTCCACCCATTGTTGGCAGGATGGCATCGGGTTTTTCTATTTCAATTATTTTAGCAACTACTTCCCAATGTATTGGCTCGATGTAGGTTGCATCTGCCATTTCAGGATCAGTCATAATGGTTGCAGGATTAGAGTTAACCAGAATAACGCGATAGCCTTCTTCTTTGAGTGCTTTACATGCTTGAGCTCCTGAGTAGTCAAATTCACAGGCTTGTCCGATAATAATTGGACCTGCACCTAAAATAAGAATGCTTTTTATGTCAGTACGTTTTGGCATTGATAATTACCGCTATTAAATTTTTAAACTATTAATTACCTTGTTTACGAATAAACAGGCGTACAATTTATTAACTAAGAAACTAACCCTTAGCTTTTGTCATTAAATCTATAAAATGATCAAAAAGTGGCGCCGCATCATGCGGTCCAGGGCTTGCCTCCGGATGGCCTTGAAAACCAAACGCTAGCTTTTCCCTATGTTCAATTCCCTGCAAGCTACCATCAAAGAGAGACTTGTGGGTTACACGAATATGGCTCGGCAATGAGTCTTCATCCACAGAAAAGCCATGATTTTGGCTAGTAATTAAAACCGTCTTATCATTTAAGTTTTCCACTGGATGGTTAGCGCCGTGGTGACCAAATTTCATCTTGACTGTTTTAGCGCCCGAGGCAATCGCTAGTAGTTGATGCCCTAAACAGATCCCAAAAATCGGTATATCGGTTTGTAAAAAATCTTGGACTGCACTAATCGCATAATCACAGGGTTCAGGGTCACCGGGACCATTGGAGAGAAATATTCCATCAGGATTTAAATCTAAAACATCTTGAGAGCTGGTTTGTGCTGGAACAACCGTTAATCGACAACCGCGATCAGCAAGCATTCTTAAGATATTCTTTTTAACACCAAAATCATAAGCAACCACATGAAAATCATGCCCATCAGTTTTATCGGAGTATCCATTATCCAAATCCCAACTAGTTTGCTGCCATTGGTAAGGTTTTTGGACACAAACTTCTTTGGCTAAATCGAGCCCTTTTAATCCGGCAAAGTCTTTTGCTTGTTCGAGTGCTTGATTCACTGCTTTTTCATTATCGCCAGCACAAGCACTTCCCGCAATAATGCAGCCTGCGAGTGCGCCCTTAGTTCTTAATATTCGAGTGAGTTTACGAGTATCAATGTCAGCAATGGCTTGTACTTGGTTTTCGATGAGATAATCTTGTAATGATTGTGTATTACGCCAATTACTTGCAACAATCGGTAAATCTCTGATAATTAGGCCAGCCGCCCAAATATTATCTGATTCAACATCTTCTAGATTGGTTCCAGTATTACCAATGTGAGGATAGGTCAGTGTGACCATTTGTTTAGTATATGAGGGATCAGTTAAGATTTCTTGGTAGCCAGTCATCGCGGTATTAAAAACGACCTCTGCGACTGACATGCCATCAGCACCAATAGACTTGCCGTGAAAAATGCTGCCATCCTCCAGTACGAGAATAGCTGGACTTGAATCGGTAAAGCTAAAATTAGCGGGTAAGGACAAAACAACCTCCGAATAAAACTGAGCTTTTAGCTAGGTTCAAAAAAGCGGAAAAGGCTATAAAACCGCTTCCGCTTACAAGTACTTTTACGAGTTTTATGCCCTTCGGGCAAAATTTACCTATTCTACGCGATTTAGGTTATTTCTGTCTATTGCTGGAGGATAAATAAAGTCAAAATATGACATGTTTTTTTTAGTTATTTTTTCCTAGTGTTTAATCACAAATAGCATGTTTGGACAAACGTCTACTTGGGTTAACTCATTAGTTCTTCTGACAGTAGCGTTGCTGCCCGTGCGCTCATACTATAAATAGTGAGCTGAGGATTAACCCCTAAACTCGTTGGAAATACCGAACCATCCATGATACTCAAACCTTCTAGTTGGTGGTGTTGATGATCGTTGCCGACGATAGAAGATTTAGGATCGCTACCTAAAGGCGCACCTCCCATTAGATGAGCGGTGAATATTTTAGCCCTTAGTTTTTTCATTGGTAGTTGTTCGAGCATTTGTTGGGCTTTTTTCCATGAGTCCACAAACACTGCATCACGATGCATTGGAATCACTTTTTTCGCTCCCGCAGCAAATTGAACTTCCATCATTACTTGATAGGATTTTTTAAAGCCATTCCATAGCAAGTCGGTAATCGGATAATCAAGAACAGGATATAAATTATCATCTAACCTAACTTCACCACCTTGGCTTTGTTCGTGAAAGCCATCTCTCAATAGTGCTAAAGTTGCATTAGTTTTCGGTAGCTCAGAAAATACCTGAGCATGGTCTTCGCCAAAGCCATTGATCATAGTTGAGGTTAAAACAGGGTGCATAGGGGGCACTTCTAATTTAAATCCGATTTGGCTGTCTTCTGGCCATAAAAACTCATCACTATAAACCGATTGAGGTGCGCCGGAAAACGGGTCGATGGTTTGATCATAAATTGCAGCGGTTAAATTAACCGGATGAATAAAGGTGCGTTTACCAACCAGATTATAGGGATCGGGCGTTTTAGAACGAAGCATTACCGCAGGTGTTCCAATCGCTCCGGCACTTAATATCACATGCTTAGCTTTTATCTTGCCAGCCTTAAGGTTTCTTAGCTGCCCTTGATCATTCATAAATCTGAGTTCAACGCCGGAAACTTTGTCACCATTAGTCATTAATTTCTCGACCCGAGTGCGGCTAATTAAGGTTGCTTGATGATCAAGAGCCGTCGGTATTGTTGAAATCAGCATAGATTGTTTGGCATTGATTGGACAACCAGTTCCACAATAACCTAAATTGGCACACCCATTGACGTTTCGCGGAATGATATTAGACTTCCAACCAAGCTTAGTTAAACCATCTTGGAGCATTTGATTATTCGGATTGGGTGGAACTGGCCAAGGATGGATATTGAGTCGTTTCTCTACCCATTCAAACCAAGGCAACATTTGCTCACTCGAAAGGCCTTTCACATCATGTTCTTTTTGCCAATGGTTAAGAGTTGATCTTGGTGTCCTAAAGCTGGATGTCCAATTAACGGTTGTTGAACCACCCACCGAGCGGCCTTGCATAATGCTAATGGCTTTGTCTGCTGTTTTTCTGGCAGCTGATTCTTGATATAGGTCGGGGTAGGCTTCTTTTTCTAACATATTAAAATGATCGGAATGCCTCAATGGACCTTCTTCGATCATAATCACTTTAAACCCAGCTTTACTTAATATTTCTGCTGCAATTCCTCCACCAGCACCGGTTCCAACAATAACGATATCAGCTTCTAACTCAATGCTTTGCTGTGTTATTGAACCATCAATTAAAGACCAGTTTTTGATTGCAAGGCTTTCTTTCGAATAAGGATTGTTAAAGTTATTAGCCATAATAAAACCTGCTGTTAAATTAACTTAGGGGGGCCGGGATAACCGATTTGGCTCCACGATTCTGCATCTGCGTAATAATTGCCAACAACCAACTGTTTAAGTCCTTGGTAACCAATTTGAATGAGATCGATATAACTATCTCGCCAATCATTTAAGAACTCAATTAACTGTTCAGCATTTGCCGTTCGCCACGAAGACCAAATACCAACTAAAACCACTCGCCCCAATTTATTAGCCAATAGATCAAACAACTCCCTTAACTCTTTTTGAGTTTGCTTTGATAAAAATAAGATCGCCTGATCCATATTTACGATTACTTGTGCGATTTGCTTAGGTGATTGATTAGTCCCCACTAACATAATTGGAATGATTGCAGTTAAAACAATTTGATCTTGTTGATCAAAAAACTCGAAATCTAATTGAGTGATTTCTTGATCAATTTCGTCATAAGGGATTTGAGAATAAACTAGAGCACCTGAAGCCGCGGCGCCACCAGCAATCAATGAATATTTTAATAATGAGCGTCTTTTCATATTGAATAACCTAGTTAGAAAAGCTCGATAAGCAGACTTCAAGATATCTTAGACTATATGAACAACCTTGTATATCCATCGGATTAGGAGAGCGTTGGCCTCTGTCATTTCCTTTGGATGTTTTAATTTGTAATTAGAGAACGCATTTTTTGATCCATTCATCTTGGAGTTTTTATAATAAGTTTCCCTCTGAAAAACAATAAACACTAGCTGTATAAGTAGCTTTCAAGAGAAATCTGTATAGGTTGCCAATTTTTTTTGAAATTGATATTTAAGCGGTTGAAAAATAACACATATCTATATTCGAGATATGCCTGCATAGGTTCAGTAAATGTCGATTTTGCGGTTGATTTTAAAAAGTGGTCGTGTAATATGTTGTTTTTAAAAGAAAAATAATTGTTCAGTTAAAATTCAAGGGTGTATATGTATCTTTACTGAACATAATCAGCATTAACTGTATAAATTGATGAACAAATCTGAAATTACTCAAATTCTTGGCGGGCATGTTCGAGCAGAAGAAAATGAAAACGGTACAGCCTTATGTGTTTCGATGATTTCTGAGAACGTAGATGTCATAGTGACATTGCCTTATAAGATTCTCGAGCTGCACTATAAAGCGAAGAATAAGATCGGTGAAACACTCGTTCTTGATAGTCACGAGTGTTATGGTGACCAGGAACTTGATGACTATAAAGAGTGTCTTCAAAATATTATTGATATAGCGAAATCGCCGAATTTTAGAACGACAAACAATGATAAGACTGTTGAGGCTCGTGGATATGAGTGGTACTACTTTTTCGGTGAGTTCAGCAGTTAACAAGTGCCAGCAATTAAAGGCGTAAACAAAAACGTCTTAATTGAGGCGAGCGTTAGGTTTTGTAAACTTGCAGGATATATTGTCGTAAACTATAAAGAAAGTGACCATATCAAAGTAATCTCGGAGGAGTTCTTATGAAAGCAATTATATGCACAAGATACGGACCACCGGGAGTTCTTCAACTTGCAGAAGTGGAAAAACCCATTCCAAAAAATAATCAAGTACTTATAAAAATAAAGGCGACAGCAGCCACTGCAAGTGATTGCATCATTCGGGCATTTAAAATGCCTGGTAATCTTAGGTTTCCTCAGAAACAGATAATGAAACTAATGATGAGGGTAGTTGTCGGTTTTACTAAACCGCGAAATCCCATTATAGGACTGGTGTTATCCGGAGAGATTGAATCAGTTGGCAAAGATATAAAGCAATTTAAAAAAGGTGACCAAGTATATGGATTTACAGGTTTTAGCTTTGGTGCATATGCTGAGTACACGTGCATGTCTGAAAAAGAATCGACGCGAGGGTGCCTAGCAATTAAACCATCTAATATGAGCTATGAGGAAGCAGCGGCAATTTCTTATGGTGGTATTTTGGCAACTCATTTTATGAAAAGTGGGAATATACAGAGTGGGCAAAAGGTACTCATCTATGGGGCATCCGGGGCAACAGGAACAACCGCCGTACAACTTGCTAAATGCTATGGCGCACAAGTTACCGGTGTATGCAGCTCTAGAAATTTTGAATTAGTGAAATCTCTTGGAGCTGATAGAGTAATTGATTATACAAAAAAAGATTCTATTAACAGGCTGGAGACTTATGACTTTGTCCTTGATGCTGTTGGAGAAAACAAAAGTTCAGAATTAAAGGTGCAATGCAGAAAAGTGCTAAATCATAATGGAAAATATGTATCCGTTGATGATGGAAATGTGAAATTACATTCTGAATATCTTGTTCAGCTCAAAGAATTTATTGAAGCGGGACATATTAAAGCGGTCATAGACAGGTGCTATCCACTTGAGCAAATCGTCGAAGCCCACAGATATGTAGACAAAGGTCACAAAAAGGGAAATGTCGTCATAACTGTGGAACATAACGACAAAACCTAACAATGCCAATAAAGCGGAATTGGAAAGCATGGTTTTTATTGCCGCTGGTTGGGTCTGTGAAAGTATCAGGGATACAAAGACTCATCGCTAACCTTTCCAATCCGCCTATTGGTTGCGTTATGTTTAGAATATAGAACATCTAACTTCAAAAGAGAAAGCACAAGGAGAGGCATACCAAATAATTGAAGAACTTCCTGAGACTTTGCCAAAATTCAAAAAAGGATTTAGGCACTTTGTTCTAACAAAACTCCCATTTTCAATAATTTATAAATGGAGCATTAATCCACTAAATTAGACTACACAAGGGAGCAAAAATGATACTCCCTTGCTTGATGCTAAATGAAAGACAAACCTTAATTTGACGAAAACTAGCGACATCCTCATACTAAGCCACTGAGTGCTAATCACTGGTTTCGATATGAAAATAAAAATAATAGTAAAATCCCTGTTTTTTACTCTTGTTATGGCTTCCTCAACATTATCCATCGCGGATAACAAAACTCATTTTCACCCCAAAGGAAACCCTCCTTCAACTCATACCAAAGCAATTCAGCAACAACACCGCCTGAAACTACCTTTTACCGATAAAACCGATTTCCAAGAACAGTCTAAAGGCTTCATTGCCAAACCTGACTACCTAAAGATAAAAGCGGATGCGGGCGGTGTTGCTTGGGATATGGAGAGATATCAATTTCTTTTGGACAATAAGGATTTCGATAGCATTCATCCATCACTACAACGCCAAGCCGTTCTTAATATGAACTATGGTTTATATGAGGTAGTTCCCGGTATTTATCAGATAAGAGGGTTTGATCTAGCAAATATTACGTTTATTAAAGGAGAAACCGGCTGGATCGTTTTTGACACTTTAACTGCAAAAGAAACGGCTCGCGCTGCGCTTAAATTTATCAATCAGCAGTTGGGGAAAAGACCTGTCGTAGCAGTTGTTTTATCTCATACTCATGGCGATCACTTTGGTGGTGTTAGAGGAGTGATCAATGAGCAAGATGTCATTTCGGGAAAAGTTAAACTGATAGCACCTGCCGATTTTGTTAAACATGCGGTGTCTGAAAATGTTGCAGCTGGTAATGCAATGATCAGGCGAATGTTCATGCAATATGGCGTCGGTTTACCGGTTGGCCCTTTTGGGCATGTTGATCAAGCAATCGGTAAAAATGTGTCAGTTGGTAATTTAGGCATTATTTCACCTAATATTAGTATTACTAAGCCCATTGAAGAAATGACCATTGATGGTATCAAAATGGTTTTTCAAAATACACCGGGCACCGAAGCTCCCGCAGAAATGAATACCTGGTTTCCTCAGTTTAAAGCCTTTTGGGCGGCTGAAAATATCACCGGCACTATTCATAATATTTATACTTTAAGAGGCGCAAAAGTTCGCGATACTCTGGCTTGGTCAAAGTATATCAACCAATCTTTACATCTGTTTGGTAAGCAGGCTGAAGTGATGTTTGCCTCTCATAACTGGCCACGGTGGGGTAATCAACGGATCCAAGAAGTGATGCGTGGTCAGCGAGATATGTACGCCCACATGAACAATCAAGTGCTCCATTTGGCCAATCAAGGGATTACGATTAACGAAATTCACAATGTTTATGATATGCCAAAATCATTACAAGATCAATGGTATGCACGTAGTTATCATGGTTCGACTCAGCACAATAGCCGAGCAGTTATTAATCGATATTTAGGCTATTGGGATGGAAACCCCGCAACACTTGTTCCTTTGTCGCCGAGAGATTCTGCACCACTTTATGTTGAAATGATGGGTGGCGCAAATAAAATCATTAAAAAGAGTCAGTCCCTCTATAATCAAGGTTTATACCATTATGCAGTTGAAATTTTAAATAAACTTATCTATGCCGAGCCTAACAACCAAACCGCAAGAGATCTCTTAGCGGATAACTTTGAGCAACTAGGTTACCAATATGAAAGTCCGAGTCTGCGCAATAGCTTTTTAGCGGGTGCGCTGGAGCTTAGAGATGGAAAAATTCCTGCAACTAAATTAACCGCGGGTGGACCAGATATGAAACGTGCGATCCCTACAGAGTTGCTACTCGATTATTTAGGGATTCTAATTGACGGTCGAAAAGCTGCCGGAGTTAATTATAAGGCCAATTTAATCTTACCAGACAAGGGCGAGCAATTTTTAATTGAATTAAATAACGAAACCCTGACCCACATTAAAGGTTACCATGCGGACGATGCTGATTTGACAATAAAACTTAATCGAGCAGATCTTGAACAACTATTGTTGGGAAAAACGAATTTACCTGAGCTTATTCAATCACAAAAAATTCATTTAGAGGGTGATTCAACAATAATTGGAAATGTTGGAAAAATGCTGTCTAAGTTCACACCTAATTTTGAATTAATTCCGGGAACTAAACCTGCCGACAAATAGGCGCAATTAAGACAAAGGGCGTCAGCATGACTTACGATGAATACAATGACTTTTGTGCTTCTCTACCAGCAACCTCCTATATTGTTCAGTGGGGCGACTCTCATGTTTGGAAAGTGGGAGGAAAAGTATTCGCCATTGGAGGTTGGGGAAAATCCGATAACCCAGCATTCACCTTTAAAACTTCAGAACTTAATTTTGACGTTCTGCGAAATCAACCTGGTTTTAGACCAGCCCCCTACATGGCATCACGTGGCATGAAGTGGATACAGCAATACGATACTCTTGAAAATGCCGATGAGGAACTCAAATACTACCTTAAAGAGTCTCACCGTATTGTTTCCTTAGGACTGACTAAAAAAAAGCAAAAAGAACTTAACCTCAACCAGAATTAACGAATGGATCAAGGGGCTTCAGATGACATTAAATGAAAAGGACACTATGAATAAGACAATTGAAAATGAAATTCGTGAATGTGAAGAAGCTTTAACAGGCGCAATGCTTAAATCAGATGTAGGCATTCTAGATGAATTACTTTCTTCAGATCTAGTATTTACAAATCATTTAGGGCATGTCATGACGAAGGCAGATGATCTTGAAACTCATAAATCGGGAATTCTGAATATTGAAACTCTAACATCTTCAGAGCAAAAAATTCAGCTAGTAAATGGTGCGGCGGTAGTCTCTGTAAAAGTTCGCATTAAGGGAAGTTATGATGGTGTAAGTTCAGAAAATGATTTTCGATTCACCCGAGTATGGGGTCGTTTTTCGAACAACACATGGAAAATTGTAGCCGGTCATTCTTGCATCGTTGCATGATCTATCCATCTACTTGCTCATAATGCAAATATAAAGAACGAATACAAATACATTGTATTGGAGTTCGACAACAAAATTATTGGGTTCTATGCGTTTAAAACCGAAACAAGTACAATTTGGACTGGAGGCTTTACTTGTCGACACTGACTAGAGCATAAGGATCGGATACTGTCTTAAAAATTAACTCCGACGGAGTTTTTTCTCATAAAGTATTACGAATATATCATGGAAGGCGGTACAGAGGTAAAATGAACGGCGGAAAATAGGTCCATGAACAGACTATTTATTTTAAGTGTTTATCTAAAAGACCTTTTAAATCTTCATAGCTAATTGAGCCGTTTGATAATAGGAAGCTTTCATTTTTGGTCTCTAACATCAAAGAAGGAAAAACATTTACCCCTTGTTTTTTAAAACGCTCGAAGTCTTTCAAAGCTTTATCGGCATATGCAAGATCTCGCATTTTTGAAGAAAACTCTTCTGCATTGAATCCTATTTGAGAGGCGTATTTCGCGTAAGCGGGCAAATTTTCTGAGTCCATTCCATCATAATAAACAGCCTTGTGAAGTAAAGAAGTAAACTCAATCGTTTTTTCCGGCAATTTTTCTTTCACTATACAAATGGCGATAGCGTGAGGAAGAGAGTTTAATATCATTGTTCCATTTTCGAGTGCTTCATTCAGAAAAGTTTCACCAAATTTAACACCGGTTATCGCTTCTACTTCTTTATAAGCTCCTGCTTTGATATGTGGCGCAACGTCATTAATTAGTCCCGCTCTAGCCCCCAAAAACAGTCCACCACTGACAACCTCAAAATCTATTTGACTGCAATACTCATGGTAAATTTTGGATATAACTGGACTAAAGCCGTAGCACCAACCACACAGAGCGTCTGTGTAATAAACTAATTTTAGGTGCTTCATAAATTTTTCCAAAATATGTTTGTTAACAACGAGCATAAAGATTATATTCTTGCATAGCACTAAATGTAAGAAGGTACATTAAAGTACTATACATACCTAAAGGTAAGTAATGAATGAAAACAACGCCTTATGATAAATGCCCGCTACAAATAATGTTGGAATCGGTGGGTGGTAAATGGAAATTACTAATTATATTTAATTTAAAACAAAATGGAGTTGTTCGTTTTGGTGCTTTACATCGAACGATCCCAGGAATATCACAAAAAGTTCTCACTTCTCAATTACGGGAACTTGAATCAAGTTCTTTTGTTAAGCGGAAAGTATATCCTGAAGTCCCTCCGAGGGTGGAATACAGTTTAACCCCGACAGGTAAGTCGTTATATCCGGTACTTGAGTCTATGGCTCAATGGGCTTCAGATAACATTAAATGAGCTAATAATTATTAGCTTGTCTCTTGCTGGTGAGTAGGCACGATAGCCTTGCCCATCTGTAATAAACTCGGCAAGAAAATAAGCGTAAAAACCGTACTCACACTCATTCCACCAACAATGACTGCCGCAATACCACGATAAAGCTCCGCACCAGCACCGGGAATGAGCAGCAAAGGTAACATGCCGCAAATACTTGTCAGGGTACTCATTAAAATTGGCCGTAACCGCAAACGAACCGCTTGTTTAACCGCATCTTGACGAGCTAACCCTTCATTTTCACCCATTCTTGTTTGATAGACTAAAAGAATTGCATTGTTAACCACTAGCCCGAGTAAAATAATAAACCCAATCATGGTTAATAAATCCAGCGGCTGAAAAATTACCAAATTAGTTATTTGCAAAACAGCCAATCCGCCTATCGTTGCCAACGGGATGGTGAGAATGACTAACAAACTGTCTTTAAATGAACGGAATAAAGCGGACATTAACAGATACAAAATGATCAATGCTAATAGAAAACTCTGGCTCATATTGGCTAGGGCTTGGGTTAAGGCTTTAGCACTACCACGGTAAGCAACACTCCCATTATCTGTAAGATTTGATAAAATCACCGGCTCAGCTTTTTCTTTAATCAGACTGATTGCTTCTTCCAGACTAATGTTATCTGGGGGCGTAACTTCTAAAGTGATCGTTCTTTTTCGATCAACACGTCTTATCGAACTTGGTCCCGCAGTTCTGACGATATCGACAAGCTCACCAACAGGTTGAACACCTGCTTGTGGAGTAAAAAAGGGAATAGCAGCCAATTCTTCTGGTGTTTCCCAATCAGTTGATCTTAAAAAGACATTCAGCCTTTTTTGACCATTAAAATAATCACCGACATATAGGCCTGAACCGAGAGAACGGGATATCGCAGCGACTTGCTGTCTTGTCCAGCCAGCTTCGGCTACTTTTCGTTCATTGGGGATTAATCTTAATTCTGGTTCGGCTAATGTTAATCCAGGAGAAGGTTGAATCCTCGCGCCCGGCAATAATTCAGAAACAACGCCAAAACCAACTTGAGCGGCTTTCAGTATTTCATCAACTTGGTTTCCTTGAATGTCGATATCAATTCGGCGACCGCCTCCCAAATTTCCAAACAGTTGGTTTTGAGATGCGAAAGCCATAGTGTCAGGAAAGCCTCTGAGTAAATGGCTATTAACGATTCCAACAACCGCTTGAATGTCATCAGGGTTTTCTGCTCGCCCTCCCATAAAACCAAAGTTTCCGAAAAACCCCATCCAAGTATGGCGAATTTTAGGCTCTTTCTCGCCACTTAAATAAGGCATTAACCGGCTGTTAATTTCATCACTCATTTCAAAGCGAGCAGCGGGATAGCTGAGCCCTGGTGGTGGCATAATAAACGCACCAAATTGGTTTTGATTTCCCTTAGGTAAATAATCGACTTTAGGAAAAATTAACCAGCTACCTAAAAAAGAGACTGCCATTAAACCAAAGACCCAGCTATAACGTTTTTTGGGGGAATTGGTAATCTTCATTACTCCATTAGTAATATTTTCCCACCAGGATTCATGAGGATCTTGTTCATTGACCTGAGTTAATAATTTCCGCGCAGCAGTTGGTAAAACGGTTACAGCAATTAATAACGAAGCAACAATTGCTACTGCAATCGTAATGGCTAAATCGGCAAATAGCTGACCTGAGACTTCTTCTAAAAACGCAATGGGCAAAAATATTGCAACGGTTGTCGCAGTAGATGCGAGTAACGCTCCCCATACTTGAGTCGCTCCTTTCAACGAAGCTTCGTGCCGTGTTTTACCATTTTCTCTTAATCGAACGATATTTTCTAAAACTACAATCGCAGCGTCTAGTACCATACCAACAGCAAAGGCTAACCCCGCCATAGAAATAATATTAAGGGTTCTTCCAGAGGCATACATGACCGTGAGAGTAATGATAATGGAAATAGGGATTGCAACTGCGACAATTAAAGTCGCCTGAAATTTTCTTAAAAACCACCAAAGAACCGCAATCGCCAAAAGGATTCCTAGCATTAAATTATTTTGTACCAAGCTCATTGAGCGTTCGATATAAACGGATTCATCGTACATTTGAATTAGGCGCAGTCCGGCATTTTTGAGGGCTCCTTCATTAAGTTCTTTAGCTGCAGCTTTTAACCCTTCCATAACTTCGATGACATTAACACCCTGTTCTGCTTGAGCATTCATTGCTATAGCAGGCTCTCCATCCAGTGTTAAAATTCCAGTACGATCCTGCAAGCGCATTTCGATGTCCGCAACATCACCTAATAAAATCGGTTTGCCATCCCGCCAATCTAATACCATTTCTTTAAGAGAATCTGCAGCATATTTACCAGCAAATCTTAGGGTAAATTTGCGGCGTCCGACTTCATTAAATCCGCCAGATGAATCAGCGTTGCTACTAAATGTTGCTGCCAATGCAGGAATATCTAGCCCAAGCGCGGCAGCTTTATAGGGGTTAAAAGTGATTCTAAGCTCTGACTGCAACCCGCCAAAAGCGTTGGTTTGGGAAATACCCCCGACTCGCTCTATACGAGTTTGTACAACTTCTTCAACAAAGTCTTGATAGCTAACAATATCTCTGGTGTTGCCTTCTAGGGGTTTTAAGGCAAACCACGCGATCGCGGTAAACGCGCTACCTCCTCCAACACTAATAACTGGTTCGGTTGCATCGGGGGGATAGCTAGGTACTTGGTTGAGCGCATTCATCACATCGATTAAGGCTCTTTCCAGATTAATTCCGGTTTGGTATCTTAAAGTGATGTTTCCACTTCCTTGGCTAGAGGTAGATTCAAGGGTTGTAAGCCCTTGCAAACCTTTTAATACATCCTCTTGACGTTCAATGATTTCTGCCTCCATTTCCTCGGGTGCGGCGGCTCGCCAATTAGTGGAAATGGTGATCATTGGTTGGCTAACATCAGGTGTCAGCTGAATGGGTAGTTTTAAAAAACTGATTGCGCCAAATAGTGTCGCTAAAAGGATTGCAACAACGACCGCCGTAGGATTTTTTAATGCTGCAGTTGTTAGAGTCATAGGTTATCCAATCGTCAAATGAAGTATTTGATCGTTATTGTGTTTTATAAATTATTGCTTTCCAGAAATAAGATCATCGTTGGGTTTAATAAAAACACTTTGACCCACTCGTAGTCTTTCTGCACCGCGAATGATTATTTTATCGCCTTTTTTGACATCGCCAATCACTTCAATCAGCTCTCCAGCACCAATTCCAACGGATACCTGTAGTTGTTCCGCTTTATTATCGGCGTTAACTCTAAAAACAGTCATTCCATCACGACGTAAAACCAGCGCATCTCTAGGAATGGCAATAACTTCTTTTTTATCGCCACTGGCAACTGCTGCTTTTAGACTTAAACCAACTGGCCAATTAAAATTAGATAGATCCAGTCTTACTTGCATTAAATGAGAACGACTATCGGCCACAGGAATAATTGCTTTGATTGGCGCCATTCCTTGGCCAAGAGAAGATTCAACTGCGAGCATATCGGTATGAGTTAAAAATTGATAAGCTTCTAATGGAGAGAAAATTGATGCCTCTAGATTATCGCTTTCAACTAAACGAATAATCGCTGTACCGCTATTGACATACTCGCCTTGATTCCTCAATCGCTCAGCGATAACTCCATCAAAAGGCGCTTTGAGTTTGGTATAAATGAGTTGTTGCTCAATTTGCGCTAGGCGAGACTTAGCCGAAGCTAAATCACCTTTGGCAATATCTCGCTGAGAAATGGTTTCATCAAGATCGGTAATTGTTGATAGATTTCGCTTAGCTAGCGTTGATTTGCGTTTTACTTCGGATTCTAAATAACTTAATCGAGATTGTGCGTTTTGTACATTTGCTTGAGCTTCTCGACTTTGAAGTTCGATCAAAGTATCATCAATTTGAGCAATCGTATCGCCTTTTTTCACCTTTTCACCCAGCTCAGACAAGTCAACTAATCGACCGGATACTTCGGCGGCAATTTGAGAATTATTGCGGCTAACCACCGTTCCAGAGACCCAAGCAACAGGCGACAAAGATCGAAGTTCAGCCGTCGCAACATTAACGTTAGCCGGAGGCATTTCTTGAGCGGATAGATTAGTTTGCAGTGAGGAGAAAAGAATCAAACCAATTATTCCATAACGCTGATTTTTTAGTATTTTTTTATTTGCAACTCGCATCCTTTTTACGGCTCCAGAGGTGGTTTTAATAGTAACTGTAGATAGCTTTATCAATAACGCCTAATAATAAGCTGATAAGGAGGATTTAGCGAAATAATAAATGCAACGTTTTGTAAAGTATTTGGCCTGTTACTAAATTGATCTGCCGAATACTCCCTTTGTTTGTATTATTTTAGTTATTCAACCAGAGTAACGTAGAGGCCGACGATGGCCAAGACTGAAGCACCAATTAAAAACAAACTAGTCAATTTAATAATCCACACAGGGATCATATCAACGTCTAAATCTGATATTTTTAAGTGTAAATCAGAATATCGCCACGCGGCGAGTCCAAAAGCAAATATGCTAAAAACAATCAAAATAGTTGAAAATAAGAACACTACCGATAAAGGCATCATGTTTTGTAAAAATTTTGCAACAGCTAGTCCGGTCGCTAGAGCGGTTAGACCCGTGCGCAACCAAGCTTGATAGGTTCTTTCATTTGCTAAGATTGTTCGATCAATGGCTAGCACATTGTTCGATTTGGGGGGATTTGAATCGGATTTATCTAAATGAGTCATATTGGTTTGTGTGTTCATCGTATCGCCATGTTTATTTTGTTTTCTTTCATCTTTCATTATAGTAGCACTCCTGTTGATTTTAATCCTTTTTGCCACCATATACGTGGGATAACTTAATTGGCCGGTTGAGATCTTATGCAATATAAAGATTACTACGAAATTATGGGGTTGGAAAAAACTGCGACTGATGAAGAAATAAAGCGCGCCTATCGAAAGCTTGCCCGTAAATACCATCCAGACGTTTCTAAATCGGAGGATGCCGAGGAGCGCTTCAAAGAAGTTGGTGAAGCTTATGAGGTGTTGAAGGATAAAGAAAAACGAGCAGCTTACGATCAACTGGGTAGTCAGTGGCAGGCTGGTGAATCCTTTACGCCGCCACCTGATTGGGAGCAATATTATCAGCAGCATGGTGCTGGACAAGCTGGCGGGAGCTATTCAGGGTTCGAAAATGTTTCAGGCGAAGATTTCAGTGATTTCTTTTCAAGTATTTTTGGGCAAGGTGGTTTCAGAGGCAACCCACACCAAAAGTCTTACCAACAATCGACTGGTAACGTCAGAGGCGAAGATGTTCATGCCAAAGTAGAAATAGACGTTGAAGATGCCTATCGAGGTAGTGAGCGTACACTCACCTTTAGTCTTGCAGAGCCAAGTGCCGAAGGAGGGCTAGTAAAAAAACAAAAAACTTTAAATGTCAAAATTCCTAAAGGTGTTAAAGAAGGACAGCACATAAGATTAGCTAAACAAGGTGGAACCGGCTTCGGCAACGGGGTCAATGGGGATTTGTTTTTGGAAATAGTTTTTAAGCCCCATAAAATTTACCAGCTTGCAGGAAAAGACTTAGTGGTTAAGCTTCCATTAGCCCCTTGGGAAGCGGCATTGGGATGTAAGGTAGAAGTTCCTACCCCTAGTGGCTCTTTGGCATTGACGATTCCGGCGAATTCTAAATCAGGTCAAAAATTGAGGTTAAAAGGAAAAGGGATCCCGGCAAAAATACCGGGCGATCTTTTTGCACTGATTGATATCGTCAATCCGCCCGTTGAGTCTGAAAATGATAGAAAAGCCTATCAAAAGCTTGCTGATTCGTTTAACTTTCAACCACGAGCTTATTTTAGGGAGAATGCTCATGTCTAATAACAACAATCTCACTTGTTTGCGAGGTGACATTCTTGATCATGCCGTATTTCTAGAACAATCAGATTTTCAGCGTATTTGCCAAATTTCAGAAAAGTTTTTGCTTGAGTTAATTGAGGAAGGAGTTATCGAACCGGAGCCAAACCAAGATTCCAATTATTTTAGCGGCGTACATATTCAACGAGTAAGAAAAGCCTATCGGTTGAATTGCGATCTAGGCGTTAATCTTCCGGGCATTGCCTTGATATTGGAATTATTAGAGAAAATCGATCATTTGGAAAAACACTACTAACAATAAAAAAATCTGCCAAAATGAGATGGCGGGAAAAATGAGATGGCGGGAATCACTATCGAAGTTTAACTTATAGATTTTTTATTAAACTAAAAGCGCCTCGAATTTGCCCTAAAGAGTAGCCCGTAGCGATGTCCTTAGGATAATGTTTGTTAATAATTTTCTTAACATTCTGATCGATTGATTTCCCATGGCAGTTTAGACAAATACCCTCAACGCCTTGTGCCTTCATAAATCTAAATTTATTGTCAACAACCTCTGAATAGCTGATAGCAGAAAGTGATTCACCTTTTATTTGACGTTTATTAAATTGTTCAAGAATCTTTTGTTCAAAGCTATCTGGGGAAGCATTGTTTTTATTCCTAGGCTTTAAACTGACGCGTTTTACGCTCCATCCGGTTTTTTCACTAAGATTAGCTGCTATTTTTGGGGCTTCAATAGAGCATAGCTCTATAGCCTGTTCTAATCCTCCCGTTTGAATGGCTTTTTTTAATTTGGGTTTCAGCGTGCCAGCAAATTTTTTGACTATGTTAAGGGCTTCTGATTCTAGTTTTGCATTGTTTGCTAATTCTCCAGCATTTGTTTGGAAACTAAGGATTAATAAAAATAGAATTAGAACAAGAGAAATGTTTAGGTTTTTCATGCTTTGGTTTCCTTGTGGATATTTTTTGGCCAAATTTTTTAGCTCGAAAATATTTCGTTGCTATGAGTCTGAGTGCTCAGTCTGACATTTCCAGCATATTTCAAAGTTGCCTTCGTTTTTCTCATTACATTTACTGCAAACCCATGAACTTTTTTCCGTGGGATTTGCTATTTTTTCTTCAATTACAGCTATTGCTTTGTCATAGTCATTGGCATCTAAAACCCAGACCTCTGCTAAATTTGTTATTCCAAACTCGGCTCCCATAGTATTGCCATGTTCATTCTTTATTAGGCAATTAATATTATTCATTTCAAGTATATTCTTAGCTGAATGTACAAGAGACATATTTTCGTGCGTATAAACTAGTTTCATAGGTTTCCATTTTTATCGAGTCAAACTGAAACAAGAGCAATTGTTCAAATCCATTTTTTTAAGGATATTCCTCGGTGAACCGTTTGTCTATAGTTTTCAATAGGCTAGCAAGGTTTAAAAAACTATAGATTTATTCAATTTATTTAGTTGCTACAAAATTGTATCGACGGCTAATCTAATGCTAATTTTATGGATAATTTTAGGAGCATGCTTCTGGTTAGCTAGCCTTGCAGGTTACTAGGTTATTTTAATGGGGATAGAGTAGTCTAAGAAAAAGAAAAACCGCCAAAAGGCGGTTTTCTATATGGTTGTTATTGAACCTCGTTCTGGTGCGGATGGTGGGACTTGAACCCACACAGCCTAAGCTACCACCCCCTCAAGATGGCGCGTCTACCAATTCCGCCACATCCGCATTAAACTTTTTAGATTTCTTAGTGAAAACAGCTCTTACTGAGGCTGATTGTCGCCGTCTTTCTTTGGTTCGTCTTCTTTAGAAACTGGTTCGACTTCCTCTTTCACTTTTTCTATTTTATCAGCTGCCTTTTTTTCAGCTTCATCTACAGGAGGTAATTCTGCTTCTAAACCGGCTTCTTGAGGATCTGTTGGAAGTTGAGATTCGATGCTTTTCGGTTCAGCTACGGGAGCTTCATCAAATATTTCGTCAACTACAACTTCAGGAGTTGAGTTAATATAACTAATACTCATCGCAATACCAAAAAATAAAATTGCTAAAATAGTAGTTGTTTTTGTTAACGCGTTACCGGAGCCAGCCGCACCAAAAACGGTGTTTGCACCGCCAGCACCAAAAGAAGCACCCATTTCCGCGCCTTTTCCTTGCTGAAGTAAAATAATTCCAACCAAGGCGATTGACACGACTAAATAAATAATTAATATTGTTTCTTGCATTTTTTTATCCTGCTGCAGAATAAATCTTTAAAAAATCATCGGCCTTTAACGAAGCGCCGCCGATTAAACCACCATCAATGTCTGGTTGTGCCAACAACTCATCGGCATTTCCAGCATTCATGCTACCACCATATAAAATTTGTAAATCTGTTGCTATCTTTTCATCTTGTTTTGCAAACCAAGCTCTTAATTGTTGATGAACCTGTTGAGCTTGCTCTGGCGTTGCCGTTTGCCCCGTTCCGATAGCCCATATTGGTTCATAGGCGACAACTGCGTTACTAAAAGCTTGTATTCCAACCTTATTTACAACGACTTCACATTGAGAAAATAATACTTCTAAGGTTTTTTCTTGCTCTCGCTGTTCTAATGTTTCGCCAATACATAGTATGGGCGTTATTTCGTATTTTAAAGCCGCTTCAAATTTTAAAGCAACCCGAGAATCATCATCTGCGAACATTTGACGACGTTCAGAATGGCCAACTAGCACGTAATCAACTTGGTAATCATTCAACATGCTCATACTAATTTCGCCAGTATAAGCACCATTATCTTGCCAATGCCCATCTTGAGCACCAATAACGACTCTGCTATGAGTCACTAACTTACTAATATCTCCAAGGTGAATGCTTGGAACGCAAATAAGAAGCTGAGCATTGTCTGAACCAACCGAAGATGCGACCACGTGGCTCGCTAGTTGGATTGCTTGCGAGCGATTGGTATTCATCTTCCAATTTCCAGCAATCAGTTTTTTTCTTGAGAGGCTCATCTTACTTATATTGCTCTTTTAGCACCTTATCATTTTATCGCGATAACTTTTTTATAATCATAACATTAAGAAAAAGTCGTGGCACACGAAAAAGGGCGCAAATATTACCTGACTGGTAGGTTAGATTCAACTGATTTATTAGGCTTTATCGAGATTTTGCTCACTGATTATAAGCGATTCACGAGGATGGCTAATAAATCGCTTAAAATCTTCCTCTTTGAGGGGTTTGGAAAAGTGATAGCCTTGTATGTCATCGCAAGAATTAGTCCTTAAAAATTCAAGTTGTTGTTTGGTTTCAACACCCTCGGCGATCACTTCTAATCGAAGGCTTTTTGCCATTGAAATTATTGCCATAGTGATTGCTGTATCATCGGAATCTACGACTAACTTATCAACGAAAGTTTGATCAATTTTAAGTGCGTCTAAGGGAAATCGACGTAAATAGGAAAGGGACGAATAACCAGTTCCAAAATCGTCAATGGCTATTCTGACCTGCATCTCTTTGATTTTTTCAAGCACTTCAATAGCTTTGTTGACGTCTCTCATTAACATACTTTCAGTGATTTCAACTTCTAAATACTTAGGGGAAATTTTGTATCGCCGCAAGGTTTCTGCAATTTGCGAAGCAAAATCCGGCTGTTTAAATTGCAAAGCGGATAAATTAACAGCAATACGAACCTTGTGTCCTTCGGTTAAGCAGCTCGACAGCACTCGGCAGGCATTTTCCATAACCCAATCGCCAATCTCTTTAATTAACCCTGTGCTTTCGGCGATGGGAATAAATTCAGCCGGACTTATACTTCCCAAAATAGGGCTTTCCCATCTTATTAGTACCTCAGCACCGCTAATTTGGTTACTAGTTAAGTTTAGTTGGGGTTGAAACACTAGGAAAAATTCATCATTTTTAGCCGCTCCTCTTAATGCATTAGCTATTTGATGACGACGATTGGCAATTTGATTGAGATCGGATTGATAAAATTCGTAGGTATTTCTTCCAACGCCTTTTGCTTTATACATAGCTGCGTCGGCGGCTTTCATTAATGAATCAACGTCCATACCATCTGTTGGATACATACAAACGCCAATACTGACAGTGGTATTGACCTCATAGTTTGATAATTTAAAAGGCTCTTCAAAAGATTCAACGATTTTCTCAACCACATCAATCACATTCTCATTGTCTTTAATGTGGTTAAGAATAATGACAAACTCATCTCCGCCTAATCGTGCTAGGGTATCTTCGGAGCGAATTTTTTCCATTAATCGTTGGCTGGTGGCTTTTAGCAATTGATCGCCAATGGCATGCCCTAGCGAGTCATTGACATCTTTAAAGTGATCTAAATCTAAAAAAAGTACAGCGACCGAGTTATCCGCTCTTGAGGCACTTTTTAGAGCATATTTGATGCGATCCATGCATAAAGCCCGGTTTGGTAGTTGAGTTAAGGAGTCATAGTTGGCTAAATGTTGTAGATCTTTGACTGCTCTTTCTAGGCGGCGTCTGTTTTGTTGAAGTGCTTCATTCGCGCTATCACGTTCACGTTGATTTTCTTCAACGGTTTCTAGCATTAAATTAATCGAACGAGCAAGCGAACCTATTTCATCATCACCATAACGAGGTACGCGAATGGAATAGTTACCGCTTTGACTGACTTCTCGACTCAAATTGTCCAACTTTATTAGGCGTTCAGAAATATTTTTTTGCATTCTCGAGGCGACTAGGTAAATCAAGGTAAATAAAACTAGTAGTAGCATTGAGCTTGAAAAGGTAAAGGTAGCGATCTTATCATTAAAACTATTTTTGGAAATTTTTAGATAAACTACGCCAAGCATTTCACTTTCATGCTCGATTATTTGCCAAATATGAAGATAATCAGTGCCCCAATAAACGTCATTAGTTGCTTTAAACTCAACATCGCTGATGTAGTTGGAACCGCTGTTGTCTTTTACGGCTAGTTTTCGGCCTATCGAATCAAACAGCGCTACATTGGAGTTGGAATCGAGCACAGCACTATTTAACAGGTTTGATGCGGCTTCAGGATGTTTTAAGCGAAGTATTTTTTCAGCATTATCTGCTAGCAAGTGCGCTTGTGATTGAGAATCATTGATCATTGAATTTTTGTTATTATTATAAAAATTAACGCCAACCACTAATACGCCAAGAGTCAACGAAATGGTGCAAATAGAAATGATGATAACCAAAAGTTGGTTTTTAATTGAGTTTCGCCAAAAATTCATTGGCTAAAACCTATACTACTATTCATATTGATATCCGATTGAATGATTCCATTTCTCGTTTGGTTGCTAATTGGACAGATATGCAAGTATTAGAAATGATTGAAACACCTAAAGTTGTCTATCCCCAAATTTTTGAGAATTAGGCTGAAAATTACCAATAAAATTAGCAGCTATCTGTTACAAAAGGGGCGAAAACTACCCCTTTGTATTAGAATAGTAGAATTACATTGAAATAATCAATTAATTCTTGGAATAATTACCTTTTTTACTGGTCAAATATCCAGCACTCCCCTTATAATACGCGCGCTCAAAAACTACAGGGTTGATCTAGGGGTTTTTGCTTGCTAGTTTAAGAGTCTACGCCTTATGTGAAGCAATTTTATATACAAATCGCTGCGATAAAATTGGCTGTTTTACGCATTTTTTAATGCCATCAACTATAGTATTTGAATAACACCAAATAAATTAACCACAGACAACTTCTATGATTAAAATAACTAAAGGCTTGGATCTTCCGATTACCGGAAGTCCTCAACAATCGGTATCTGACGGTTCGCCAATTACTGAAGTCGCTTTGTTAGGCGAAGATTATGTCGGAATGAAAGCTTCAATGTATATCCGTCTTGGTCATCAGGTTAAGTGTGGCGATATACTTTGGATCGATAAAAAGAATGATGGGGTTAAGTATACAGCTCCTGCAAGTGGGACGATTAAAGCGATTAATCGAGGTGCAAAAAGAAGGTTATTGTCGGTGGTGATTGAAACCAGTGGTGATGAATATGTTGAATTCGCTAAGTATCCTGCCGATCAACTTGATCAGCTAACACGTGAGCAGGTAGTTGATAATTTAATCGATTCGGGGCTTTGGCCTGCGATAAGAACTCGCCCTATGAGTAAAGCGCCAAAGAAAACCGATCAACCTTGCGCCATTTTTGTTTCGATGATGGACACCAATCCCCTAGCGGCGGACCCAATGGTGGTCATTTCTGAAAAGAGCGAAGCTTTTAATCAAGGGCTTAGTGTCTTAAAGCATCTTACTGAAGGTGAGCTTTTTGTTTGCCATGATGGAAAGCAGCCGCTAAATATTGAAAAAAATGATATAGCTAGTTATCAGGCTTTTTCAGGCATCCATCCAGCGGGTAATGTTGGTACTCACATACATTTTCTAAAGCCAGTTAACGCGCGCCGAACAGCATGGCATATCGGTTATCAAGATGTGATTGCGGTTGGACAGCTATTTACAACTGGTCGATTAAATAGCCAACGAGTTATTTCGGTGGCAGGTCCTTTAGTTAAAAAGCCTCGTTTAGTTCGTACTCTTCAAGGCGCAAATATTTCTCAACTATTAGCTGACGAAATTATGTCAAGTGATGAGCGAGTAATTTCCGGCTCAGTCTTTAATGGGCATATTGCCGTTCATCATCGTGATTATTTAGGCCGTTATCATAATCAGATCAGTGTATTGAAAGAAGGTCGAGATAAAGAGCTTTTTGGTTGGATACATTTAGGTTCAAAAAAATTCTCGGTAACTCGCGCATTTATCTCTCACCTAAACAAAAGTAAGCGATTCGATATGAATACATCAACTCATGGCAGCGAGAGGGCCATTATGCCAATCGGCAGTTACGAAAGAGTGATGCCTTGGGATATTCTGCCAACTCAGTTGTTAAGAGCTTTAGTCGTTGGTGATACTGAAACCGCTCAAGAGCTTGGCTGCTTAGAGTTTGACGAAGAAGATCTTGCTCTGTGTACATTCGCTTGTCCCGGCAAATATGAATTTGGCTCTATCTTACGAGACCTGCTGACAACCATTGAGAAGGAAGGTTAATGAAAAGTTTACGTGAATATATAGACCATCTTGAGCCGCATTTTGAAAAAGGTGGCAAATACGAAAAGTGGTATGCGCTCTACGAAGCGGCTACCACGATTTTATACACTCCCGGTCACGTAACTCGAAGCGCCTCGCATGTTCGGGATAGCATCGATCTAAAACGTATTATGATTTTTGTATGGGCTTGTACTTTTCCTGCAATGTTTTGGGGAATGTATAACGTTGGATTTCAAACCGTTGATGCTATGACAACAACGGGTGTGACTGCGCTAGATGGATGGCGCGGTTGGATGATGGAGTTGTTTGGTGCAGAATATTCTAAAGATGTGCTTAGCTCGATGTTTATTGGAGCACTTTATTTTGTGCCAATTTATGCCACCGCATTTATTGTCGGTGGATTTTGGGAGGTTTTGTTTGCTTCAGTTAGAGGGCATGAAATTAATGAAGGTTTTTTTGTCACTTCAATTTTATTTGCGCTTATTTTACCGCCAGAAATTCCTTTGTGGCAGGTTGCGCTGGGGATTAGCTTCGGCGTGGTAGTCGCTAAAGAAGTCTTTGGCGGAACAGGTAAAAACTTTCTTAATCCAGCACTTGCAGGACGCGCATTCCTTTTCTTTGCTTACCCAACTGATATGTCGGGTGAAGTTTGGAATGTGGTTGATGGCTTTTCTGGTGCCACACCATTAGCTGCGGCCGCGGTAGGCGAGTTAAGTTATGCTTTTGATCAAAGCTGGTGGGATTCTTTTTATGGCTTTGTTCCCGGTTCAATTGGTGAAGTATCGACTTTAATGATTTTAATTGGCGGTCTATTGCTCACCTATTTCCGAATTGCATCGATGCGAATTATCTTGGGTGTCTTCTTTGGCATGGTTATCACCTCATTACTTTTCAATTGGATTGGCAGTGAAACTAATGCTTTGTTTGCAATGCCTTGGTACTGGCACTTGGTAACGGGTGGTTTTGCTTTTGGTATGATGTTTATGGCAACCGATCCGGTTTCTGCTTCGCTTACTCACAAAGGCAAATTGTATTTTGGTTTATTAATTGGTGTTATGTGTGTATTGATTCGCGTGGTAAATCCAGCTTATCCAGAAGGGATGATGCTGGCTATTTTATTTGCTAATTTATTTGCACCGCTGATTGATCATCTAGTTGTTCAATCTAACATTAAGCGGAGGGCTAAACGTTATGCCAGCTAGAAATGAATCCTTTGGGAAAACTATTTTTGTTGCAGTCGCACTTTGTTTAGTCTGTTCTATTGTCGTATCAAGTGCCGCTGTTTTTTTAAAAGATAAACAGATCAGTAACGCATCTCTGGATAAAAAACGAAATATATTAGTAGCAGCGAACCTATTAAAAGAAGATACCGATATTGAAGCCGCTTTTGCAAATATAGAGCAAAAATTTGTTGAGCTTTCAACGGGGCAATTTGTCACTGTTGAAAACCCTGAAACGTTTAATCAAAGACAAGCGGCAAAAGTAAAAGCAACCAGCGTTACTATCGAAGACGATCCAGCGCGTATTGCGAGACGCTCAAAAATCGCATCAGTTTATTTAGTTCGTGATCAAAATAAATCGAATCAAATAGAAACGATTATCTTACCCTTTCATGGTAAAGGCTTATTTTCGACTATGTATGGTTTTATTGCACTCAAATCAGATAAACAAACTATCGTCGGACTTAAGTTTTATGAACAAGGGGAAACGCCTGGTTTAGGTGGCGAAGTTGAAAACCCGAATTGGCTTTCAATCTGGAACGGCAAAAAACTAATGAGTGATGATGGTAAACCCGCACTTAAAATAGTAAAAGGTGTGTCCAAAAATGAATTTGAAGTTGATGGCTTATCGGGTGCAACCATGACCACACGCGGAATACAGAATATGATTGACTATTGGTTAAGTGACCAAGCTTTTGGGCTTTTCCTTTCCACTTTAGATGTTAACCAACCGGTTACAAATAAAGGAGATGCTTAAAATGGCGATTGACAAGCAAGAATTAAAAAGCGTCCTAGCTAAACCTCTTTTTGATAACAACCCCATCGCTCTGCAAGTCTTAGGAGTTTGTAGTGCGCTTGCAGTAACCAGCAAATTAGAAACTGCGTTGGTTATGTGTTTGGCATTAACGGTTGTTATTGCTTTTTCAAATATGCTGATTAGTTTGATCAGAAATCAGATCCCATCGAGCATTCGTATTATTGCTCAAATGGTCGTCATTGCTTCACTGGTTATTTTAGTTGACCAATTACTTAAAGCCTACGCTTTTGAAACGGCAAAACAAATGTCCGTTTTTGTTGGGCTCATTATTACTAACTGTATTGTTATGGGGCGCGCAGAAGCTTACGCCATGAAAAACGGCCCAGTGATGAGCTTCTTCGATGGCTTAGGAAATGGTTTAGGCTACTCAGTTATATTGATAGCAGTTGCGGTTATTCGTGAGCTTTTTGGTTCGGGAACAATTTTAGGTTATACAATTTTTGAATTGGTTAACAATGGCGGTTGGTACAAGCCCAACGGATTATTATTGTTACCTCCGAGTGCATTTTTTATTATCGGCTTGTTGATTTGGGCGATCAGAGCCTGGAAGCCTGAGCAAGTTGAGGAGACTAACTAATGGAAGATTATATTAGTTTATTTATTCGTTCAGTCTTCGTTGAAAATATGGCACTGTCATTTTTCTTGGGGATGTGTACATTTTTAGCGGTTTCCAAAAAAGTCCAAACCGCATTTGGTTTAGGGATTGCTGTAATCGTTGTACAAATGGTGACTGTTCCGGTAAACAATTTGCTTTATACCTATCTACTAAAAGATGGCGCACTTGCTTGGGCGGGAATGCCAGATACTGATTTAAGTTTTTTAGGCTTGATTGTTTTTATCGGAGTCATCGCTGCAATTGTTCAAATCTTGGAAATGGTACTCGATAAATTTTTCCCTGCGCTCTATCAAGCCTTAGGAATATTTTTACCTTTAATCACTGTTAACTGTGCGATTTTGGGTGGCACTTTATTTATGGTTGAAGGCGACTATACCTTTACTGAATCTGTCGTTTATGGTGCGGGTAGTGGTGTTGGCTGGGCATTCGCCATTGTTGCACTTGCTGGCATAAGAGAGAAAATGAAATACAGTGACGTACCAGAAGGGCTTAGAGGTCTTGGTATTACTTTTATTACGGTTGGCTTAATGGCATTAGCATTTATGTCATTCTCCGGCGTTCAACTTTAATAAAAAGGATTTAGAATTATGTTTGAAACAATTATTGTTGGCGTATCAATGTTTACCTTGGTGATTTTGGCCTTGGTATTGATCATTTTATCAGCAAAGGCTAGTTTGGTAAGTAGTGGAGCCGTCCGTATCGGTGTTAACGGTGAAGAAGACAAAGCTATCACAACCAATGCTGGTGGAAAGTTATTAGGCGCACTCGCTGATGTTGGCGTATTTGTACCCTCTGCCTGTGGTGGGGGTGGCACTTGTGGTCAATGTAAATGCAAAGTTATGTCTGGCGGCGGCTCGTTATTGCCGACAGAAGAAAGCCATATTAACAAACGAGAAGCTCGTGATGGTTATCGTCTATCTTGCCAAGTGAATGTTAAGCAAGATATGGAAATCGAGTTACCGGAAGAAGTTTTTGGCGTGCAAAAATGGGAATGTGAAGTTATCTCTAATGATAACAAGGCAACCTTTATTAAAGAGTTAAAACTTAAATTACCAGAAGGTGAAAGCGTTCCATTTAGAGCTGGTGGTTATATTCAAATTGAATGCCCGCCCTACAAGTTGAGCTATAAAGAATTTGATATAGATAAAGAATACCATCCTGACTGGGATCACTTTAAGATTTGGGATGTGGTTTCAGAAGTTAAAGAAAGTGTGACTCGCGCTTATTCAATGGCTAACTACCCCGGCGAAGAAGGTATTATCATGTTAAACGTTAGAATCGCTTCGCCTCCTCCTAGAAACATGAGTTTGCCTGCAGGGAAAATGTCTTCCTATATTTTTAATCTAAAAGCGGGGGACAAAGTCACTATTTCCGGGCCTTATGGAGAATTTTTTGCCAAAGAAACTCAAAATGAAATGGTGTTTATTGGCGGCGGTGCAGGAATGGCTCCAATGCGATCACATATTTTTGATCAACTAAAACGTTTGAGTACCGACCGTAAGATCACCTTCTGGTACGGCGCAAGAAGTAAGCGTGAAATGTTTTATGTTGAAGATTTTGACCAATTAGCAAAAGATAATGAAAATTTTGAATGGCATGTCGCACTTTCCGATCCTATGCCTGAAGATAATTGGGATGGTTACACCGGCTTTATTCACAACGTATTACACGATGAATATTTAAAATATCACGAAGCTCCAGAAGATTGTGAATACTATATGTGCGGTCCACCAATGATGAATTCAGCAGTCATTAAAATGCTGGAAGATTTAGGTGTAGAGCGAGATAATATTTTCCTTGATGATTTTGGTGGCTAGCACTTTTTAATTGCTAAACCATCTCTTAGAATAAACAAGATGGGTGATAGTTTCCTTTTTTAGTGCTTGTCATCCTAGACTTGAAAGTGACGGACGCACTCTATAGAGGCATAAATATTGTTCATTCGAATCATATTCAACACACTGCTCCTTGCTCTCATTTCTGGATGTAGTCCAAGTCCTGAATATGTTCGTCTTAAGGGTTTTACCATGGGGACTAGCTACCAGATAACCTTGTTATCCTCCAAAGAAAAAGCCGATAAAATACATCAACAAGTTGAAATTCAACTAAAAAAAATCAATCAATTGATGTCTACATATATTGATGATTCTGAATTATCAGTTTTTAATCGCTCCACTAGTCTCGACTGTCAATCAGTTTCAGCCGAAACTTACTTAGTGGTTAAAAATTCTCTCATGGTTAGCCGGCAAACTAACGGGAAATTCGATGTAACAATTAGTCCTTTAATCGCCGAGTGGGGGTTTGATAAGAAACAAACCGGTAACACTGTTCCAGAAGAAGAAACAATCAAAAAGTTACTAGCCGGAGTCGGTTATCATCATATTAGGCTAGGAGAAAACTGCATACAAAAAGCACTTAGTAATTTATCAATTAATTTATCGGCAATCGCAAAAGGTTATGGCGTTGATCAAATTGCAGACTTGTTAATTAAAAACGATATTACAGATTACTTAGTTGAAATTGGTGGTGAAACTGCATCCAAAGGCGTTAACCCTCAATCGGTTTCTTGGCGACTAGCTATAGAATCCCCGGTTGAGCAACATCGGCAAATACAACAGGTTTTTAATCCTCTAGGTTTAGGCGTGGCAACATCTGGTGATTACCGCAACTATTTTGAAAAAAATGGGGTACGCTATTCTCATACCATTGATCCGTCAAATGGAAAGCCTGTGACTCACAAGCTAGCTTCGGTTACAGTGCTACATCCACAAACAATGTTAGCAGATGCTTACGCAACCGCTTTTTCGGTAATGGGAGAAGTGTCTAGCTTGAATTTTGCGAATAAAAATGAAATACCAGCATATCTTTTAGTAAAAACCGAAACTGGATTTAAAACAATCTACTCTGAGGCTTTTGCTAAACATTTAATACTAGCGGATAATGCTCGTTAGAGGCTGATTTAAAATGATGGAAATATTCCTACTTACTTTTCTTGTTATGTTAATTGTCGTTACAATAATGGCAATTGGTTATATATTTCAAAAAAAGAAAATCAAAGGAAGTTGTGGAGGGATCTCCGAACTTGGGCTAGAGAAAATTTGCGATTGTGAAGAACCTTGTGACAAACGAAAAGAGTTGCTTAAAAAACTTGAAGAGCAACAAAAAGAAGAGATTGATATTAAAATCATAGATTAGAACGGCTGATTAAAGAACAACGAGTTTAATCGTTAATAATTGAAGAAAAAATAAATGGCTAACCAATTAGAATCCTCTTCCAGTGCTACCAATCTTGAGAATGTCAAGATCCTTAATCGTGTTCGATTTATCGCGATTAACGCGCAGCTAGTTTTAATTCTTTTTGCTATTTTTTACCTAGATATAAAATTGCCTTTGTTATGGATTGGGTGCTTGATAGCAATAGAAATCGTTTTTGAATTCTATAGCGTTTATTTGGTAAAAAAACATAAGCCAATTAGCTCGACCGAATTATCTTTGCATATAGCTGTCGACTCACTAATTGTTGCAGGATTAATTTATTTTACGGGTGGGGCAAATAATCCCTTTATCTATATTCTTTTATTGTCGGTGGCGCTCGGCTCCTTTATGTTGTCACCTCGTTATCTACTATTTATTACCGCGTTAGAGCTCAGCCTTTATTCCCTACTTAATATCTATCAAAGACCTCTAGAGCTAGGTGAGTCCAGTCCGCTGGCTTCTTTTCATTTGCACCTTGCTGGTATGTGGGTGAACTTTATTTTAACGGTCATTTTAATTGCGATTTTTGGATTGTTAACTAGAAGAGCAATGCTTAAACAGGAAAAGAAAATACAAGCGATGCGGGAAAAGCACCTACAAGATGAGCAAATTTTAGGTTTAGGTATTATGTCGGCCAGCGCTGCACATGAGCTGGGTACGCCGCTATCAACCATGGCGATTATTGTTGATGATTTAAAGCACTCTGAAGATGCTCAAAACCTCGTGCAAGATATGTCATTGTTGAATGAACAGATTGTTAAATGCAAAAATATTATTGGTGGATTAAGTGACAGGAGTCGACATGCAAAACAACAGCTAGCAGAACAACAAAATGTTCGAGAGAAATCTCAATCAGCAGATTTTGTCGATCAACTAAATAGGATTGTGGAAAACTGGTTGGTTTATCGACCACAAATAAAAGTGGAACAATCGATAGATGATAATATTTCGTCAAACAACTTAGTGATTTCGATAAGTCTTGAACAGGCGATTACAAACCTTTTGGATAATGCTGCTGATGCCAGCATTGAAAATGGTAAAGATTTGGTATGGATTTCAATTTATTTGGAAGAAAATAATTCACTTATTATTGACATCCTAGATTCGGGATGTGGCATGATTTCAGAAACAAAAAAATCACTTGGCACACAAATACAAGACAGTAAAAAACAAGATGGGCTTGGTTGGGGAGTGTTCTTGTCAAATGTTAGTATTGAGCGAGCAGGCGGCAGTGTTCAACTACTAGAAAATAAAAGTGGTGGTACTTTAACGCGGATTATTTTTTCAGAGAAAAAAGAAAATGATAGCTGAGGATTCACAAAAAAATATTGTTATTATTGATGACGATGAAACCTATCGACAGGTACTATCTAGAAGTTTATCTAAACTAGAGTGTGTGGTGGAGGGCTTTCACGAGCCGTCATCGGCACTCATTTATATTTCCCAACAAAACAAATTGACAGTTTTGTTAGACTTAAAGCTGGAACATGACTCGGGATTACGTTGGATACAAAAAATCAGGGTGGCAAACCCTAAGTGTAAAATTATTCTTCTAACAGGTTATGCCAGTATTTCAACCGCCGTCGAAGCCATTAAATTGGGGGCAGATGATTATTTAGCAAAACCGATTACCGCAAGAGAAATATTGAATCATCTCAAGCAACCTCAAGCGGGTAAAGAAACTCCGATTAGCGATAAACCTATGTCAGTTGAACGATTAGAATGGGAACACATTCAAAAAATTTTACTTGATAATGATGGCAACATATCTGCTTCGGCAAGGGCCTTAGGAATGCATCGAAGAACGTTGCAAAGGAAGTTGTCTAAGAAGCCGACGAGAACATAAAATATAACTCTTAAGTATTTATGTTGATTATCAATCAATATAAATCTCTGTTGAGCAGTGCCGCGTTGGCACGCTGTTTAATACTATTAATGGTTTTTGTTTATTTAATCAACCCGCTTATTCGGCTTTGTGATTATTCTGGGTAGGCTTTTAGGTCACTTTTGCCATTCCTAGCACCTTCAATCCATCAATA